>Ga0136613_10002081_pt1 | contig 10649 bp, 11 predicted proteins | sample AntDrymUQ2722106_2_FD_106649 | JGI IMG/M metagenome (GOLD analysis project Ga0136613, IMG submission 106649) | Polar desert sand microbial communities from Dry Valleys, Antarctica - metaG UQ272 (21.06) | ecosystem: Environmental > Terrestrial > Soil > Desert | place: Antarctica: Dry Valley... | reverse complement strand
TAGAGCGCACCCCTGATAAGGGTGAGGTCGATGGTTCAAATCCATCTGGGCCCACTGCGCGTCACCTCTTGCTACGCCTATTCGCTCAATTCGCCGTCTCGGGGGTGTATTACGTCTGACCCCCGTTCGTGATACGCTCCGGGCATGAAGAGTGTGCGACTGGATCCTGAAGTCGAAAACCAACTCGGGCGCGCGGCCGAGATCGCCGGTGTTAGTGAATCCGAGTTCATCCGCGAGGCGATCCGTCGTCAGGCCGACCAAGTGCTAGGCGAGAGCCTGGAGGCACGACTAGCCGACGTGGTCGGGACGGTAAGAAGCACGGGAGGCCGCGCCCGCCGAGCCCACGACCACTTCCGAGACCTGCTCAAGAAGGAGACGCAGCAGCGGCAACCCTGACCGACACGGGCCCGCTCGTTGCCCTGATCGATGCCGGTGAACCAGATCACGATCTCTGCCGCGGGGCACTCGGGAATCTCTCCGGTCCCATGCTCATCACTTGGCCCGTATTCACCGAAGCGATGTACCTGCTGGGTGATGCGGGTGGCTGGAGAGCCCAGCGCGCCCTGTGGGCTCTCCTAACGAGGGGCGACATTGAAATCGTCGAGCTTGCCCCGGATTCGGTAGACCGGGTTCGCTCTCTGATGGAGAAGTATTCGGACACCCCGATGAGTCTTGCCGGCGCGACCCTCGTCACGGTAGCCGAGCACCTGAGGCTCAAGCGAATCTTTACGCTCGATTCCGATTTCGACGTCTACCGGGTCCGAGGGCGTCAGCGCTTCGTAAGGATTCCCAGCGACTCCGAGATCTCTTGAGCGCCGATCGGCATCGATCGTGATCGCGCGCGATCTGATTTTGGTCACCGGTGACGTTCGTCACTTCGCGCGCGTGCCGGGACTGGAAATCGAGAACTGGCTTCGCGAGGATCCACCCAGGTGACCGCCTCTTCTCGCGACCAGTTCCTGCACCTCGTTGACTGGAGGCGGCGCGTCTTCTCCCTCTACGACGAGGTGCGGGCGGCCCCCGAGCCCGAGGCCGGTTGGGCGGCGTGGAGGGACGGGCGAGACGATCTCTTTGCCGCGCACCCACAGTCGCCCCTCACCACGGAGGGCAGAGCCGCATTCGAGAAAATCGACTACTTCCCCTACCGGCCGGACGCCCGCGTGACCGCCTCCGTCGTGGAGGCCGAGGCCGCGCACTACCACATCGCCACAAGCGGTAGCTCCTCGTTCGGCTTCACCCGGTGGGCGACCGCCGGCTTCGAGCTCGAAGGAACGGAACTGGCCCTCGAGCTCTACTGGTTCGACGGCTATGGGGGCGGGTTGTTCGTTCCCTTTCGGGACCTCACAAGGGGGCACCAGACCTACGGTGCCGGGCGCTACCTCCTCGACACCGTCAAGGGAGCGGATCTCGGCACGGTGGATGACAAGCTCGTGCTCGACTTCAACTTCGCCTACAACCCGTCGTGCGCCTACGACCCCAAATGGGTCTGCCCTCTTGCCCCCCCGCCGAATCGCCTCGCGGTTGCGATCGAAGCGGGCGAGAAGGACCCGGCAAAGACCTCGGGCGCTCCTGCGGAGCAGACGGACATAGACGCGGCTACTCGGTGACGGCAGCCAGGGCGGCGCGCAGTGTCACGTCCTCGCCGCCCCTGTAGACCCGCAGCGGGGTGAGGCCGTAGGACCATGCGAAGGCGCCCTCGTGCTCGGCGTCCCAGCGCACGAGGTCGGCGGTCTTGCCAACCGCCACCGCCCCCCTGTCCGGCACGCACAGGGAGCGGGCACCGCCCGCTGTCGCCGCGGTGAGGGCCTCGTCGACCGAGAGCCCGAACGCCGCAACGGCGAGGGCAAGGACCATGCTCATGCTTGTCATGCCGCAGGTGCCGGGATTGTGGTCCGTACCGAGAGCCACGGTCACACCGGCGTCGAGCAGCACGCGCGCCGGCGGAAGACGGCCGATCGAAAGCGCCGTGCCGGGCGACAGCGTCGCCACAACACCGGCGGCTGCCAGGGCCTGCGCGTCGGCCTCGTCGGCCCACAACAGGTGATCGGCGGAGGCCGCCTCGAGCTCGGCGGCCAGCAGCGAGCCGCCGGAATGGGCGAGCTCGTCGGCGTGGACCCGGGCCCTGAGCCCGGCCGCTGCGCCGGCGGCGAGGACCCGGCGCGACTGCTCGACCGAGAAGTAGCCCTCGTCGCAGAAGACATCGCAGAAGCGGGCCCCCGCCTCCGCCGCAGCGGCGCTCCACGACGACGCCTCGGCGATGTAGTCGTCGGGGCTCCCCCGCATCTCAGGGGGCAGGGCGTGGGCAGCGAGAAAAGTCGTCTCTAGGCGCGGGAGCATCGGGTCGCGCCCAGCAGAGTGGAGAAGGGCAACCGCGGCGAGCTCGCCGTTTCGCTCGAGGTGATAGCCGGTCTTGGCCTCAACGGTTGTGGCTCCGCCTGCGAGCCAGGCGCGCAGGCGGCTCTCGAGGCCGAGGCGGAGCTCCTCGGCCCCCGTGGCGCGCGTCGCCGCGACGGTGGCGCCGATCCCGCCCCCCATGGCGGCGATGTCCCCGTAGGACGCTCCCGCGGTCCGCCTCGCAATCTCGGCCATGCGCTCACCGGCGTAGACGGGATGACAATGGGCGTCTATAAGGCCGGGTGTGACGAGCCCCCCGCCGCAGTCGTCGATCGCTGTGACCCGCTCGGACACGGCGCGCGGGGGCCCAGCGGCGTCGTCTCCCACCCAGACGATGCGGCCGTCGTCCACGGCAAGCGCGGCACCGGTCAGCACCCCGTCCTCGCCGCTCCCGGTCCCGGTGTAGAGGCGGCCGATGTTGGTCAGAAGCTTCACGGCGCCACAGCGGCAGGCTCGACGACCGCCTTGATGGCCTGCGACAACGACCGCTCCACGTCGGGCACTTTGGTGTGGCGCCGGGCGGCGACCACCTGCTCGCCGCCGACGATCACTCCGACGACGTCGGCTGCCGAGGCGGCAAAGACGAGATGCTCGAGCACCGAAGAGGGCTCGACGCCGGCCAGCCTCACAGAGGCAAGATCGAGCGTCACGAAATCGGCGGGTGCGCCGGGCTCGAGCACACCGCCGTTCCAGCCGAGCGACTGCATGCCGGCCGCAGTCGCAGCGTGAAGGAGATCGGGGGCCCTGTGATGACCGCGGCGCTCGGTGATGAGGCGTTCGTCGAGCTCGACGGCGCGCGCCTCCTCGAACAGATCGATCGATGCGTGGCTGTCGGTTCCGAGGCAGAGGGGGCTTCCCGCGCGTGCGAGGGCGCGCGCCGGGCCCACCCCATCCGCAAGATCCCGCTCGGTTGTGGGGCACATGCACACGTGAGCCCCGCTGCGGCCGAGAGACACGACGTCGGCCTCATCCAGGTGAGTGGCGTGAACCGCGGTCGTCGAAGGCCCGAGCACCCCGGTGCGGGCGAGCTGCCCCACCGGCGTGTGCCCGGTGGCCTCGAGGCACGCTTCGTTCTCGCTGCGCTGTTCCGAGACATGGACGTGAAGCGGCATCTCGTGTTCCGAGGCGAAGCGCGCCACCCTTGCCATCGCCTTCGGATCCACAGCACGCACGCTGTGGATCGCGGCCGCCACCAGAACGGTGTCCGACTGGGAGCCGAGGAGGTCCTCCATGCGCTCGGCCCACCGCTCGGCGTCACCGTCGCCGAACCGTACCTGGACGCCGTCGAGCGGCCGGTCGAAGCCGCCGCGCAGATAGCAGCAATCGAGCAGCGTGATGCGTATCCCAGCGTCCCGGGCCGCTGCGATCAACGCCCTGCCCATCTCGTTGGGGTCGCCGTAGGCGCGGCCGCCGGGACCGTGATGGAGGTAGTGGAACTCCCCGACGGCGGTGATTCCGGCCAGGGCCATCTCCGCATAAGTGGCGCGCGCGAGCGCGTAGTAGCGATCCGGGTCGAGGGCCGAGGCTGTTTCGTACATTGCCTCCCGCCAGGTCCAGAAATCGCCCGCACCCTGGTGCGTGCGCCCTCGCAGCGCGCGCTGAAATGCGTGGGAATGTGCGTTGGCAAGCCCGGGGATGGTGAGCCCCGTGAGACGCACCGACTCAGCGTCTTGAACCTCGCCGGGGGTCACTTTGGTGATGCGGCCGTCGTCGACTTCGATCATGACGTCGCGCGCTATCTGCGCCCCGGTTATCACATCCCCCGCCGCGCGCAGCGCCGCCTTGGTGTCGACCTCGGCGCGCCCGGCCCAGGCGAGCTCGGCGAAGAACCGCTTCAGCGGCACGCAAGCTCCTCGAGCACAGCGCCAAGCGCCTCGACGCCGGTAACGCAGTCCTGAGTCTCGGCGTGCTCGGCGGGGTTGTGGCTCACCCCGGTGGGGTTGCGAACAAACAGCATTGCAGCCGGGCAAACCGCCGACATTTCGGCGGCATCGTGTCCGGCAGGGCTTGGGAGCGGAACGGCGCGCCCGCCCCTCGCCTCGAGCACGCCTTGGATCGTCGTGCGCAGCCCGGCATCGAAGGCCACCGGTGCGCTGCGTGACTGCTCGGAGAGCTTCGCTTCAACCCCATCTGCCGCTGCCTCCGACTGCACTGCTGTCCACCATCTCTCCACCACATCGTCGACGCGCGCGTCCTCCTCAGCTCTGGCGTCGAGCCAGACGGTGACTAGGTCGGGGATCGCATTGGCGACGTTGGGCTCGACCTCGACGCGCCCGATGGTCGCCACGGCGCCGGCGGCGATGGCCTCCCGGCGCGCCGCCACGATCGCTGCGGCAAGAACCGCCATCGGGTCCCTGCGGTCGCCCATGCGCGTCGTCCCTGCGTGGTTCGCCTCGCCGTGGAGATCGAGCCTCCAGCGTCCATGACCCCACACACCGGTACCAACGCCGAGCGCGGCTTGCTCGTGCACGAGATTGCGCCCCTGCTCGACGTGCAGCTCGACGTAACAAGAGATGCCCGAGGTCCGCTCGGGATCGGCCCCCAGGCCCGAGGGGTCGAAACCGAAGGCCTCGAGCTCGTCGTCGAGGGCCGCTCCATCATGAGCGCGCCGCCCACGCGCCGTCACCGGGTCAACGTGGCCGGTCATGAGGCCGCTGCCGGCGGTCGGGATCCCGAAGCGGGCACCCTCTTCCTCCCAGAAGTTAACAACCGCTACGGGTCGCTTGAGCTCGAGGCCGCGCAGCCGCAGCTCCTCGACCGCAACAAGGCTCGAGACGATGCCGAGCGCGCCGTCGAAAGCGCCGCCTGAGGCGACCGTGTCGAGATGGCTTCCGGTCGCCACGGCCCCCGTGCCCGGTGCGCCCCACCACGCCCACTGGTTGCCGTTGCGGTCGACCTCGACGTCGAGCCCTGCGGCTGCGGCCCTGTGCTCGAACCAGGCCCGCGCGGCCCGGTCCTCGGGGGTCCATGCCCACCTCTTGTAGCCGCCGGCCGCGGCCCTGCCGATGGCGGCAATCTCGGCGAAACTCTGGTGGAAGCGTTGGGCGAGATCGGAGCGTCCCTCCATGCCGCCTAGGCCCTTTCCTCGAATAGAGTGACTTGGCTGGGACAAATGTATAGTTCGACGCTTACTGCGCGGCCACGGGGCGTGATCGCGCCAGACCCCTGGGTGGGACTCCTGTGATCACTTTTGAAAGCGTAAGCAAGCGCTTCCCCGACGGCACAACGGCCGTTGATGACCTAAGCCTGGAGGTGCCTGAGGGTGAGGTCGCCGTCTTCGTCGGGCCCTCGGGTTGCGGGAAGACCACGACTCTGCGGATGGTCAACCGCATGATCGAGCCCACCGACGGCACCATCACGGTCGACGGACAGGACGCGATGAAGATCGATCCGCCCGAGCTGAGGCGGCGCATTGGCTATGTCATCCAGCAGATCGGATTGTTCCCCCATCGCACGATCGCAGAGAACATCGCGACCGTCCCTCAGCTCATCGACTGGGACAAGAAACGCACCAACGAAAGGGTCGACGAGCTCATCGAGGTCGTCGGGCTCCCCGACGAGGTGCGCGACCGTTATCCGCATCAGCTCTCCGGCGGCCAGCAACAGCGCGTCGGCGTTGCACGCGCCCTGGCGGTTGACCCTCCGATAATGCTCATGGACGAGCCCTTCGGAGCAGTCGACCCGATCGTGAGGTCGCGCTTGCAAGACGAGTTCCTGCGCCTTCAACGCGATGTCAAAAAAACAATCGTGTTCGTCACACACGACATCGACGAGGCCATCAAGATGGGCGATCGCATAGCCATAATGTCGGAGGGGGGACATCTCCAGCAGTACGCATCGCCCGAAGAAATCCTCGCTCACCCCGCCACCGACTTCGTCGCAAGCTTTCTCGGGGCCGAGCGCGGCCTCAAGCGACTGGCTTTGATCCCGGTGTCAAAAGTGTCTGCCGTCGAAGGCCCCGTCGTCGGGCCCGACGACGATGGGGCGCGTGCGCGCGCGGTTGCCCGCGACAACGGCTCCGACTGGGTGGTAATCGTTAAGGATCGCAAGCTTCTGGGATGGGCCCATGTCGCCGACATCGACGGTAGTGGCCGCGTCGGCGACATCGAAGCGAAGCCTTTTAGCGCGGAGATCTACAAAGAGGACTCGCTGAGGGCGGCTCTCAACGCGATGGTGACGTCGCTCACCGGCGTTGCTGCGCGCATCGGTGACGACAGCGCTTACGAAGGTCTTCTCACCCAAGAGCTCCTCGCGCGCGAGCTTCAGGACAGTGATCCCGGGCCCGGCACGATGACCGGCGCGGAGGTCAACGAGGAGGCGGAGAGAGTCTGATGGACTGGGCGTGGGTAGGCAGCCATCTCGACGATATCCAGCATCTGCTCCTTCAGCACATCACCTTCACGGTTTCTGCGCTGTTCTTCGGGTTCATCATTGCCTTTCCTCTGGCCCTTGTAGCGGCTCGTTATCCTCGCCTCTATCAGCCCATTCTCGGGATAACCGGCGTGTTGTTCACCATCCCCTCCATTGCGTTGTTTCTGCTTCTCTTGCCGTTCACTGGGTTGTCCGAGACGACCTGCATCCTGGGGCTCACGATCTACACTCTGCTCGTCCTGGTGCGAAACACCGTCGAGGGACTGCGCGGCGTCCCAGACGACGTAAAAGAAGCCGCAGAGGCAATGGGCTACAGGCCTCTCGCCCTGCTCATGAAGGTCGAGCTCCCGATCGCCCTGCCCGTGGTCATCGCCGGCCTTCGCATCGCGGCGGTCACCACCATCGGGTTGGTCACCATCACCGCGCTCATCACCTTCGGCGGGCTCGGGGCCTTCTTCATCGACGGCTTCAGGCGGGACTTCGCCACCCCGATCATCGTGGGCATAGTCCTTTCCGTTGCCCTCGCGGTTGCGGCCGATCTCTCTCTCGTTGGGGTTCAGAGAGTGCTCACCCCATGGGCAAGGACGAGAAGGTAGCCAATGGAGTTTCTCGCCGATCTCTTCGAGTGGTTTACCGATCCGATCAACTGGAGCGGGACGGAGGGCATCCCGGCCCGCCTGTGGGAGCACATTCAGTACTCACTGATCGCGACCTTTATCGGCGCATTGATTGCGCTGCCTCTAGCCTTGGTGCTCGGCCACACCGGGAGGGGCGGCCTCCTTGCGATCAACCTGACCAACACGGGCCGCGCGATTCCTTCACTCGGCATCATCATCCTCGTCTATATCGCCGCCGGTCTGAACCTGTTGCCGGTTTACGCAGCGCTTGTTGCGCTCGCAATCCCTCCCATCGTTACAAACACCTACGTCGGTATCCGATCGGTGGACCGAGGGGTGCGCGAGTCCGCCGAGGGGATGGGGCTGACTGGGTTTCAAGTGCTCAAAGATGTCGAGATCCCGGTCGCCATGCCGCTGATCATGGCGGGCATAAGGACCTCGGCGGTTCAGGTCGTGGCGACTGCCACGCTCGCCGCCTACATCGGCTTTGGGGGCCTCGGGCGGTTCTTGATCGACGGGCTCGCCACATTCGACCTTGCCCAGATGACCGGTGGGGCGGTTCTCGTGGCGGTGCTTTCGCTTGCCGTTGAGGTCGCCTTCGGGGCGCTGCAGAACGCGCTCGTGTCCGAGGGCGTCGCCCCGCGCAAGCGGACCGCAACTATCAGAGCCAAGCTAGGCTCTACTACTGCATAAGTAGCCGGCCACAGGGGCCGGCTCGTGGGAAGGGAGAACTCATGTCCATGAGCAGCATCAGAACGCGACGGGTGGTGGCGGCGTTCGCCGCCTTGGCGCTGTTAAGCGCCGGATGCGCCGCCGAGGACGGAACCCTCGACACAGGCGGTGGCTCGAGCGACGAAGGCGGCGGGGGCCCGGTCACGGTCGGGTCGGTGAACTTCACTGAGAACATCATTCTCGCCGAGATGTACTCGGCGATCCTCGAGGACATCGGCGTAGAAGTTGAGACGCGCCAGCCTGGCGCTTCAAGGGAGATCATCTTCCCTGCGGTCGAGCAGGGCGAGATCGATCTGGTTCCCGAGTACACGGGGGCGCTCACAGCCTTCGTCACCGAGGACGAGGTGACGACGACCTCGACTGAGGAGCTTGTCCAGACCCTCAGCGACGAGCTCGAGCCCGACATACAGGTACTCGAGCCCGCTCCGGCCCAGGACCAGGACGGGCTTGTGGTAACGCCGGAGACTGCCGAGCAGTACAACCTCGAGACGGTCTCGGACCTGGCCCCCGTGGCCGACGAGCTCATCGCGGGAGGCCCCCCGGAGGAAAAGACCCGCAACGTCGGGCTCCCCGGGCTCAAGGACGTCTACGGGATCGAGTTCGCCGAGTTCAAGTCGCTCGACGCCGGCGGCCCCCTCACGATCGAAGCGCTTGAGAGCGGTGCCATCGACGTCGGGCGCGCGTTCACGACCCAGGGCATCATCGGCGATAAGGGCTGGATCTTTCTCGAAGAAGACAAGCCGCTCATCCCCGCCGAGAACATCATCCCCGTGATACGCGCCGACGCGTCAACGCCCGAGATCGAAAAGGCGCTCGACGACTTATCCGCCAAGCTCACCACCGAAGCACTGACCAAGCTCAACGCTCTGGTCGACGTCGATAAAGAAGACCCCGTCGATGTCGCCACTCAGTTCCTCGAAGACGAGGGTCTCCTCGGAAACTGAGGCGACGAGACAACCGGCCACGGCGATGACAGGGGCCGGGGGATCCACCCCCGGCCCCCCCTCGCGCACGGAGCCCGTCCTTGTCTTGTGGTCCCGCCGGGGCGGGCGCCTGCCCCCATGAAGGAGCTGTGGCTGCGTTTCGTTTCTGGCCCCGACATCGAACTGCTCGGCATCTCGAGAGCAGAGATCTTTGCGGCGGTTGAGTCCGCCGTGCGCGCTCAGGGCAACGGGGACGTCGTCTTGGAGCCGCGCACCCACCTCGTCCCGGCAAACGACGGTGCCGGTCACTTCAACATCCTGCGTGCCCACCTAGGGCCACACAACGTAAGCGGCATAAAGGTTGTCGGCGACTTCGTAGACAACTACAAGGTGGGGCTGCCGAGCGAGCTTGCGCTCGTCACCCTCTACGACCCTACGACCGGCGCGCCCACCGCGATCGTCGACGCCTCGATGATCACAGATGCGCGAACGGGGGCGTTGACGGCTCTGGGCGCGCGCCATCTCGCCCGCACCGACTCGAGGGTGCTCGGCCATATCGGAGCGCGCGGCACAGCGTGGTGGAACGTGGCGATGCTCAACGACATCTACGATTTCGATGAGGTGCGAGTGACAAGCCGGCGCGCCGAGTCGCGCGAGGCCTTTGCCGGGCGCCTCACTAAGGACCTGGGTAAGACGGTCAGGGCCGTCGCAACCTCCGAGGAGGCCCTCGCAGGCGCAGACATCATGGTGGAAGCGTCACGGCTCACGGCGCCTGAGGTGCTGCTGCGCACCGCGTGGGTGACACCGGGAACCTTCGTCGTCCCCTACGGGACCGTAAGCGCGGTCGAGCTTTCCTTGACTGCCGTGATGGACAAGATCGTGGTCGACGACTGGGGGCAGGCGAGAGCCGGGCAGTTCGGCTCTCTGCGACGTCACGTCGATGAGGGGCTCCTGACCGAAGACACCCTCCATGCCGAGCTCGGTGACATCGTCGTGGGACGGCTCCCCGGCCGGGCCAGCCCGGAGGAAAGAACGCTGTTCTGGCACCGGGGCCTCGGAACGACCGACGTGGCCGTCGCCCACATGATCGTCCGGAGGGCAGAGGCCGCCGGAGCAGGGACGATGTTGCGCTACCGCTGAGCGCCGGGGGCCGGGCCCGTTACTCCTAAGCGCCTGTGGTGGTGGGAAGCCCGGCCGACTTCCAGGCGAGGAACCCGCCCTCGAGATCGGCAGCCGACTCGAAGCCGAGCTCCTTGAGGGCGGCTGCCGCGAGGCTCGAGGTGTATCCCTCGGAGCAGAAAATGATGATCTGCTGCTCGTGACCCTTGACCTCGGGAATGACGGTGTCGCTCGACGGGTCGAGGCGCCATTCAAGAAGGTTTCGCTCGATGATCAGCGCGCCCGGGATACCCCCCTCCCTGCGTCGCTGCCCGGCGGGACGAATGTCAACGAGGAGGGCTCCCCCTGTGACCGCTCGCTGCGCCTCCAGCGGCGGCAGGCGGCGGATCTTGGAGCGCGCCTCGGCCAGCACGTCGGCGATCGACTTCGGCGCGTGTACCGAGCTCAACCGACGTTTCCCAAAGTGTGCGGTTCGGGGTGGAGTTCGGTGCGC
>Ga0136613_10002080_pt1 | contig 10649 bp, 14 predicted proteins | sample AntDrymUQ2722106_2_FD_106649 | JGI IMG/M metagenome (GOLD analysis project Ga0136613, IMG submission 106649) | Polar desert sand microbial communities from Dry Valleys, Antarctica - metaG UQ272 (21.06) | ecosystem: Environmental > Terrestrial > Soil > Desert | place: Antarctica: Dry Valley... | reverse complement strand
CGAGGTGGTGTCCTTCGCCGACCTGGTCGAGACCGGCTCGATGGCCGCCGCCCGCGCCGCCGGCAAGCTCCGCATCGAGGGCAAGGACTACGTGATGGCCGACGGCGACGTCGTCGAGTTCCGCTTCAACGTCTGAAGCTGGCCGCAGGCCGTTCAGGCTGGGGGCTTGCGCCGCCGGCGCCAGAGCACGACGGCCAGCGCCGTCGCGGCGATCAGGAAGACGCCGCTGAAGATCGTGCGTAGCCACCAGCCGGTGTCCAGGTCGAATCCGACGAGGTTGATCAGGAACAGCACGAACCAGCCGGCCGCCACGGCGGTGAACATGATGGCCTGACCGGTGGTCGGGGCGGGTCGCTCGCGCACCCGAGCAGTCTTGCAGCCGCCGCGGGGAGCGCCGCTGCGGGTGGCGACGAGCGGCGCGATAATGTCCGACACCGGTAGCTGCCGGGATGAGAGGGCGGGGATGACGGACCAGCTTCGCCGGGCGACCCCGCCTGGGACGGGTCCGTGGGCTCGCTTCGATGGGCGCCGCGGGCTCGGTCGGGTCGACGCGGGCCTGTGCCGGATCGCCCCTGCGCTGCTGCTGCTGTCGTTGTTGGGCCACTTCGCGCTGCTGGTGTTCGTGCCGGACACCGCCAACATGGTCGACCTGGTCGTGTACCGCGACGGCTCGGTGGAGATCCTCACCGGCCACCTGTGGGACTACCGCTTCGGCACCCTCACCGACGACTTCCCGCTGCCGTTCACCTACCCGCCGTTCGCAGCGTTGGTAATGCTGCCGCTGAGCTGGATCCCGCTGGTGGTGCTGAAGTACCTGTGGCATGCGGGCTCGCTGCTGGCGCTGTTCTTCGTGGTGCGCCGCTCGATGTCGCTGGTCGCCGACCGCCGCGCCACCAACGCGGCCGGCGCCGAGGTGGTGGCCGACCCCCTGCGCTGGCAGCGACGGGCGATGTACTGGACGGCGTTCGCGATGTGGCTCGAACCGGTCCGCACCACGCTCAACTACGGCCAGGTCAACCTGCTGCTGGCCGCCGTCGTGCTCGCGGCGCTGACCTCGCGGAGCGTCGGATGGGCAGGCCTGGGGGTGGGCTTCGCCGCCGGCATTAAGCTGATCCCGGCGATCTCGGGGCTGTTCTTCCTGGTCACTCGCCGGTGGGCGGCGGCGGTCGCGTCGGGCGTGGTGTTCGTCGCGACGGTCGTGCTGAGCTTCCTCGTCGCGCCCGAGCTGAGCCATCGGTACTGGTTCGAGCTGCTGGGCGACGCGTCGCGGATCGGGCCGGTTGCCTCGGCGATCAACCAGTCGGTGCGCGGCGCGCTGAGCCGGACGGTCGGCTACGACGTCGGCACGGGTGGGCTGTGGCTGCTGGCTGTCGGCCTGATCCTGGTGCTCGCCGGGCTGGCGTTGGCCGCGGCGGTGCGCGCCCGCGACGTGCTCGCGATGATCGTCGTGATCCAGGTCATCGGATTGCTGGCCTCGCCGGTGTCGTGGAGCCACCACTGGGTGTGGATCGTGCCGGCGTTGATCTGGACGGCGTACGGCGTGGCGCGGCGACGGCCGGTGGTGTGGCTGACGGGTGTGGCGTGGGTGGCTCTGGCCGGCAGCTACCTGATCTCGTGGCTGATCGCCGCCCAGCCCTCGATCTGGACCATCTCGCGACCGGTGCTCTACAGCGTGCTCGGCTGGGCCTACCCGGCCGGCGGGGTGCTGCTGCTGGTGGCGGTGTGGCTGGGCCTGCGCCGCCTCTGCGCCCCGGAGGTCGGGTCGGTCACCGCTGCCGCAGGCTCAGCCGCCGGCTGATTCCAGCACTCCGGAGATCTCGGCCGCCAGCGTCACGTCCAGCCTGGTGATCCCACCGGCTGAGTGCGTCGAGCAGCGGAAGGTCAGCGTCCGCCAGCGGATGTCGATGTCGGGGTGGTGGTCGCGCGACTCGGCGATCTCGGCCACGTCGCCAACCACGGTGATGGCCGCCTTGAAGGTCGGCAGGGTCGCGGTGCGGACCAGCGAGTCGCCATCGCGCTCCCACCCGGGGAGGGACTTCAACGATTCGGTGACGGCGGTTTCGTCGAGCAGATCGGACATGTCCCCCATGATGACGCACGCTCGTCGGAGCTCTCGGAACCACCCCGGCGGGTCCGCTCGACTGATTGCGTCGGTGCTTAAATAGCCCGTATGGTGAGGCCGGTGATCACCGCGGCGGCCACGCGTCCGGACCCCGGCCCGGCGTTCCATGCGCTGTCGCACGCCGGCCGGCGCCACATGCTTCGTCTTACAAGCGCGGGTGAGCGCACCGCGGGCGAGCTCGCCGCGTGCTGTGGGTTGACCCGGCCCGCGACGTCCCAGCACCTCAAGGTGCTGCGCGAGGCGGGGCTGGTCGACGTCCGCGCGCTGGGCAACCAACGGCTCTATCGGGTGCGCGACGCCGGGCTGGCCGAGTTGCGGGCGTTTCTCGACTCGTTCTGGGCAGACCGCCTCGACGCGTTGCGCGCGGCGGTGGAGGGGGACTCGTGATCGACGGCGAGGTCGTCGTGCACGAACTAGTGCTGGCCGCGCCCCGGTCGGCAGTGTTCGCGATGTTCGTCGACCCGGCCCAGCTGGTCCGCTGGATCGGCATGTCCGCCGAACTCGAACCGCGACCCGGTGGGCGGTTCCGATTCGAGATCAGCCCGGGTCAATTCTGCGAGGGCAGCTACCTCGAGGTCGATCCCCCGTCGCGACTGAGCTTCAGCTGGGGCTGGACCGAGCCGACGATGGGCCTGCCACCCGGCAGCTCGGTGGTCGAGGTGGAGCTGACCGAGCTCGCGGGGCAGCAAACCCACCTGCGGCTGTGTCATCGCGGGTTGCCGGCCGATCGCCTCGAGATGCACTCTGACGGCTGGACCCACTTCCTTGCCCAGCTCAGCGCGGTCGCCGACACGGTTGGACAGGAGTCCAGATGAAGCCCATCACCGTGAGCGTGGAGGTGAACCGCCCAGCGGCGGAGGTGTTCGCATTCGTCTCCGACGTGCAGAACAACCCGAAGTGGCAGCGTGGGCAGCGCTCATGCGCGTGGACCTCACCAACCCCGCACGAGCTGGACGCGACCTACGACCAGACCGCGCGGTTCCTCGGCCGCGACATCGTCTCGAAGTTCCGGGTCAGCGAGTACGAGCCGGGCCGGCGGATCAGGTTCGTCAGCACTGCGGGCCCGTTCCCCATCGACGAGTCACGCACCGTCGAGCCGCTCGGCGCTGGCCGTTCGCGTGTGACGGCGGTGGTCCGTGGTGACGCGAGCAAGACGTTCTGGATCGTCGCGCCGCTGCTGCGCTCGATGGTCGCCCGCTCGGTACGAGGGGACTACGGCCGCCTGCATCGTCTGCTCCAGGGCGGGTCGACACGCTGAAACGCACAACTCGCCGGTGCGAAGCGCGCAACTCGCCGGTGCGAAGCGCGCAACTCGCCGGTGGGGTTAGGCGTCGCGGGTGCCCATCCGGGTCAGCGCGATACCCAGGCCGATGGCGACGTAACAGACCGCCTTCAAGGAGGTGTCGGCAAGCGCGTCGAGCGGGACAGGGTCGCGCAACACGTCGGCGATGGCCGGCCAACCGGTGATCAGCAGATACGGCTGCAGCCAGTCCAGCGCCGGGATGGCGCTGAGCACGCCGAACATGATCGCACCCCCGAGCAGCACCGCCAGGACCACCAGCGGGTGGTCGGTCAGCGACGACACCGCCAGGGCGACTGCGCCGACCGCGCCGAGCTGCACGACGGTCCACCCGGCGGCAAGGGCCACCCGACCGATCGCCTCGCCGGCGCCCACTGCCGTACCCGACAGCGTCAGCAACCCGCCATCGCCGGCCGAGTTCCCGACGATGATCGTGCCGGCCAGCGCCCCGACGAGGCTGATCACCGCCACCGCCAGCAGCGCCACCGCGAGCACGCCGACCGCCTTCACGCCCACCAGCCGCAGCCGGCTGACCGGCGCCAGCAACAGTCCGCGCATCGTGCCGTGCGCCGCCTCGCCGGCCAGCGCGTCGGCCGCCGTCATCGACACGCCCAGCGGCAGCAGCAGCAACGTCAGCGCCAGCCCGAGCGCGGCGACCGGCAGCACCAGCCCGTTGCCGACGACCGACGCGATCAGCCCACCGTTCGGACCGCCGGAGCGGGCCCCCGCGATCGCGATGCCGATCGCCATGACCACCGGGAGCAGGGCGAACAGGCCGAAGATGACCAGCGTGCGGGGGCGGCGCAGCACCAGCCGCAGCTCCGAGCGCAACAGCCGGCCCAGCGGCGCAGCGGTGCGCGCGGGCGTCGCGGAGGGCGTGGTCACGGTCGTGGCGGTCACCGCCGGGCCTCCGTACGTGGGCCGGCCTCGGTGAGCCGGGTGAACACGTCCTCCAGGCCGGTACGACGACGGCGGGCCTCGTGCACCGGCACCCCCGCGCTGACCAGCGCGGCCACCACCTCCGGCGCAGGCAGCGTGCGCAGGTCGACCACCACGTCGGCTGACTCGATGTGGGCATCCGCGCCGGCGGAGCGCAGCGCCGCGACGGCGTCGGCCGGCCGCGGCGTCGACACCACCAGCGCCGGCCCGTCGGCCTCCAGTAGCGGTTGCAGCTCGCCGGCGGCGACCACCGAGCCGGCCTGCAGCACAGCGACGTGCGTGCAGGTGGCCTCGACCTCGGCGAGCAGGTGGGAGCACACGAGCACGGTGGTGCCCGCAGCGTGCAGCTCGCCGATGATCCTGCGGACGTCGCGGGTGCCGGCCGGGTCGAGGCCGTTGGTCGGCTCGTCGAGGACGACGAGGTCGCGGGGGAGCAGCAGGACGGCGGCGAGGCCGAGCCGTTGCTTCATGCCCAGCGAGTAGCCGCGGTAGGCGCGGTCGGCGGCACCGGCCAGGTCGACGCGGTGCAGCGCCGTGTCCACGGCGTCGGGGATGGCGGCGGTGGCCAGCAACGGCTCGGCGGCGGCGCAGCGCCGCAGGTTCTCCCGGCCGGACAGGAACGGGTGGAACCCCGGGCCCTCGACGAGCGCGCCGACCCGCGGCAGCGCGTGTGCGCTCCGCTCCGGGATCGCCTCACCGAGCAGCTCCGCGTGCCCGGCGGTGGGTCGCGACAGCCCGAGCAGCAGCCGGACCAGCGTCGTCTTTCCGGAGCCGTTGGGGCCGAGCATTCCGAGCACGGCGCCGGCCGGGACGTCGAGGTCGATGCCGTCCACGGCGACCGTCTTGCCGAACACCTTGCGCAGCCCACGGGCCCGCACGGCCGGCGGTTGCTCGGTCACAGCTCCGTTGGTCGCGCCGGCCCCGGCTGAGTCCGTCACCGAGGCAGTCTCCGTCATGGCCGCTGCGTCATCGTTCGAGGGTCAGTGGCCCGAGGGTCATCGACTGAGCGCCTGGCTGAGCACCTGCTCCGGCACAGCGCCGACCGCCACCCGGCCGTCGTCGGTCAGGATCGCGCTCGCGACCGTCGTGGTGATCAGCCGTCCGTTGCCCCACGGGCCGCTCACCGGCTTGCCCAGCGCGGCGACGAACCCGCCGAGCTGGGCGGCGCTCGGACCGCCGCCGGCCTCGGTCGGCAGCTTTGTGAGCAGCACGGTGTCCCAGCCCTCGCCGACCACGGTGGACGCCGGCAGCTGCCCCGGATCGGGCACGTCCGATGCGGACCGCTCGCGGACGGTGGCCCCTTCCGGCGGCGTGAACTGGAACAGCGCCGGATCTTGCGGGCCAAACGACAGCTCGGTGAAGCCGATCTTGAGCACCGGGTTGGGGGAGCCGTGAGCCAGCACGGTGAGCCGCAGCGGGATGCGCTTCTCGGAGTCCACCGCGAGCCGCACCTCGCGCAGCAGCGTCCGCTCGGATGGCAGCGGCGCGAGAACCAGCTCGTATGCCGGCCGGCCGGCCACCTCGGAGGTGCCGTCGACGCTGACGGTGCTGAACGGGCGGGCCACGTCGAGGAGCTTCTTGGCCGCGTCGGCCGGGTTGGCCAGCGGCTCGGTCGCCCCGGGGGCGCCCTTGCTGTCGGCGGGCGTCTTGGTCACGGTCCGCTTGGCGGAGTCCCAGGCCCACACGGTGGTGCCGTCCGCGACGACCAGGCGCTCGGCGGCCCCGCTCGGCAGCGACACGCGGCCGCGGTTCTGCCCGTCGGTGGCGACCTGCGCCGCGCTCTTGCCGTTGGCCGCCTGGGGAATCCCCGGCAGCGCCGGCAGCCCGAGCTGGTTGTCCAGCTCCACGGTGCCTGCGAAGGCGTCGGTGTGTGGCGCCAAGACCGAGGCGATCAACGCCTCCGGCTCGACGGGCGGCAGGCTTGGCGCGGCGGTGGCACCGAGCGGAACGGTGAGCAGGCCGAGGCCGATCACTCCGCTGGCGACCAGCCCGAGCCCGACAGTGCGCAGCTTCATGGCTACAGCCTCGCGCACGACCTCTGAGAAGCCACTGAGAAGCGACCGCCGCAGTGGCTCGGATGCGCGCACGCCGGCGCGTAGCGTTCCGGGCGTGGCACGCGTGCTCGTGGTCGATGACGAGCCCGGCGTGCGCACTGCCCTCGGCCGCGGGCTGATCGCGGAGGGCATGGAGGTCGTCACCGCGAAGGACGGACCGAGTGGGCTGCGCGCGGCGCTGACCGGCACCTTTGACGCCGTCGTGCTCGACATCATCCTGCCGGGGCTGTCCGGGTACCGGGTGCTGGAGGCCATGCGCGCGCAGGGTGTGGACACCCCGGTGCTGCTGGTCTCGGCCAAGGACGGCGAGGTCGACCAGGCCGACGGACTCGATCTCGGCGCGGACGGCTACCTCGTCAAGCCGTTCTCCTTCGTCGTGCTGGTGGCCCAGCTGCGGGCCGTACTTCGCCGGCGTGAGCTGGAGCTGGGCGGCTCCAGGCGGCGGCTGCGGCTGGGTGCGCTGGTCGTGGACCCCGCCGCAAAGCAGGTGAGCTGGGCAGGGCAGCCGGTGGAGCTCTCGCCGCGGGAGTTCGCGCTGCTGCACGCCCTGTGCAGCCACCCCGACATCGTGCTGAGCAAGGACGAGCTGCTGCGCGTGGTGTGGGGCGACGAGCAGGCAGCCAGCCGCAACGCCGTCGAGGTCTACGTCGGCTACCTGCGGCGCAAGCTCGACGCGGTCGGTGCCGGGGCCGTGCTGCGAACTGTCCGGGGGCACGGGTACCTGGTGGGCACCACGCTCGGCACGACATGAGCCCAGCCCGCGCTCCCCGGCTGCCCCGACTGCGCCGGCTTCGGGCCTGGTGGGCGCGCCGCAGCCTGCGGGCGCGGATCACCGTCGTGATCGGCGGCGTCGCCGTGCTCGCGTTGCTGGCGCTGGCCAGGGTCGCGACGGGGCTCATCGCCTACGCGGTCACCAACGCCGCGGACACCCAGCTGCGCGCCGTCGCCCAGTCCGCCGCGGCCGAGGTCGGCGCCGAGCGGGCGGTGGCCCCCGGCGCGGGTCAGCCCAGGGTCCGGGTGCTGGACACCGCCGGCCAGCCAGTAGACGGCGGCCCCGCGGTGCCGCTGCGGCCCAACGACCTGAGGCGGCTGTCCGGCGGCGACGCGATCACCGAGTTCGGCGCCGACGAGGCGCGGCGGCTGCTCGCAGTGCCGGCCGCTACCCCCGACGGTGTGCCGCGGCTGGTCCTCGCCAGCTCCGAGCTCGTCGGCTACTACACGGTGCTGCGCCACGGCGGTCTAGGGCTCGCCCTGTTCGCGCTGCTGGCGGCCGCTGCGGTGACCCTGGCGGCGTGGATCACCGCCGGGCTGGCGCTGCGGCCGGTGGACCGGATGCGGGCTTCGGCCGCCGCGCTGCCGCCCGGGGAGCGGCTGCCGGTCCCGCCGGCCCACGACGAGCTCGGGGCGTTGGCCGGGGAGCTCAACGCGCTGCTGGCGCGGCGGGACGACGCGGTGTCCCGGCTGGAGCGGTTCACCGGCGACGCGGCGCACGAGCTGCGCTCACCGGTGGCCTCGATCAGGGCGCAGGCCGAGGTGGCCGTCGTCCACCCCGACCCCGCGCTCGCGCAGGAGACCCTGCGCAGCGTGGCCGAGGAGGCCGCCCGGCTCTCCGAGCTGCTCTCGGACCTGTTGGCGCTGGCCAGGGCCGACGCCGGCCGACGGCCACCGGCCGAGCCGGTCGACCTGGTCGCGGCCGCGCAGGACGCCCTCTCCCGACGCACCGCGGCCACGAACGGAGCCGTAGCTGCAGGCCCGGTGTTGCGGCTGGTCGCGCCGGTGCCGGCGACGATCGCCGCCGCCCCGCGCGAGGTGGCCCTCGTGCTGGACAACCTGCTCGACAACGCCGCCCGGCATGCGTCGACCGTGGTCAGGGTGTCGGTGCTACCCGCAGGGCGCGACGTTCGGCTGGTGGTCGATGACGACGGCCCCGGTGTTCCGGAGGGCGACCGCGAGCGGGTGTTCGACCGCTTCACCCGGCTCGAGCCGGCAGCCGACGGCGGCGCTGGGTTGGGTCTGGCCCTGGTGGCCGCGCTGGTGCGGGGCCGTGGTGGGGCGGCCTCGCTCGGTTCCGCGCCCGAGGGCGGGGTACGCGTCGAGGTGCGCTGGCCGGCCGCCGAGTAGGCCCTGAACCCGCCGCGGCACGTGGAGATGCGTGGTCTGCACCGAAAACCGATGCACGAGTTATGCTGGTTGGCATGTCGGACCACGTGCGTACCACGGTGAACGTTCCGGTGCAGCTAGCTCGGGCAGCGGCCGAGCAGGCGGAGCGCGAGCACGCCAGCCGCGCCAGCGTGCTGTCACGTTGGCTGCAAAGCGGTCACGACGCGGCGCGATCCGACGCACTCCTGTCCGCCTACGACGAGTTCTACGCCGAGCCCGACATCGACGCGCCACCGCCGGAGCTGCGGCGCCGCCGGGCCGCAGCCTTTGACGCGCGCTGGGAGTGATTCGGTGGCCTACCTGCGCGGACAGGTGATCTATGCCGACCTCGGCTACGGACGGAAACCGTGGCTTGTGGTATCGAACAATCAGCGCAACGGGTCGCGAAAGGGCGACCTTGTCGCCGTGCGGGTGACTACGACCGCGCACGCAGTCGAACTGCCGACGGTGGTCCGGCTGTCCGCGGCCGATCAGCCTTTCGTCGGATCTGTGCTCTGTGACGACCCATACGTGATCGCCATCGACGAGGTCGACACTGCTGCCGGTGCCCTCCCGCCGGCCACCATGCGGGCGGTCGACGACGCGCTTCGACTTGCCCTCGGGCTCTGAGGCGCCGCAGCTTCTGCAACCATGCCCGCCCGTGCCCGTGCTGCGTGTCACCGCGATCATCGACGCGCCGACCTGCACCGTGGCCGGCCTGCTGCGCGAAGCCGCGCTGCTGACCGAGTCGATGCGCCGCTGCGGCCACTCGGCCGACGTGCCACAGCCGTTCCTGACCATCGGTGACCACGTGCGTTTACGTGTGCGGCTGCTGCCTGGCCTGCGGCTGCCGCTGGTGACCACCGTGACGCACGCCGACGCGGCCGGGTGGGCGTCGCGGCTGGTCAGCGGCGGGCTGCCCGAGCTGGAGCTCAGCACGATCCTCTCGGAGACACCGGCCGGTGCGCTGGTGCTCGACGAGATCCGGTGGCGGGCGCCGTGGGGCGCGTTGGGTCGGGTGCTGGACGTGGCGGTCGCCCGGCGGCTGGTGCTACGGCTGCTGGCTGTACACCGTTCGTTGCTGATCAGCCGCGCGGCCGAGCTGGCCGGCGCCGACATCGTGGTGGGTGCGGCCGTCGTACGCGACGGGCGGCTGCTCGTCGCGAGGCGGTCGCGGCCCGCCGACCTGGCCGGCCGGTGGGAGCTGCCCGGTGGGCAGGTGGAGCCGGGGGAGCCCGAGGCCGACGCGCTGGCGCGGGAGTGCCTGGAGGAGCTGGCCGTCACGATCATTGTGGGCGACCAGGTGGGCCCTGACCTACCGCTCGGGCGGCGACGACTACTGCGGATCTACGCCGCGACGCTCCCGGCGGGGGAGCCGCGCGCGATCGAGCACGCCGAGCTGCGCTGGGTGCGCGCCACCGAGCTAAGAACCCTGGACTGGCTACCGGCCGACCGGGCCGTGCTCCCGGAGCTCAGCGAGCTGCTGCGATCACGCTGACTGGGTCGCGCGGGCGTCGCGACGGCGCGTCTGAGGGCCTTGCCGCGCACGCCGAACGCCTTGAGCTCCTGCTTGCGCATGGCGACCACCGGGCAGTTGCTGCACCGCAGCGGCGCAGAATGGCAGCACTTCTTTCTTGGGCTTTGCCATCGTTAGGGCAGGCTAAGCTGTCGACCGATTCGGATCGATACTCCGGACGGGGGTATTCTGGAATCACCGCCCCCACGACTTTTCGGAGATTCCTGCGTGCTCACCCCTGCCCCGACCGGCCTGCGCGACGAAGCGAGCGCAGAGCCCCGCCCCGGCATGCGCCCTGACCTGCGAAATGTGGCGATCATCGCGCACGTCGACCACGGCAAGACCACCCTGGTCGACGCGATGCTGCGCGCCTCCGGGGCGTTCGGCAGCCGGGTAGAGCTCGTCGACCGGGTGCTGGACTCCGGCGACCTGGAGCGCGAGAAGGGCATCACGATCCTGGCCAAGCACACAGTCGTGAACTGGAACGGGCTCACCGTCAACGTCGTCGACACCCCGGGCCACGCCGACTTCGGCGGCGAGGTGGAGCGCGGGCTGTCGATGGTGGACGGCGTGCTGCTG
>Ga0136613_10002078_pt1 | contig 10652 bp, 10 predicted proteins | sample AntDrymUQ2722106_2_FD_106649 | JGI IMG/M metagenome (GOLD analysis project Ga0136613, IMG submission 106649) | Polar desert sand microbial communities from Dry Valleys, Antarctica - metaG UQ272 (21.06) | ecosystem: Environmental > Terrestrial > Soil > Desert | place: Antarctica: Dry Valley... | reverse complement strand
GAGCGGCGAATCCTCACCGGCGATCAGCTGGTCAGAGCCCTGGGTCAACACCTGGTGCTCGTCGGCGTGTCGACTGTGGGCGTCATCCTCATCGCAATCCCCCTGGGGATTCTGCTGTCGCGCCCCGCGGCCCGCCCCATCGCGCCGGCGGTCAATGCGTTTCTTGTGGGGGCGCAGTCTATTCCCAGTTTCGGTCTTATCGTTCTTTTTGCGCTGACCTTGGGTCTCGGCGCGAGGTACGCAATCTACGCACTCATCATCAGTGCCCTGCTGCCCGTGCTCAGCAACACAGTTGCGGGTCTGGAGCAGATCGACGCCGAGCTCAAGGAGGCGGCATCGGGGATCGGCATGACGCGCGGTCAGGTGCTACGCCGAGTCGAGCTCCCGTTGGCCGTCCCGGTCGTGCTGGCTGGGCTGCGCACCGCCATCGTCTGGAACGTGGGCACCGCCACGGTGGCAGCATTCGCAGGCGCAGGGGGCTTGGGTTCGGTGATCACGGTCGGTCTCATCCAGGATCGCGATGTCGTCACGATTGTCGGAGCAACGCTGACGGCATTTCTCGCCGTGCTCCTGGACCACGTTGCTCGATTGGCTCAGGAGTTTCTGAAACCGCAGGGACTTTGACCGCAAGCTCTTCTCCGCCTCATTCCGCAATGAAAGGATTTGCCATGAAGTTTCGGACGACCAGCCGCATCCCCGCCGTGGTAGGTGCACTGACGGCCTCGGCATTGGCCCTGGCGGCTTGCGGCGACGATGGTGGCTCCGCTACGGCATCCGAGGATTCAGTCGCCTCCGGGGTCGACCTCAGCGGCGTCAGCATCACCGTCGGTTCCAAGGAGTACCCCGAGCAACTGATCTTGGGCCAGATTCTCGTCCAGGCGCTCGAGGGCGCCGGCGCGGACGTCACGGACCAGACCGGGCTCGCGGGTACCAACGTGGCCCGTGCGGCACTAGAGCAGGGTGAGACCGACGTGTACTACGAGTACACAGGCACGGCGTGGCTGACCATCCTCAAGGAGACACGTCCCATCAACGACGCCGAGGAGCTCTTCGATGCGGTGGCTGCGGCCGAGGAGAAGAACGGGATCTCCTGGTTCGCACGAGCCCCGTTCAACAACACCTACGCGGTGGGGGCCACTGCGGACACGGCAGAGAGCACCGGTGTCACCTCACTGTCTGAGTACGCCGAATTCGTGCAGGACAACCCCGAAGAGGCCACGATCTGCGCAAGCGCCGAGTTCCGCACCCGTGATGACGGATTGCCGGGCCTGGAGAAGCACTACGGCTTCACCCAGCCGCCAGGGACGGTGTTCTCTGCTGAGAGCACAGTCGTGTACGAAGCCGCCGACAAGGGCGAATGCGCCTTCTTGAACCTCGTCAGTACCGACGCGCGGATCGTGGAGAACGACATCGTCGTCCTCGAGGACGACAAAGCGTTCTTCCCCGTGTACAACCCCGCGGTCAGCATGAACAGTGATGTCTACGCCGAGCACGAGGAACAGTACAACGAGCTCTTCAACCCGATCGCCGAGCTGTTGACCCAGGAGACGATTCTGGAGCTCAACGGCGCCGTCGAGCTCGACGGATTACCCGCCGACGGGGTTGCGCTGGACTTCCTCGAGGAGAACGGGATCCTCTGACCTCTGGCCTCCTACCCTCTGGTCACGGCACGCGGCCTCCACCAGCCAGCCCCCTCAAGTCAAGGACGTGACACGTGGCAGTCATGACCGGCGGCGAGGTTCTGACGCGCAGCCTGGCAGCGCACGGCACCGACGTCGTCTTCGGGATTCCCGGCAACCACAACTTGTCCATCTACGCACACCTGGCGAGCAGCAATATCCGGCACGTCTTGTCCCGGCATGAGCAGGGCTGTGGATACGCCGCGGATGGCTATGCCCGGTCCTCCGGTAGGCCCGGAGTCGCCTTGGTCACCGCCGGCCCAGCGGTGCTCAACACCCTCGCCGCGCTCGGCCAGGCGTACTCCGACTCGATTCCGGTGCTGCTGGTCTCTCCGGGAATGCCGTTGCGGCATCCCTACCGAGGCAACGGCCACCTGCACGAGACGAAGGACCAGCATGCGGCGGTCGACGCCGTGGTGGCCGCGAGCTACCGGGTCACCTCCGTAGCCGAGATCGGTGCCGCTGTGACCCAGGCCTTTGTCGACATGTTGGCCGGACGTCCCCGCCCAGTGCACCTCGAGGTGCCCATCGACGTGCTCGACGAATCCGCCGACACCGAGATCGGATCACCTGTCGCCCTGCCCCACGTGACCGCCCCGGCCGATCAGCTCGACCGGGCCGCCGTCGCACTTGATGAGTCTGTCCGCCCCGGACTCGTGGTCGGCGGCGGGGCACGCTTCGCCGCGGCGGAGGTGTGCCAGCTCGCCGAGCGGCTCGGAGCGGGCGTGGTGACCACCACCAACGGGAAGGGAATCCTGCCCGAGGATCACCCCCTCGCCCTGGGAGCAGGCGCCCACCTGCCTGCCGTCGCCGAATGGGCTCGCACCCGGGACGTGATCCTCGCTGTTGGCACCGACCTGGGCTCCTCCGACTTGTGGAACGGCCCCTGGCAGCTCGACGGAACACTGGTGCGGATCGACATCGACCCTCGACAGGTCGGCGTCAACGCACGTCCTGAGATTGCCCTGGTCAGCGATGCGACCCATGCTCTGCGTTCGCTGCGGCGGCAACTCGGGCCAGGCGGTGTCGGTCCGCTCGACAGCGGCGACACCACCGCCTGGGTGTCGCGTGTGCGTGACGAGGCGGACGCGGAGGGCGCCCTGTGGCGCGAGGAGGTGAAGGCGATCGCTGATGTGCTGGAACGCGACGCGGTAGTGACCGGAGATTCTGCTGCGGTCTGCTACTACGGGCTGCGAGCCAACCTGCCCCTACACGTGGCCGGAGCCTTTCTCTATCCGACGGGCTACGGCACGTTGGGATACGGGCTGCCCGCAGCGATCGTCGGCAAGGTCGCGGCCCCCGAACGGCAGGTGATGGCCGTCCTCGGAGACGGTGGCGTCATGTTCACCCTGCCCGAGCTCGCCTCGGCCGCGTCGGAGGGGCTGGCGTTGCCGATCGTCGTCGTCGACAACCACGGGTACGGCCAGATTCGACGCAACATGGAGCTGCGCGGGTACTCACCGCTCGGTGTGGACCTACCGTCCCCGGACTTCGCCGCCGTCGGTCGGGCGCTGGGATGTCACGGCGTCGAGATCGAGACCCCTGAACACTTGTCCGAACAGCTCGTGAAGGCATTCGCGGCGGACCGTCCGACTGTCCTGCACGTCATGGAAGGAGGTACGACATGAGTCGACCGGAGTGGGTCCGAGAGCGGGTGTACGTCGGCGGGTCGTGGGTCGTGCCGCGTGGAGCGATCTACGAGGTCGAGAACCCTGCGACCGAGCAGACGACCGGGACGGTGCGTACCGCTACCTCCGCCGATGCCGCCGATGCCGTCGAAGCGGCCCGGCGTGCGCGCGCCGGATGGGGCTCGACCACGCCGCAGTACCGCAGTGGTGTGCTGCGCGACCTGTCGACGGCACTACGCGAACGCACCGAGCTGCTGGTTGACACGCTGGTCGCAGAGGTCGGCACCCCCGTCGAACTGGCACGCTCGTCCCACCTCGGGCAGGCGCTGGCCGTGGTGGACAGCTACGCGGAGCTGTTGGAGACCTTCGCCTTCGAGGAGCGAGTGCAGCACACGCGGGTGCTGCGTGAACCCGCCGGCGTCGTCGCAGCGATCACGCCGTGGAACTATCCGCTCTACCAGCTGATGGCCAAGGTTGCCCCGGCACTGGCCGCTGGCTGCCCGGTCGTCGCCAAACCAGCGGAGCTGACACCGCTCTCCGCGTTCGTCGTCGCCGATGCGTTCGAGGCGATCGGTCTCCCACCGGGCGTGTTCAACCTCGTTCCCGGATCTGGCAGCGAGGTCGGTGAGTTGCTGGCGACCCATCCCGGAGTGGACGTCGTCTCGTTCACCGGATCCATCGGCGTCGGCCGTCGCGTCGCGTCGGTGGCCTCGGCCACCGTGAAGCGGGTATGTCTCGAGCTTGGGGGCAAGTCAGCCAGCGTCGTGCTACCCGACGCCGACGTCGAGCAGGCGGTGTCAGCGACTGTCGCGAACGTCATGGTCAACAGCGGCCAGACGTGTGCCGCATGGACGCGCCTGCTGGTGCCGCGTTCGGAGCTCGACGCTGCGTTGGCCACGGCCGCAGCGGTGGCACACAACCATGTGGTCGGTGACCCCCGCGAAGGCGGCACCGATCTCGGCCCCGTCATCTCGGCTGCCCAGCGCAACTCCGTGCTGACGTACATCGGCGGGGCCCTGGCGGAGGGAGCCACCTTAGTCTGCGGCGGGGTCGAACGCCCCGAAGGGCTCGCCACCGGTCATTACGTGCGCCCCACCGTGATGACCGTGCTGTCCCCAACAGACCGGATCGCTCAGGAAGAGGTATTCGGTCCCGTGCTCGTCGTCCTGCCCTACGCAGACGTCGACGAGGCGATCTCGCTGGCCAACGCAACCTCGTACGGACTCGCCGGCGCCGTGTGGAGCGCCGACGACATGCGGGCCTTTGCCGTAGCCCGACAGCTGCGTACGGGCCGAGTTGATGTCAACGGAGCGGCCTGGAACCCCGTTGCGCCATTCGGCGGCTACAAGCAGTCCGGCAACGGACGAGAACTGGGTCGCTGGGGCATCGATGAGTTTCTCGAAGTAAAGGCCGTGCAGCTGCCAGCCGCGAACGGCGCGCAGTGACCAGCCGGACGGCTCCCCGTTGGATGGCGACCACTGCCGACGGACTCTTTCCCGAGTTCCCCTGGAACCGGCTGACGCCCTTGTGGAGCATTGCCCGCACGTACCCGAGCCACCCGATCGACCTGTCGATCGGGGCGCCGGTCGACCCCACACCTCACGTCGTGCGCGACGCCCTGATGGGCGCGGTCGACGCCCCCGGTTACCCCTCCACCGAGGGACCCGCCGCATTGCGTTCCGCCATCGTGGGCTATCTCGCCAGGCGCGGGAGTGTGTCCTGCCTGACTGCAGACATGGTGCTGCCCACCATCGGGTCGAAGGAGGCCATCTCACAGCTACCGGCGTTCCTGGGGCTCGGCGAGAGTGACATCGTCGCGATTCCGGAGCTGGGCTATCCGACCTACGAGATCGGTGCCTTGGCAGCCCGCGCGCAGATTCGACGCTACCTCGATCCCCTGGACGTCGATACCGACGGTGTGGCCGTTCTCTGGGTGAACTCACCGAGCAACCCGGAAGGACGGATGCTCGATCGTGGCGACCTACGCACGCTGGTGTCCCGTGCCCGGGCCACCGGCACACTGGTGATCAGCGACGAGTGCTATCTCGAGTTCGGATGGGTCCGCCCAGCCGTCTCGATCATGCATCCCGACGTCTGCGACGACGACCCCTCCGGACTCCTGATCACCAGCTCGCTGTCGAAGCGGTCCAACCTCGCTGGCTACCGCGCCGGGCTCCTGGCCGGCGACCCCACACTCATGCCGCGCCTGCTCGAGTACCGCAAACACATGGGCCAGATGGTTCCGCTGCCGGTCCAGGCGGCCATGATCGCGGCCCTGGAAGATGACGATCACGTCACGACGCAACGCGGACGCTACCTGCGTCGGCGCCTTGCCCTGTGCCAGGCGCTGGATACCGCTGGCTTCACCGTGGACCACTCGGAAGGCGGTCTCTATCTCTGGCTGAGACGCACCGGCGAGGACTGCTGGCGCCTGGCCGAGTGGTTTGCTCGCCATGGCATCATCGCCGTCCCCGGCGAGGTCTACGGAGCCCCCGGGCGCAAGCACGTCCGGCTGTCGCTCACCGCCGAGGACCAGGACGTAGCTGAGGCCGCCCGGCGGCTGCGTCAGCCCGAGCCTCGTTGAAACCAGAGGGAATCAACACACGATGTGGGCGCACATGCTGACGGGACCAGGTCGCCTCGAAAGTCGCGACGTGCCTGATCTCGACCCGGCCGCACTCGAGGATAACCAAGTTCTCGTACGATTTGAGGCTGGCTCGATCTGCGGAAGCGATCTACCCAGCTTCCTTGGCCGCAGGAACCCGGTCGTCCACGCGCATGGTGATCCCGGTTATCCGTTGCATGAGGTCGTGGGGAAAGTCGCCGCAACGCGGTCGGACATCGACGTCGGTGCACGAGTCGTCGGCTGGTCGCACGAGATGCGCGGACTCGCCGAGTACTTCATTGCCCCGGCCCACTCTCTGCTTGTCCTGGAGGACACGCTGACGTCGATCCACGCCACTGCCATCCAGCCGCTGTGCACGGTCCTGCATGCCCTCGATCGAATCCCCGATATCGCCGGCCGACGTGCTGCGGTCATTGGCCAAGGAACACTCGGAATACTGTTCAGTCACGCGCTCAAGTCGTTGGGAGCCTCCGTCGTCACTGGCGTTGACCGAGTCGACAGATCCGACGTCGCGACCGCCTTCGGCGTAGACGAGGCCAGGTGGAGTCACAGCACGAACTGGGCAAACGACCTGCTTGATACCGAGCGACCCGACATCGTCATCGAGGCCGTAGGACACCAGGCAGGCACATTGAATGACGCCGTCAATGCACTTGCCCCCGAAGGCACCATATTTGCCTTCGGTGTCCCTGACGATGCGTACTACGCCTTTCCCTTCGAACGGTTCTTTCGCAAGAACGCCAAGATTCTCGGCGGCGTCGCAACCCATCGGCGCGCAGCCCTCATGAGAGCCCGGGACTATCTGGAGCGCTATCCCACGCTTCCGGATCAGTACGTGACCGATGTCCTGCCGGTCGACCAGGCTCAGCTGGCGTACGAGACCGCGGCACGGCCAGCTGCCGGTCGACTGAAGGTGGCCCTCGCTGACTGAACGACATGATGCAATAGTCATCGGCCTTGGCGCCATGGGAAGTGCTGCGACCTACCAGCTGGCAAGACGCGGACAACGGGTGCTGGGCATCGACGCCTTCGTGGAGGGCCATGACCAAGGATCTTCCCACGGCCATCATCGCCTGATTCGTCGCTCACATACACGTGCGCAGTTCCGACCCATCGTCGACCATGCGTTCGAACTATGGCGCGAGCTCGAGGATGAGTCCGGCGAGGACATCATGAACCTCATCGGAGAGGTGTCAATCAGCCAGACGCTGATCCCGACGGCACCCCCCATGCTCGACTCACATCCGACGCAGGACTTCCGTGAGGTGCTCGACGAGCAGCAGTTGCGCAAGCGATTTCCAGGCTTCCGTCTGCGCCCTGGCATGGTCGCCACCTACGAACGTGAAGCCGGCAACGTGCGACCGGAGGTGGGGATCAGGGCACATCTCCGCTTGGCCGAGTGCCACGGTGCAGTCATCCGGCGGCCCGAGGAAGTCATCGACTGGCAGATCGATGGCGACGGTGTACGCGTTGAAACGCCCGCCGGCGCGTACGCTGCCGATCGGTTGGTGATCACGGTCGGCCCATGGGCTGCCGAGCAACTCAGGGAGCTTGACTTGCCGCTCCAGGTTGTCCGAATCGTCAACATCTACTACCGGCCTGAACGGCCCGATATCTGGACCGCCGAGTGTGGTGCGCCCAACTTCACACTGAGCGTTCCCGAAGGCGAGTACTACGGAATGCCCTCGATAGCAGGCCAGGGACTCAAGATCGGACGTCATGACCTCGGTGAACTCACGACTGCCCGAACCGTCCGACGAGAGATCAGTGCCGACGAGGTCAACCACCTGCGCCGGGTACTCGACACCTACCTGCCTGGGGCCAGTGGACCGGTCGACCTGGGCCTCACCTGCATGTACACGATGACTCCCGATGAGAACTACCTTGTCGAACGCCATCCTCTCCATCCGCAAGTCGCCTACGCGTGTGGTTTCTCGGGCACCGGCTACAAGTTCAGCCCGGTGATCGGCGAGATTCTCGCTGAGCTGGTCATTGACGGAGCGACGACGTCGGATGCTTCGATTTTCTCGTCGGCACGGTTTGCCCACTAGCCCGCCACTAGCCCACGCCGCGACCGGTTGTGGCTGATCACGACTTCGTCGCCGACTAACCTGTACTCGAAACCGCTGAGCGGTGGGCCATGGCCACGCAACATGTCGCATCAAGGGGCGGCAGCCCGCAACGGGCTGCTGGATCGGCGGCCGACGCCGACCAATGGGGGAGTTACTGTGGCCCGTGGTCGTCAGCTGGTCCTGTGGCCACTCTTGGCGGCCGCACTTGGGGTGGCGACCGCGATGCTGGCCAGCGGCGCCGCCCTGCTGTTCCTCCAGGTGATCCCGGAATCAGATGAGCCCTGGGGCGACCTCGGACGGATCTTCCTGAGCATCCTCTTCGCCGTGATCGCCGGCGTGGTGGTGTGGGTGGTGGACTGGCCCGCGCCGCGCGTCGCCTCTTCGCCCCCGGCCGGCGCCTGGTTTGCCCCTGGCCGCACCGAGCGGCATCTTCCGGCTGTGGGACCGCGAGCCCGGAACTCGGCCGTCGCAGCACTAGCGCAGTCCCCACCCGACGGCGGCCACCCGCGTCGGTCCCGCAAGCCGAACGGCTATCGGACGCGGAGCTGGGGAACGAGCTGCTTGCAACTCCGACTTGACGATGTCCGTATGGGGGAACCGCTACCGGCAGGGCTTCAGACCTGTTAAGGGTGTCGCTGGATGAGCGCGAGGGCGGCGGTGGACAGGCCGTGGGTGAGGTCGGTGAGGTCGCGGTGCTCGTCGTGTAACCAGTGGTGAACTTGTTCGGCGGCGAGTCCGGCGAGGAGGAGGTCGGCGCGGAGCTCGGACTCGGGGGTGTTCGCGGCGCGCAGGAGGTAGCGGCAGTGTTGACGCCAGAAGGCATGTGCGCCGGTGCGCAGGCGGGCTCCGGGGCTGCTGGTCTCGGACATCAGGACGAGGTCGAGCTGTGTGGCGACCAGTTCGAGGTAGGCCGCGACGAAGGCGGTTAGCCGGGCTGCGGGTGGCGCGCCGGGACCCAGCGGCGGCCCTCCATCGAGGATGCCCTGCTGCAGTTCGCGTTCGCGTTCGTCGAGCAGTGCGACGGCCAGCCCGCCCTTGTCACCGAAGCGGCGGTAGAGCGTCCCCTTGCCGACGCCGGCTTCTGCGGCGACTTCGTCCATGGTCACCCCGGCGACTCCGCGCCTGGCGAACAGACGCTCCGCGGCCGCGAGCACGCGCAACCGGTTGCGCGCGGCGTCGGCACGTTCACGGACCACGCCGACATCGAGGATCGGCAGCTGAGTCCGGCAGGTCGATGCGCCGCCCCCGGTGGTGTCATCGGCACCGGTTGACGAACCGGACTCAAGTCCGCTAACGTCTCGAGACATGAATCGGACTCTAGTCCGTCTGCTCGGCGGATGGAAGGCCACGGTCGACACCTGGGACCTGTGGGTCGGGGCTCTGCCGGAGTTCGGTCCGGCAGCCGCCGGCGCCAAGATGACTGTCTTCGGAGGTGGCACGCCACAAGGCGAACAAGTCACCGCCTGGCAGGCCGCCCAAGACACGTTCCACCGGTTCGCTGACGCCGACCAGTACCTGCTCAGCGTGCCGATGTGGAACGCCGGCGTTGCCTACATCCTCAAGCAGTTCATCGACGTGGTGTCCCAACCCGGCATGGTGTTCGGCTTCCACCCAGAACAGGGCTACACCGGCCTGCTGACCGGCAAGAAGGCGGCCGTCGTCTACACCGGCGCCGTCTGGAGCGCCGACCGCGGACCGGCGTTCGGCCAGGACTTCCAGCAACCCTTCTTCGACGACTGGCTGCGCTGGGCCGGCGTCACCGACATCACCACCATCCGGTTCCAGCCCAACCTCGCCACCGCCGACGCCGAAGCCGGCCGTCGCGCCGCGCACGCTGAAGCCCGCGACGCCGGCAAGATCTTCTAGCCCACTTCGGGCGTCGGAAAGCGCCGACGACCGCCCCACCGTTCACCTCCGGCAGTCCCGCGGAGAACAACACCCATCCCCATGGAGGTCCATCGTGACCAGCACCATCTCCCGCGACGAGTTCAAGGCCGGCCTCGACGCCGGCACCATCACCGCGGTTGACGCCCTGCCCGAGTCCTACTACATCCAGCAGCACCTGCCTGGCGCGCTCAACCTGATCGCCGACGACGTCGAGGACCACGCCATGGAACTGCTGCCTGACAAGAACGCTCAGATCGTGACGTACTGCTCCAACCCAGCCTGCCAGAACAGCACCCAGGTCGTCGCGAAACTCGAACAGCTCGGCTACACCAACGTGCGCAAGTACACCAACGGAATCCAAGACTGGGCCGAGGCCGGGTTACCCATCCACTCCGGCACACCCACCGCCCGCTGAACCCCCAACAGGCCACGGCCGCCACACGTCAGCAGGATGGTGTGGCCGGCCGTTCTCCCGTTGTGGTGTCGTTGATGTTGTCCGAATCTATCCGACCAGTGCGGCGCCCTTGTCGACGAGCGTGCGGGCGCCGGCCTCGCTCAGGTCAGGGTGGGCGGGGTCGCCGTACTGGGCGGTATCCCAGTGCCGGTCCCACCCGGTCCTCAGGAGCACGGCCAACCCTGCCTCATCTACGTCAGAGAACGCCGTGGGACCGATCGGCTCATCGCCACCTCCGTCGACGACAACAGCTGGCAGCAGGCTGCAGCGCTCAAGCGGGAGACCGGCCAGATCATGGCCATTGCG
>Ga0136613_10002077_pt1 | contig 10652 bp, 15 predicted proteins | sample AntDrymUQ2722106_2_FD_106649 | JGI IMG/M metagenome (GOLD analysis project Ga0136613, IMG submission 106649) | Polar desert sand microbial communities from Dry Valleys, Antarctica - metaG UQ272 (21.06) | ecosystem: Environmental > Terrestrial > Soil > Desert | place: Antarctica: Dry Valley... | reverse complement strand
TCTAGGACCGGAGGTCGTGTCGCTCTCCGAAGAACGAAATATCCTGGAGTTCTACCGCCGAGACTCCCTCGGGCAGGGCCGGAGCCGGAAGGAGCCGCCGGTTGTGAGGGTGCGGCTCGAGACCTGAAGCCACGCGCAGGGCAAGCGGTCCACGCGAAGCCGGAGGCGTAGCATGTAGATCGGCCCGACGTACTGTTCGTCCTGCGGTCACGACTTTGCCGAGCCCGAGCTTCGGGCGCCCTGTCCAAACTGCCGCGACTCGCAGTCCGCCAGCCCGTAGCGTGAGCTGCTAGCGGCAGCGACGCCCCCGGCTTGCTTGGAGGAAGCATGTAACAGGTTGCCCGGCTGCTCCTAGGGCCGGCTCTGGTCTTCGAATTCCGGCAGGATCTTTTGCGTCGTGCCGTTCGCGGCCAGCTGCGGCAGGAGCTGAGCGAGGACGAGGGTCGAGAGGGCCGAGGAATCGCCTCCCTCGCCCCGACCAGAACCGGGCGCGGCGCGCTCCGTGCGAGCTGCTCGCCGACCTCGATCCGGCGGCGCGCCAGCTCGTAGTGCACCACCGCGCGGTTGTCCCGGTGGGCCTGGCCGAGGTGCCTCAAGGCGGTCGCCTCGTTCTCGGATTCGAGGAACGCCACGCGTCCGCGCGCCTTGAGATCAAGGCGCACCCGCTGGGCCTATGTCTCCTTCTCCTCGAGCATCCTCGCTACGTCCTGGCGCGCCCGGTTGCGGGCCTCCTTTACCTCGATCAGGCGCGCGTCTCGCTCCTTTTTGGACCGCTCTATCTCCATCAAGAGCGTGTCGGTGCGCTGTTTGCGGGTCAGCTCCCACTCCCGCTCGTAGTCCAGGACTTGGAGCGTGGATGGGTCCTGCCAGGAGCGTGGCCTGGGAGATCTACTCGGAGCTCAGCCTCGACTTTCGGGCGAAGGCCGCCGCGAAGATATAAGAAGGCCGAGTGCTAGAACTCCATTTCCCGCCCCACGCCCTGCTCTCTCGCCCGATCGTAGACGAGGCGGGCGGCGGCCAGGTCTTCGAGGGCGAGGCCCTGGCTGGCGAAGAGGGTTATGTCTTCGGATGACTGGCGACCTGGCACCTGCCCCGCTATGATCTGCCCGAGTTCTCGCACGGCCTCTGGCATGACGGCGCCGGTCTCCACGGCTTGCAGCAGATTTCCCGCTTCGAGGCCGAGCTCCTCGCGGGAGTCGACGGTGACGAGGCTCGCGCGCTTGGCAACGTCCCGATCGATCTCGCGCTTGAACAGGAAGTTGGACCCGGCGGCGTTTACGTGGGCGCCGGGCTTGAGCCACTCGCCTCGCAGCACCGGCTCCGAGGACGAAGTCATCGTAACCACGATATCCTGCGCCGCGGGCTCCTCGGGAGATTGGGTGGTCTCTATCTCCATCCCCAACCGTTCGCCCATCTTCTCGGCGAACGCCTTGCGCGACTCCTCGGTGCGGCTGTGGACGACGACCCGATCGAGCTTCTTGACAGCCGCTATCGCCTCCAGCTGGCTCTCCGCTTGCCAGCCGGCGCCGTAGATTCCCAGAGAGTTCGCGTCCTCGCGGGCGAGGTGTTTCGTGGCGACGCCGCTCGCGGCGCCGGTGCGGAGCTGGCCGAGCTTGTCCGACTGCATGATGGAGAGTAGCTCGCCCGACCCGGGGTCGAAGAGCATCGTGTAGAAGCGGGCGCCACCACGAGCGATGGAGTAGGCTTTTAGGCCCAGAGCCCCGATCTCCGGGGCTCCGGCGAACATCACGTTCAGGCCGCTTCCGGGCAGAGCGACGCGCCGGCGGGCGCGGTTCGCGGCGCGTCCCTCCGCGTGCTGGCGCAGCACGTCCTCGACGGCGTCCAGAGTGGAGCGCATGTCGAGGAGGTTCTCGACTTCCTCCTCGGTAAGGAACAGCGTCATGTCGTCTCCTCTCCCTATCGGGTCTCTGCTACGAGCGTACGGACGCTTCCTTTACGTCAGCTACTAACCTAGGTCTCGGCTCTCGTTCGCCGGGCGGGAGTAGAGCCGACGGAGCCGATGATCATGAGTATCGAGACCACCGCTATCCAGAGCAGACCTACCAGGGCGCCGAGCAGGGGAATGAGGACGTGCAGTAGCGCGAGGAGGGCGACCACGAAACCTGCCAAGGCCAGCCAGCGCGGCAGAATCCCTGTTCTGAGGGCTAGCAGAGAGGTCGCGGTTACCAGCACCGAGGTCCCGACCTGGCAGAAATGGTACAGCCACGAGGAGAGCGCAAACGTCATAAAGACCAGTTGAGAGTCCGGCTCGAAGTTCTCGAAGCGGCTCAGGGTCGCCGGGTGGGCGATCTCGACCGCCACCCCCGCGAACGACAGCGTTGCGAACACCACTCCCCCTACCAGCGCGGCGGAGGAGAGCCATCCGCCCTCTTCGTCGCCCTCAGCGCTTCGCAGCACGCCATGCAGCGCCCCCAGGAACCACAGCAAAAAGAAGAAAGCGAAAATGCTGAGCACTCCGTTAAAGAACAGGAACGACCCTACTCCCTCGGCGAAGTAGTCGAACACGCCCTGGTCGGTGGAGGCGCGGTCGGGCGCGTCGGGGTAGCCGACGATGTAGGCGGGGATAAACAGAACCACATACAGGATGCCGCCGATCCCACCGATCCGCGCCGCCCTACCAGCCGTCGTTCGTCTACCCCCCGATTCGCTCACCCTACGACGCATTCGTCTGCCTCCTCTTTCGCTTACCCTTCGACGTCGATGCATACTAAGGGTAAGCAGGATTTCGAGCAACAAAGTACCGTAGTGAGCGAACGCTTTGCTAAGCGGGATCAAGGGTGGTGTGTTCCAAAAACCCGTCGTGCCTCTCATGCTCTTCACCACGGTCCGCTGTAGCATGACGCGGTCCCCGTTCCTCTGGCCCTGCCGCATCGTTTGCTCCTTGCTACAATCTCGGGGCTTATGCGGGTTCTGGTCATAGACAACTACGACTCCTTTACGTACAACCTCGTCCAGTATCTCGGGGAGCTAGAGGCCGAGGTCCTAGTCCGGCGCAACGACGAGGTCTCGCCCGAGGAGATCCCCGCACTCAACCCGGACAGAATAGTCATCTCGCCCGGTCCATGTACCCCTAACGAAGCCGGGATCTCGCTTGGGGTTATAGAGAAGGCCCCCGAAGGGGTCCCGGTGCTCGGCGTCTGCCTCGGCCACCAGGCCATAGGACAGGCCTACGGAGGAAAGATCGTGCGTGGGGAGCCCGTACACGGCAAGACCGCGAGGATAATGCACGACGGCGAGGGCGTGTACAGGGGGCTGCCGCAGGGCTTCGAGGCGACCCGCTACCACTCGCTCGTCATCCAGCCAGACTCGGTGCCCGAGTGCCTCACCGTAACCAGCCGGACCGAGGATGGCGTGATCATGGGCGTAAGACACAAAGAACTGCCCGTCGAGGGCGTCCAATTTCATCCCGAGAGCGTCCTCACGCAGAGCGGCCGGGAGTTGCTAAAGAACTTCCTGGAGGGCTAGGCCCTTGCTGCGGGATACTTTAGGAAAAGCCGCGGCCGGCGAGCACCTCTCCGTTGGGGAGTCCGAGCGGGCGCTCGAAGAGATCATGTCGGGCACCGTCGACCCGGCGGTGACGGCGGCCCTGTTGACCGCTCTGCGGATGCGGGGCGAGTCTGTCGAGGAGATAGTCGGCTTCGCCCGCGCCATGCGCCGCTTCTCCGAAAAGGTCGCAGCCCCCGAGGACGTCGTAGACACCTGCGGCACCGGTGGTGACGCGAAGGGAACCATCAACGTCTCGACGGCGGCGGCATTCGTGGCGCGGGGAGCTGGTGTTGTGATCGCCAAGCACGGCAACCGGGCCGCCACGAGCCAGGCCGGCTCGGCCGACGTCCTCGAAGCGCTCGGGGCCGAGATAGGGCTCGGGCCGGAGGAAGTAGGTCGGTGCATAGAGGAGGTCGGGATCGGGTTTATGTTCGCCCGCACTCACCATCCGGCGATGCGCCACGTCGCCCCCGTGCGAGCCGAACTGCCCTTCAGGACCGTCTTCAACCTGCTGGGTCCTCTGACCAACCCGGCTGGGGCCAGGCGGCAGCTCGTTGGCGTCTTCCACGGCGACTACGTCCGGCCGGTGGCCGAGGCCCTGCGGGAGCTCGGCGCCGAGAAGGCGCTAGTCGTACACGGGACCGACGGCCTCGACGAGATCACCGTGACCGGCCCGACCCTCGCGGCTGAGGTATGGGACGGTAGCGTCACTGAGTACGAGATCTCGCCGGAACAGTTCGGCCTCCCTCGCCACGCCCCCGACGGCCTGCTGGGCGGCGACGCCCACCTGAACGCCCGTGTCCTGCGCGACGTCCTCTCCGGCGAGGAGAGGGGCGCGGCCCGAGACGTGATCCTGCTGAACGCCGGCGCCGCGATCTACGTCTCCGGCAGAAAGACTATCGAAGAAGGCGTCCGCCTCGCCGAAGAATCCATCGCCAGCGGTACCGCCGCGAAGGCACTAGAAAACTTCGTCCGCGCGACCCGCCGTCTGTCAGGCGGCGGAGGCGCCGTATGAGCGACCGTCCGACCGTCCTCGACGACCTCGCTGCCGCCGCGCTCGCCCGTGCCGAAGAACTACGAGCCAGTACCGACCTCGACAACCTCTATCAGGAGGCGCTCCTCTTCGAGAAGCGCGACTTCGCCGCCGCGCTCAAGGCCCCCGGCCTCTCCGTGATCTCCGAGATAAAGCGGGCCTCACCCTCGGTCGGGTTCATAAGCGACGCCGACCCCGCCGAGTGGGCCGCCCGCTACGAGGCCGAAGGCGCATCATGCCTCTCCGTCCTCACCGAGCCCGACCGTTTCAAAGGTTCCCTCGAAGACCTCGCCGCCGCCCGCGACCGCGTCGCTCTCCCCGTTATACGCAAGGACTTCACCGTGGACGAGGCACAGGTGCTCGAAGCTGGCACGCGGGCCGATGCCGTCCTCCTCATCGCGGCCCTCTTCGACGCCGCCTCGCTCGCCCGCTACATCTCTCTAGCCGTCGAGCTCGGCCTCACCCCGCTCGTCGAGGTTCACGATGAGGCCGAGGCGGACCTCGCGCTGGAGTCCGGCGCGCAGGTTATAGGAATCAACAACCGCGACCTGCGGGACTTCACCGTAGACCTCGGCACCTTCGAGAGGCTCGCCCCGCGCTTGGCGGGAGCGACGCTCGTAGCCGAGAGCGGCGTGAAGACACCCCAGGACGCCCGGCGCTTGCGAGATGCCGGTGCTGACGCGGTGCTGGTCGGGGAGGCTGCGATGCGGGATCCTTCGCTCGTCGCCAAACTCTCCGCGTTAGCCTGACAAATGGGCGCGGTTGCTTCGGAGTCTCGTAGGAGAAGCATCTGGCCGTGGCTCGCCATTGCCGTCACCTTAGCAGTTGTCGCCTTTCAGCTCTATTACCAGGGGCGCCTGTGGCTGTGTTCCTGTGGTCAGTTCTTCCTTTGGGTGGGCGAGGCTCGCAGTTCCGATACTTCTCAGCACCTACTCGATCCCTACAGCTTCACGCACGTGTTGCATGGGGTTATCTTCTACTGGCTTCTAATGTTGTTCGTGCCGCGCCTGTGGTGGCCCTGGCAGCTCTGGCTGGCGGTTATGGCCGAGGCGGTGTGGGAAGTGGTCGAGAACTCAGACTTCGTTATCCAGAGGTACCGCGAGGCGGGTGCGCCCGGCTACTTCGGAGACACGATCGTCAACTCGCTAGGTGACATCGCGATGTGCGGCTTTGGTTTCGTGCTGGCCCGGTATCTCGGGTTCGGCCGGTCGTTAGCGTTGTTCGTCGCGGTGGAGGTAGAGCTGCTCTTCTGGATCAGGGACAGCCTGGCTCTGAACGTCCTAATGTTGATCTACCCGATAGAGTGGATCCAGCAGTGGCAGGCCGGTCGTTAGCGTCTGGTGTGTTGTCTTGAGTGACGGAGGTGAGATTAGCCACCCGGATGTCCTCATTCGTGAGCTGATCGCCGACCCCGAGCGGCCCGCTACTCTGGAAGAAGTCGCCAAGATTCTCGAGCACGTAGCTCAGGCGCCTTTTAACACGAGGAGAATAGACGTTACTCCGGTGCTCGTAGGCCGGGAATTCCTCGGGAAGAGGCTCGGAGCTAGGGAGGACTCCTTGACGGTTCACCTGGCGCACAGGGTGCTCGCGAACGAACAGTGGTCCAACACCACGACGAAAGAGGAGTTCTTGCGAGACATCGAGCGAGCGGTCTTGCATCCGAATGCCGCCCTTGCCGTTTATGAGACACGTCGGACCAACTACGCTGCCGTCGTTGCCCCTAACGTCGTGCCGCGAAGCAGGCTCGGTAGGCAGCCGGGCAAGCTCATGGTCGTTCCGTACTCCGCAAATCGTGGTAGGATCGTTAGTGCCTGGCAGGCAAGAAATGAGGAAAACCTCCTCGTACCGGAGAGGGCTCGTTGGATCAAACCACTAAAGGAATTCAGGAACTTCGAGAGCTGATCGAGGGGCAGCTGGCCTTTGGCAAGGCTAGTTGGGAACGCCTGCCCGAAGTCGAGGCAGAGATCGATAATTGGGATCCGGAAGACGCGGAGGTCTTCATCCTCGAGTGGTCCATAGAAGAGGACCGCTTGGACTACCTCGAAGAGTATCGAGATCGGGGCGCCATGACCGAAGAGCAGGCTGCGCGGTACGCAGACCTCAAAGAGCTTGTGGCCAAGAACCGCGCGATCATCGAACGCCTGTCTGACAGATAAGTAGACCCGCGATTTCGATATTTAGTGACCGCCAGCTGCATCAGGAGCGTTTCCACCTCTCGCTCACTCATCGTGGCCGGATGGCGCCTGCCGTAAAAGTAGATGTAGCGCTTGATCCAGCTTACATAACTCTCCTCAGTGCGACCAGACATGTGCCTGCGTCGAACTGCCTCCCGCACGAGCATGAGAAGCTTCTTGGGTTTGCTGCCCTTCATAAGAAGCTCTGGTACTTGCCGCAGCTTGCCCCACCAACTACACTGCCACACATGAGCAGCCTGACACAGTTCCGCATAAGACCACCGAATGGGAATTATACAGAATGTATCCGTATAATAACAAGTTAGAGCTTGCGCCAATAGGCTGGCAACTTTTCGCACCTGGCGATTCTCCGAACGATTAGATCGCCTCTTCATCGTCTGTTGATACATCAGCTACTCGCCTATTGGCGCGGCCTCTTAGGCGGCTGGCTCCGAACTACGGATTGTCGATGACGAAACAGGAAGCCCTTGTTCCCGTTCCCGCTGGGAACGCAGCAAAGTATTTCAGCTACAGGGAAGCCTGGGGCCGCATCAGAAAGTCCATTGCACACGGCTACCACCTCGAAGCCGTTACGCTCGAGGAGAGCATAATGTCCGACCGCTTGAGTTCTTACCTCGTCAGAGTGGGAGCGGTCGGGCCGGATGCGAAGCTTGAGAGGGAAAGCTTCGCGAAGCTGATCAAGAACTGGAGAAGTTGTGTGCCGGAACCCATTTCGGATGCCCACTACTCCGATCTACAAATGGCTGTCGATGCCTGGAGGAGCAGGAGAAACAGGATCGTCCACGGAATCGTCAAGTCACATCCCGGCGCTGCACCTCAGGACGTGCTTGATTTCAAGAGAGAGGCGGAAGAAACAGCGAGGCAAGGAGAACGGCTGGCGAAATGTTTGTGCAACTGGTATAGGCGAGAGAAAGCTAGACTCAAGCGAAGTTCGGCCGCCTAGGCAAGCTGAGGCACTTTGAGGGCGTCCGCCCATGCCGGGAGCGTTCGCCGCTGGGACACGAGCCTTGCCCATCGCCGCCCAACCAGGCGCTGCAGCGGACGTGCCGCCGCGCAGATTTCCGTAACATGCTGCGAGAACCACGCTTTCGGTGGCAGGTGAGCTTGGTCTTTGGACGCGGTGGTCACGCGTGTCCTTCCCACTTGTTTTGGGAAGCAATTACTAATCGCAGCAGACCGCCCCGAGGTGGGCGGTCTGCGCTAGCGCCCTGCTAGCGGTCGCCGAGGCAAGCAGTCTGAAGACCTGAATAGAGGTCGAGCCCCAGGCATCTGAGTTACCATGTGGAGTGGGAGGTTCGAGGCCGTGACGAAAAAGCCCATCGAGTACAGAAGGCGCGAGCTAAAGGCTCTTTGCGAGCGGCGCGGGGTCGAGCGTCTGGCGCTATTCGGCTCCGCGTTGCGGGACGACTTCGACCCCGAGAAGAGCGACCTGGATTTCTCCGTGACGTTTTCTCCTATGAGTCCGGAGAGGCACGCCGCAGCGTACTTTGGGCTGTTGGACGACCTTGAGGGGCTATTCGGGAGGCGTGTAGACCTCGTGGAGATCGGCGCGATCCGTAATCCCTACCTGCGCCGGAGCATAGAGGAGGAGCAAGAAACCGTCTATGCAGCGGCGTAGCAAGGAAGCCTATCTGTGGGATATTGCGGACTCGTGTCGGGCTATCCTGGATTTCGTACAAGGATGCGACCTTCCCGATTACGAGTAGGACCGGATCTCCGGCGGGCGGTGGAGCGGGAGCTTTCGATAGTGGGCGAGGCCGTGAGCCAGGGCACGCGACGCTTCCCCGATCTGGAGGAGTCTATCGGCCCTGCGCGTCAGATCGTGGGCTTCCGCAACCGGATAATTCATGGCTCCGCCGACGTAGACTCCAGCATCGTCTGGGCAATCGTCCAGAACGAAGTCCCCCGGCTACTGGAAAAGTCCGAGGCGATCATGGCGCTGGAGGCCCGTCGGGAGAAGACGCGGCAGATCAAACAGGGCATGATGCAGGAGCTTCTGACCGGAAGTACGCGGCTGGTGTGAACGAATCTTCGGTGACCGACAACGCGCCGATCACCGCAGCTCGACACCGCGCGGTGTAGGCGGTAAGAGTCGGATACGGACTGTATAATGACACCATGCACGGTGTTGGATGGCGGTGGGTCTACTACAAGGCGGCCTCGGGCCGGGTGCCGGTACGGGAGTTTATCGAGGCCCAGACCGAAGAGGTCCAGGAGAGGATATTCCGGGATCTGGAGCGGCTGGTGGAGGTCAACGTTCGGCTCGGGCCTCCCTATGTGCGGAAGCTGGCGGGCCGGGAGTTCTGGGAGCTCAGGACCGGGGTGTCCGGGGACATCTACCGGACCTTCTACTTCGCGTACACCGGCAGGAAGTTCGTGCTGCTGCACGCCTACCAGAAGAAGAGCCAGAAGGCCCCGAAGAAGGAACTGGACGTAGCCGAGGAGCGGATGAAGGACTACCAGGAGCGAGCCAGAAGGAGGAAGAAATGAGTGAGCGCGACGAAAGCGGCACGACGATAAACCCGGAGGTCGAGGAGGACGGGCAGGAGCACCTGCGCGAGTTGCTGGAAGGCAACGCGGAGTTTCGCAGGATCTGGGAGGAGCGGCGCGCGGGCAGGGAGGTTGGGATGCTCGTCCTGAAGCGCCGCCTGGAGCTCGGGATCTCTCAGAAGGAGCTCGCCGAGCGTGTAGGTACCAGCCAGAACCGCATCTACGTCATAGAGAGCGGGGACGCCAACCCGACCCTGGAGACCCTCCAGCGGCTCGCCACGGTGCTGGGGATGCCCCTGGAGATCCGACCGGTCGAGCTCGCCAGGTCCCCCGGTAAACTCGCGTAACGAAGACTGGCGAAGGAAAGACGAGGAGGGAGTGCGTATGGCGGAGGCGCTGAAGCGCCCGCCGGAGGGGAGGGTCATCCTGCGCAACGTGGGTTGGGAGACCTACGAACGGCTCCTGGAGGAGGACCCCGGCCGTTCGGCGCCGCGCTTCTTCTACGACCGGGGGGTGCTGGAGATCGTGAGCCCGTCTTTCGAGCACGAACAGATCGCGGGAGTCGTCGCGTCGCTAGTCGACGAACTGGCGGTGGAACTGGAGATCGACGTGGTGGGCGCCGGCTCGACCACGTTCAACCGCGAGGACCTCTTGCGCGGCTTCGAGCCCGACGTGAGCTTCTACTTCTCGGAGAACGCTTCGAGGGTCCGGGGCAAGCGCAGGATCTCCCTCGACGCTGGCGACCCGCCGCCGGACCTCGTCGTCGAGGTGGACATTACCAGCCCCTCCGCGAGCAAGCTCCCCATCTACGCCCACCTTGGTGTGGCCGAGGTGTGGCGTCACGACGGCGCCTGGCTGACGATACTCGGGCTAGTACGGCAGGACGCCGAAGAAGAAGGGTACTACGCCGAGATCCCCGAGAGCTCCTTCCTGGCGCCGGCGAGAGTCGAGTCGCTCACGCGCTTTGTCGAAGAGGGATTAACGTCGGGGCGACCGGCCTGGACGCGCAGGGTGCGCGAGTGGGCGCGTGAACTGCGTAGAAACCCCTAGAGGGTGCCGTACATACGTTTACGGGCAGCAAACAGGAGAGCAGTATGCGGACGAAGAGGTTGGAGGCGCGGCACGAGCGAGGTCCTCATCACGCGCGCCCTGCACTGGCTCGGCCAGGGCAGCTCTTTGGGCGAGGGTAGGAGGCTCTACGACGCCAACCGCGAAGAGTTGGGGGAAGTACGAGGTTCGGCCGGTCGCTGGCGCTGTTCGTTGCGGTGGAGGTAGTGTTGCTCTTCTGGATCAGAGACAGTTTGGTTCTGAACGTCCTGATGTTGATCTACCCGGTAGAATGGATCAAGCAGTGGCAGGCTGGCTTCTAGCCCCCGGTGTGGCTCGCTTGGTGAAGATGACGTTTGCCATGGAACCAGATGAACCTA
>Ga0136613_10002076_pt1 | contig 10652 bp, 9 predicted proteins | sample AntDrymUQ2722106_2_FD_106649 | JGI IMG/M metagenome (GOLD analysis project Ga0136613, IMG submission 106649) | Polar desert sand microbial communities from Dry Valleys, Antarctica - metaG UQ272 (21.06) | ecosystem: Environmental > Terrestrial > Soil > Desert | place: Antarctica: Dry Valley... | reverse complement strand
CTTCCTTGCGTTTCCCCTGCTTGACCAGCGCGCGGGCCAGCGCCTGGTGGGCGAACTCGTCGGCGGGCGAGAGCTCGACGAGCGCGCGAAACTCCGCCTCGGCTTCCTCCCAGCGGCGCATCCGAAAATAGGCGATGCCGAGCGCCTCGCGGATGGAGCGCGACTCGGGCTCGCGCCGCTTCGCCTTCTCCAGCGACACGGTCGCCTGCGCGTTCATCCCGCTTCGCAGATGTTTCCGTCCCTGCTGGAACAGGTCATACGTGTCCGTCACGACTGCCAGCCGCGCCGGAGCGAGCGCAGCGAGACGAATCCACGCAGACGCGCCCGGAGCGAGAGCTGAGTGCGCATACGGCGAAGGAGAGCGCGTAGCTCTCGCCGAGCCGCGTTGGCCCCACGGCGCGAATCGGCCGGTGGGCCGAAGCGCGCGCGAGCAGCCGCTTCGGCGAACGGGCGGCCGTCGATCCCCAGCTCGTCCCGAACGAGACGACGCAGATCGTCGAGCGTCGCCGACAGCGGGACCTCGATCCCCTGGTCACACAGGAACGACTCGAGCTCACGCCGGCTCGCGGTCGCGGCGCGCCGCGGATCACGAGTGAGGTACCGGGTTCGCTGAAGGATCGCTTTGCCGAGCCCGACCGCAAGCGCCCAGAGCGCGCCGATCCCGAATGCGAACGCGAAGAGCGACGGCCCTCGGTCCGCGGCTGCCGTGCGCGCGCGCACGCGGTCCGCCAAGTCCGGCCGCTCCCGGTCGACGAACGGATTCGCTCCGCTCAGATCACCCCGGCGAAGCGCCGCGACCGCATCCTTCGAATCCGACGCGAACGAGTAGGTCCCGCCGAACGTCCCGCGGCCGGGAGTCGGATCGAACGGCACCCACCCCTGTCCCGAGAACCAGACCTCGACCCAGGCATGCGCCTCGTGGTCGGTCACGATCCACTTCCCGTCCTCGAGCCTCCCGCTCGTAAAGCCGACGGCGACCCGCGCGGGGATCCCCAGCAAGCGCAGCATGACCGCCATGGCGCCCGCGTAGTGCTGGCAATAGCCCGCTTTCGTGCGGGTCACGAAGGAGACCAGCGGCGCCCCGTCTGCGCTCGGCGGCTGCTCGTCATAGACGAAGCCCCCGCGCGACCGGAACCAGGACTCGAGCGCGAGCACCGCCGGATACGGGTTGGCCGGGGAGCCGGCGATCCGACGCGCGGTCTCGTAGAGCGGCGTGTACTGAGCGAAGCTCTCGTAGGCGGGCTCAGCGAACAGGTCGCGCACGACCTGGTCGCGACGGGGACTCCCGAAGACGGGGAAGCTCCTTCCATCGAGCCCGAGGTACCGTCGGGCGGGCGCCGGATAACGCGGTTTCGAGCCCGCGAGCACGGCCGGGGCCGGATCGGGCGCGTAGCTCCAAACGCGATAGCGCTGACCCTCGCCGAGCGGGCTGCGCGCGCGGAGGACGCCGCCGGACCAGCGGGAGATGTTCCCGAGTCGCCGAGAGTCGAGGGCAACCGGCGTTCCGGCCGCCGCGAGACGGTCGTCGACGAACGCTCTCACCTCGATCCGCTGCTCGAGCCAGTTCTCCCTCCTCGCCGCCCGCGCCGGCATGAGCCGATCGACGAACGCCGCATCCGCGTCCGCTTGCACGCGCCCGAGCCACACGAGATCCTCGAACCAGTGGTGGCTCGCGAAGACGTCGAGCGTGGAGGTGCGCCAGTAGCGCGCCTCCTCGGGCCCGTCCACCGTGAGCACCACCGTCTTGGTCGGCGGGAAGCGGATGCCCTCGTAGTTGGAGTCCCATGCGAACCGGACGCCGGTTGCCTCCGCCGAGACCTTCTGGAAGTCCCAACTCTCCCAGTTCAGCGCCGCCTCGCGCGCGACCGTCGTCGCCGACGACGCCCACACCGCCCCTGCGACCACGGTCGCGCCCAGACCAAGCCCCGCGGCGAGCGACGGCCCCGAGCGGACGCGCAGGATCAACGGCGTCGAGAGCGCGGCGGCGAGAGCCAGGGCGCCGAGCACGACCGTCTGCCCGTCGACGAGCGTCGCAGCCCAGCCGGCGCCCGCGACGGTCACCGCGGCAGCGCCGAGCGGGCGCGATGCAGCGACCAGGAGTGAGACCGCGAGAACGAAGCCGAAAATGGCGACGAGCACGAGGCTGTGCATCTCAGAGTTGGCCTCGGCAGAAAGCGGGAGGAGGACACGATAGAAACCGCCGATTCCCTCGCCGATGGAGGCCAACACCGGACCGAGAACGCGCTCGTCGCGGTACGGCAAAAGCTCCCAAGGCTGCGCGCCGAAGGCCATCCAAGTTGCCCCGAGCAGGCCCGCGACGACCGCCAACGCGCGCGGCCAACCGGAGGGCACGAAAGCCGGCGCCAACGCGAGCGCGACGACGACGAGGGCTTCGGCGATCTCCGCCGGCTGCTCGAGGCGAAGCCACGACACGGAGATGGCGAAGGCCGGCAGCGCGCACGCGGCGAGCGCCCGAGCTCTGGGTGCCCTAGGCACCGGTCAGCGCCACCGGGCGGGGTGCGTCGAGGGCGGTCGCCAGGTCATCGCCGTGACGCACGACGGCGACCGGAATGCCGAGACCCGAGAGGCGAAGCGGGCCGGATGGAGTGCGGGTCGGCCTGCCGACGTAGCTCGGCGCGTCGATCCAGACGATCGAGAGGAGCCGGCGGCTCGCGACAGCGAGCAGAACGTCGACGGTCGCAGGCGTCAGGCTCGCGGTGACGACGACGAGCTCGCCCGCCTGTGCCGTCCGCGTCTGCTCGTGCACGAGCCAGCGGGCGAGCGTCGAGCGCGCATCCGACTCCGCGGCGGCGAGAACCCCCAACATCGACCGGAAGTCCTCGGCGAGAGACGAGACCTGGACGACCACGCTGCCGCTGCCGGTTGTGATCAACGCGGCTCTCTTGCCTCTTCCCGCGTAGACCTTGAGCACGGATCCCGCAGCGCGCACGGCGGCGTCGAAGCTCGAGTCCGGTGGCCCGCCGCTCGCTCCCGCCGGATCGCAGTCGAGCAGCACGACCACGGCGTCGCGCGGCGTGTCTTCGAGCTCCTTCACCATCAGCTGCCCGCGGCGCGCCGTGGTCGGCCAGTGCACCCGCCGCAGGGACTCGCCCTGGGTGTACTCGCGCACCGAATGAAAGTCGAAGCCTGCCGGCCTCCGCAGAAGGAGCCGACGTCCTGCTCCGCCGAGCCGCCCGGCTTCGCTGAAAAGCGACTGCAGGTCGACGAGGCGTGGATGCACGACGACCGCCGCGCCCGCCTGATCCGCCGTCTGCGAGATCGACTCGAGTCCGAGATGATCGCCGATCACGATCCGCGCGTCCGAGACCGGGAAACGGCCTCTGGGAAGACGGCCGAGCTCGAGCGCCCCGGCGGCCCGTCGTCCATGACCTCTTAGCCGGCACTCGTACGCTCCGATCCGGTCCAGGGAGCCTCGCGCGACAAACGATCCAACCGGCATGCGAGAAGCGCGGCGCGCGTCGATTCTGAGGAGGACGCGATCGCCTTCGGTGGCGGGCGACGGGTCAGCCGCGTAGGTCACGGACATCGGCCCGCGCACGAACCCGGCCCAGACGCGTACAGCGCCGGCAGCGAGCAGAAGGCCGACCCCCGCCACACCCAGCGGCCGCGACCCGAACGCGAGCGCGGCGGCGGTAACGCACATTCCGAGCAGGAGCGCGCCGCCCAGCCTCATGGGTCGACCTCGGTCGGCCAATGGTGGAGGGGTGTGGGGAACCGGGAGGTTCCCCACGTTCTCAGGAAGAAGGGGGCTCGCGGGGGAAACATGGTTTCCCCCGCGTACGCAAGCCGCAGGCGCGCGTTCATGCCGGCGCCCGGGTCTCGGCGAGCGCCTCCCGCACGGCTTCCCGTCCGAGGATGCCTGCAGCCCGTGCCTCGGGCGCGACGATGACGCGGTGCGAGAGCACGACGACAGCGACCTCCTGGACGTCCTCCGGCAGGACGTAGTCGCGTCTGGCCGCGACTGCCCGTGCCTTCGCCATGCGAAGCAGAGCGATCCCGGCTCGCGGGCTCGCTCCCAGCGCCAGCTTGGAGTTGGCTCGAGTGTGGGCCAGCAGCCCCACCACGTAGCGGTTGACGCTATCTTCGACGTATACGACGCGCGCCGCCTCGATCGCCATGCGAACGTCGGTCCTGCGCACGACCGGCCGGAGATGGTCGAGCGGAGGATCGGTCGTCTGCTCGGCGAGCATCCGCGCCTCTTCGGCGAGCGGCGGGTACCCGAGCGAGAGCATCGCCGTGAAACGGTCGAGCTGAGCCTCGGGCAACGGATACGTCCCCTCGTACTCGATCGGGTTCTGCGTCGCGACAACGAGGAACGGAAGCTCGAGCGGATACGTCTCGCCGTCGATCGTCACCTGACACTCCTGCATGGCCTCGAGGAGCGACGACTGCGTCTTCGGCGAAGCGCGGTTGATCTCGTCCACGAGCAACACGTTCGTGAACACCGGCCCCGGCCGGAACTCGAACTCATTCGTCCTCTGATTGAAGACGTTCACCCCGGTGACGTCTGTCGGGAGCAGATCCGGCGTGAACTGAAGCCGCGAGAAGTCGAGGTCGAGCGAGCGCGCGAGAGACTTCGCCAGCACGGTCTTCCCGACTCCGGGAAAGTCCTCGATCAGCAGATGGCCTTCGGCCAGAAGACCGAGAACGCACAGCTCGAGCGTCTCGCGTGGGGCGCGCACCGCCAGCTCGAGGTTCGCGACGACGCGCCGGACCACGTCCGCCGCGACAGCGGACGACACCGCCTCGCGCACCGGAGCCGGGTCGTTCATCGTTTCGAGAGTAGCCGCTCCACCTCGTCCAGCACTGCCGCGGCGACCTCGCGCTTAGGCGCTTTCCGCACGTGATTGTCCCCGGCCTCGGAGAGGACGACGACCTCGTTCTCGAGAGCGTCGAAGCCGATGTCGCTCCGGCTGACATCGTTGAAGACGAAGAGGTCGGCGTTCTTCGCCAGGCGTTTCGCCCGCGCTCGCTCGAGCCCGTCGGCCGCGCCGTCAGCGGCGAATCCCACGAGAATCTGACCGGGCGAGCGCGCCGCGCCGAGAGCAGCGAGCACGTCCGGCGTCGGCTGGAGCGCGACTGTCCATGACGCGCCGTCCTTCGGACGTTTGTCGCCGAGCGCCGAGGACGATCGGTAGTCGGCGATCGCCGCGGCCATGACGATGACGTCAGCATCCGCGCGGGCCAGGGCTTCCCGCTCGAGATCCGCGGCGGTCGGCGTCTCGACCACTTTCACTCCCGCGGGCGGCGACACCGCGATATTCGCGGCGAGAAGCGTGACCTCGGCGCCGCGCGAGCGCGCCTCCTCGGCGAGCGCGACGCCCATGCGACCCGACGAGCGGTTCCCGAGGAAGCGAACCATGTCGAGCGGCTCGCGGGTGCCTCCGGCCGAGATGACGACGCTTCGACCCTCGAGCGAGCCCGGCGGCGGCGGCTCGCCGAGCAGCTCGGCGATCCTGGCGGCGATCTCCTCGGGCTCGATCATCCTCCCCGTGCCGATCTCACCCTCGCCAAGCTCGCCCTCTGCCGGCCCGATGATCTCCACGCCTCGGTTGCGCAGGAGAGCGGCATTCTCCTGCGTCGCAGCGTGCTCCCACATACGAACGTTCATCGCCGGCGCCACAAGCACGGGACCCGCGTGCGCGAGGGCTGCCTCGGTCAGGAGGTCATCCGCGAGGCCGTGCGCGAGCCGGGCGAGCGTGTTCGCCGTCAGCGGAGCGACGACGAGCAGGTCGGCTCGCTCGAGATGCGGATAGGGATCGTCGCTTCGTGTCTTGCGCGCGAGCGCGAAGAAGGTCTCAGCCCGGACGAATCGCTCCGCCGCCTCGGTGACGAGCGGAAGCACATCGTGGCCGGAGCGAACGAGCAGTCGCGTCAGCGTGCAGGCCTTGTAGGCCGCGATCCCCCCGGTGACGCCGAGCAGGATGCGTGCCAATGCGCTCTCCGGTGGGGAGCTAGGCGGAGGGAGTCTGGTACGTGATCTTCCCGCCCGCGATCTCTTCCATCGCCATCGTCAGGTAGTTCTTGGAGCGGGATTCGATCAGTGGCGGCGGCGCCTCGTCGAAGCCGATGCCCTCGCCGAGCTGGTGGTGGTAGTTGTTGATCTGTCGCGCGCGCTTTGCCGCGACGATGACGAGCGCGTACCGGGAGTCATTGGTCCTGACGAGCAGGGAATCGAGTCGGGGGTGGATCATGGGCGGCTCATGGTACCTGCGAATGCCAGCTCGCACTCCACGATGGCTCCGACGGCCGACGTCGCGCGCTCGACGTCGTCGTTTCGCACCATGTACCGGAAGAGATGCGCCTGCTCGAGCTGGTTGCGTGCGAGGGCGATTCGCCCGCCGATCTCGCCCGTGCTCTCGGTCGCCCGCTCGCGCAGACGTCGCTCGAGCTCAGGGACGTCCGCGGCGATGAAGATCGTCACGCTTCCCGGAACCTGATCCTGCACCCTGAGAGCGCCCTCCAGCTCGAGCTCGAGCACGCAGGTCTTTCCGTCATCGGCGATTCGCTCCATCTCAGAACGAAGCGTCCCGTACCGGCGTCCCGACACGTATCGCACCCACTCCAGGAACTCGCCCGCCTCCACTCCGCGCGTGAACTCCTCGTCCGAAAGGAACCGGTACTCGCGTCCGTCGAGCTCTCCTGGGCGTTGCGGCCTGGTCGTCGCCGATACAGCCACCTCGATGCCGCCGACGCGGTCGAGGAGGCCTTTGATCAGCGTGCCCTTGCCTGCGCCCGACGGCCCGGTTATGACAAAAATGGGCCGGGCTGACGGCACTTACTCAAACCCCGCGGCCTGAACGCTGTCTGCTTCACACCCCGGAGCATTGGGTCTTTGGGCACCCCATGAAGGGGTCTTCCCGCGCGACCGGAAACCGCGCCAGCGGTTTCCGGTCTTGCGCACAGTCACGACCGGTGGTTGAAGAGGTCGACGAGCTCGGTTCGCTGGCGCTCCGAGAGACCGCCGACAGTCTTGGACTGGCTGATGCGACAGTGATTCAAGAGTCGCGCCGCTTTCACGCGGCCGAACTTCGGGACCGCCATGAGCATGTCGAAGACCTTCGCCGTGGAGACGAACTCGGGCGGATCGAGGAGAATCGAGTCGATCTGCGCTTGCCCAGCCTTCAGGTCCCGCTTGAGCTGCGCGCGGCGGACTCGGACGTCATTCGCTCGCTGGAGCGCCTCCATCCGTTGATCCAGAGAGCGGGCAGGCGCCTGCGCGTGCGTCTTCGACGTGACCATGAGCCGGACGAGTCTACCAAGCTCGGAGCGCCGGTCAAGCTGCAATGTTTACCCACATTTGCAGGACTTTTTATGTTCTCTAATCTGCGTACGATCGTGACGTGGAGGCCGATCCGGGCACCGGTCGGCCGATCTCTCCCGCTGAGCCGTACCCTCGCGCGCGCCCCTCTTCCTCGAGCTCGACCCGAATCCGGACGGGTGCGAAGGGGTCGCGGAAGAGCACGGTGCCGAGCGCCACAGCGCTCGCTCCGGCCGCTACGAACTCGAGCACGTCCCGTCCCAACGTGATTCCTCCGATGCCCACGATCGGAAGCTCGACTGCCGTCGCGCAGGCATGCACGCAGGCGAGCGCGATCGGTCGAAGCGCAGGCCCGGACGCTCCTCCCGGCCCGAGCGCAAGCCGCGGGCGAAGGGTTTCGCGGTCGAGCGCGAGGCCCCGGAGCGTGTTCACGAGCGAGAGCCCGTCCGCCCCCACGTGCGCGATCGAGCGCGCCAGCTCGGCGATGTCGGGGGTCGCGGGAGAGAGTTTCGCGTAGAGCTGCTTGCTCGTGGCGCCTCGGGATGCCCGCATGAGCTCGACGACCGTCTCCGCCGCCTCCTCGACGTTGGGGCAGGACAGATTCAGCTCGATGACGTCGACACCATCGAGCTCGTCCAGACGTTCGCAACAGGTCCTGTAATCGGACGCCGAGAACCCGCCCACGGACACCCAGAGCGGCACTCCCACGTCTCGAAGGCGGGGCAGGACGCTCGTCGCGAACACCTCGAGGCCGGGGTTCTGGAGCCCGATCGAGTTCAGCATCCACCCGTCGACCTCCGCGATCCGCGGCGGCGGGTTGCCCTCCCGCGGGAGCGGCGTGACGGTCTTCGTGACGAACGCATCGAGCATGGTCGCGACCTCCGGCGCCGTGAGCGCGTCGAGGCAACCGCTCGCGTTCAGGAGCGGAACGCTCATCGCCCTGTGGACAACTCGGCGCACATTTGGCACACCTTCCACTGTCCCGTGCGGACACGTCCAGGGTCAGACCCTTGCTTTTTTCGCCACGAGCTCAGAGAACCGGGCCCTCCACGCAGAGGCGAACGTAGTGGCCGTCGACCTGAACGACGCAGCCGTAACAGGCGCCGTAGCCGCAGGCCATCGGCGCCTCCCACGCGAGCTGCGCGGCGGGGGCAAGCTGCCGCACGACCTCGAGCATCGGCTCGGGGCCGCACGCAAGGACGTCTCCCGGATCGCCGGGCAGGAGCTCGGTCACGAGTCGCGGCTCGACGACCACCTCGGCGCCGGGAAGAAGTCGCGCTGCCTCGGCATGGCGCTCGCTGCGAAAACCGAGAATCGCGGGCGGCCCGCCGAGCACTTCCGAGAGATACGGCATCGGCGCGATGCCGATCCCGCCGCCCACGAGCAGCGGGCGCCGGACGTCGAGGTCGAAGCCGTTGCCGAGCGGGCCCAGGACGTGGATCGCCTCCCGAGGACGAAGCGCCGCCAAGGCGCGGGTGCCGGGTCCGATCGGCTCCAGGAGAAACGCCAGCTCCCCCGGAGGAGCGAGGCAGAGGCTCATCGGTCGCGGGAGCAGCTGCCCGGGCGCCTCGAGCATGAAGAACTGTCCTGGCACGCCCGGCCCCAACTCGCCGCACTCGAGCCGGAGCAGCACATAGGGCCCGATCCACTCCGTCCCGCGGACGCTCAACCTCTCACGGCAGATCCTCCGCTCGCCAAGTAACAGACTGTTACAAGGCAGGTCAGACCCCGCTTCCGATCCGCTCCTGCAACGAGAGCGCCGACTCGGCTCGCGCGTTCGCAATCGCATGCACGGCTGCTGCCGCGCCGGAGATCGTCGTCACGCACGGAACTCGGGCGACCAGAGCCGCCTCGCGGATCAGATAGCCGTCTTCCCTCGCCCCGCTGCCCTGTGGCGTGTTGATCACGAGATCGCAGCGTCCGCGGCGGACGAGGTCGACCACCGTCGACTCGTCGGGTAGCGCGTCCGCGACTTTCGCGATCTCCTCGATCTCGAGCCCGGCAGCCCGCAATGTCCTCGCCGTGCCCTCGGTCGCGACCAGCTCGAAGCCGAGGCCGGCGAGCGCCGCGGCGACCGCCACCGCGGCGGGCTTGTCCTCGTCTCGCACGGAGAGGAAGGCGGTCCCGGAGGTCGGAAGCGGCCGCCCCGCCGCCCGTTCTGCTTTTGCCAGCGCTGTCGGAAGATCTGCGGCGCTCGCCATCACCTCGCCGGTCGAGCGCATCTCGGGTCCGAGCACCGGATCGGCGCCCGGGAAGCGGGCGAACGGCAACACGGCCGCCTTCACGCTCACCTGCGTGGGCCGGGGCGTCGTCAGCGCGAGATCGGGGAGCTTCTCCCCCGCGGCCAGCCGACACGCGGCGGCCACCAGGTTCAGGCCGATCGCCTTGGAGGCGAACGGAACCGTGCGCGACGCTCGTGGATTCGCCTCCAGCACGTAGACCGAGCCGTCCGCGATCGCGAGCTGGACGTTCAGGAGCCCGACGACTCCGAGCGCAGGACCGAGCCGCTTGACGACGTGCTCCACCTCGAGCGCCGCGGCCAGCGTCAGCGACGGCGCCGGGAGCACACAGGCGGAGTCGCCGGAGTGGACCCCCGCCTCCTCGACATGCTGCATCACAGCCGCGATGAACACCGTCTCGCCGTCACAGAGGGCGTCCACATCTAGCTCGATCGCATGCTCGACGAAGCGGTCGAGAAGTACGCCATTCTGCGCAAGACCGGAACCCGCTGATACGCGCGTTCCGGTCGCGCCAACGAGCTCTGGACCGTGGACCGCCGCCATCGCCTCCTCCAACTGCTCGTCGTCGTAGCAGATCCGCATCGCCCGTCCGCCGAGCACATAGGACGGGCGGACGAGCACTGGATACCCGATCTCCAGCGCGGCTGCATATGCCTCCTCGGCGCTCGCGACAATCGCCCAGGGCGGGCAGCGCACGCCCAACTCCTCGACCAGCGATCCAAAGCGCGCGCGGTCCTCGGCCAGGTCGATCGCGGCGTGCGGGGTACCGAGGATGCGATAGCCCCCGTCCTCGATCGAGCGGGCGAGCCTGAGCGGCGTCTGGCCGCCGAATTGGGTGACGACGCCCACCGGCTGCTCGCGATCGCAGACCGCGAGCACCTCCTCCGGCGAGAGCGGCTCGAAGTAGAGCCGGTCGGAGGTGTCGTAGTCGGTGGAGACCGTCTCCGGATTGCAGTTGACCATGACGGCCTCGTATCCGAGCTCGCGAAAGGTCTGCGCCGCGTGCACACAGCAGTAGTCGAACTCGATCCCCTGCCCGATGCGGTTCGGTCCCGAGCCGAGGATGACTACGCGTGGCTTGTCGCCAGCGGGCAGCGTCTCGTCGGCCTCGCCCCAGGTGGAGTAGAAGT
>Ga0136613_10002073_pt1 | contig 10660 bp, 7 predicted proteins | sample AntDrymUQ2722106_2_FD_106649 | JGI IMG/M metagenome (GOLD analysis project Ga0136613, IMG submission 106649) | Polar desert sand microbial communities from Dry Valleys, Antarctica - metaG UQ272 (21.06) | ecosystem: Environmental > Terrestrial > Soil > Desert | place: Antarctica: Dry Valley... | reverse complement strand
GGCCGCGATCGTCTTCATCGACATCGCGATCATCATCGTCGTCGCGCGGCTCATGGGCGCGGCGTTCCGGCGCATCCGCCAGCCCGCCGTCGTGGGCGAGATCATCGCCGGGATCGCTCTGGGGCCGTCGCTGCTCGGCCTGCTGCCGGGTAACCTGCCCGCCCGGATCTTCCCCACGGAGGTCCGGCCGTTCCTCGGCGTGATCGCCCAGCTCGGGCTGATCATCTTCATGTTCATCGTCGGCCTGGAACTGGACCTCAACCTCATCCGCGGCAAGGAGCGCGTGGCGGCGATCATCTCCGTCACGTCCGTCGTGCTGCCGTTCGGCCTCGGGCTGGCCCTCGCCACCTACCTGCACCCCCGCCACGACGTGATCGCGGGGTTCGACGCCGTGGAGTTCCTGCCCTTCGCCCTGTTCCTCGGCGCCGCGATGTCGATCACGGCCTTCCCGGTCCTGGCGCGCATCCTCACCGACCGCGGCATGAACCGGACGCCCGTCGGCGCGCTCGCGCTCGCATGCGCGGCCGTCGACGACATCCTCGCCTGGTCGCTGCTCGCCGTCGTGGTCGCGATCGCCCGCGGCACGAGCCTCGCCACCCTGCCCACGGACGTCGGGCTGTCGGTCGTCTACATCGCCGCGATGTTCCTCATGGTCAAGCCTCTCCTCGCCCGGCTGGGCGACCGCTACCGGGCCGCCGGCAAGCTGACCCCGGAGATCCTCGCGGTCGTCCTGATCGGCATCCTCGTCTCGTCCTACACGACGGACCGGATCGGCATCCACGCGATCTTCGGCGCCTTCACCTTCGGCGCCGTCATGCCTCGCAAGGACACCGCCGCCTTCTTCCACGAGCTGCTCGAACGCCTCGAACAGGTCACCGTCCTGCTTCTGCTGCCGGTCTTCTTCATCGCGACCGGCCTCAACGTCGACATCCGGGGGCTCGGCGCCGGCGCGCTGCCCGAGCTGGGGCTGATCCTCCTGGTGGCGATCGGCGGCAAGTTCATCGGCGCGACGGTGGCGGCGCGGGCGCAGGGCGTGCGCACGCAGCAGGCGTCGGCCATCGGCGTCCTGATGAACACCCGGGGCTTGACGGAGCTGGTCATCCTGAACGTGGGCCTGTCCATCGGCGTCCTCGATCAGTCGCTGTTCACGATGATGGTGATCATGGCGATCGTCACGACGGTGATGACCGGGCCGCTGCTGCGGGCCGTCTACCCGGAGAAGCAGCTCCAGCGCGACATCGCCGAAGCCGAGCGCGCGGCGCTGGGGATCGTCGACGCCTACCGGATCCTCGTCGTGGCCGAGGCGCCGGAGAACGCCGAGCGTCTGGTCGACGTCGCGGTCGCATTGGTCGGCGACGAGCGGCCGGCGGAGATCGTGCTCTCGCGCCTGACCACCCACGCGGCCGGCGGCGAGGTCAGCTCGGGGCTCGTCGCGGAGCTCGCGGCGATGGCGGGCTCGATGGGCGCGCTGAACGCGCAGGCCCGCCGGGTGGAGGGCCTGGGGATCCCGTGCACGGTCCTGTCGCGGTTCTCGGGCGACATCGCGACCGATCTTCTGGCGCAGAGCGCCTCGCTGGAGGCCGACGTGATCCTCCTCGACGCCCTGGCGGCCGGCGGTCCCGAACGGCGGGGATTCCTGCACCGGCTCTTCAGCGGCGCGTCGACCGCCGACGTGGCCGTGCTCGTCGATCCGGCCGGGCGCGGGCTGCCCCTGGACGACCCGCGGCGGGTGGCGGTGACGACGGGTGACCGGCCGCACGACGACGCCGCCGCCGAGGCCGCGGTCCGGCTCGCCAGGGGTGTCGGCGCGGAGGTCCTGTTCGTCGACGACCCCGCCCAGGGGCGGCGCCGGGCGAGGAAGACCTCGACGCTGGTCGAGGACGCCGGCCGGCTCGCCCCGTCGGCGCGCAGCGTCGCGCCGTCCCGCGGCGTCGACGCCGAGCTGGCGGGCCATGCGGCGGACCGCGCGGTCGTCGTGGTCGGGATCGACGCCGAGGGGCTGGCCGACGGCGAGTACGGTCTGCGAACGGACCGCGTCGTCGCGGCCCTGGGCTCCGCGGCGCTGGTCGTGGCCGCCGCCACCGACCAGGTGCGCGGCGGGCTCGCGGAGATGATCCGTCGTCTCGAGCGCCGGCGGTCGAGCGCGCAGTCCGCAGAGGCCGACGGTTCGGGCGCACGCACCGAGGCGGGCGCGACGGCGGTCGGCGACGCACCGGGTTCGTAGCGGGACGGGTTGGACGCGGGCCGGACGACCCGCGGGGGAACGGGAAGACCCGCCGGCCGCCGGCCGGCGGGAGGAGGGTGCGCCGCGGCGCATCAGCGCGGAGGTGGGAGCCATGCCGTTGAGCCCGAGCCAGGTCACGGCGTTCGTCCTGTTGGACATCGTCGTGATCCTCGTCGCGGCGCGAGTCGTCGGGACGCTGTTCACAAAGATCGGCCAACCGCGGGTGGTCGGCGAGATCGTCGCCGGCGTCCTGCTCGGCCCCACCCTCCTGGGTGCGACGCTGTGGGGCGGCTTCAGCCCACCGGCGTGGCTGCACTGCGACGCGGCGATCGCCGCCAACCCGGCCGGGCCGATGCCCAGCCCGACGGAGTGCTTCTTCCCGTTCCAGGCTCGCGGCGTGCTCGGGGTCCTCGGTCAGATCGCACTGCTGCTGTTCATGTTCCTCACCGGACTCGAATTCGACTTCGCGCTGCTGAAGGGCAAGATCCGCGGCATCGTGCTCGTCGGGGTCGGCGTCGTGGCGGTCCCGATCGCGCTCGGCTTCGCGGTCGCCCCGCTGCTCGCCAACGACACCTTCAGGGCGGCGGAGGCCTCGGATCTCGGGTTCACGCTGTTCGTCGGCGCGATGCTCGCCGTCACGGCCTTCCCCGTCATGGTCCGCATCCTCCAGGAGAAGGGGCTGACCACCAGCCCGATGGGGGCGACCGGCATCGCCGCGGCGGCGATCTGCACGATCCTCATGTTCCTCGCGGTCGCCGCGGCGTCGTCGATCGCGGGCGGTGGGAGCGTCGGCGGCCTCGTGTTAAAGCTCGTCCTCACCGTGGTCTACCTCGCCGTGATGTTCGGGGTCGTGCAGCCGGCGCTGGCCCCGATGGGCCGCAGCTACGAGGCGCGCGGCATGACCTCCGGGACGTTCGCGACCATCCTGGTCGTGCTGTTCGCCTCCGGCTACGTGGCCCACCAGATCGGGATCAACGTCATCGTCGGCGGGTTCCTCGCGGGCATGGTCCTGCCCGCCCGCAAGGGCCTGTTCGCCGACATGACGGCCCGCCTCGCAGAGCTCACCGGCACGGTCCTGCTGCCGATCTTCCTCGCCTTCTCCGGCCTGACGACCGACTTCACGCAGCTGTCCGTCGCCGCGCTCGGGGGGATCGCCGTGTTCCTCCTCGCCGGCATCGTCGGCAAGTGGGGGGGCGGGGCCGCGTTCGCGCGCGCCGGCGGCCTGTCGTGGGCCGAGGGCAACGTCCTCGGCATCCTCATGAACTGCCGTGGGCTGCTCGTGCTCGTCGTCGCGCTCGTCGGGGTCCAGAACGGCGTCATCACCCCGGTGATGCAGCTGGGCGGCGTGTTGATGGCGCTGATCACGACCGCGATGACCGGGCCGCTGTTCGACCGGTTCATCGGCTCGGCGACCCCGGTGCCGGCCGCCGCCGCCGCGACGGCCCCGGACTCGGTCGTCCCGGGGGTGGCCACGCGCCGGCAGGCCGCGTCGGGCGGCCGGAGCCGCGCCGGCGCCGGGGGCAAGCGGCGGGGCGGCCGGCGGTAGGACGGGGCCGGGTTCCGCGGGGGAGATTCACGTGGGTCAGAGCGCGGCGAGGCGGTCGGCGACCACCTCCGCCGTGGCGGGGCGGCGGGCCGGGTCGGGGTCAAGGCAGGCCGCGACCACCTGCGCCTCGCCCTCCGACAGGGAGGGGTCGAGCCGCGGCGTGGTCTTGAGGACGTGGCGCAGGGCGAGCAGCGAGTCCCGCTCGGGCAGCTCGCCGTAGACCGACCTGCCGCTCACGGCGCGGTGCAGCGTGACGCCCAGCGCCCAGACGTCGGACGCCCGCGACGCCCGACCGCCGCGGATGATGTCCGGATCCATGTACTCCACAGAGCCGATCGGCCCCATCCCGGTCATGGTCTGCCCGGGGGACAGGACCTGCGCGAGCCCGAGGTCGGACAGCTTCGCGCCGTCCGGCGCGAGCAGGACGTTGCCCGGCTTGATGTCGCGATGGACGATGCCCGCCTCGTGCAGCGCGTGCGCGCCGAGCGCCGCCTCCGCCACGGCACGCCGCACGTCGGCGCGCGACAGCGACGCGGCCGGCGCTGCCAGGGAACCGTCGGGGTAGAACTGCATCGCGTAGTAGCAGGTGCTGCCCTCCTGCCCGGCGTCGAGCAGCGTGACGAGGTGGCGCGACTGCACGGACGCGAAGACGCCGAGCTCTTTGGCCATGCGGCGCAGGGCATCCTCGCCGGTGGCGCCGGTGAGCACCTTGACCGCGACGTGCTCCGCCTCGGTGGGGAGCCGCGGCGGCGCGACCGCGAGGTAGTACGCCCCGTAGTTGCCCTCGCCGAGGAACCGGACGAACGTGTAGTCGGCGATGCGCTGCCGCTGCGCGCTGCCGGAAGTGGCCGTCAGGTCCACGGGTTCGCCTCCTGCCCGCCCCGGCCGCCCGCTGCGGGCCGCGGTCGACTGGAGTGTAACGGGGCTCCGGCCGGGTCATGCGTCGCACAGGGTCCCGAGCCGCCCGCTCCGGCGCCCGGCAGCGGGCTTGCCGCGCACTTCCCTCCCCGCCCGCCGTCGCGTATCGTTTCCCCAACACGTGGGGCCGGTGGGAGTCCCGGGTCGGGAGAGCGGGGCATGGACGGCAACGAGACGATCACCTTCTCCAGGCGTGCCGCGGCGCCCAGCGCCGTGGGCGCCGGCGACCTCACCGACGCCCTGGTGGCCACGGACTACTGGACCGACCAGATGGTGGCCGACGCCGGCATCCCGATGATCGACGTGCCCTTCGTCACCGTCGGCGGCGGGATCGGCTCGTTCGTGATGGTGGACTACCTGCGGATCGCGGGGGTGGCCCCCGAGAAGATCAAGGTGCTCACGCAGCTCGACAAGCCGTACGAGGCGTACGCCCACCTCTGCCGCAACTCGCAGATCCCGGGCGGCGAGCGCCTTCGGTCCGACTCCAGCGCCTGCCCCGACAACATCTGGGGGTTCCCCGCGTACGCCATCCGGGAGGCGGTGGCGGAGAAGACCCTGAAGCCGCTGTGGAACGTCTTCACCGAACCGGTGATCAAGGACTACTACACGCCGCGCGCGGCCGCGGTCTTCCGGGCGATGGACCGCGAGGCGGCCAGGATCGGCTGGGACCGCTACCTCGAGAAGGGCCAGGTGCGCATGGTCCGCCGTCGCGCGGGCGGCGGCTACTTCACGATCCTCACGCCTCCGCAGGGCACGACCCGGACCAAGCGGGTCGCGTACCGGTCGCTCCACGCCCACATCGCGGTCGGGTACCCGGCGCTGCGGTTCCTCCCGGACCTGCAGAAGTACCGTGAGACCTACAACGACCGCACCCGCGTCGTGAACGCCTACGAGCCGCACGAGCACGTGTACGAGGAGCTGCGCCGGCGCCCGGGGGTCGTGATGGTCCGCGGCGCCGGCATCGTGGCGTCCCGGATCCTCCAGCGGCTGGTCGACGACCGCGACCACCACGGGGCGCAGACGCTCATCCTCCACCTGTTCAGGACCTACCGCGACCGGCCGTACGGCGACCGGCACTTCGGGCTCGGCAAGCGGCCGGCGAGGCAGGGATGGGCCTACCAAGGCTTCAACGTGACCAAGGCGACCTGGGGCGGCCAGCACCGCAAGAAGCTGCTGACGCTCGAGGGTGAGGAGCGCAAGAAGTTCATCAACTACATCGGCGGTGGGGCGCACACGCCGAACCGGGTCGACTGGAAGGAGCAGCTCAAGCGGGGGACGATGCAGGGCTTCTACCGGCAGGCGGTCGGCGTCGTCGAGGACGTCGTCCCGAGCGAGGACGGCTCCTCGGTGGTGTCGATGGTGCGGGGGAAGGACGGGACCGTCACCGAGTTCCCCGCGAAGTTCATCATCGACTGCACCGGGCTGGAGGGCTCGCCGCGGGAGCACCGCCTGCTCGCCGACCTGTTGGGCCACAGCGGCGCGACCACGAACCCCAGCGGCCGCCTCGACTGCAGCCAGTCCTTCGAGGTGCGGGGCAGCCAGTCGCCGCCCGGCAAGCTCTACGCGTCCGGGGCGGCCACCGCGGGCAGCTACTACGGCGGGGTCGACTCGTTCCTCGGGCTGCAGTACGTCGCGCAGCGCATCTACGAGGACCTCGCCGCGCAGGGCTTCTGCAAGCGGATCGGCCCCGGCAGGTCGGTGTCCGAGTGGATGAAGTGGATGAGGAACACGCCGCTGTGACCCCCACCATCGGCGGACGCCTCCAGACCAGGATCTTCCTGCTCGCCGTCATCGGCTCGCTGTGGACGCTGCTGGTCGGGCCACTGCTGCCACGCCCCGACGGCGCGTCGCTCGGCGACGTCTACGTGGCCGCGTTCAAGGTGCTCGCCATCGTCATGGTCGTCGGCCTGGCCTGGGAGCTGCTGTACCACGGCCTCCAGCAGTTCCGGTGGGAGAAGGACTGGCCGACGCTCTACGGGTTCCTGACCGGGATCAACGAGGGCCTGCTCGCCTGGTACCTCGCGATCGCGCTCGGTCTCGTCGAGCCTGCCATCCCGACCTCGGCGTTCGTGGTCCACTTCACGACGACCTGGATCGTCACCTGGCTGTGGGCCAACGGCCCGATGCGCGTGGTGTTCCTCCGCTGGAGGTTCGTAGGGGGCAGGATCGTATGAAGCGGATCGCCGACTACCAGACCCTCGAACTGCTCGGCGCCGGCAGCCAGGGGGAGGTGTGGCTCGCGGTCCCCCCCGCCCGACTGGGACTGTCCTCGGACCGCGTCGCCGTGAAGCTCATGAACGGCGCGACGACCGACCACGAGTTCCAGCTGGTCCTCGGAGAGCTGAAGGTCTACGCGTCCGCCCCCTCCTCGCACCTGGTGGCCCTGTACGACGCCGGCCGGTGGGGGGAGCGGCTGTTCATCGCCCAGGAGTACTTTCCGATCGGTGCGCTCGCCGAGGCGCGGCAGCTCGACGCGCGCGCCGCGTCGCGGGCGATCGCGGACGCGGCCCGGGGCGCGCACGCGCTGCACGAGGTCGGCATCGTCCACCGCCACATCAAGCCGGCGAACATCCTGCTCACCGACGCCGACGGGGGGGCGAAGCTCGGGGACCTCGGCCTGGCGCACGTCGTCTCGCCGGGGCAGACGGTGACGGGCACCGCGACGCTGGGGTCGGTCGAGTTCATGGAGCCGGGCGTCGTCCGCGGCGAGCGCGCCGCGCGCGCGTCGGACATCTGGTCGCTCGGCGTGAGCTGGCACCAGGCGCTGACGGGTCAGTCGCCCTACGGGCAACTCCCGGAGGGCAACCTCCTCGCCGTGCTGAAGCACGTGATCAACTCCTCGCCCCAGCTCAGCCAGGACATGCCGCCGGAGCGGCTCGAGATCATCCGCCGCTGCCTCGCGCCCGACCGGGCCGACCGCTACCCGACCGCGCTCGCGCTCGCCGAGGAGATCGAGCGCGTCGAGGGCCTGGTGACCGCCCGGTGAGCGACGTCCGGATCGGAGTCCAGCCCGGCGATGGCATCGTGGCGCACGTCGGCAGCGGCGTGCTGCTGGTCCTCCCCGGTGGGTCCGAGGCGATGACGGACGCGCTGCTGACGGTCCTGTCCCAGACGTGCGGGGACTCAGCCGCTCCCGGGCGGACGCTGTCGCGTCGCATCGCCGGCCACCTGGTCCAGGCCGATCCCGACGTCGTGCCGCCGTTCGCCGCCCTCGCGCCGTCGGAGCGCGGGTGGGCCGTCATCCTCCACGGCCCCGTCGAGGTGCGGATCGCGTGGCCCTCCGGCGAGGAGCGGCTGTTCGGCCGGGACGCCGCGACCTGGGTGGACCGCATCCTCGACGACGCCTTCGATGCGATCACGGTGGGGTCCGACGAGGCGGCCGCCCCCGAGGTGGACGAGCGCCTCGACCTGACGGCCGGGATCGTGCCGGGCTCGGGGCTGGTGCTGTCGCGGGCGGGAGTGCCGGCGGTGCCGGGACCATCGGCACCGGGAACGTCGGCGCCCGCGGGGCGGGCCTCTCCCGCCGCGGCGGTCCGGTCGGAGGTCGCGGAGGACGCCCCGACACTCCTGCGCCCGATCCCGCAGCCCGAACCCGTCGCCCAGCCTGCCCTGCTGCCCTCGCCGCCCGTCCCCCCGGCACCGACAGCGACCCCGGCGCCCGTCGCGACCGCCGAACCGGCCGGCCCCGTGGACTCCGAGGAGGACATCCCGTTCGAGTCCATTTCGTTGTTCGACATCGACGGCAGTTCCGCTCGGGCGCCCCTGCCGATCCTGGGCACGGACGCCGCCGGAGAGCCCGAGAGCGGCGAGCCCGAGGGCACGATCGTGGACGGCATCCTCTGCGAACGGGGCCACTTCAACCACCCGTTCGCCCTGTACTGCTCCTCGTGCGGCGTCTCGACCGTGCACCGCACTAGGACGACGGTGAAGGGGCCCCGGCCCACCCTCGGGGTCGTCGTCACCGACGACGGCACGACCTACACGCTCGACGCCGACTACATCGTGGGGCGGGAGCCCGAACGCGAGCCGTCCGTCCAGTCCGGCCACGTCCGCCTGCTGAAACTGCAGGATCCAGAACGGTCGATTTCCCGCGTCCACGCCGAGATCCGCCTGCTCGACTGGGACGTCTTCATCGTCGACCGGGGGTCGGCGAACGGCACCTTTGTCGCGGCGCGCGACGAGGTCAGCTGGAAGCGGCTGCCGGCGGGCAAGCCCGAGAAGGTCATGCCCGGCACCCGCGTCGCCTTCGGCCGGCGCGTCATGACCTACGACACGCATCACCAGGCCTGAGCGCGGGGCCACCCAACCTTGGGTTCGAAGGCTAGACGCGACCATCGGCGTCTACCCTTCGAACGTTGGGCGGCGCCCGGCGGCCGGGTGCCCCGCGTCCGTTCCCGGGCAGCCATGCCGCCTACACTGGCCGCTCGCGTCCCCGAGCGGCAGGAGCCACGATGGAGCGCCGGATCTTCGGGTTGGAGATCGAGTACGGCGTCACCTGCACGTTCCGCGGGCAGCGCCGCCTGTCGCCCGACGAGGTCGCGCGGTACCTGTTCCGGCGGGTCGTCAGCTGGGGCAGGTCGTCCAACGTGTTCCTCGAGAACGGCGCGCGGCTGTACCTCGACGTGGGCTCCCACCCGGAGTACGCGACCCCGGAGTGCGACAGCGTCCGCGCGGTCGTCGTCCACGACAAGGCGGGGGAGCGCATCCTCGAGGGTCTCGTCGAGCAGGCCGAGCAGCGCCTGCACGAGGAGGGCATCGCCGGCCAGATCTACCTGTTCAAGAACAACACCGACTCCGCCGGCAACTCCTACGGCAGCCACGAGAACTACCTGGTCGCCCGCTTCGGGGAGTTCCAGAAGCTCGCCGACACCCTGATCCCGTTCCTCGTCACCCGCCAGATCTTCGCCGGCGCCGGCAAGGTGCTGCAGACGCCGCGCGGGGCGGTGTTCTCCGTCTCGCAGCGCGCCGAGCACATCTGGGAGGGGCTGTCGTCGGCGACCACCCGGAGCCGCCCGATCATCAACAGCCGCGACGAGCCGCACGCCGACGCCGAGCGCTACCGCCGCCTGCACGTGATCGTCGGCGACTCGAACATGAGCGAGTACGCCATCTGGCTGAAGGTGGCGACCGCCGACCTGGTGCTGCGCATGATCGAGGCGGGCACGGTCATGCGCGACCTCACGCTGGACAACCCGATCCGCGCCATCCGCGAGATCAGCCACGACATGACCTGCAGCAGGAGGGTGAAGCTCGCCGGCGGGCGCGAGCTGAGCGCGCTGGAGATCCAGCGCGAGTACTTCGAGCGGGTCGCGCAGTTCATCGACCACTCCGGGTCCGACGCCGACACCGACCACGTGATCGCCGAGTGGGGCCGCGTGCTCGAGACGATCGCGGACGACCCGCTGAAGCTGTCGCGCGAGTGCGACTGGGTCGCGAAGTACCACCTCATCGACGACTACCGCACCCGCCACGACCTCCCGCTGTCCCACCCGCGGATCTCGATGCTCGACCTGCAGTACCACGACGTGAACCGCAGCCGCGGGCTCTACTACCTGCTCCAGCGCCGCGACCGCGTCGACCGGCTCACCACGGACGCCGAGATCGACGCCGCGCGCGACACGCCGCCGCAGACCACCCGCGCGCGGCTGCGCGGGGAGTTCATCCGCCAGGCGAAGCGCAAGCGGCGGGACTTCACCGTCGACTGGGTGCACCTGAAGCTGAACGACCAAGCGCAGCGCACGGTCCTGTGCAAGGACCCTTTCCGGTCCGAGGATGAGCGCGTGGACAAGCTGATCGCGAGCATGTAGCGCCCGCCGGCACCCCTCGGGTCAGTCGCCCGGCACGCCCTCGACCGGGTCCTCCGTGGCGGGTGCCTCGGTCGCCGGCGCCTCGGTGGACGGCGCCTCGGTGGACGGCGTGTCCGTGGGCGTCTCTGTCGCGGTCGGCGAGGGCTCCGGTTCCGGCTCGGGCGG
>Ga0136613_10002070_pt1 | contig 10668 bp, 12 predicted proteins | sample AntDrymUQ2722106_2_FD_106649 | JGI IMG/M metagenome (GOLD analysis project Ga0136613, IMG submission 106649) | Polar desert sand microbial communities from Dry Valleys, Antarctica - metaG UQ272 (21.06) | ecosystem: Environmental > Terrestrial > Soil > Desert | place: Antarctica: Dry Valley... | reverse complement strand
GGTCGGTACGGGCATCGCGACGAGACCGGTTGAGGTCGGCGCAGGGGGGGCAGAGTTGGTGATAGAAGGCATCGACGTCGGCGTACCGGTTCTTGCAGATGTAGCAGGCCCGTGCCCGCAGCAGCGTTCCGGCGCTGGAGCCGACGACATTGGAGGCCAGTGGGGTGCCCTGCGTCTCGTCATCGATTCGGCCCGGCGCTGCGGTTGCCGTCGCCGCCGTGACCGCAAGGTCGGCGGCCAGGACGACTGCGCGACGCTGAGACCGCCGGGTTTCCTTGACCGTCTTGAACAACTTCGCAGTCGCGCGACGCACGGCGACCGCGTCGGGATGCTCCGGGTCGGTACGGCTGAGCGCATCCACATCTGCAAGGACCCGCAGACAGGCCGCCAAATCTGCTGGATCCACGGCCGGGCGCGGGCCCAGCCCGCCGTCGTCGGTACTGCTCACCAGGGGAATCCAACAGCACGGTCCCCTGTGACGTCTGCCTCCCATCACGATGGCTGTGGTGGCACGATCTGCCGAGTGACCGTCGTCAAGATCAATGCCATCACCGTCTCCGATGACTCCGGAGACGAGCTCGCTCGGCGCTTCGCCGCCCGCGCCGGCGCTGTGGACGATCAAGACGGCTTCGAGGGCTTCGAACTTCTCAAACCGACCGACGACCGTACGACCTGGCTCGTCGTCACCCGCTGGCGCGACGAGGCAGCCTTCCAGGCGTGGGTGAGCTCGCCGTCGTTCGCTCATGGCCATCGCTCGGCCGCCGAGCGGGAGGGCAAGCCGGCGCCCGCTCACGTGGGAGTCAGCAGCGAGTTGTGGTCCTACGAGATCGCCGGCGGCTCGACTGGTGCCACCATCGACTAGTGCGAAGGCGTGAGGTTGACGTCTACGGTGACGGGTTGACCCAGGTCCCCGCTCAAGTAGTGCTGCACGTTCGGGGCAACCGCCGCGATGATCTCCCCCACCGGTGCGTTGGCCAGGGCGGGGAGTGAGATCACGTACCGCGCCATCAACAGGCCGGCCATCTGCGAAGCAACGAGCGCAGCGCGCAATCGCGCGCGGTCAGGGGCCAACGCGACGGCAATCCTTTGCAGGACATTTCGGTCAAGGAATTCACGTAGCATCGCCGCGCCCGCATCACTGGTCGTCGCAGTCCGGATGATGGCCAACATCGGCGCCCGAGAAGCAGCGTTCTCCCAGGCTGCGAACACCGAGCGGAGCAAGCGCTCGCCGGCCCCGTCGATGCCGCCGGCCAGCACCAGGCCAATCAGGTCCTCGGGATCGAACGGGAAATCCAGCGCCGCCGCGAACAGCTTGGACTTGGTGCCGAAGTAGTGATGCACAAGGGCGGGGTCGACATCGGCCGCGCCGGCGATCGCCCGAATCGTGGCCGCGTCATACCCACGAGTCGAGAACACGCTCCGGGCGGCGGCCAGGACCGCGGCGCGAGTGTCTGGCCCGCCGGGTCGAGGCCCGCGAGGTCGAGGACTCAACCGCTGCGCCGCCGAAGGGTCAGCGCACCGAGCGCGAGCGCGATCACCGTGGCGCCCAGGACGACGGTCAGATCCCGAACGAGGGTGCCGGTAACTTCAGCCTGCTCGCCGATCTCCTGAAGTGCCTCGACCGCGTACGACATCGGCAGCGCATTACTGATCGCCCCCAGCCAGCCGGCCATCTGATCGCGCGCGATCAGCAGGCCACAGGTCAGCAGTTGAGGCAGCACGATCAGCGGCATGAATTGCACCGCCTGGAACTCCGACCGGGCGAAGGCGCTGACGAATAGCCCCAGGGCCATGCCGAGTACGGCATTGCTCACGGCGACTCCGACGACCCAACCCCACGCGCCCTGGGTGTTCATGCCCAGCAAGAGGTAGGCCGTCGCCGTCGCGACCCCCGCCTGTAGGGCCGCGGCGAGCGCGAAAGCGATCCCGTACCCCAGCAACAGGTCCAGCTTGTGCAGTGGGGTGGTCAGCAGTCGCTCAAGCGTGCCCGAGGTCCGCTCCCGCAGCATCGCGACACTGGTCACCAAGAACATGATGATCAGCGGGAACACGCCGAGCAGCGGCAAAGCGATTCGATCGAAGATCTCGTCCTCGTCGAACACGAAGCGCAACAGGACCATGAGCAGGCTAGGGACGAGAACCAACATCGCTACGGTGCGGTGATCGTGGGACAGCTGGGTGAGTACCCGTTTCGCGGTGGCCCAGGTGATCGTCGGCGACATCAGGCGACCTCCGCCCGCTGCCGGATCAAGGTCAGGAACATCTGATCCAGATCCTCAGTGCCTGCGGCACGGCGCAGGGCATCCGGGGTGTCATCCGCAACGAGGTTCCCCTCGCGCAGCAACAGGATCCGGTCACACCGTCCCGCCTCGTCCATCACATGGCTGGAGACCACGATCGTCGTTCCGGCGGCGGCCAGAGCCGCGAACATCTCCCACAACTCTTCGCGTAGCACCGGATCGAGCCCGACCGTGGGCTCGTCGAGGATCAGCAGTTCCGGTTCGCCGAGAAGCGCACAGGCCAGCGAGGCCCTGGCCCGTTGTCCACCGGACAGGGTCGACACGAGTTGCGATGACTGTTCTTTGAGCCCCACATCGACGATGACCTGGTCCGCCGTCGTGTCGCCGGCACCGAGGACCGAGGAGAAGTAGCGGGCGTTCTCGCGCACCGTCAGGTCGGCGTAGACCGACGGCGATTGCGTCACGTAGCCAACGCGCTTGCGTAGCGCCACCGACCCGGCGGGTTCGCCCAGCACCCGGACCGAGCCGCCGGTCACGATCTGGACTCCGACCAGGCAGCGCATGAGTGTGGTCTTTCCGCCGCCACTCGGGCCGAGCAGTCCGGTGACCGAGCTCTGGCTCACCGTGGCGCTGAGTCCATGCAGGACTTCCTTGCCACCGCGGCTGACGACGAGATCGGCGACCTCGACGGCTGCTTCCATCACCCATCCTTTCAACACACGTTGAATTAGTGATTCAACACTAGATGAAATGCGCCGTCCCGCACAAGCCCCTACTCGATTGCCGGGTCAGCCAGACCAGCGATTCAGCAGAAGCCGGGGGTGGCCCGCCAGGCGACCTCTGCGGCGGGGACGTCGTCACGGACGACGCTGCCTTCGATCAGGCCGTACGGCCGATCCGCCGCGTGATAGACGCCGCCGGGGTTGTCCAGCCCGTACGGAGCGAGATCGGACAGGAAGTGATGCTTGTTGGGCATCGAGAGCCGGATCTCGGCGACCTGTGGGTGCGCCTCGAGCACGGCATGACCCATCGCGAACAGGGTCTGCTGCAAGGCGCTGCTGTAACCCACGGCGAATGTCTCCAACAGCGCTGAGCGGATGCCGGCGAACGCCGCGGCGTAGTCCGACACGGCAGATTCCTGCGCCGCGCTGCCAATAGTTGTTGCGGTGTACCGCCAGCGGGCGGTTACCGCGGTGGCGAGGATTCGGTCATCGGTTTCGGCCAGCGTGGTGAAACGATCGCGGGGAAACCCGGCGAAACCCGACTCGGTCGTCTTCAGCACCACCAGGCCGGTCAGACCGGAGACGACATGCGCGTCGGCACCGTCCACCGTCACCACGGTCGTCCGGACCTCATTCCCGGCCCGTACGAAGGCATGGTCGTGCGGCGAGCCACCTACCGCGATCCGATCCCAGCCGTACTCCTGGATCTCCACCCGCGCACCGGTGAGCCAGTCGTAGGCGCCACCGAAATGCCGGGCCAGGCGCAGCGCGAACTCCTCGATCTCGCCGATGCCGTCACGGGCGAATGCGTAGACGGTGTTCTTTTGGGTGTCGGTCGCCAGCACGTGCGCGTTGTCGCCGTCGAGGTGCACCGCGGTGAAGTCACCTCGCAGCACGCAGGACACGTTCAGATCCCTCAGGACGTGGCGGGGCGTCGAGCGGTCGACAGTGACAACCCGGACTTCGGCCTTGCCGTACTGATTGGACCCGAGAGTGATAGCCATCGGTGGTCAACTCCCCCGGTAGGTCGAGTAGGCGTACGGCGAGACCAACAGGGGGACGTGGTGGTGGGCCGCGCCGTCGGTGACGGTGAAGGTCACCGTGACTTCGGGGTAGAACGTCGGCGTGCCAGTGAGCGCGAAGTACTCAGCGGTGGCGAAGACCAGTTGGTAGTTGCCGGCGAGCAGCGGAGCCTCGGCCAACCGGGCGCGTCCGTCCAGGTCGGTGATCGCAGCGACTGTATCGCCGGTGGGATCGGTCAGTAATACGTTGACCCCGAAAGCAGGGAGTCCCCTAGCGGTGTCCAGAACGTGGGTTGTGACGCTCATCGCTGAATCAGCCTCTCTACCCGTAACCGGGTGATCTCGGCGAGTTGCCGGGTTACCTCGCCGCGCTCGGTCACCTCGTCGTTACTCAGCCGTCTTTCTAGCTCTGCGAGCATCTCGGCAGGACTTCGACCCGCCGCGCGGATCAGGTACACGTGGTCGAAGCGCGCTTCGTACTCATGGTTGCCGTCGACCAAAGCCCTTCGGATCTCGTCGTCGGCCTCGTCCATCGAAGCCTGCTCGGCTCGGGAAGAACGCGCTTCGACGGAGTCGCCGTCCGGGCGTTCCCCGATCCGCGGATGGGCGGCCAGGGCCTGTCCGACATCGGCCCAGCGCAATCCCATGGTGACCGCCTCAGCGGTGTCCGCGAGATCTGTTGCGTTGGCGTATGGACGTTTCGCGGCCATCTCGCGAACGAATCGCTCGGATGCATTGCAGGCGCGCAGGTGTTCCCGCAGATCGTCCGCGGGCAGTTCGTTGAGCCAGCCCAGTGATTTCTCGCCCACGGTGAGAGGATGCCAGCCTTGCCGAGCCGTGCCGACCGAGCACTGGACCCCAGGGAGAGTGGTGGAGCGTGGAAGCGACCACTCGGCTGCCCGCCCAGATCCTTGCAGCGGTCGAGGCTGCCCTACTGCCCGTCGACCAGCGACGCCTCAAGGAGTATCCGGGGGAGGCGACCGGGCGAGCGCCGATCCACACCGTCTACGTCCCGGCCGACCAAGCCGTTTCCGGCCTGGCCGTGGCATGGGGCGCTACCGCGCTGGCGGCGCTAAGAGAGCATGCCGCTGACCCGGCCACGCTGGCCGAGGTGATCGGCTTGGACTCGAACCTGGTCGCCGAGGTCTGGCCGCTGGTGCTGGCGAAACTGGAACGTGAGCCGATCGAAGACCTCCGGGTGGATGCCGAGGACGGTTATCGAGGCGGCCCGGAATCCGAGGACGACGACGTCCTTGCCGCCGCCGCCTCCGTCGCCTCCGACGTACGGGCTGGCGGTGCTCCCCCGTTTCTTGGGCTGCGGGCCAAGTGCCTGGAAGGGCCAGTACGAGCCCGCGGTCTGCGGTCACTGGAGCTGTTCCTGGGTGCGCTCGTCGACGGGGCGGGTGGGCCGGCGGGTCTGGATGAAACCGCACTGCGGATCACGTTGCCCAAGATCACCGATGTGGCTCAGGTTGAGGTGATGATGACGGTGCTCGAAGCGCTGGAGTCGGCCTACGATTTACCCGCCGGGCGGCTCGGCCTCGAGTTACAGGTCGAGACTCCCCAAGCCGTGCTCGGCTCGGACGGTCGGGCCACCCTGGCCCCGATGGTGCACGCGGCGGGGGCGCGGTGCCGCGGATTGCACTACGGCACATATGACTACAGCGCATCGTTGGGGATCGCAGCGGCACACCAGTCGTCCGACCATCCCGCCGCCGACCACGCCAAGGCCACGATGCAGCTCGCCGTCGCCGGCACCCGCGCGAACGCGGTGGACGGATCGACGAACATCCTGCCGGTGGGCTCCCGTGATCAGATCCACGCGGCCTGGCGGTTGCACGCGCGGTTGGTCCGTCGAGCATTGGAACGCGGCTTCTATCAGGGCTGGGACCTGCACCCGGCGCAGCTGGTGACCCGGTACGTGGCGACGTACGCCTTCTTCCGCCGGGCCATGCCGGCGGCCGCCACCCGGCTGCGCGCCTACGTCGGGCAGGCCGACAGTGGTGTGCTCGACGAGCCCGCGACCGCCAAGGCGCTGGCCTCAGTCCTCATCCGCGGGCTGGACTGTGGAGCCCTCGGCGACGCCGAGATCAGCGCGGCAACAGACCTGGATCGCGCCGCCCTGGACGCCCTCGCCGGCCGGCACCCCTGATCCTCGCTCGCCCGTGACGGGGGAGCCCGCACAACTCAGCGGCGCCAGAAGTCGAAGCGGTCCCTACCTGGACGGAAACCTGCGGCCTCGGCAACGTCCATGGCCACCTCGAAGCCATCCCCAACTCGGTTGGGCGTATGGGCATCACTGCCGAAGGACACCGCAGCGCCACCCTCGTCGTACCACCAGCGAAGAGCCGTCGCGGAGACCAGCGGACTGGCGGTGTTGATCTCCAACACGCGTCCGGAGCTCGCCAACGCCCGGAACACCGAGCGGTGCTCCTCCTCGACCTTCGCATCCTCGTACGTACCTGCCCCACGCGGCCAATAGCGACGTGGGTAGTCGAAATGTGCCAATACTTCGAAGACGTCGCTGCTCTCGACCATCCGCAGCAGCTCGGCGCAGTAGTCCCGTACGACGTCGTAGGCCGATTCGGCGGACAGGAACCAGCCGACGCCGACCAGCAGTCCGTCACGGGGCAACGAGTGCAGCGAGCCCAGGACCCGATCGAAGGTTGCCTGACGGAGCAGGTCGGCAACGCTTCCGGAGAACAGGTGCGGCTCGCCAGCCTCGATGCCGGACAGGATTCGGAGGTCTCGAAACCGCTCCTGGCACTCCTGGATGGAGGCGCTGTAGCCCTCGACGTCCAGCGGCTGGATCCCACCCTTGGCGCGTGCCTCGGGGACGTCGTTCATCGGAAGGTCGCGCTCACCCCAAGCGGTGAAGTCGACGTGTTCGGTGAAAGCGACAGCGGGAAGTCCCGCGGAGACGGCCTGCTCGCACGCCCGGATCATCGACGACCGAGAGCGGGTGTCCCACGAGAACTGGGTGTGGATGTGGTTGTCGGGCGGCAGCATCAAGCTCGATTGTCCACCTCACCCGAGTGAAGGCGTCCTTCTATCGAACCTATTGGCACAAGGACGCCTTCACTCGGATGGATCGGGACGTGCCCCGGCCGGCGTCGGTGCGAGTGCCTAGTGTCGGGCCCATGCCTTCCAGCACCGATCTCGACAGCCAGCCCGGCACCAGCCCCGGCTCGGCCGACGAAGCCCTGACCGTCCTTCGCAAACTCACCGGCAATCCCGGTGCGGATTTCCGCGAGGGCCAGGATGTCGCGATCGCAGCCCTGGTCGAGGGCCAACAGCGCGCACTGGTTGTGCAGCGGACGGGGTGGGGCAAGTCCGCCGTCTACTTCGTCGCCACCGCACTGCTTCGCGCCCGAGGCGATGGCCCCACGCTGCTGGTCTCCCCACTGTTGGCCCTGATGCGCGATCAGGTCGCCGCCGCCGCCCGGGCCGGGGTCCGCGCCATGGAGATGAGTTCGGCCAACACCACAGAATGGGGCGAGGTCACCGACCGGCTGGCCGCCGACGACGTGGATGTCCTGCTCGTGTCGCCCGAACGGTTGACCAACCCGCGCTTTCGCGAGGACCTGCTGCCCGATCTGGTCCGGCGCTGCGGCTTGCTGGTCGTCGACGAGGCGCACTGCATCTCGGATTGGGGCCATGACTTCCGCCCGGACTATCGCCGGATCCGCGACCTGCTCACCCAGCTACCTCCGGGTACGCCGGTGCTGGCCACGACGGCCACCGCGAACGAGCGGGTTGTCGCCGACGTCGCGGAGCAACTCGGCACCGGCGGGGTCGACGTCACCACTGTGCGCGGCCCGTTGGCCCGGGACTCGCTGCGACTGGGCGTCCTGCGCCTGCCTACCGACCGAGCCCGGCTGGGATGGCTCTCGGCACATCTCACCGCACTACCCGGCAGCGGAATCGTCTACACACTCACCGTCGCCGCCGCGGAAGAGACGGCGGCGCTGCTGCGCGAGGCCGGTCATGACGTGCGCGCCTACACCGGCCGACTGGACGACGCCGAACGTCGCATGGCCGAAGAGGCGTTGCGCGCCAACGAGGTCAAGGCGTTGGTCGCCACATCTGCCTTGGGCATGGGCTTCGACAAACCCGACCTCGGCTTCGTCGTGCACCTGGGAGCGCCGTCGTCGCCGGTCAGCTACTACCAGCAGGTGGGGCGGGCCGGGCGGGCCGTGGAGCGCGCCGACGTACTGCTTCTGCCCGGGCCGGAGGATCTGGCCATCTGGCAATGGTTCGCGACCTCGTCGATGCCTCGACCCGACGATGCCGCGGCAGTGCTGAAGGCGCTGCGCGATGCCGAGAAACCGTGGTCCACACCCCGGCTGGAGACTGTTGCCAACGTACGGCGGACGCGACTCGAGCTGCTCCTCAAGGTGCTCGCCGTGGACGGAGCCGTGGAGCGGGTCTCTGGCGGCTGGCGCGCAACGGGACAGGAGTGGGCCTACGACGCGGACCGGTACGAGCGAGTCGCCCAGACCCGCGAGGCCGAGCAGAAGGCAATGATCGCCTACGCCCGACCTGCTGAATCGCCGTCAACCACCTGCCGGATGGCGTTCCTGCAGCAGTCACTGGACGACCCGACCGCAACCGCGTGCGGCCGATGTGACGTGTGCGCCGGCCCGTGGTACCCGACCGACATCCCGGTCCAGGCCGCTGATGCGGCTGCCGCCCGCCTCGACCGCCCAGGCGTCGAACTGGCCGCCCGCGCCCAATGGCCGACCGGCGTGGACCGGCTCGGGGTCGGAGTACGAGGCAACATCGCCGCCGACGACCACGTGTTGACCGGCCGCGCTGTTGCCCGGCTCACCGATCTCGGTTGGGGCCAGCGACTGCGCGCCCTGCTCGGCGATGACGGACTGGGACACGAAGCGACGCCCGGAATGCTCGATCAGGAACCACCTGGTATCGAGGACGACCCGGACGCCGCCGACGACCTGGGCCGTCTCCGCGGCTCCAAGCAGGCGAAGGCTTCGGTCTCCGCACCCCCGTCCGGCCGCTCCTCGGACGGGCCACCCGTCGAAGCGCTCCTACGTGCCTGTGCGCAGGTGCTCGGCGCCTGGGACTGGGACCGCCGGCCGGGTGCGATCGTGGCCATACCTTCCCGGCGGCGGCCCCAGCTGGTCAGTGGCCTCGGGCGGGGTCTGGGCCAGTTGGGCCGGCTGCCGTATCTCGGCGAGCTGGATCTAGTCAACGGTGGACCGACCGGAGCGCCCGGCGGCAACAGCGCGTTCCGGCTGGCCGCCGTGTGGGAACGCTTCGCCGTCGGGCCGGAGCTTGCGGCCCGGCTCTCCGAGCACGGCGATCAGCCCATCCTGCTGGTTGACGACCTCGCGGACTCGCGGTGGACCATGACCGTGGCCGGCCGGGAACTGCGTCGAGCCGGGGCCAGCGCCGTACTTCCCTTCGTCCTGGCTCTGACGGCTTAGCCGGCATGCCGCGCACGAGTCCACCGCAACGATCACGTCTGCCCGCAAAGATGTGCGGTGTAGAGATCTGATCATTGGCTCCGACTGATCGACATCAGCGCTGCACGACGGAGGAAAGAGAGAGAGGCACGCGCCATGAATTGGACACTCGAAGTGGTGGTGGTCCCGGTCGCGGACGTGGATCGCGCCAAGGACTTCTACGCCGAACAGCTCGGGTTCGCCGTGGACCACGACACAACAATCAGTGAACAGCTGCGCGTCGTCCAGTTGACTCCCCCGGGATCGGGCTGCTCGATCGTCGTCGGCAAGGGGGTCGTGGAGATGCCGCCCGGCTCGGTCCAGGGATTGCAGCTGGTCGTCGCCGACATCACGGCAGCCCACGCCCAACTCGCCGAACGGGGAGTCGACGTGAGCGATATCCAGGTGTTCGCCGAGACCGGCCCACGCCCGTACCGCGATGGTGACGAGCTGAACAACGTCGGCTTCTGCTACTTCAGCGATCCGGACGGGAACGGCTGGGCTGTACAGCAGATCAGCGGCCGCGACTGAAGCCGCGCGGGTACACGCAATACTTCGGCCGTTGCCTGCCACGACGTCAAGGAGAACCGCTATGGGCTACCTATTCCTGGCCGGCGCGATCGCCAGCGAGGTGATTGCGACATTGAGCCTTCGCGCATCTGAAGGCTTCTCGAAACTCGGATATACTGCCGTCGTCGTGGTGGGCTACGTGGCCGCCTTCGTGTTGCTCTCGCTGACTCTCACGCGCGGGGTTCAACTGGGCGTTGCCTACGGCATTTGGGCGGCCGTTGGCGTCGCCGCCGTGGCGGTGCTGAGCATCCCGTTGTTCGGCGAGGGCCTGACTGGGACTCAAGTCGGTGGCCTTGTGCTGGTCGTCCTCGGCGTGGTCGCCCTGGAGGTTGGCGGCACTAGCTGATTGATGGATCCCGCTGAAATTCATGCCGCTCTGATGTCTAGAGCCGATCGCCGGCGCCGACTCATCAGTGACAGTTCACATCGCCTCACAAACCGCGAACGATCAGGAGAGGAAGAGCATCATGAATTGCACGCTCGAAGTAATCTTCGTCCCCGTCACGGACGTAGATCGCGCGAAGGACTTCTACGCCGGACTGCTCGGGTTCGACGTCGACCACGACACCACGATCAGCGACGCGATGCGCGTCGTCCAGCTCACTCCCCCGGGATCGGGCTGCTCGATCGTCATCGGCAGAGGTGT
>Ga0136613_10002066_pt1 | contig 10677 bp, 8 predicted proteins | sample AntDrymUQ2722106_2_FD_106649 | JGI IMG/M metagenome (GOLD analysis project Ga0136613, IMG submission 106649) | Polar desert sand microbial communities from Dry Valleys, Antarctica - metaG UQ272 (21.06) | ecosystem: Environmental > Terrestrial > Soil > Desert | place: Antarctica: Dry Valley... | reverse complement strand
TTCGATCCGGAGGACCTGATCGGCAAGTCTCAGCACGAAGTCGTCCATCATTCCTACTCCGACGGAACATCTTACCCCGTGCAGGATTGCCCGATCTACGCAGCGCTCACGGACGGAGAGGTCTACCACGTGGACGACGAGGTCTTCTGGCGCAAGGACGGCACGAGCTTCCCGGTGGAGTACACAAGCACCCCTATACTGGAGGACGTCGAAATAGTCGGGGCGGTCGTGACCTTCACCGACGTCACCGAGCGTAAGGCCCTGGAGGAGCGGCTAGAGTACCAGGCCTTCCACGACCCACTGACCAACCTTCCCAACCGCCAGCTCTTCGTGGATCGACTCGAGCAGGCCCTCAGGCGCACCAGTAGGCAGCGCAACCGAGTGGCCGTGCTTTTCATGGACCTCGACGGCTTCAAGGTGGTCAACGACTCTCTGGGCCACGAGGAAGGGGACAAGCTGCTCGTGGCGGTGTCCGAACGCCTGCGGGGATGCCTGCGCCCCGAGGACACCCTCGCCCGCTTCGGCGGCGACGAGTTCATCGTGCTGCTAGAGGAGGTCGAGGGTCCCGACGACGCTCTCCGGGTCACACAGCGGATCACCGAAGAGTTCCGAGGACCGTTTGCCCTGGACGGTAGGGAGCTGTTCGTCAGGCTCAGCATCGGCGTAGCCTTGGGGGACCCCCACACGGAGTCCCCGGAGGAGTTGCTAAGGGACGCCGACACGGCTATGTACCGGGCCAAGGACGAAGCCGCCGATTACCGGGTGTTCGACGCTGTGATGTATGAGCGTGCCCTAAGCCGCCTGGATCTGGAGAACGACCTGCGGCATGCTTTGGAGAAGGAAGAGTTCACGGTCTACTATCAGCCGAAGTTCCGCCTCGGACAGACGGACAGGATCGAGGGGGTCGAAGCCCTCGTGCGCTGGGAGCATCCCCAGAGGGGCTTCATGCTACCCGATGAGTTCATCCAGATCGCAGAGGAGACGGGCCTGATCATCCCCATAGGGGGGTGGGTCATGAAGGAGGCCTGCCGCCAGGCGAAAGAGTGGCAAGGGCGCTACCCGAGCGAACCGCCCCTGGCCATGTGCGTGAACCTCTCCGCTGCTCAGGTTCGGCACCCTGGCCTCCTTAAGGACGTGAGGTCGGCGGTCAGGGAGAGCGGCCTTGCGGCGGAACAGATGGTTTTGGAGATAACGGAGGGGGTGCTCGTTAAGGACTCAGAAGTGATCGAGACCGTCTTCGGGGAGTTGAAGGCACTGGGAGTGGGGCTTGCCATAGACGACTTCGGCAAGGAGTACTCGTCCCTCTCATACCTCAATCGATTGCCGGTGGACGCCCTGAAGATCGACCGCTTGTTCTTGGAGAGCTTCGGGGAGAACCCGAACAACATGCTCATCGTGGAGGCGGTGGTATCGTTGGCCCACTCGCTTGGGCTGGAGGTCACCGGGGAAGGGGTGGAGAGCGCCGAGCAGTTGGAGCTCCTCCGGAGGATGGGGTGCGACTTCGTCCAGGGCTACCACCTGGCCAGGCCGCAGGCTCCCGAAGATATGCCGCTATTCCTGGCGGAGTAGATCCTCGTTGACCTCGGAAGATCACGCCGCCGTCAGTTGGTACGGGGCGAGAGATACATCGAAAAATCCGTGGGGACTTCTCTGGAACGTATAGGAGAAGATGACCCAGAGGACGAGACCATCACTCCGGAGGACATCGAGATGCAGGGCAAGGTGGTCTGCGTTATCCAGACCGTGAATGGGTGAAGCTGCGACGGTCGGCAGTTTGTGGGCGGGGTCTCTGGCTCTCGTAGAGGAGATCGAAAACATGCTCGTCGGTCGACGCCGATTGACGGCAGTTTAACGGCAACCCGACCCGCGCACCGTGAAACGATGGACAACGGCCCGCAACACAATGTCGCTTATTTATGGGGTTTTTGAACCAGACAGGAACCGCCTGAAACGCCCCAAGGCGCACTCGTAATGAGCAGGTCAGCGGTTCGAGTCCGCTCGTCGGCTCTCTCCTGTGCTTTCTGCAGACGGAACGCAAAAGTAAAGAAGGACCATCATTAGGACCTTAGAAGCCTTGCACCAAAATGCGGGCTCCGTTACAGTATGAGCAAGTAGAGAAAATGTTTGAGCGATACACGGAATTAGCTGACCAAATAATCATAAAATGTCAGAAAAACGCGCAGTTGTACCGGAGCGTCGCCAGCAGCGGATAGTGGAGCTTATCCGCGAGTCCGGCGGCGTCACGGTGACCGCACTGGAGAGGGAATTCGGCATCTCTTCAGCCACTGCGCGGCGAGATCTCGCCGTGCTGGAGCAGCAGGGCAAAGTCAGAAGAACCCATGGTGGAGCGGTCGTGGCGGGGTTGGCGCAGCACGAGGATTCCTTCCAGAAGCGGCTGGGTGAGGCGGTGGAGGATAAGAAACGACTAGCCCGTGCGGCTTCGCTGCTCTTGGAGGCGGAGGACAGCGTCTTTGTCGACTCCTCGACCACGGCGTACTACGCGGTGCAGCGCATGTTGGCCGACGCGTCAAATGTCACCTTCCTGACCAGTCTGTTACCGGTTATGGACATCTTATCCACCGCCGATCCGTCAGCGGTGAGCATGGTCGGGTTTGGGGGGATCTTCCGGCCGCTTACCCTCTCGTTCGTGGGGCCCTGCACCATTCGCATGATCGAGTCTTATCGGGCGGACAGAACCTTGTTCAGCGTCAAAGGGATCACTCCCGATGGGCAGCTCACGGAGGCCAACCCACTGGAAGCCGAGGTCAAGCGTGCCATGATCCGTCAGGCGGCCAATCCCGTGTTGCTGGTGGACGGCAGGAAGTTCGAGCGGCAAGGGTTGAGCGTGATAACGCACGTCCGCGAGGTTTCGCTGGTGCTGGCGACTGACGTCCCTGAGGACAGGATGGTGGCCCTGGCTGAGGCTGGTGTGGAGGTGCGGCGTGTTTAGGAGTCTTCCATGAGCGAGGGCGCCAAACTGTGGCTCGTGCCGGATGGGTTCATCCCGGAGGGAAGCACGGGAGCACAAGAGAGCCACGAGGCGATCTGCGTGCTGAACACGTCGGTCGAACAGGCGCAGCTTTCCATCTCCTTCTACTTCGAGGATCGGGATCCCGTCAAGGACGTCGAGGTGATCGTTCCGCCAGAGCGCACCTGGCACATACGGACGGACAAGATGGATGGCGTCGAGATCCCGCGCGGCGTACCGTATGCGATCCGAATCGAATCGAGCGTACCCGTTACGGTCCAGTGCTCCCGGATGGACACCACCCAAGAGGCCCTCTCGCTCATGACCGCCATGGCCCACCCGGTGGAGAGATGAGCGCAAAGTCGGAATTATGGGCGATGAGACCCCTGAGGTCTAGAGAAGGGTAAAGATTTGCCGCAGTTCGGAGCGCACGCGTTTATCTGGGCAGGCGAATGGACGCCCGAGGGAGCCGAGAAGGTGATCCGCGGCGCATCTGAGGCCCAGCTGGATTTCGTGGAGATTCCTCTGTTGCACCCCGAGAGCATGGACGTCTCCGGGACGAGGGAATTGCTGGATCGATACGGGATCGGGTGCACCTGCTCGCTGGGCTTGCCCAAAGCGGCGCACCTTCCCTTCGCTCCCGATGCAGCAGAAAGGTTCCTCCGGGCGGCGGTGGACGTTACGGTCGCGCTCGGATCGGACGCGCTTTCTGGAGCGATCTACACTCATCTGGGCACCCTGACCCGCAAGCCGGCCACCGAGGACGAGCTTGCGCAGGTGGCACGAGTCATCAAGAGCGTCGCTCGTTACGCAGCAGAACAAGAGGTTTCGCTGGGCATAGAGGCCATCAACCGCTATGAGACCTACCTGATCAATCTCGCCTCGCAAGCCGACGAGATGCTGAGCCGAATTGACGAATCGAACGTATTCATTCACCTGGACACGTACCACATGAACATCGAGGAGAAAGGCTTCTACGACCCAATAGTCGCCACCGGGCCCAGATTGCAGTATATCCATCTCTCCGAATCCGACCGGGGTACACCCGGCACGGGTAACGTGCACTGGGACGACGTTTTCCGGGGCCTGAAGGCCATAGAGTACGACCGGCGGCTGGTAATGGAGTCTTTCGCGGCGGTCAACGAGGACATCATAGGCGCTACGGCCCTGTGGCGGGATGTGGTAGGCGATCCGCAAGCCTTGATCCGGGACGGATTGGCCTTCCTCCGTAACAAAGCTGCCGAGCACCACCTCCTCGGCGACTCGGGCGTGCCCCCGACGGTTCGTAGATGACGGCCGTGGAGGCCACATTTGTGGCAGTGGATCTGGGAGCGGAGAGTGGACGCGCCGTGCTGGGCCGCTTCGACGGTGAGCGGATGGCCCTCGAGGTGGTGCACCGCTTCCCGAACACGCCCGTCCGGTTACCAGACGGTCTGCACTGGAACGTGTTGCGGATCATTGCGGAAGTCAAAGACGGGCTCGCAAGAGCCGCCAGGAAGGGTGGGCGGATCGAGAGCCTTGGGGTGGATGCCTGGGGGGTAGACTTCGCCCTCCTGGACCGGGACGGCTCCCTGATCTCCAACCCATACCATTACCGCGACCCCCGCACCGAGGGCATGGAGGAGAGGGCTCTCGACCGGATGCCCAGGGAAGAGATATACGGGGTTACGGGCGTTCAGTTCATGCCGATAAACACCCTCTACCAGCTACTGGCGATGGAGGGCTCACCTCTCCTTGGGGCTGCCGAGACGCTGCTCCTGATCCCGGACCTGGTCGGCTACTGGCTTACGGGTGAGAAAGCTTGCGAGTTCACGAACGCCAGCACCACACAGCTGTGCGACGCACGTTCTGGCACTTGGGCCTACGACCTTCTGGAGAAGATGGGCCTTCCTGGTCACATTTTCGGGAAGATCATCGCTCCCGGCACGGAGCTAGGTCCTCTGTTGCCGGGTGTTGCCCAGGAGACGGGAGTCAAGGAAGGATTGCCGGTTACGGCCGTTGCCTCCCACGACACCGCCTCCGCCGTAGTCGCGGTGCCCGCGGAGGACGAAAACTTCGCATACATCTCAAGCGGCACCTGGTCTCTGGTAGGCGTGGAACTGCCAGAAGCCGCCATAGCGCCGGAGGGTATGCACGCCAACTTCACTAACGAGGGAGGCTTCGGGGGCACAACGCGTTTCCTGAAGAACGTCATGGGACTCTGGCTGCTGCAGGAGTGCCGGCGGAGCTGGGCTGGCGAAGGGCGAGATTACTCTTACGAAGAACTGACCCGCCTCGCGGAGGCGGTACCGGCCGCCGGTTCCCTACTGGACCCGGATCATCCCATCTTTCTTCCTCTGGGGGACATGCCCGGACGCATCCGCCGCTTCTGCCGAGAAACGGGACAGATTCCACCCGAGGAACCAGGCGAGGTCGTGCGGTGCGTGCTCGAAAGCCTAGCGCTCAAGTATCGCTGGGTGTTGGAGCGGGCCGAAGAGATAACCGGGCGGCGGGTTGAAGTTATCCACGTAGTGGGAGGCGGGGTTCAAAACACGCTCATGTGCCAGCTCACAGCGGACGCAACGCGACGGCCGGTACGGGCTGGGCCGGTGGAGGCCACGGCTCTGGGCAATCTGATGGTTCAGGCTTACGCTCGGGGATACCTGGGTTCATTGGAGGAGATCCGGGCCGCCGTACGAGGCTCCTCCGTAGAGGTGCACGACTATCAGCCGACGGGTAGCGCGGACGAGTGGGACGAAGCTTATGAGAAGTTGCGGAGGGTTATGGACGCTGCTGCACAACTTGACGCGGAAGGAGCGAGTCTTGACTAGGCGGGTAGGGAGAGGCGGAGAACCAGGTGGTGAACGGTCGGAGAACGTCGGGGAGGTTCAAGGACCATGAGCATATCCGACGACCCCGGCGCAGAAAGAGCTGCTACGGTCGCTGAAGCACCATCTATCTTTCGCCTTCGGAACGTAACCAAACACTTCGGCGGCGTCACGGCCGTAGAGGACGTAGATTTCGACCTGCGGCCTGGTGAGGTCCACGCTCTGGTGGGCGAAAACGGCGCTGGCAAGAGCACGCTCATGAAGATAGTTCACGGCCTTTACACGCCCGATGAGGGAACGCTGGAGGTGGGCGGAGAGGCCGTCGAGTTCTCCTCGCCGCGCGATGCCGAGGCCGCCGGCATCGCCATGATTCCGCAAGAGCTAGACCTGTTCCCGGAGCTCTCGGTTACAGAGAACCTGTTTGTGGGTCGACACCGGCCCCGCACGCGTTGGGGCACCCTGGATCGGGCCGCCATGCGAGCCGAGGCCCGCGAGCGGTTGAGGTCCCTCGGAGTCGATCTGGACGTCACCATCAACGTCAAGGGGCTCTCGGCGGCCAACCAGCAGATCGTAGCCATCGCGCGGGCTCTCGTGGGTGAGGCCAGGGCCGTGGTCATGGACGAGCCGACCGCGTCCCTCACCGAGCGGGAGGTTCAACAGCTCTTCAGGATCATCTCGGACCTGACCTCCGGCGGCGTAGGCGTTGCCTATATCTCGCACCGCCTGGAGGAGATCTTCACGATCTCCGACCGCATCACCGTACTGCGGGACGGGCACCACATCACCACCGCGCCGGCCTCCGAGCTCGACGCCGAGGAGCTGGTCCGCCTCATGGTGGGACGACCCTTGAACGAGCTATTCACCCGGAGCCCACACAGCGCGGGCGAGGTAGCTCTCGAGGTACACGGCCTGAGCAGAGCCGGTGAGTTCGAGGATGTAGATCTCGTAGTGCGCCGGGGAGAGATCGTGGGGTTGTCCGGACTGGTCGGGGCCGGCCGTACCGAGGTGGCCCAGTGCATCTTTGGCATCCGTTCGCCAGAGTCTGGTGAGATACGCATCGACGCCGAGGATGTCCAGATTCACTCTCCGCAGGCGGCTATGAAGCGGGGCATATTCTACGTGCCCGAGGAGAGGCGCTCGCAGGGGCTTATCCTGCCATTCTCCATAAAGAACAACATTACCTTGAGTATTCTGGACCGGATCTCCCGTTTCGGCTTCGTGCCCAGGACGGAGCGGCAGACGGCCGACCGGTTCGCCAAGGAGCTCTCTATCCGGGGAGCAAAGATATCCGACCCGGTCAGCCGCCTCTCGGGAGGCAACCAGCAGAAAGTGGTGCTAGCCAAATCGCTGGCCCGCGAGCCGTCCATCCTGCTCCTCGACGAGCCGACCCGGGGCATCGACGTGGGAGCCAAGTCGGAGATCTACCGCCTCATAGACACTCTCGCCAAGGAGGGCAAGGCCATCTTGCTCATCTCGTCCGAGTTGGAGGAGGTCCTCTCGATGTCCGATCGGATCGTAGTCATGCGGGAGGGCAGGATCACCGGCGAGTTCGGACGAAGCGAGGCCAACCAGGAGAAGGTAATGACCGCGGCCACCGGAAGCGAAAACCGGGCGTCCCCTAACGGTTCAGGAAAGGAGGTACCCGAAGATGAGTGAGGTACAGGCGCCGACCACCTCTGAACGCGGCACGGATAGCACTGTGCTGCGCCGATGGATGGTGCGCCCCGAGGCTCCTGCCCTGGTTTTCCTGGCAGTTCTGGTGGTAGCCTTCTCGCTCAGCAGCAACGAGTTCCTGAGCGGCTCTAATCTCGAGTCCATCATCGTCTCTGTGGCCGTGTTGGGCACCATCGCCCTGGCGGTTAACCAAGTGGTTTTGTGTGGAGAAATAGACATCTCGACGGGCTCGATGATGGGTCTCTGCGCGGTCGCCGCGGGGGCGGTGGCGACGAACACCGGAGGTTTGATCCTTCCCCTGCTGGCCGGCGTAGCCGTTGGCGCGCTGGCTGGGGCCGTCAACGGAGTACTGGTAACCCTCGGGCGCATCCCGTCGATAATCGTGACACTGGGCATGCTCTACGCGCTGCGCGGCGTGATCCTGCTCGTTACCGGAGGAACCTGGATAACCGGCATCCCGGACGAAACGCGCGTCCTAGGAACCGGGTCGGTGGTCGGCATACACTACCCCGTGTTCGTCCTCCTCATCCTGTTTGTGGTGATGGAGTTTGTCAGTCGCCACTCGACCTGGGGCCGGAACGTCTTCGCCGTCGGCGGCAACCGTCGTGCCTCCCGCTTGGCGGGGCTCCCGATAGAACGCGTCCGTTTTTTGGCCTTCGTGCTGGTGGGCGTCTTCGTCGGCATAGCGTCCGTCATCTACCTGGGACGGGCGGGGTCCGTGCAAACCAATACCGGGGCCGGCTTGGAGCTTCAGGTCGTCGCGGCTGTAGTGATAGGAGGCACCAGCATCTCGGGGGGGCGGGGTTCGACGCTGGCCGCGCTCACCGGGGCGGTGCTCATAGGTGTCATCCTCAACGGCCTGATCCTGTTGGGGGTGCCCAGCATCTGGCAAGATGCGGTGCTGGGGAGCCTGATCCTGCTCGCCGTCGCAACCGACGTATTGCGCCGTCGGCTGCTGGGAGATAAGTCGTGAGCGCGGCCACGGCGGTCCTCCGGCGCTTCAAGTTCTCCCGCGAGGTGGTGTTGCTCGGGGTGCTTATCGTCCTGATGGTCGTGATGTCTCTGCTCTCGCCGCTCTTCCTCACCGTGGGCAACCTGCTCAACACCTCGCGCTTCTTCGTCGAGGTGGGGCTCATGGCGCTCGGCATGACCCTGATAATCATCACAGGGGGCATAGACCTCTCGGTCGGGTCGAACCTGGCCCTGGTCTCGGTCGCCGTCGGATTCTCCTACGCCGCCGGCCTACCCCTGCCTCTGGCGATCGTGTTCGGCCTTGTGGTGGGCTTGGCCGCCGGTCTCTTCAACGGCCTATTCATCACCCTGTTGGACCTGCATCCCCTGGTCGTCACCTTGGGCACCTTCGCCCTGTTCCAGGGTCTGGCGTACGGCCTGTCGGAAGCCGAGGCTGTCTCCGATTTCCCCGCCTGGTTCGCCTACTTCGGACAAGCGTACTTCCTGAACGTGGTACCGGGGCAGCTGTTTATCTTTATCGTAGCCGTAGCGGTGGTGTGGCTGATCCTGGCGCGCACCAGTTTCGGTCGCTACGTCTACGCCATCGGGAGCAATGAGGAGGCGGCCCGTTTCTCTGGCGTGCCCGTTCGCAAGGTCAAGTTGGTCCTTTACTCGGGTATCGGGCTACTGGTTGGCATGGCCGCGGTCATCTACACCTCAAGGGTCTACACGGCGCGCGGCGACTCCGGCCTGGGGCTGGAACTCGACGTGATCTCCGCCGTCGTTCTCGGCGGGGCTAGCATCTACGGTGGATCGGGGACCATAGGCGGCACCGTGCTCGGCGTCCTAATCATCGCGACCTTACGCAACGGTCTGACACTGGCCGGGGTGCCAAGCACCTGGATAGTCTTCGTGCTGGGCGTCTTGCTCCTCGTAGCTGTGTTCCTTAACGAGTTTTTCCGGAGAAGGGAGGAGTGACCCGCATCCAAGGAAGCAAACCGCCAGTGAAGAAATGCAATGCGCACCGAAAAGGAGGAGAGAACGTGTCTAAACCCGCGTGGGAATTCAAGATCGTCCGTGTAGCCCTGCTGATGGCGTTGGTTCTGGTCGCCGCGTCCTGCGGCGTGGGCCAGCAGCCATCCCAAGGTGGCGGCGGCGGTGGACCGAAGAAGATATGCATGATGCCCAAGCTGGTCGGCATCCCTTACTTCAATGCCTCGGAGAAGGGGGCCGAGGAGGCGGCCAAGGAACTCGACGTCGAGTTCGTCTACGACGGGCCAACGGAGGCCAAGGCCGCGCTCCAATCTCAGATGATAGAACAGTGGATCCAGCAGCAGTGTGGCGCCATTTCGGTCGCCGCCAACGACCCCGACGCCCTCGCCCCCTCCATGAAGAAGGCCGGAGACGCCGGGATCAAGACCTCGGCCTGGGACGCCGACGTGGCCAAGGACGCCCGCGGGGTCTTCGTCAACCAGGCGACCTTCGAAGCCATAGGCTACGAGCTCGTAGACGTCATGGCCGAGCAGACCGACGGCAAGGGCAAGTTCCTGGTCGTGACCGGATCGCTCACCGCCCCGAACCAGGTCGCCTGGCTCGAGGCGATGCGCGAGCGCATGAAGGAAAAGTACCCTGAGATGTCCATAGCCTCTGTCGAGCCCGGCGAGGAGGACCTGCAGCTCGGGATAGACGTAACCAAGAACTACCTCCGGGCGAACCCCGATACGGCTGGCGTCTTCGGGATAACTTCTGTGGCCCTGCCCGGTGCGGCCGAGGCCGTCGAGCAGGAGGGGCTCGAGGGCGAGGTGGCCGTCACCGGCCTCTCGACCCCGAACGACATGAAGCCCTATCTCGAGTCCGGGGCCGTAGAGAAGTTCGTCCTCTGGAACCCGATCGACCTCGGCTACCTGGCGGTGCACGCCGCCAATGCACAGCTCGACGGTGAACTGCCCAAGTCGGGAACCTTCGAGGCCGGCCGCCTCGGTAAGGTCAAGATGGTCGCCGAGGACGAGGTTCTTCTCGGACCGCCGCTGGTCTTCACCCAGGAGAACATCGACCAGTACAACTTCTAGGGCAGCACCGGTTCCGGCGCCTCTCGTGAGGGAGGCGCCGGCGCTCAACTGGGAGGAGAAAGGTTTGGAGAGCACGGAAGGACGGACCTACGAGATCCTTTCCGAGTCCCTCGCGGCCCGGGGGGTTGACGTTGACGGGGTAGAGGAGCGCCTGAGGTCCCAGCGCGTGGCGACGCCGTCGTGGGGCTACGGCAACTCCGGCACACGC
>Ga0136613_10002063_pt1 | contig 10678 bp, 9 predicted proteins | sample AntDrymUQ2722106_2_FD_106649 | JGI IMG/M metagenome (GOLD analysis project Ga0136613, IMG submission 106649) | Polar desert sand microbial communities from Dry Valleys, Antarctica - metaG UQ272 (21.06) | ecosystem: Environmental > Terrestrial > Soil > Desert | place: Antarctica: Dry Valley... | reverse complement strand
GCCGACGCGACGGCCGCGGGGGTCATCCGGAAGAACTTCCGCCGCCCGCGGTGCCGGTCAAGGCCCGCCACCTCCAGGCGTTCGGCGCCGATCTGGCGGTCCTCCGCGCCGACCAGGGCCTGCCGGGCCGACTGCAGGGCCTGGTCGCGGCTCATGCCGGGGCGGAAGGCCTCCTTGAGACGCTCGTTGATCGCCTCGGCGCTGCCGCCGATGGCCACGAACCCCTCCTCGTCGCCGATCGAGCCGTCGTAGAGGATGTGGTACAGCTCGACACCGTCCCCGGCGATCTCGGCGACCAGCAGCTCGACCTCGAAGGGCTTGAAGCTCTCGGTGAACGCGCCGCCCAGCGCGGCGGCGTAGGCATTGGCGAGCGCTCGTCCGGTGACGTCCTCCCGGGCGTACTGGTAGCCCTTCGCGTCCGCGAGCCGGATCCCGGCGACCCTCAGCTGCTCGAACTCGTTGTACTTGCCGACGGCGGCGAACGCGATCCGGTCGTAGATCTCGCTGATCTTGCGCAGCGTCGTCGAGGGGTTCTCCCCCACGAAGAGCACCCCGCCGTCGTAGGCGACGGCCACGACCGACTTCCCCCGGCTGATCCCCTTGCGGGCGTAGTCCGCCTTGTCCTTCATCGCCTGTTCAGGCGAGACGTACGGCATCATCGGCATGCGGGCGTCCTTTGCGCTACCGGCCCCGGCGGCCGTCGATGACGGCCTGGACCCGCTCGGCGACCGCCTGGTCGTCGAGTTCGGTGTAGCCGTCGGCGTCGATCACCGCGACCAGGGGATAGATGCCGCGGACCAGGTCCGGGCCGCCCGTGGCGGAGTCCTCGTCGGCCGCGTCCCACAGCGCCTCGATGACCGTGTCGGCGGCGGCGGCCCGGTCGAGGTCCGGGCGGTACCGGGCCTTCAGCGAGCCGCGGGCATCGCGCCCCCCGGAGCCGGTGCTGGCGAACCGCCGCTCCTCGTAGCGGCCGCCGGCGGCGTCGAACTCGTAGATCCGGGCCACCCTGTCGCGTGGGTCGTAGCCGGCGAACAGCGGCACCACGACGAGCCCCTGCATGGCGAGCGGGAGGTTGACGCGGACCATCTGGGCCAGCTTGTTGGCCTTGCCCTCGAGCGACAGCGGCGCGCCCTCCACCTTCTCGTAGTGCTCCAGCTCGGTCGCGAAGATCTTCGCCATCTCCATCGCGGGACCGGCCGCCCCCGAGATGCCGACCGCGGACCAGCGGTCGGCCTCGAACACCTTGCGCATGTCGCGCTTGGAGATGACGTTGCCGGAGGTCGCCCGCCGGTCGCCGGCGATGACGACGCCGTCGCCGTACGCCAGCGCGACGATGGTCGTGCCCTCGACGTGGTCGGGCGCCGCCGGCCCGCCGCCGGAGAACGTGCCCGCGAACGCGTCGGGCACCTGGCGCCGGAGCAGGGCCGAGAAGCTGGGCGCCGACAGGTCGAAGGGGTCGCCCATGGCCACGGGTCCAGGCCCGCCGTCGGGCAGCGGCCCCGGAAGCCTCACTCGCCGCCCTTCTGCACGTAGTTCTTGACGAACTCCTCGGCGTTCTCCTCGAGGACCTCGTCGATCTCGTCGAGCAGGTCGTCGACGTCGGAGGTGTCGACCGCCTCCGCGGTCTCCGCCTGCTCGGTGTCGGTGGTCTCGTCCTGCTTCGACCGCTGCCTGCGGACCTGTCCGGCGTCGCTCATGGTGGGCTCCTCACCGCGTCTTCGTCCGGCCGAGTGTAGCGGCGGCCGGGACGGCGACCCTCAGGCCTGGAGCTCGTCGAGGAGCTCGGCGGCGGTCGCGCAGCGCTCGATCAGCTCCTCGGTCATGGCGCGTCCGCCGCGCGCGGGGTCCATCATCGGCACGCGTTGGAGCGTGTCCCGGCCGACGTCGAAGATGATCGAGTCCCACCCGGCCGCGGCCACCTGATCGCGGTACTTCTCCAGGCACCGCCCGCGGAAGTACGCGCGGGTGTCCTCGGGCGGCGTGGTCATGGCGGCGCGGATCTCGGCCTCGTCCACGAGCCGCTCACAACGGCCGCTGGCCGCCATCCGGTTGTAGAGCCCCTTGTCGAGGCGGACATCGTGGTACTGCACGTCGATGAGCTTCAGCTTGTCGGCGTCCCACGCGAGGCCGTCGCGTTCCGCGTAGCGCTGCAGGATCCGGTACTTCGTCACCCAGTCGACGACCCCGTCGAGGCTCATCGGGTCATCCTCGAGCGCCGTGAGGACCCGTTCCCAGACGGCCGTCACGTCGCGGGCCCAGTCCGGTGCCTCGCGGGTCTCGATGTACTTCTGCGCCTGTTCGAGGTAGTGCCACTGCACCTCGGTCGGCCGCACCTTCCGGCCGTCCTTCAACTCGACCGGGAGGGCGCAGGTGAGGTCGTGCGAGACCTCGTGCAGCGCCCGCACCGGCTGCGCGATCAGCGGCGGGTCCGGGAGGAAGCTGTCCTCGATCATCGCGAGGACCAGCGCGCACGAGCCGACCTTGAGGTAGGTGCAGACCTCGCTCATGTTCGCGTCGCCGATGATGACGTGGAGGCGGCGGAAGCGATCCGGGTCGGCGTGCGGTTCGTCCCGGGTGTTCACGATCGGCCGCTTCAGCGTCGTCTCCAGGCCGACCTCGACCTCGAAGAAGTCGGCGCGCTGGGCGATCTGGTAGGGCACGTCGTCGAGGCCGAACTCGTTGCCGAGCCTGCCGGCGCCGACCATCACCTGCCGGGTCACGAAGAACGGCGTGATGTGGCGGACGACCTCGCCGAACGGCAGGGCGCGGTCGAGGATGTAGTTCTCGTGCATCCCGTAGGCGGCGCCCTTGCCGTCGGTGTTGTTCTTGGTGATCAGGATCCGGCCGGGCTTTCCGGGCGATCCGCCGGGGAGGAGTTCCGCCGCCTTGGCCGCGGCGACCTCGAGGATCCGCTCCCCGGCCTTGTCCCAGATCACCGCGTCGCGGGGGTTGGACACCTCCGGCGACGAGTACTCGGGGTGGGCGTGGTCGACGTAGAACCGGGCGCCGTTCGACAGGATCGAGTTCGCCAGGCCGATGTCGTCCTCCGGCGGGGGCTCCTGGGAGTGGGCCGGGGCCTGGGTGAAGCCGCGCGCGTCGCGCAGCGGGTTCTCCTCCTCGTAGTCCCACCGCGCGCGGTGGCGGCCGTCGGCGGCGTAGGCGTTGACGACGAGCGAGGACGCGAGCACCGGGTTGAAGTCGGGCCGCCCGATGACCGAGATGCCGAATTCGGTCTCGGTGCCGAGGTACTTGGTAATCGCCATGAGCCACTGATCCTACGGTCCGGGGTCGCGCGCCGCCGTCCCCCCCGGCCCGCCGCCCGCCGCGGGCCGTCGCCGTGCCGGCGCCCAGCGCACCACCGCGGCCCCGTCGCCGTGCCGGCGCCGGCCTCGGCCCGTCACCCCCGCCCGCCGCGCGGCGGTGGTGTGCATCACCGCGCTGACAGAGCGCGAATGCACACCACCGCGGCCGCGCGTCCACAGCCGGGCCCGTGGACCCACGCGCCGGCACCGGCCGGGAGCTATCACCGGCGGCATGGACGGACCCCAGCAGCGGCTGCGCGCCGTGGCGAGCGCCCAGAACGGCCAGTTCGCCAGCGCGCAGGCGCTGGGCGTCGGACTCACCTTTGGGGTGGTCCGGTCCCTGCGCGACCGCGGTGAGACGATCGGCATGCGACGCGGTGTGTGGCGGTTCCGGGCCGCCCAGGGCGATCCCGACATGGCCGTGACCGCGTACCTGGCGTGCTGGCCGCACGGCGTGGTCTCCCATGCCAGCGCCGCGCGGCACCACGGCCTGCAGCGCGTCGGCGTCCCACTCCTTCCGGTCATCACCATCCCGCACGGCAAGACCCGCCGCCCGAAGGGCGTCACCGTGCACCACTCGCGGGCATTGGCGCCGTGCGACGTGCTCACCGTCGGCGGGGTGCGCTACACCAGCCTGGCTCGCACGGTGTGCGACCTCAGCTCCGGCGACGACGTCTGGGAGACGCTGGCCCTGCTCGATGACGCCGTCGCACTCGGCGCGCGACCGACGTGGATCCAGCAGCGGGCGGTCGCCCTGGCCGCCGGCCGGGACGGCGTCGCGCTGCTGCGGGCGGCCACGCGCCCGGATGCGGCCGCCGAGTTCCGGTCCTGGCTGGAGCGGGCAGCCGCGCACGTCTACCAGGTCTCCGGCATTCCCGACCCCGAATGGAACGTGCTCGTCCGTGACGGGGCGGGGGTGATCGGGCGGGTCGACGCGCTGTGGCCGCCCTGGTCTGTGATCAGCGAGAAGGAGGGGTTGCGGTTCCACACGGGCCCACGCCAGCGGCGCAAGGACGCACAGCGGTTCAACCGCCTGGCGGACGCGGGCTACGCCGCTCGCCGATTCGGCTGGGAGGACGTCGTGTCCGCACCGTCCGACATGGCGGCCACCGTGGTCCGGGCCCTGCGGACCGCCGGCGCCGACCTGGATCCCGCCCGTATCCCGGAGCGCATCGTCCTCCCGGGTCGCCCGTTCGCCTGAGCGGGCGCTACAGGTACTGGCCCGTCTGGACGCTCTCGATCGACTTGCCCGGCTCCTTGCCGTCGCCCATCAGCGTGCGCACGTAGACGATGCGCTCGCCCTTCTTGCCGGAGATGCGGGCCCAGTCGTCGGGGTTGGTGGTGTTCGGCAGGTCCTCGTTCTCCTTGAACTCGTCCCGGATCGCCTGGAAGAGGTCCTCCTGACGGATGCCCTTCTGGCCCTCGTTGAGGTAGCGCTTGATCGCCATCTTCTTCCCCCGCGCGACGACGTTCTCGATCATCGCGCCGGAGTTGAAGTCCTTGAAGTAGAGCAACTCCTTGTCGCCGTTGGCGTAGGTGACCTCGAGGAAGCGGTTCTCGTCCTCCTCGGCGTACATGCGCCGGCAGGTCTCGTGGATCAGCCAGTCGACGGCCTCCTCCTCGCTGCCGTGGAGCTTGACCATGTCCGGGTGCAGCGGCAGGCCGGCGTGGAGGTAGATCGCGAAGATCTCCCGCGCCGCGTCCTCGTCGGGCCGCTCGATCTTGATCTTCACGTCCAGCCGGCCGGGGCGGAGTATCGCCGGGTCGATCATGTCCTCGCGGTTGGACGCGCCGATCACGATCACGTCCTTCAGCGTCTCGACCCCGTCGATCTCTGACAGCAGCTGCGGGACGATGGTGGTCTCGACGTCGGAGGAGACCCCGGACCCGCGGGTGCGGAAGATCGAGTCCATCTCGTCGAAGAACACGATCACCGGGAAGCCCTCGGCGACCTTCTCGCGCGCGCGCTGGAAGATCAGCCGGATCTGGCGCTCCGTCTCGCCGACGTACTTGTTGAGCAGCTCCGGTCCCTTGATGTTGAGGAAGTAGCTGCGGGCGTCGGCGCGGCCCTCCTTCTCCGCCACCCGCTTCGCGAGCGAGTTCGCGACCGCCTTGGCGATCATGGTCTTGCCGCAGCCGGGCGGGCCGTACAGCAGGATGCCCTTCGGCGGGCGCAGCTCGTGCTCGACGAACAGGTCGGCGTGCAGGAACGGCAGCTCGACCGCGTCCTGGATCGCCTCGATCTGCGACCCGAGCCCCCCGATGTCGTCGTAGTCGATGTCGGGGACCTCTTCGAGGACGAGCTCCTCGACCTCTGGCCGCGGCAGGCGCTCGAGCGCGTAGCCGCTGCGGGCGTCGACCAGCAGCGAGTCCCCCGCCCGCAGGTGGGTCTCGCCGAGCGGCTCGGCGAGGCGGACGACCTGCTCCTCGTCGGTGTGGCCGATGACGAGCAGCCGGCGGTCGTCGATGCGCTCCTTGAGCGTCATGACCTCGCCGATGATCTCGAACCCGGCGGCTTCGATCACGTTGAGCGCCTCGTTGAGGACGATCTCCTGGCCGCGCGTCAGCGACTTCGCCTGGACGTCGGGACTCACGTTGACGCGCAGCTTGCGGCCCTGGGAGAAGATCTCCACGGTGCCGTCCTCGCGCGCCTCGAGGAAGACCCCGAAGCCGGAGGGCGGTGACGACAGCTTCTCGACCTGCTGCTTGAGCGCCACGATCTGCTCGCGGGCGTCACGGAGGATGTCGGCCAGCTTGGAGTTCTGGGCCATCGCGCCCGTCAGCTGGGCCTTGGTCTCCATGAGGCGCTCCTCGAGCGCCCGGACCCGGGAGGGCGAGTCCTCCAGCCGGCGGCGCAGGAGGGCGGTCTCCTCCTCGAGGAACCTGATCTGCGTCCGGAGCTCGACGAGCTCGGCCTGGTGGTCGGGCATGGCAGCGTCCTTCCTCGTCCCCAGCGTCGATCCGGGGGGCATCCGGGACTACCGGACGCCGAGTATAGGGTTGAGCACCCGCTGCGACCGTGCGGCGGGGCGCTGGAGGGTCAGGGGCCGCAGGCGGGCGCGGTGTCCTCCAGCAGCTGCTCGAGCAGGACCCCGGCGGGGTCGGCGACGACGTCGCTGCCGCCGGCGAGGACGCCGTCGATGCCGAGGCCGCACAGGTGCTCCTGCACGTCGTCGGTCAGGACGGTGCCGCCGTCCTCCTCGACCGGCACGAAGACCCCGCCGAAGGCACCGGCCAGCGCCGAGGCCGACAGCACGTGGGCGAACCCGTCGCGGCGGCGGAAGTTCGCGGCGACGGCCACGCCGGGGGCGATCCCGAACTTCTCGTCGAGCAGGCGTTCCATCTCGGCGGCGACGGCGACGGCGGTGCCGGTGCGCGTGGGACCGGACAGGCGCGTGACCTCGGCACCCGTGGTCGTCCGGAGATCGGACTCGACGGCCTCGCTCAGGACCGCCGTGCCGCCGACGACGTAGACCGTCGCCGGAGCGAACTCGCCGAGCGCCGCGCGCGTGGCGGGGTGCAGCGTCTCGGGAGCGGTCAGCAGGACCGGCATCCCCCAGTGCGCTCCGAGCGACCCGGCGGCGACCGCGTCGGGCCAGTCCCCGGCCGTGGCGACCAGGACGGCGTCGAGGTCTGGGAATGGGCTGCGCGCGACCAGCTGCCGCATCTCCCGACCGGCCAGCGCGGCGGTCTCCTCGCGCGCCGCTCCCGCGAACCTGACGGGGACGAAGCCGAGTTGCCGCAGTTCGCCCTCCAGCGACGCCGGCAGCGCCGCCGGCCCGCCCATCAGGTAGACGGTGGCGCCGGGCTGCAGGACCCGCTGGAGCTCCGTCCTGGTCGGCGCGGCGAGCGGGCCGGTCGTTGCGGTGAACAGCAGCGGACCCAGGCCGTACCCGAGGGAGCTGCCGGCGAGCGCATCGACGTAGTCGTCCATGCGTGCGACGACCGCGTGGGGGGCGGACCGGTCGTCGAAGATGGCGCGCGAGATGGCCACGGCCTGGCGCACCGCCTCCGTCGGCGAGGCACCCGCGAGACGCAGCACGTCGACGTCGATGGCGCCGGAACCGACGGGGAAGTCGGGGTCGGGTTGCAGGGCGGGGATGTCGCCCGCCCCCACCCGCTGCATCGCGGCGCCGGCCTGCACCAGCCCCCAGCCGTACGCACGGTCGCGCCCGACGGGGCCCAGGTCTCGGGCGGTGGCCTCGAGGACCGCCTCGATGTCGTCCGGCGCCAGCGCGGGGTCGGCCGCCAGCAGCAGTGCCGCGACGCCACTCACGTACGGCGCGGAGAACGACGTGCCCGCGACCCCTTCCGTCCCCCCTCCACGGGCCGTCGTCAGGATCAGCGCTTCCGCGTCGCGCGGGTCGCGGCCGTCGGCGGGGTCGCCGCCGGGGGCGGTCAGGTCCACCCACTGGTTCGCCGTGCTGTACGAGGCGGTCGAACCGTCCCTGCCGACCGCGCCGACCGAGATCACCCCGTCGCAGGAGGCCGGTACGGACGGCCGCCCCGCCAGCTGCGGGTCCGCCTCGCCGTTGCCCGCGGACGCGACCAGCGTGATGCCCGCCCCCCGGACGTCGGCGATCGCCGTGGCGTAGGCGGCGGGGCACTGGCTCCGAACCCCGCCGAAGCTCATGTTGACGATGTCGACCCTGCGGCCGGTGCCGCCGGCGACGTAGTCGAGCGCCGCGATGACGGCGCTGTCGCTGGGTCCGCGGCAGTCACCGTCCGGCGACGTCAGCGACACGTCGACGATCGACACCTGCCAGTTGACACCGGCGACGCCCTGCACGTCGTTGCCCTCGGCCCCGACCACACCGGCCACCCAGGTCCCGTGGCCCACGGCACAACGGTCGTTGTCGAGGGTGCCGGGAAGGATGCTTCCGGTCGAGGCGTCCACCTGTTCGACGACCCCGCCGAGCTCCGGGTGCCGGGCATCCACCCCGCTGTCGAGCACGGCGACGACGACGTCGCTCGACCCGGTGGTCCGGTCCCACGCCTGCCCGACCCCGGTCAAGGTGTGCGCCCACTGCTGCGCGAACAGCTCGTCGTTGGGGACGGCGGTGAACTCCAGTCGCCGGTCGGGCTCGACGGCGACGACCCCGTCCAGCGCCAGCAGTGCGGCGGCGGCGGCGGCCTCGCGTCCCGGCGTGACGTCGACTCTGAGGACGCGGTCCGAGAGCCGGCTGACCTGGCGCAGAGCGGGCAGACCCCGGTCGCGCACCCTCGCCGCCCACGTGTCGCTCGTCGGCGTCCGGACGGTGACGAGCAGGGATCCGGCCACGGTGTCCGCGGCGCCCCACGGCCCGCCGGCCGGGCGCCCGGACGGCGGAGTCGGCGACGAGGCCGCACCGGCCGGAGAGGCGCCCGGCAGCGGCAGCATGGCGATCGCGACCAGGACGAGAGCTACCCGGGAACGGCGACGAACGGCTACGAACAAGAGAACACTCCGCAGGAGGGGGCCAATCCCCCGACCCGAACTGAGGGTACCGCCCAGCGCGGCCCGGCGCGTGCGAGGCGCCGGCGGGCTCACTCCGGTGACAATCGGCGGGCCGTGGTGAGGAACGCGGTGTGCGCGACCATCCGGTGGTCCGGCCGGACGGCCAGCCCGTCGACGTGCCAGCCGCGGACCATGGTCTCGGTCGTCTGCGCCATCCCCCAGCGCGCGTCGGCCGCGAGGCCCTCGTGGAGCCGCATGATCTGCGGCACGGTCGGGGTGTAGGAGATGAGGATGCCGCCCGGACGCAGCGCCTCCGCCGCCGGACCGAGGAGCTCCCACGGGTCGACGAGGTCGAGGACGAGACGGTCGCACGGCGTGGCGCCGAGCCGCTCACCCACGTCGCCGATGTGCAGATCCCAGTTGTCCGGCGGACCGCCGAAGCGCTCGTGGACGTTGCGCTGCGCGACGGCTGCGTGCTCCGGACGCAGCTCGAAGCTGATCACCCGGCCGGTCGGGCCGACCGCACGGAGCAGCGCGCTGGAAAGTGCGCCGGACCCGGCCCCCGCCTCGACGACCGTGACGCCCGGTCCGATGTCGGCGAGACCGAGGATCATCGCCTGGTCCTTCGGATACACGACCTGCGCGCCGCGCGGAGCCTTCACGGTCCAGTCCGCCGCGGTCGGCCGGACCGCCAGCAGCGTCGCGCCCTTCGCGCTGCGCAGGCTCGATCCCTCCGGCCGGCCGAGGATGTCGTCGTGCGCGACGGCGCCGCCGTGAAAGTGGAACTCCGCGCCCGGCGCGAGCGTCAGCAGGTACCGCCGGCCCTTGCGGTCGTACAGCAGGACCTTGTCGCCGGGACTGAACGGATCGGGGTGACCGGGGTGCCTCGGCGGGACCGTCACGCCGGCGTGCCGGCGCGCCGGCCGCCGGCCACCGGACGGCTGCGGGTCCGGCAGAACGCGGACTCCAGTTCGCCGCCGCCGGTGGACGTCGTCGGCGTCGTCGCCGCCGCGTTGCCGTGGCGGTCGATCGCCTCGCGGAGCTGGCTGCGGACGTGGTCGGCGAAGTGCCCGGCGCGGTACGCGGCCCGGTTGCGCGGGATCTTCGTGACCGCGGTCGCGCGGCGGCGGTGGCAGCGCTCCGGGCCGGGGCCCCCGCAGGTCACGGGGCACACCTCGACCTCGGCGGCTCGACGGTGGGTTCGGCCTTGGGGAGACGGACGCTCATGTGGCCCGGAAGGCTAGCGGCTCCGCCGGCCGTACTCTGGGGGCATGCCGCCCACCGCCGCCAGCACTCGCCAAGCCGACACCGCCCGCCAGGCCGACACCGCGACCGGGACGTCGCTCGCCCTCAAGGAGTGGGCCGCCGTCGGCGCGGCCCTGCTCGACGGCCGGCAGACCGTTCTCCTGCGCAAGGGCGGAATCCACGAGCAGCGCTTCGCGGTCGGTGGTTCGCGGTTCGTCCTCTTCCCGACCGTGGCGCACAGCCACGCCGAACGGGTCCGCCCCGAGCACGCCGACGTGCTGCCCGTGGGCGCCGCCGACATCGACGGGGTGGGCGGGAGCTTCGTCGTCCGCTGCGGCGTGACCCTGGCCGACGCCGTGGAGGTGACCCGCCCGGAGGGTCTCGGCGCGATCGCCGACCTCCACATCTGGACCGCCGAGTCCGTGCAGGCCGACCGCCTCGACTTCCGGCCGAAGCATCCGCTCCACGTCCTGGTCGTCCGCGCCGTCGCGCTGCCCACGCCTGACCGCCTGGAACGGCTGCCCGCGTACGGTGGCTGCACTTCGTGGCTGGAACTGCCGCTGTCCTGGGACGGGCGCGCGGGGACGCAGGTCCATCCCGAGGCCCGGCTCGCCGAGGACGCGGCGCGCGTCCGCGCGGCGGTCGCGCGCTGAGGGACGAGGACTTGACCCGCACCGTTCTCGACCTCCCCCCG
>Ga0136613_10002062_pt1 | contig 10679 bp, 11 predicted proteins | sample AntDrymUQ2722106_2_FD_106649 | JGI IMG/M metagenome (GOLD analysis project Ga0136613, IMG submission 106649) | Polar desert sand microbial communities from Dry Valleys, Antarctica - metaG UQ272 (21.06) | ecosystem: Environmental > Terrestrial > Soil > Desert | place: Antarctica: Dry Valley... | reverse complement strand
CACCCCCGAGCGGTCACGTCGGAGGTCGTCGTCGGTGACGTACCACAGCCACCCGACGTCCCGGTTCCCGCAGGGGTCGCACTTGACGATGATCGCCATCGGTCGCCGGACGGATGCGCCGTCCCCGGTCGTCACGCGTCGGGTGGCTGGCCCGAGACTGGTCACAGGCGGTCTCCGGGGCTTAGGCGCCGGTGCGCGTCGCGGGCCCGCTCGGCCGCGGCGCTGCGGCCGTACCTGTGCGCCATCGTCGTCGACGACCATCCCGCTAGATACATCAGGTCGCCTTCGCTGCCGCCCTGCGCCCGGAACTCGTGCGAGAAGGTATGCCGAAACCGGTGAGGATTGAGGCGGGGCAAACCTGCCTGTTCGCATCGTCGGCCGAGGAGCTGCGCTATCCCCGAATCTGTGACCGCGCCTTTCAGGCCGAGCCAGAGCGCGTCCGTATGGTCGAGCCGGTGCGATTTCCTGGCCCGTTCATATCGGGCGAGGGCTTCGCCGGTTGACGCCGACAGGGACACGACGCGCTCGCCGGTCTTGCCGCGCAGCGAGAGCAGGTCGGCACGGCGGTCCCAGTCACCCAGTCGCAGGTTCACAAGCTCGCCGAGGCGGCATCCTGTGTCGTACAACACCCGGATGATGGCGGCGTCTCGCCGGTCCTCCAAGCTCTTGCCGGAGCAGGTCTGCAAGAGCTTACGGATGTCGTCGAGCGGGATGACCGGCGGCGGCTTGTCGTCGCTCACCGAGGGGACGTCCGCCCCTGCGAACGGGTTTGGAGCGTCGGTCTCTTTCGCCCACCACGAGAAGAACGGCCGCAAGTTCCGCCACACGATCGCGACGGTGGTACTGGCGAGACCCGAGGCAACGAGCTTGTCGACGAACGCGTTCACGTCGCTGGTCGTGACCACGGCGGGGTCGGGCTCGAGACCGACATCGATCGCCCAAGCCCAGAACCGGCCGAAGGACTCGCGGTACATTCCGGCGGTGGCGTCGGAGCGGTTGCGGCGACGGAGGCTACGGGCGAAGTCGGCCCACCAGTCCTCCAGCCCCTCGGGAAGGTCACTCACGGCCGAATCTCTCCTGCTCTGTGTGCGCTGTGCAACCTACCAGAAGCGGGCTCAGGGGTGGGATATACCCTCTGACCTGGACAAACACCCGGGGTCGTAGCTCAGTGGTCAGAGCAGCGGACTCATAATCCGTCGGTCGGTGGTTCGATCCCACCCGGCCCCACCGATGTTTCGGCTGGTCCGGTAATGGCGCAACGTCGGCTCACCGAGCCGCACCCGAGTCGCCTACCGCCGGATCATCCGCGCCGCGACGAGATCCTCGCCGCCCATGAAGCGGCGATGGCCGCCGGCGAGTCGGGTTACGACGACCCGGGCACCGGACTGTGGGTGTTCACCGCCGCGTACCTGGCCGACCGGGACTGCTGCGAGAGTGGCTGCCGGCACTGCCCCTACGTGTCGTGATCGCCTGGGCCCTTCTCGCGCTGGCGGCTGTCGGCTGGAGTGTCCTCGGTCTCACCGGCGCGCTGGGGAGCCCGCACCCCACCTTGAGCACGCTCGTGACCGAAGCCACCCAAGGACCGGCGGCTCGAGCGGTACTTGTTGCCGCCTGGATCATCGCCGGCTGGGCGATCGTGCGATGGCCGTCGACGTGAGCGCCCGATCGATCGGCCTGCTCGGGTGGTGCGTCATCGCGGTCGTGGCGGCGACCCTCGCGGTCCTCGGCCGAATGGGTCGAGCGGGGATCCCCGCACCCGCGGCGGTCATGCGGGAGATCCTGCGAATGCCGTTCGGCCGGTTGGCGTTGCTCACGGGATGGCTCATCCTCGGCTGGCACCTCTTCCTCGCGCCGCCAGGCGGCTGAGTGAACCGACCGTTATCCTCGGCAATATGCGGCGATTCTCGTTCCGGCCCTCGCTCACGCTGCGCGGGCGCAAGTTCAAGGGCCCGCGGGGTTGGGCGGGCAAGCCGCTGCACCCGCCGCTCACTGCCATCCCAGTGGGGGCGTACGCGCTCGCCGCGGCCTTCGACGTGATCTCGTACGTCGGCAGAGAGCAGGAGTGGGCGCGCGACTTCTATCGCGCCGCCACGTTCGCGTTGGTCGGCGGGGCGATCTTGTCGGTGTTCACCATCCTGACCGGCTTCTGGGACTGGCTGCGCTCGACCGAGCGGGGTACGCAGGCTCGCCGGACCGCCAACGCCCACGCCATCACGATGCTGATGGTCAGTGCGTTAGTGTTCACCGGCATCATCGTGCGTCTCGTCGCGTACGACGGAGATACGCACACCCCCGTGTTCGCACTCGTCCTGTCGGTCGCCGGCACACTGCTCGTCGGCATCGGTGGGACGATCGGCGGGTCCCTGACGTACGACTACGGGTTCAACGTCGAGACCGCCGGTGATCACCCGGTATGGCACAAGTCTGAACGTGACGTTCTCCCGGGCGAGAAGCACGGCGAGGTCTCGTCGCCCGACGCGGAGGCGGCGGTGGAGGAGCTTTCCTCGCACTTGTAACGGCTCGTGCCGGATGGCGCCAACCACACCTGTCCGGTAGCCAAGCGCCGTGCGGGGGCGCGGTCACCGGCGGGGGTCTTGGCTGGCGTCGTGATGCTCGCGGGCGTGGCGGCCTGTCAGCCGGCGAAGACGCCCACACCCCGGCCATCGGTCGCGATCTTCCCGTCCGACGTCCTCACCGTTCCCGACGTCAACCAGGCGACCGGGAAGCGGGTGAACATGCCGATGCCGGACTGCACGGCCTTCCCGTCCGATTGCAACGAGCTCGCCCTGATCAACCAGCTCGACGGGTTCGACCTCGATCCCAACATCACCCTGCTGTTCGACGGCCCCATCGACGTCAACCGCGTCACCGACGCGAACCTTTCGTGCAGCCGACCGCGGGCGGCGCCGCCGTCGGGCTCAACCGGCTCGTCTGGGACCCGGCGACGAATGTCCTCTACGGGCACCCGAAGCGGCAGCTGATGGAGCGGACCGAGTAACGGCTCACGATCACCGCCGACGTGAACGGCCAGACGGGCACGTCGACGTTCACCACGATGAGCGCGACCAGCGTGCTCGGCCATCGCCAACTGGCTCGAACGGTCGGGGAGCCCGGAGGCGTTCGCGCCGCTGCTACTGCCGAGCGAGGTCTTCTACCAGTTCGCATACGGCGACCGGACCGTGTCGAACCCGACCAGTGCCACGCTCATGCGCGCCGGCGGCTTCCAAGCGGTGACGACGCTCTACCGCCATGATCAGGCCGCGACCAAGGGATGTGACCCGCACGGCTTCCTGCTCGACCCCCGGATCGAGGGCCGCCAACCCGCTCAGGTGCAGCTCGCCGAGTTCCTCAAGACCGGCACGAGGACCGACCCCGACGCGGCCGGCACGTTGTTCGAGTTCCCGATCACCGATCCGAACTCGATCGAGACCCTGAACCACAACACGACCGACCCCTGCCCGCTGGCCGATATCGGGATTCCCTAGCGGGATCCCCCGTTCGGCGAACCGGAGTCCGCGCCGACCAGCGGCTCGGCCTGCTGCTTGACCCGCTCGATGCCGAGCTCGACCGCAGCCTGGGCCTTCTCGTAGGGCTTGCTGTCACGGATGTCGCGCAGCCATCCCTGGATCTGCTCGTAGCGCTCGCGTCCGGCCTTCGTACCGAAGTAGTAGCCAGCCGCGAACCCGACGATGAGGCCTGTCTTCATTCGTCCCATGACCCGAGTTGTACCCCACTAGGGGAGGAGCCCACACAGGATCCTTGACGGTCGAACATACGTTCGATACGCTCAGTCACCATGGGCTACCGGGGCAAAGTCCGCGAACAGGAGGAAGCCCGACGCCTCCGCGCCCAGGGCTGGATCCTGTCGCGCATCGCGGAGGAGCTCAGAGTCTCCAAGTCGTCGGTGTCGCTCTGGGTCCGGGACGTGCCGTTCACTCCTTCCAAGCGGCGCTACGGCCCTCAGGCCCGCTACCACCCCTGGCAGACGCGCAAGCTCCGCGAGATCGAGGAGATGAGGGAATGGGGTCTCGACCAGCTCGGCAGATTGAGTGAGAAGGCGTTCCTCGCCCCGGGTGCGGCTCTCTACGCGGGAGAGGGATCAAAGACGGGCCATGCCGTCGTATTCGCGAACACGGACCCGACGATGGTGCGCTTCTTCTGCGCTTGGCTTCGCCGCTTCTTCGATGTCGACGAGTCGAGGCTCCGCGTTCGTGTCTACCTCCATCAGGGCCTCGATCTTGACGCGGCTGAGCAGTTCTGGGCGGATGTCACCGACATACCCCGGTCGCAGTTCGGGAAGCCCTACCGGGCGGTTGCCGACTCCAGCATTCGCAAGACGAAGCACGAGCATGGCTGCGTGTACTTGAGCTACTCATGCGCGCGAGTTCTTAGGGGAATCCTGGGGCTGACGCGTGCGCTGCTATCGTCGGACAGCTATTCCGGGGTGGCGCAACAGGTAGCGCAACGGATTGTTAATCCGGAGATTGCGGGTTCGAGCCCCGCCCCCGGAGCCAAGGCTCAACTCCGACTCATCACCAACGACGAAGTCGCCTGACTCAGACGCCGGCGAGCTCCCGGATCACCTTGCCCAACGAGGAGAAGTCCTCGCGGCCGTAGCCGGCCGCGCTCGCCGCACCGAGCACCTGGCGCACCACGCCCGTCGTGAACAACGGCGTGTGCGCTTTCCCCGCGTACTCGAGCGCGAGATCGAGATCCTTGGCCATGAGGTCGGTCATGAAGCCCGGCGCCCACCCGTTCGACGCCGGGCTGTCGGGGAGTACCCCCTCGAACGGGATCCGCGTCCGTACCGCTACGCAGTCACCGCTCGAATGGGTGAGCACCTCGGCGAGCTTGTGCAGGTCGACGCCCGCCTTGACCGCCATCGTCGTCGCTTCCGCAGTGGCCAACATCTGGGCCGCGTACAGGAGGTTGTTGCACAGCTTGACCACCTGGCCCATCCCGGGGCCGCCGACATGGACGATGAACCCGGCGAACGGGTCGAGCGCGGGCCGGGCGGCCTCGAGCACGTCGGCGTCGCCCCCGACCATCAGCGTGAGGATGCCGTTCTCCGCGCCCACAGTTCCGCCCGACACCGGCGCCTCGAGGTAGCGGGCCCCCGCCGCGGTCACCCGTTCGTGTTGGGCCCGCTCGACCTCGGGGTCGATCGTCGAGCAGTCGACCACGACCTTGCCGGCGCCGAGCGCCGGGAGCGCGGCGTCGACGACTTCGGCCACCTCGGGCGAGTTGGGCACGCACAGGATCGTCGTCTCGCTCGCGTCGACCACACCTGCGGGTCCGTTGTTCTCCGTCGCGCCGGCCTTCACCGCGGCCTCGATCGGGCCGCGGCTGCGCGACGCCACCGTGACGTCGTGCCCCGCGTCGACGAGGTTGCGGGTCATGGGCAGCCCCATTGCGCCGAGACCGATGAATCCAATCTTCATGCGCGTGACGCTACCGTGCGGCGGTAGCGTCGAGCCGTGGCCCTCCGCATCACGATCGTCGGCGGCGGCAGCTATCAGTGGGTCCCCAAGCTCCTCGTCGACATCGCGAACACGCCGAGCGTTCGCGACATCCCGCTGACCGCAACTGGCGGCCACCCAGCCGTGGCTCCCGCAGTTCACCTGAGGTGAGCGACCCGCGCTTCGCGGTCGTCGGGTTCCGCCGCGGGGCCGAGCTGCGCCGGCGGCTGCCCCGCTTCCTCGCCGGGCTCCCGTGCCTCGGTGTCGGAATCGCCATGACCCTCGAGGCGCGGCTGGGGGTGAGCCCCTTCGACGTCCTCCATCAGGGCCTGGCCCGCAAGACCGGCTTGACCTTCGGCACCGTCGTGATCGGCGTCGGCATCGTGATCCTCCTGTTGTGGATCCCGATCCGACAACCGTTCGGCATCGGGACCGTGCTCAACACCCTCACGGTGGGCCTGATCATCGATGCAGCCCTCCACTTCCTCCCGGAGCCGGACGCGCTCGCCTGGCGGTGGCCCCTGCTGCTCGGAGGGATCGTCGTGACGGGCCTGGGGACCGGGCTCTACATCGGTGCCGGCCTCGGTCCTGGCCCGCGCGACGGCCTCATGACCGGCATCGCCGGCCGGGGCCATCGCCTGTGGGTCGTCCGCACCGTGATCGAGCTGGCCGCGCTGGTCGCGGGTTGGGGGCTGGGCGGTAACGCCGGCGTCGGCACCGTGATCTTCGCCTTCGGTATCGGTCCGGTGGCGCAGTTCTTCCTGAACCGGTTCCACCTGGGCGTGGCGGCGGGCACCGACCTCGGCCCTGGCGTCTCCGCCGAATGAGGCGAGGATCAGCGGCGCAGGTACCCTGCGCCGCCCGAGCCGGGGCCCGAGCGGCCCGGCGCCGAAGGCGCCGAGAGCGGGAAGCATGACTGGTCCGAGCGTGCGCGTGGGCGTGATCGGCACGGGTTTCGGCGCCCGCGTGGTGGCGCCGGCGTTCGCCGCCACCGAGGGTTGCGAGGTCGTGGACGTGGTGACCTCGCGCGACGACGCCGCCGTACGGACCGTCTGCCATCGGACCGATGTCGACCTGATCTCGGTGCACTCGCCCCCGTTCCTGCACGCCACCCACGTTCGCGAGGCGATGGCCGCCGGCCACGCGGTTCTGTGCGACAAACCGTTCGGGCTCGACGCGTCCGAGTCGGCCGCTTTGCTCGCCGAGGCCGACGCAACCGGGATCGTCCACCTGTTGAACTTCGAGTTCCGGCACGATCCGGTACGGGCGCGGCTGCACGAGCTCGTCACCGGCGGCGCGATCGGTGCCATCGAGCACGTGCAATGGACTCACGTCACCTCCGGGTCCCGCGTGCCGCTACGACCGTACGGGTGGCTGTTCGACCAGGCGCTCGGCGGCGGCTGGATCGGCGCGTGGGGATCACACGCCGTCGACGCCCTCCGGTGGATGCTCGGGGAGGTCGTCGCGGCGCGGGGCGAGCGTCGGGTAACCGTGACCGAGCGACCCGATGCGCAGGGTCGCGCCCACGCCGTCGACGCCGAGGACGGCTTCACCGCCCGGCTCGAGCTCGAGTCGGGCGCGACTGCCGTGCTCGACAGCACGTTCGCGGCGACCGCCTCGCTTGCGCCTCGACTCGTCGTCACCGGCTCTGATGGCGTGGTCGAGTGCGTCGCCGACGCCCGCCTCACGGTCCGGCGGACCGACGGCACCCGGGAGACGTTCGCCCGGCCCGACACCGACGGGGACCCGCACCTCGTGCCGATGCGCCGCTGGGCCGAGGTCGTCCGCGACGCGGTGCGCGCCGGGACACCAGTGGCTCCGACGTTCGCCGACGGTTGGGCCTGCGACGTCGTGCTCGACGCCCTCAGGTCGGGGCCGCGCCGCCCGTCGCCGCCAGCCTGAAGGCGGTGTCCCACCCGGTGGCTTCGAGTCCGAGGCTCTCGAGCCGGGCGGCCGCCTCGCGGGCGGCCTCGTCGGCATCGGCGCGCCCCATTTCCTCCCACGCGCGCGCCCGGGCGAGCCGAGCGATCGCCTGGTCGAGGCGCGAGTCCGTCCGGTCGGCGATCTCCAGTGCCCGCCAGAACGACTGCTCGGCCCCGGGGAGGTCGCCCAGCTGGACGAGCGCGAACGCCCGTCCCAACGCGACCTGGAGGTGGTCGAGGTAGGTGACGGCGCCGTCGGCGAGCCCGTCGCACAGTCGCAGCGCTTCCTCCGCTCGCCCGCAGGCGTCGTAGGCCAGGGCGAGGGCGGCGCCGGCTGCCGCCCCCGGGCCCTCCTCCGTGGTGGTCGCGTGCACGGCCTCGAGGGCCGCCACCGCCTCCTCGGCGTTGCCGGTTTGGAGCACGGCCAGGGCGCGCAGGGTGGCGTGCTCGGCGAGGATGCCGGCACCGTGATCGACGGCCGCGGTCACCTCGTCGGCCGTCGACGGCGCGTCGGGCGCGCCCTTGTGGACGGCGATGTGGAGGCGCACCATGACCGGGAACAGCCCGACGGCGCTGTCGGGCACGCGGGTGCCGGCGCTGGTCATCGCGTCGACGGTCTCGTCCGCCGCCCGGCTGCGGCCGAGGCAGGCGAGGGCACGGGCCAACGGCGCGAGCGACTGCGTCTCGCCCCATGCGTCGTCGAGGTCGCGGAACACGGTCAGCGCGCCCTCGGCCCGCTCGACCGCGACCGTGCTCCGGCCCCGCCAGAGGGCGATGTTGGCCAGCAGCACCTGCATGATCCCCGAGGCCCACCGGTTGCTGACGTCGCGCGACTCCTCGAGCACGTCACTGGCGAGGCGCTCGGCCTCGTCGAGGTTGCCCTGGTTGAAGCGGACCCACGCCAGGAGACCGAGCGCCCATCCGAGCCCGCCCCAGTCGCCGACCTCGGCGAACGCGGTGGCGGATTCGTGCAGCCGCGCCTCGGACTCGTCCAGGTCGCCGCGGTAGAACGCGATCCAGGCCAGGTTCTGGAGGGCGGCCGCCTCTCCCCGTCGGTCTTCGACCGAGCGGAAGCAGTCGAGCGCTTCGCCGATTGTCTTCGCGGCCGCGTCCAGCTCGCCGCGGAACAGGTCCGTCATTCCCTGGGTGCGCAGCGCGTCGCCCAGCCCGGCGGGGTCGTCGAGTTCCCGCCAGCGGTCCACCGCCTGCGCGAGCGTGGCGACGGATCCGGCGACGTCGTTCTCCTTGAGCTCGATGTCGCCCCGGATGATCAGCGCCCGCGCCAGCGCGTGGGCGTTGCCGGCGGGTTCGGCCAGCTCGACCGCGGCTTCGATGTCGGCGCGAGCGGAGAACAGCTCACGCAGCTCGGTGCGGGCCCGGGCCCGGTAGAGGAGCAGGAGGAGGCGCCGCTCGGGCTCGGTGTCGCCGAGCGTCTCGATCGCCATACTCAGCAGCCGCTTCGCCACCGGCCACGTCTCCTGCTGGGCCGACCGCTCGGCCGCCTGTTCGAGGAAGCTGACCGCCTTCTCGCCGAGGTCCTCGGGGACGCCTTCGACCGTACCCAGCTCGCCGATGAGCTCGACTGCGGCGCCGTAGTGGTACGCGAGCTGGTCGAGCACCTCCTCGATCCGACCGGTCTTGGTCGCCCGGGCGGCGAGGTGGTGACTCAGCGTGGCGTGACGACGCGCCCGTTCCGCCTTGGTGAGCGTGCTGTACGCGACCTCGCGGATCAGGTCGGTCTTGAACACGTACTCGTTGCGCTCGACCTCGAGCAGGTCCTTGTTGGCGAGCCGGGTCAGCTGGGGCTCTCCGTCCTGCCGGGTGTTGGCGAGCGCAGTCACCAGCTCCACCGGTCCGGTCGCCCCGATGACGGCGCAGTCCTCGAGGGTCGAGCGCTCGGCGGGCTCGAGCGCGTCGATGCGTGCCGCGATCAGCCCCCGCAGCGTGCCCGGCAGGTGCCCGTTCCCGCTGCCGCCCGGCTCCTCCTCCGACTCGGCGACCACCGCGACCAGCTCCTCGATGAAGAACGGGTTGCCGCCGCTGCGTTCGACGACCATCGCCACGAGCTCTTCGTCGGCCTCGGGGCCGAGGAGGGTGCGGGCGAGGTCGGCACCGGTGTCGGCGTCGAGCGGATCGAGGTTCACGAACACCGCGTTGTGGCGGCCCGGCTTGGGCATCCATCGGTCCTCGAGCTCGGGCCGGGTCGTGGCCGCGAGCACGAACGGCAGGGTCCGGAACCGGACCATGAGCCGATCGACGAGCTCGAGCACGAGGTCGTCGGCCCAGTGCAGGTCGGCCAGCGCCAGCACCAGCGGCCGACCGGCGGCGAGACTCTCGAGGAACGCCTGCACCGCGCGGAGCGCCTCGTCGCGGGCGCGGGCCGGGTCCACGCCGGTGCCGGGCCGGCTCTGGCCCATCACGTAGAGCAGGCCCTCGATGATGCGCGTGGCCTCCGGGCTGTCGTCGTCGAGACCGGTGGCCGCGACCGCGGCCGTGCGGCACTTCGCTCGCACGGTCTCGGCGGAGTCGGCGTCCTCGATGTCGCACGCCTTGCGCAGCGCCTCGGCGATCGGGAACCAGATGTTCGCCTCGCCGTAGGGCGCGCAGTGGCCGAGGAGAACGATCGCCGAATGCTCCTCCCGGGCGATGATGCCGAGCTCGCGGGCGAGGCGCGTCTTGCCCACGCCGGCCTCGCCGGCGAGGAGCACCAGATGCGCCCGGCGGCGCTCGATGGTCGTGCGCAACACCGTGCGCAGCACGTCCACCTCGGCATCGCGCCCGACCAGCGGCGTGCGGGCCCGGGTGGGTCGCTGGCCCGGCGGCGCCACCGGCTCGACCGCGACCCAGGCCTGGACCGGCTCCTCGCGGCCGCGCACGACGAGCGCGCCGACGGGCTCGTAGCGGACGTGGGTGCGAGTGGCCTCGTGGGTGGCCGACCCGACGAGCACCTGACCGGGCTCGGCCAAGGTCTGTAGGCGGCTGGCGGTGTTCACCGCGTCGCCCATCGCGGTGTAGTCGCCCCCGGCGCGCAACGCGCCGACGAGCACCTCGCCGGTATTCACGCCCACCCGCATCTCGGCGCCGATCTGGTGCAGGTCGCGCAGCTCGGCCAGCGTCCGCTGCATCTGAAGGCCAGCTCGCACGGCCCGCTCGGCGTCGTCCTCGTGCGCGACCGGTGCGCCGAAACAGGCCACGATCGCGTCGCCCACGATCTTGTCGACCTGGCCGCCGTAGGCGGTCACGTCGGCGGCGAGCCGGTCGAAGCAGCGGTCGACCAGGTTCTTGACGTGCTCGGGGT
>Ga0136613_10002061_pt1 | contig 10680 bp, 13 predicted proteins | sample AntDrymUQ2722106_2_FD_106649 | JGI IMG/M metagenome (GOLD analysis project Ga0136613, IMG submission 106649) | Polar desert sand microbial communities from Dry Valleys, Antarctica - metaG UQ272 (21.06) | ecosystem: Environmental > Terrestrial > Soil > Desert | place: Antarctica: Dry Valley... | reverse complement strand
TCCCGCGCAACGTGCGCGTCGGGGAGGCGCCGAGCTTCGGCCGCCCCGTCACGCATCACGATCCGCACTGCCCGGGCGCTGACGCGTACTTCGAACTTGCCAAGGAAGTCGTTCGAGCGGGGGCCGCCTGATGAGCGCTGCGCAGCGACGGGGAATGGGCCGCGGCCTGGCCGCAATCCTGTCGGCGTCCGGCGAGGGTTCCGCCGGGGCGGAAGACCTGCGCATGCTCGCGCTCGACCTCATCTCTCCCGGTGCCCACCAGCCGCGGCGCGTGTTCGACGAGGCCGCGCTCGAAGCACTGGCCGGCTCGCTGCGCGAGCGTGGTGTCCTGCAGCCCGTGCTCGTGCGCCCGGTGGTTGGCGGCACGTACGAGCTCGTGGCAGGCGAGCGCCGCTGGCGCGCGGCGCAGCTCGCCGGCCTGGAGAGCATCCCGGCGCTCGTGCGCGAGCGCGACGACGCCGAGGCGCTCGAGGCGGCGCTGATCGAGAACATGGCGCGCGAGGATCTCAATCCGGTCGAGGAGGCGCGTGCCTGCGCGGCGCTCGTCGAGGAGCTGGGCCTGACGCGCGAGGACGTCGGGCTGCGCGTTGGCCGCAGCCGCGTCGCCGTCTCGAACCTCATACGGTTGCTCGACCTGCCCGACGAGGCGATCGAGTTGCTCGAGCGCGGCGAGCTGACCGAGGGCCACGGCCGCGCGCTGCTGCTGGCGACCGACCACGCCGACCGCCGTGCCCTGGCGCGCGCGACGGTCGCCGAGGGCTGGTCCGTTCGCGCGCTCGAGGCGCGCGCCCGCGCCGCCAACGAATCGGCTCTCGCCCACCCCCGATCGACGCGGCGGCGCGCGGCCGGCACGCCGCACCCCGACCAGCTCGCGGCCGCGGCGCGCATCACCGACGAGCTCGGCAGCGCTCTCGGCGTCGACATCACGGTGCGCCCGCGCGGCGACGGCTACCGGGTCGAGCTGAGCTTCGACGACCCCGGCGAGGCCTTCGCCCTGGCCCGCCGCCTGCGCCCACGCGCGGTCGCGTAGAATCGCCCTCCCGCATGCCGGTCCGCCGGCACGCACGCGGGCGATTAGCTCAGTCGGTTAGAGCGCTTCTCTGATAAGGAAGAGGTCCCAGGTTCGAGTCCTGGATCGCCCACTTCGGAAGGCCCCGCATCAGGGGGCTTTTCTCGTTCTCGGACGATTCCAAGGAGTCGCGCGAGTCGGCTCGTGGGCCGGAAATAGGCCCGGATCGCGCCGCGCCTTGGCGATCCGCTCGTCCGCCGGGATCCTCTCCGCACCGCGTAGCTCCTCGATGACGTGCGCGTACGTGTCGAGGGTCACGGAAGGCGCGTGTCCGAAGTAGCCGGCGATCTCGACGACGGACTTCAGGCCCTCGTGGATGAGCAGCGATGCGAAGGAGTGGCGCAGGTCGTACGGCACGGCGCCGGAGAGGTCGAGCGCCCGCACGGCCGCGCCGAACGTCCGACGACGCCAGTTCTGCCAGTCGTGCAGCGGCCAGGGCGCGTCTGCGGCGGTCGGAAAAAGGAGCTCGTCGTCAGCCGGTCGCCCGGCGGCGATCCACAGCTGGGCAAGGTCGGCCCGCAGTGGCGCGAGCAAGCGCACCGTGCGGGGCGGTCGCTCGTTCTTCTGGCCCTTGAACGCGCCGTGCGACACCGCCTCCTCGACGAGCAGCGTGCGCTCGCCGATCGATGCCCACCGCAGCGCCAGCGCCTCTTGTGGGCGAAAACCGGCGTATGCGAGGACGCCGACGAAGGAGCCTTGGGTCTGACCAGGCGTGAACGAGCCTGCTTCAGGCGCTCGGTGGAAGGGCGCGACAGCTTGCCGAGGTCAGCCCGTCCGCGTACTCGAATAGCTCGGTCGGCAGGAATGATTCGCCGACGTGAAGGCGTCCGCACTCGACCCCGTCGTTTCGAAGCTCGAGCAGCAGCCCGTCACGCTCCTCGGGCAGCGAGTTTCGACGCAGGCCGATCATCAGAGACAACTGAGAGTCCCTCGTGCGGACGGCCCATGCGACGGCGGCAGGGCGGCCGCGCGAGAGAACACGTGCAGCGACCGCGAGGCCCGCCAGAGGAACGAGTAGCACCTCGTCGTTCTCCTCGAGACTGGGCTTTCCCCGATCATCAGCGCGCTCTCGGACCGCGGGAACATGGATCGGGGCGACTTGGTACTCGGCAGCAGTCATCCCGGTTCGCCGACCGGACCGTTCCGATCGGACAAGCAGCCCTTCGCGCGCGAGGCGTTCGACCGTCGTGCGGATCGCTCCGTCCTTGGTGTCGAGACGATCGGCGATCTCGCGGATCGTCAACGGGTTGTCCAGTGTGGCCCGGGCGATCGCCAGGCGGCGAGGATGGCTAAGGAGGCGCGGTACGTCCGGCGTCATGGCCATAGTTTATGCCATGGATCATGGGCTAAACGGGTTTGGCAAAGAGCGCGTGTCCTATGGCACGACTTCTTCTCTACCGTCGCGAGACGTGCCCGTCGCCGCGCGCATCCCGAAAGCACTCCCTCGCCTCGGGAGCGCCGCCCTCGTAGTCGACGACGACGGGCGCCTTCTTCTCGGTGTCCGATCGAAACCGCCCCTCGGGGGGCATTGGGTCTTGCCAGGAGGCGGCGTGCAGCCTTTCGAGAGCCTCGCCACTGCGGTTGAGCGCGAGGTGCTTGAGGAGACCGGCCTGATCGTCGAGGCACGCGAGCAACTAGGTGTGTGGGAGATCGTGGACCCTCCCGACCAGCATCGGGTGATCATCTACAGCCGAGCCGAAATCGTCGGCGGGACATTGGAGAGCGGCGGGGATCTCGAGCGCGCAACGTTCTGGTCCCGAGCACAGCTCCCCGAGCTCCAACTAACACCGCTGGTCTCCGATGTCCTGCGACGCCTAGGCTGGCTCGACGTCACAAACGAGACGTCCCCCCAGAGCCGTCATGCAGCGTGACGTCGTCTCTCGTCTCGATCCAAACGTGAGCGCCACACGGAAGCGGCCGTTCCGGTGAGTAGACGACACGGCACGGGCCGTGCAGCTCAATTTCAACAGCGTATGAGTTGCTTCGGTAGGTCTTCACCGACAGGGGTGGCTCGCGCTCCGCGGACTTCCGATTTTGTCGGATGACGTGCTGATTGACGTGGATGCGTTTGAGCACGAATTCCCCAAGCTACCGTGAGCGGTGATCTGGCAGTCTCGCCGCTCCGCCGGACGGCGATGCAGTTCGCGCGCCGTAGCCTCTGGGGGCTGGCCGTGCTCGGGACGCTCCTCCTGGCCGTCGGTCTTCTCATCGGCGTCGATCGAGCGGGCGGCATCGTGTTCGTGAGCGTCGCGACATCGGTCCTCGCATCCGTCTTCGTGTCGGCTGTTGTGCTGGAGCGAGAGGAGTTCGCTCAGATCATCCTCGACCTTGGTGTGCAGCGGATCTTCCACGATCGACGGGCGGAGATACCCGGGCGCTTCTGGCCTTCGCTGATCGAGTCGACGGACAAATTCTTCGGCTTGCTTGGCACCGCGAATCACGGATACCTCTCCACGGCCGCAGTCGAGAAGGAGACGCGCGACGCGTTCCAGGCGGCGTTCAAGAAGGCTGGCTTTATGGCCGAGCTCCTGTGGCTCGACCCCGAGAACGACTTGGCCTTGCACCGAGAGGACGAGGAGGCTCGGCGCGGCACCCGAATCGACACGATCAACTCCATCATGTTCTTCGTCCGCTTGCGCGAAGAACTCGGGATTGGATCGGACCGCTTTCGTCTCAGGACGCATACGGCGATGCCGACGTGCGGCATCACATGGTCCGATGACAGGCTCGTTGTCGTCCACTACCTCACCGGGCGTCTGAATCTGCAGTCCCCCGGTCTTCTGTTGGACGCCGCCGCCGGCGCTCGGTCGAAGCTGATGCGCGCGCTCCTCGGCGGGGGCCGCACGGATCCGACCTTGGTCGAGGTCTATCGAAACAACTTTCGAGAGGTGAGCGAGCGCCATGCGGCCGACCTGACCCCGGAGAAGCTCAAGGCGCTGGAGGCAATGAAAGAGAAGTTGTCGGAGGATGCGGCCCCGGCCAAGGCGAGCGAGGCCGAACTTAGGGAGCAACTAGGCGGAGAGGAGGGGACCTGATCGATGTGCGATTTCTGCAGCGAGCTGTCCGGTAGAGACGCGGGCGAGTTCGCCCGGCGTCATCCCGACGCCGTCAGCCGGGTCGCTTGGGCGAGCCCTGACCTTGCGGTTCTTCCTACGCTAGGCGCACTATGCAGCGGGCACGTCTTGATCGTGCCTCGCACCCACTTCACGGCTTTTGCGTGCGCTCCGGAGCCGACCAGACGTGAGGCAGAGGAACTCGTTCGTTACCTTGCCGTGCGCGAGCGGGCGGAGGGGCGTGACCTCCTGTGGTTCGAGCACGGCTCGGCTCGGCCGGCGAGCTCGGGTGGATGCGGCATAGCGCACGCACACATCCATGTCGTGCCCGTTCCTGCTGGATGGGTTCGTCCCCCGCTTCCATCGGATCCGGCGTTCACAGCGGCGGGTGATGGCGAATGGCTGGACGTCCCCGGGCGCGGGTCGGACTACCTTCTCATTGGCCAGCTCGCCGATGTGTGGGTAGCGCCCGTGGAATGGATCGCGTCACAGGCGCTGCGTCGGTGGGTGGCTCCTTCGGTTGGCGCGGTCGAATGGGATTGGCGTACGAGCACGCCCGATCCTGATCTGGCGGAGACGGTCAGCGCGCTTCGCACGATTCTGGCGGCGCGTGCGAGGGCCGCAGAACTGTCGGTGGCGTGACCTACCCGCTAGCGGGATCGACCGACCGGAATCTCACGGGCGAGGCCTGAACGCTTGTCCTTCTACTGGTCGTAGACGTCGATTGTCCCGGCCGCGCCATCTACGAGAAGCAGGGCGCCGTCGGTGATCTGCTGCGTTGCAGTCTGAGTCCCGACTACGGCCGGAATTCCGAGCTCTCGGGCCACGACCGAGGCGTGCGCAGACCGACCGCCCTGATCCGTCACGAACGCAGCGATGCGATCGAACACCAGGACGACCGCGGGATTGGCCGCTCGGGTCACAAGTATCTCGCCGGGCGCGACACGAGCGAGATCGCGCGTATCGAGGACCACGCGAGCGCGGCCACTACGCCGGCCCGGGCTCGCCGCGAGCCCTGTGATCACGCGGGGGTCGTTCAGAGCGCCCCCGGATTCGTCGCGCCGACGATGTACTTCGCCTCGGGCCATACCACGTCCCAGAACACCAGCCGTGCGTCGCGCGTTACAAAGCTGAACGACAGGACGATGCCTTGATCATTCAAGCCATGCGTCGTAAGAGCGGATCTGAGTCGTACAGCCTCCCGAGCGCCACCTCGAGTGGCGGGTCGGGCATTGGGGGGTACCGCTGAGTCTCGATGAGCAGGGTCTCTCCGCGGCGACGGAGCTCGGCCTCGACGGCTGACCGTTCGCAACCGAGAATGCGCGCCACCTTGTCGAGGCGGATTTCACGGGCGCTGCGGTGCGCTGATGGCGCCGCAAGTTCGCGCTCGTCGACGGCGATGTGGGAGTCGGCGATGCTCATGAAGACCGTCTCGTGTGGGGTCACGTCACCGCGCTCGAGATCGCTCGCGTCGAATCCTGGCCCCACAATCTCAACCCGGATCCACCGATCGGGGCGGTCGGTGGCGTGAATCGCCCGCGGTGAGCTCGGCGGCGGCGCGTTGGGTCGGCCTGAGGGCGTGATCGGTGCTTGGTGGGTGCTCTGACGCTTCGGCGGGAGCGTTTGGTCGTGTTCGTGGGCAGCGGGGATCGCGCCGGGCGGGCGGAGGAGTCTGCTGGTCTTCGGCGGGCGCCGCGCGGCGGTCAGGCGGCGGTGGGGAGCTCTCGGATGCGGGCCAGGGCGGTGATGTAGTCGCCGTGCCAGGGCCAGCGCACCGGGAGATGCAGTGTCCAGCCGCGGGCGTGAGACGTCAGCCGGCCGGGGATCTGCAGCAGCCGGCGGCGCAGGGTCCGGGCGGCGCGGACGGTCGTTTCGGGCAGTCCGAGCAGCTGCGTCCAGCGCAGCATGTTGTGGGCGATGGCGGCGAGCACGGTCCACGCGCCGTTGGCGTGGAAGTGCCCGGAGGGGAAGTGCGCCAGCGCTTGGTCTTTGAGGTCGGCGATGACCTGCTCGACGACGGCGTGGTCGCGGTGCTCGGCCTCCACCAGCGCGATGTCTTCGGTGCGGTTGGTGATGAAGCAGAAGTGCCGCCAGTCGGGGAACAGCTCGGCCTGCGGGCCGACCAGCCGGGTGCGGCGCACGATCAACCTGCGCCCTGCGTAGGTCGTTTCGGCGATCTGTGCCTCGCCGGCCTCGGGGTAGTCGATGCGCTGCCAGTCGGCCTCGGCGATCGCGTCGACGGTCGCCTTGACCTTCTTGATGTTCCTGACGCCGATCGAGTACTGCCAGCCGGCCTTCTCGAGCAGTTCGAAGACCTTGGTGTTCCAGAACCCGGAGTCCGCCCGCAGCAGCTTCATGCCGCCAGCGCCGGCGCGGTCGACGCGGGCGATCAGCTCCTCGCAGAAGCGCTTGATCCCCTTCTGTGTGTTGGCCGATCCCTTGCGCAGGCGGATGTGCAGCGCCTCCCTGGTGTCGGCGCGCGTGGCCAGCAGCGGGTGGTACCCGTAGAGCTTGGTGTAGCCGTAGGCGGCGCCCTGCTTGTGGTAGCCGCAGACCTCACCGACGAAGCTGTCGACGTCGATCACCAGCCTGCCGTCGCCCGGGCCGGCGCCGGCCTTCCAGGCCCGCTCGATCGACCGGCCCAGCAGCGCGTCGAGCTGGCGGACGTGCCCGAACGTGAACGCGCGCAGGAACGTGCCGAGCGTCGATGGCGCGGGGATCCAGCCGCCCAACAGCCTGCGCGTCCTGCCCGCCCGCAGCACGCCGGTGTCGTCGATGCTGTCGGCCCCGAGCACCATCGCGAACAGCAGCGCCATGACCTTACGTCCCGCGTTCGCCGCCCCGGGCCGGTCGCGCCGCAGGCGCACCAGCCGGCCAGCCAGCGCCTCGATCCCCAGGCGCTGCGCGACCGTCGCGACGAGCATCACGCCTGCGTCACAAACCAGCCGCTCATCGTCGAACCTGACCCGCAACCCGTCCAGTCCGACCGGCTTGTCATCCTGCACCATGAAGGTGACCTCCCGCTGCAGGCCCCGGCTGCTCCAATCAGCCGAAAAAACCCTGCACAGGAGGTCATTCTTCATTCTGGACCGGACAGAACCCCCTACCGATCGGTGGATCCGGGCTCAAGCCACCAGTCTCGCCAGTCGTCGCCTGGGACAAGATTGGCGCTGTAGAGGTCGTCGAACGGGCTTGCCGGGGCGAGCAAAAAGACGACTCGCCCTTGCTCGAGAAGAACTCGTGACTCGGTCGCAACGTCGTGAGCCGCCACGATGAACCCGCCCCGAGGCGCCAATCCGCTCTCCGACCTAGAGTCCGATCGGATCAGCAGAGACCGGGACGCCCAGCGCGACGAGAATCCGCTGATGGCTGCCGAGACTTCGTCGTTCCAATCGGTGACGACAATCCCAGGCAGTGCTGGCAGTCCGGCTACGTGCAGCAGGAGCCAAGCTGCGCTGCTTGCGGTATTCAACGAACGTGTCGAGCATGGCGACAGCGGAACCCGCATCGTCGATCAGGACCGCGGATCGCATCTCGCGGGCCGCTCAGAGCAGGTCGCCGGATGCACACAGGCGGGCGAGAGGCTCAGTGGCATGTGAGCCGACGACACTAGCCGCGCCACGAGACGCCATCGACCGCGCTGTCTCGCCGACGAGCCCTTGTGGGCCGGAAATGGACCGGACCGCTCCGGCCCGGGGAGGCCACTTCAGTCCTCGGGCGCTCCCCCGAGTGCATAAGGAAGACGTCCCAGGTTCGAGTCCTGGATCGCCCACTCCGTCGGGCCCCCGCCCTGCCGGCGTGTGGTCATCGAGCGGCCACCCCGCGGGCGGCCCCCGGCGTGCGGCCCCAGACGACACCGGGCCCCGCATGCGGAGCCCGGCTGTCCATTGACGGCGGACGCTGACGGCTATGGCCCGCCGATGTCGGGCTCGTCCACGTTCGGGTTCTGCTCGGTTGCCCCGCTCGTAGCAGCGCCACTCTGCTGCTCGTTGGTCTCATCCTGGCCGATGCCGCTCTCGACATCCGCGCCCTTCAGTGCGTCCTCCGTGTCGCTAAAGCCTTCGTTCTCCAGCGTCTCGCCGGCGGGGGACTCGTGGGTCTCTTCATCCGACATGTAGCTCCTCCTGTGACGGTTCACAGCGCGCTTACCCGGCCCTGGTGCCCTGACAAACGAGCTCAGTGCACGCAGCAGGTTCCGCCGCCGCTCGGCCTGCCGCCGAGCGCAATCGGGCTAGGCCGGCAGCGCGATGTCGTGACGGGCGAGCAGCAGCTCGCCGAGCTCACGGGCCTTCAAGGCGGCTCCTCGGTCGCCCTCATGGGCGGCGATGATCGAGCCCTTCATCAGCAGATGCCACTGCCCGGCGAAGCGGTCCGTGTCACCGATGCCCGCAGCGGCTGCGAGCTCGCACACGAACGAGCGGATGTTGACGAGGTGCACGATGCACGCGCGGCGCACCGGATCTGCGGCGTCTTCGAACTCGAGCAGGCTTGTGACGAACGCACAGCCCTCGAAGTTGTCGCGTGCGAACCACTCCGAGAACACGTCGAAGATCGACAGCAGCTGGCCGGCCGGCGACGCGGCGCGGCGCATGACCTCTGTCTGCAGCCAGCCGACGGTCCAGCGCTCCTCGCGCAGCGCTAGGAACGCGAGCGCGAGGTCGTTCTTGGAGGCGAAGTTGCGGTAGAGCGTCATCTTTGCAACGTCAGCCTCAGCCGTGATCGTGTCGACGCCGATGGCGCGCACTCCCGAGCGGCTGAAGAGGTCATAGGCAGCGTCCAGGATCCGCTCGCGGCCGCTGCGGGCCTTCGAGGCCGTTGGTGTCTGCGCGCTTGGCACGGATAGGACGATAGCGGCAGCACGGGCTGGCAGAGGGCTCTCCGGGCGGGCCGACGCCCCGCCACCGAAACGGGCCGTAGCTATGCTCCACGAGATGCAGGAGATGGTCATCTATGGGGTCAGCTTCGACATGGTCGGAAAGCAGCCGATCGTGCTCCTGAAGACGGTCGACAGCAACAAGTTCCTGCCGATTTGGATCGGACACCCCGAGGCGGCGGCGATCCTGATGAAGCTTCAGGGGGCTAGCACGCCGCGACCGATGACGCACGATCTGCTGTGCGATGTGCTCGGCGAGCTCGATGTCCGCTGCACCCAGGTCGCGGTGACCGAGCTGCGCGACAACACGTTCTTCGCCTCGATCTCGCTCACCGTCGACGGCAAGGAGATGGAGATCGACTCGCGTCCGAGCGACGCGCTCGCGCTCGCCGTTCGCTCCGGCGCGCCGATCTTCGCCGCCGAGGACGTCATCTCCGAATCTGCGATCGAGTTCGAGCACGATGTCGAGGACACCGAGGAGGTCGTCGAGAAGTTCAAGGACTTCCTCGACCAGGTCAGTCCGGAGGACTTCGCGGGCGAGGAGTAGGGCTCGGGGCGCTTGGGTCCCGGAATAAGGTTCCGGCGACGTTACGCCCGGATCGCCTGCGGCGAACCGGGACCTAGGCCCGAATCGCGAGGTCCAATATGCGCCCGATCAGCTCGTCGAACCCGATCCCGGCGGCCTCGGCTGCCATCGGCAGCAGCGACGTCTCGGTCATGCCCGGGATCACGTTGGCCTCGAGCACGGTCAGCTCGCCGCTGGCGGAGTCGAGCATGAGATCGATGCGCGCGAAGCCGCGGCAGCCGAGCACGCGCCAGACATCGAGGGCGAGCGCCTGCGCACGTGCGCCGACCTCGTCCGGGACGTCGGCCGGGCAGACGAACTGTGTGCGGCCGATCTCGTAGCGCGCCTCGAAGTCATAGAAGTCCTCTTCGTGGGGCACCGCCTCGACGACCGGAAGCGCCGTCGCCGGCGCCCCGTTGGGCGCGTCGAGCAGCGACACCGCGAGGTCGCGGCCAGGGACGTGGCGCTCGAGCAGGACCTTGTCGCCATAGGAGAATGCGGCCACGAGTGCGCCCGGGACGTCCTTCGCCGCGGCGGCGAACTTGATCCCCAGCGCGGAGCCCTGGCCGGAGGGCTTGACGACGATCGGAAACTCCAGGCGCTGCTCGATCGCTGACAGCGCGTCGCCGGCACCGAGCTCTTTGAAGGCGGTCTCGTTGAAAGCGAAGAAGTCCGGCGTCGGGATCCCCGCGTCGATCATGTGGTGCTTGGCGAGCACCTTGTCGGCGCAGCGAATGCAGGCCGACACGCGCGAGCCCGTGTAGGGGATCGCGATCGCCTCGAGCAGCTCCTGCACGGTGCCGTCCTCGCCGTCGCGCCCGTGCAGCGCGACGAACGCGACCTCGGGCGCCGCGTCGCGCAGGCGCTGGACGAGGTCGTGGCCGACGTCAATGCCGATCACGTCGTGGCCGAGGCGCTCGAGCGCGTCCTCGACGCGGCCACCCGACTTCAGCGACACCTGGCGCTCGAGCGAACGGCCGCCCTTGAGGACGGCGACGCGGCTTGTGCCTGGAGGCCGAAGGTCGGGGGTGCTCATCGCGAGCACCGGCGACGTGGGACGGCGCCGGCCTTCGTCGAGCAATGGCGCGCTGTCATCGCGAGCACCGGCGACGTGGGACGG
>Ga0136613_10002059_pt1 | contig 10682 bp, 9 predicted proteins | sample AntDrymUQ2722106_2_FD_106649 | JGI IMG/M metagenome (GOLD analysis project Ga0136613, IMG submission 106649) | Polar desert sand microbial communities from Dry Valleys, Antarctica - metaG UQ272 (21.06) | ecosystem: Environmental > Terrestrial > Soil > Desert | place: Antarctica: Dry Valley... | reverse complement strand
GAACCTCGCCGATCGTCGCCGCCTCGTTGTACGCGGGAATGAGGAACGAGACGCCGATCGGCTCATTCAAGCGGACGCGGTGGTCGTGAGCCGCCCGCGCGACCCCGTTTGAGTACATTCGCCCGCGATGAACGCTGCGCGCGACGACCGCGGCGTCGCGGTGCGTCTGGGCGGCGCTGTGGCGCTGTTGCTCCTGCTCGTCGGGCAGGCGCAGGTGACGATCCTCGACGGCAGCTCGATGCTCGCCGTCGCGCAGTCGATCGTCCATCACGGCTCGCTGGCTGTGCCGCCCGAGCTCGGGGTGCCCGGCCACGACGGCGTCACGCACTACTCCAAGTACGGCATCCTGCTGCCGCTGCTGTCGCTCGTGCCGGTCGCCCTCGCCCAGCCGGTCGGCGCGGTCATCGGCCGCGTGGATCTGGTCGAGGCGGCCGCGGCGGCATCGCTCATGCCGCTGATCGCCGGCGCCCTCGTCGCCGCGCTGTACGTGCTCGGCCGCCGGCTCGGGGCAGCGCGCGCGGCCGCCGCGCTCGTCGCCGCCGGCACCGTGCTCGGCACGTTCCTACTGCCCTACGGGCGCGACTTCTTCACCGAGCCGCTCGTCGCGCTCGGGGTCGTCGTCATGGCCGAGCGCGCGCTCGCCGGCCGCGAGCTGCAGGCCGGCGCCGCGCTCGCGTTCGCGGTGCTCGCACGCCCGCAGTCGGCCGCGTTCGCGCCGCTGCTGTTCGGCTATCTGCTGCTGCGCGGCGCCGGCGTCCGCGCGGTCCTGCGCACGCTGCCGCCGCTCGCGCTCGCCGCGCTGGCGACCCTCGCCTACAACCTGTACCGCTTCCACGACGCGCTCGAGTTCGGCTACCGCCCGCCGGCCGATCCGGGCTTCACGACGCCGCTGCTCGAGGGTGCCGGCGGCCTGCTGTTCTCGCCCGAGAAGTCGATCGTGCTGTTCGCGCCGGCGATCGTCCTCCTGCCGCTCGCGCTCGTCGCGCTGTGGCGTCGCGATCGCGCGATCACGACGCTGCTGCTGGCGCTCTTCGCGGTGACGTTCGTGCTCGCGGCGACGTGGTGGTCGTGGACCGGCGGCTGGAGTTGGGGTCCGCGGCTGCTGATTCCGGGCGTCGCGCTCGTGCTCGTCGCGCTGGGTCCCTGGATCGGCACGAGCGCGACGCGGTACCGGGTCGCGGCGGCGCTCTTCGCGCTCGGCTTCCTGCTGTCGTTCTCAGCCGTGCTCGCGCCCGCCGGAGCGCAGCTCGTGGACCGCCGGCCGGGCACGGATGGGCCGCAGATCGTCCGCCAGTACCGCGAGCTTCCGGGACTGACCGAGCGCTCGATCGACGCCGCGACGGAACGCACGGCGCGCGCGGACGACTACCGCCGCTACCTCGCGCCCTGGCAGCCCAACCTCGTCCGCGAGCTCGGCCCGGCGGGCGTGCTTCCCGCGGTGCTCGGAACGGTCGCGCTGCTCGCCGCGCTGCTGTGGATCGCGTCACCGCTCACGCGGATGATGCGTTCCGCCTGAATTGCTCCGGGGCCAGGGGTCGGGTTCTTCGTGCCTGACGTGAACGACTCGACCCAGCCTCGGCGGGAGGCGGGAGGGAGGGCGGGATCGCGGGGGCAGCGAGCGAGCTGTCAAACGAAACGCCGAACCCCTAACGAAAACAAGAATCATTCTTGGTAGGTTCCCCTCAGATGACCCCTCGCGCGCTCATCGCCGTGCTCGCCGCCGTCCTCTGCGCCGCGTTCCTCGCCGCGTGTGCCACCGATGACGGCGACCCCGGCGGTTCGAGTGGCACGACGGCGGTCGCCACGACGTCGCAGGTCGGCGATCTCGCGCGCGCGGTTGCGGGCGACCGTGCCGGCGTGCGCCAGATCCTGCGGCCCAACTCCGACCCGCACGAGTACGAGCCGCGCCCGAGCGACGTCCGGGCGGTCGCGGCGGCCGACGTCGTCCTGCGCTCCGGCGGCGACCTCGACGCGTGGCTCGACGGCGTCCTGGAGAACGCCGGCTCGGACGCAAAGGTCGTCACGCTGCTCGACGTCATGACGCCGCGCCGTGACAGGGGCGGGGTCGACCCGCACTGGTGGCAGGACGCGCGCAACGCGATCCGCGCGGTGCACGCGATCCGCGACGCGCTCGTGCGCGCCGATCCGGCCGGCCGCCCGGCGTACAGCGCCAACGCCACCGGCTACATCGACCGGCTGCGAACGCTCGATCGCGCGATCGCCGCCTGCATGGACGCGATCCCGGCCGCCCGGCGCCGGCTCGTCACCGACCACGACGCGCTGGGCTACTACGCCGACCGCTACGAGATCGACGTCGTCGGGACCGTGATCCCGGCGCTCTCGACACAGGCGCAGGCGTCGGCCGGCGAGGTCGCCCGCCTCGTGCGCACGATCCGCGACTCCGGGGTGACGACGATCTTCCCCGAGGGCTCCGCCAACCCCAAGCTCACGCGCGCGATCGCCGGCGACGCCGGCGCGCGGGTCGGCCCAGCGCTCTACGCCGACACGCTCGGCCCAGCGGGCAGCGTGGGGGAGACGTACATCGGCGCGCTGCGCTTCAACACCCGGGCGCTCGCGGCCGGCTTCGCCGGGCGCCAGCGGCGCTGTCAGCTGTAGGCGTCCCAGGCCTTCAGGAACGGGAGCGGGTCAAACGCCGCGCCGCCCGTGTACCAGCCCGGCCCGCTCCACAGCTCGAAGTGCAGGTGGCAGCCGTTGGCGTCTCCGGTGTCGCCGACATGGCCGATCGCCTGGCCGGTCAGCACGCGCGCGCCCTTCGCCAGCGGCGACGGTTCGCGCAGGTGCATGTAGGCGTAGTCGACGTCGGTCCCTTCGCCGTCGATGACGAGGTAGTTGCCGGCCGCGCTCTGGAAGCGGTTGAGCTTCACGACGCCGCCGCGCGCGGCGACCAGCGGCGTGCCGCAGCGGGCGAAGACATCGTGGCCCTCGTGCGAATGGCCGTCGCGCCCGGCGCCGAACGCCGCCTGCCCCTCGCCGTAGCTGTGGCTTCCGCGCACGGGGAACTTGTGGTCGACGAGATCGAACGGGGCGGTGGCGAGCACCGCCGGCGCGGCGGCCGCGGCGATCAGGCCGGCCGCGGGCGCGCCCGCGAACACGCGAAACTCGTAGCGGCCCGGCGGCTGCGGCGCTCCCTCGATCCGGCCGTCCCACAGGACCGTGCTGACGACGCCGGGCGCGAGCGCCACCGGCCAGCCCTGGACGGTGGCGCCGTCGATCACGCGCACGAGCGCGACGGTGACCGCCATCGGCGCGCGCGCCAGCAGGTCGACGCGCGCCGGGCGCGCGGCGTCATAGAACACCTGCCGGCCGACCACGCGGACATCGAGCGCGCCACCCCCCGAGCCGCGCTGCAAGGAGACCAGGACGCGGCTTGGCTTCGAACGCGCTCCGCCCCGGCTGACCGCCCGCAGCCGGCCGCTCGCCGCCCGCTCGGGCACGGCGACATCGACGCTTGCGGGGCGGGCCTTGAGCACGCGCGCGATGAGGTTGTCGTTGTTGCCCTTCGCGCCTAGGAACACGATGCTCGTGACGTCGCCCATCGCCCGTCCGCGCACCCGCAGCGTGCTGCCGGGCTTGGCCGCGTCGGCGGGCGCGCAGGCGGCGACGCAGGAGGCGCCGGTGATCCGCGCCGGCTCGGAGGCGTAGGCGCCGCCGGACGCGGTGGCGGACGCGCCGGCGGGCAGCGTGAGGCACAGCCCCGATATCACCGCGACGACGATGCGCTTCAGCTCGACCAGCCCCCCTTGTGTGCTGCTTACGGGGTTAGCTGACGGGCTCGCGCGGCCAAGGTCCGCGCTACCGGTGACATCCACCTGGATTCGCCCCACGGCCCACGCGCCCGAGCGCCCGTGCCGATGGTTCCCCCGCTCCGCCGCTCTGCGCGGCGAATTCAGCGACTTGCTGCGCGGGACCGTACATGATCCGGCGGCGCGAGAGTGGTGACATATCCCACCAGTTCCACGCCCGTCAGCGATGTCCTATGCTTGTCCTCGCCGCGCGGAGATCCGCGTGGCGTTTTCACGCCATGAAGACCTACGTAGCCAATGCCAACGATCGCGAGCGCAACTGGCTCGTCGTCGACGCCACCGGGCAGACGCTCGGCCGTCTGGCGACCCAGATCGCCGACACCCTGCGCGGCAAGCGCAAGCCGACCTACACCCCGCACGTCGACACCGGCGACTTCGTCGTCGTCGTCAACGCGGAGAAGATCTCGGTGACCGGCAACAAGCGCGCCGCGAAGATGTACTACCGCCACTCGGGCTATCCCGGTGGGCTGAAGACGCGGACGCTCAACGACATGCTCGAGCGTCGCCCCGAGGAGGTGCTGCGCCTCGCGGTCAAGGGCATGCTGCCGCGCAACCGCCTCGCCCGCAAGCAGCTCACGAAGCTCAAGATCTACGCCGGGCCTGAGCATCCCCACCAGGCCCAGAAACCGCAACCGATGGAGCTGGACTCGTGATCGACGAGAGCGTCGAGCCGCCCGAGGCGCAAGAGCCCGCGGGCGACACGCCGGAGGCCGAGACCTCCGCCCCCGCCGAGGAGCCTGCCGCCGCCGCTCCCGCCGAACCCGCCCCCACTGCGGGCGCCGACGACGAGGACGACGAGACCGCTGCTCCGCGCGTCAAGCCCGCCATCCCGGGCGCCGACCTCGAGGTCGACATCGTCGCCGAGGGCGCCGACCCGCTCGCTCGCGAGGAGATGGACGAGTACGAGCTCGCCGAGGCGCTCGCCGCCGAGGAGGATCGCCAGGACGAGCAGCCGGTCGCCGCCGTCATCGATCTCGCCTCCGGCGCGCGCTACCGGGCGACGGGCAAGCGCAAGACCGCCGTCGCCCGCGTGATCCTCAGGCCCGGCAGCGGCGCCTACACCGTCAACGGCAAGCCGCTGGACACGTTCTTCCCACGCCCGTCGCTGGGTCGCAACATCCGCCAGCCGCTCGAGGCCGTCGGCTACGAGGACCGCATGGACGTCGTCGTGCGCGTGCACGGCGGCGGCGTCAGCGCGCAGGCCGGCGCGCTGCGCCACGGGATCTCCCGCGCGCTGCTGGAGGCCGATCCGAACCTGCGCGGCGAGCTCAAGCGCCGCGGCTTCCTGACGCGCGACCCGCGCGTGAAGGAACGCAAGAAGGCCGGCCTGAAGAAGGCCCGCAAGAAGCCGCAGTTCTCCAAGCGCTAGCCGCTGACGCGCAACGGATCCGTGCGCAAGCTCTTCGGCACCGATGGTGTCCGAGGCGTCGCCGGTGTGGTGCTGACGGCCGAGCTGGCGCTGGCCCTGGGCGCCGCGGCGACACGCGAGGTCGGCGGGCCGCACCCGCGCGTGCTCGTCATCCGCGACACGCGCGAGTCGGGCCCGATGCTCGAGGCGGCGCTCGCCGCCGGGATCGCCTCCGCGGGCGGCGACGTGCTGCTCGGCGGCGTCCTGCCGACGCCCGCGGCTCCGCTGTTGATCGGCCGCTTCGGCTTTGACCTCGCGGCGGTCATCTCGGCGTCACACAACCCGTTTCAGGACAACGGAATCAAGTTCTTCGGCGCCGACGGCTTCAAGCTCTCCGATGCAACCGAGCTGGCGATCGAGCAGCGCCTGGGCCAGCCGCCGGCCGGCGGCCGGACCGATCGCATCGGCGCCGTCAGCGAGCTGCACGGCACCACCGAGGACTACCTGCGCGCGCTGCACGAACGCTTCGCCGGCCTCTCGCTGCAGGAGATCGACGTCGTGCTGGACTGCGCCAACGGCTCGACGTACCGCGCGGCGCCCGAGATCTTCCGCCGCCTCGGCGCGACCGTCACCGTGCTCGCCGAGACACCCGACGGTCGCAACATCAACGACGGCTGCGGCTCGACGCACCTGCAGGGCGTCATCAGCGCGATGCGCGACGGCGGCCACGACGTCGGCTTCGCCTTCGACGGCGACGGCGACCGCCTGCTGGCGGTCGATCGCAACGGCGCAATCGTCGACGGCGACGAGCTCGTGGCGCTCGCGACGCTGCACCTGCGCGCGGAGGATCGCCTGCCGGGCGGCGGCGTGGTCGTGACCGTCATGACGAACTACGGCTTCCATACGGCGATGCGGACGGCCGGCGTCGAGGTCGCGACGACCGCCGTCGGTGACCGCTACGTGCTCGAGGAGCTGCGCGAGCGCGGCTGGGGTCTCGGCGGCGAGCAGTCGGGCCACATCATCGACATGGGCTTCGTTCCCTCGGGTGACGGCATCGCGTCGGCCCTGCTGACGCTCGAGGCGCTCGGTGGGCGCGATCTCGCCGAGCGCGATGCCATGGACAAGCTGCCCCAGAAGCTCGTCAACGTGCGTGTCGTCGACCGCGTCGCGGCGATCGCGTCGGACGCGCTGGCCACCGCGACGGCTGCCGAGTCGGCGGCCCTCGAGGGCCGCGGTCGGGTGCTGGTTCGGCCGTCGGGGACCGAGCAGCTCGTGCGCGTCATGGTCGAGGCACCGACCGCGGAGGAGACCGACGCCGTCTGCGAGCGGCTCGTCGCGATCGTCGAATCCGAGGCCGCGGGCGCCGTAACCTAGACGTCCAGCCGGGAGGGGTGTCCCCGGACTCGCCTAGTCTCTCTGCCATGTGTGGAATCGTCGGCTATGTCGGCCAGCGTCCCGTGCAGGAGATCCTGCTCGCCGGCCTGGAGAAACTCGAGTACCGCGGCTATGACTCGGCGGGCGTGTCGGTTCTCGCCGACGGCGAGATCGCGTCCGTTCGCGCGGTCGGAAACCTCAGCAAGCTGCGCGCGGCGGTGCTGCACTTCAACAACGGCTCGGGCGGCGCGGCGCCAGCCGGCGGCGGCGCGGCCGTCGCGCTCGCCGAGCTGCCGGTGACGAGCGGGATCGGCCACACGCGCTGGGCGACGCACGGCCGCGTGACGGAGTCAAACGCCCACCCGCATTTCGACACCAGCGACCGCGTTCACGTCGTCGTCAACGGGATCGTCGAGAACTACCTCTTCCTCAAGCGCCGGCTCGGCGACATCGGCGCCGACTTCACGTCGGAGACCGACGCCGAGGTGATCGCCCACCTCGTCTCGTACCACATGGCGCGCGGCAGCCTCGTCGAGGCGGTGCGCGCGGCGTACGCCGAGCTCGAGGGCCACTACGCGTTCGTCTGCATGAGCGCCGACGAGCCCGGCACGCTCGTCGGGGCGCGCAAGGAATGCCCGCTGATCGTCGGTCGCGGCGACGGCGAGCAGTTCCTCGGTTCGGCGATCCCCGCCTTCCTCAGCCACACGCGCGACGTGCAGGTCATCGAGAACGAGGAGATCGTGGTGTTGACGCCCGCTGGCGTCGAGTTCATCGCGCCCGACGGCACGCCGATCGAGCGCGCGATCACGCGCGTGAACTGGGACGAGTCGACCGCCGAGAAGGGCGGCTACGAGACGTTCATGCTCAAGGAGATCCACGAGCAGGCCGACGCCGTCGCGGAGACCGTCGCCGATCGCACGACGCGGCCCGACGGCGTCGATCTCGCCGAGGCCGAGCTCGACGAGTCGCTGCTGCAGGGCATCGACCGGATCCTCATCCTCGCCGCCGGCACGTCGTTTCACGCCGGCCTGATCGGGCGCTACGCGATCGAGGAGTGGGCGCGGATCCCCGTCGACATGGACATCGCGTCGGAGTGGCGCTACCGCAACCCGATCGTCACCGAGCGCGAGCTCGTCATCGCCATCACGCAATCGGGCGAGACCGCCGACACGCTGGCGGCGATGCGCCTGGCGCGTGATCGCGGCGCGCGCGTGCTGGCCTGCACGAACGTCGTCGGCTCGCAGGCCACGCGCGACGCCGACGGGGTGCTCTACACGCGCGCGGGGATGGAGATCTCGGTCGCTGCCACGAAGACGTTCGTCTGCCAGGTGGCCGCGATGTACCTGCTCGCGCTGCGCCTCGCGGAGCTGCGCGGGACGATGGACCGCGCGCGGCTCAGCGAGCTCGTCGCGGAGGTCAAGCAGCTGCCGACGCGCATCACCGAGCTCATCGAGGGCCTCGACGCATCGGTCAAGGCCGCCGCCGAGCGCCACGCCGACTCGGACTTCTACCTGTACCTCGGCCGCCACGTCGGCCGCGCGGTGGCGCTCGAGGGTGCGCTGAAGCTCAAGGAGATCTCCTACATCGCCACCGACGCCTACGCGGGCGGTGAGATGAAGCACGGGCCGATCGCGCTGCTCGACGAGTCCACGCCGGTCGTCTGCGTGGCGACCGACATGCCGATCCTCGACAAGATGATCTCCAACATCCAGGAGGTCCGGGCCCGCGGAGCGCACGTCATCGCGATCGCGACCGAGGGCGACGACCGTCTCGAGCCCGTCGCCGAGGAGGTCATCTACGTCCCGCGCACGGACTGGATGCTGCAGGCCCTGCTCGCGGTCATCCCGCTGCAGCTGTTCGCGTACTACGTCGCGCGCAAGCGTGGGCTGAACATCGACCAGCCGCGCAACCTGGCGAAGACCGTCACGGTGGAGTAGCCGCGGCGGTCGACGGGCCGCGTCTACGATGGCCGGATGCCCGTCGGGATCGACCTGCTGGAGATTGAGCGCATGGAGCAGGCGCTCGAGCGCCGGCCGGGCCTCGCGCTGCGGCTGTTCACCGACGGCGAGCGCGCCTACGCCGCCCGCCGCGCGCGTCCGGGGCAACACCTCGCGGCGCGCTTCTGCGCCAAGGAGGCGGTCGCCAAGGCGCTGCGGCTGGAGGTCTGGAACCCGCGCGACATCGAGGTCGTGGGGGAGGGGGCGCAGACCGGGGTGGCGCTGCACGGCACGCTCGCCGAGATGGGCGTGCGGGTCGACATCTCGATGACGCACTCCAAGGCGACCGCCGGCGCCGTCGCGCTCGTGCGCGTGCCGGGAACCGCGCCGGATGGCGACGGCTGACGACCCGCCCAGCGCCGCCGCGCCCGCGTCGAACGCGCCGCCGCTGCCCGACTGGCTGGAGCCGCTCTACGGCGCCGAGCAGATGCGCGCGATGGACCGCTGGGCAATCGAGGAGCGCGGCGTCCCATCGCTTGACCTCATGGAGCGCGCCGGCGCCGGTCTGGCGCTGTTCACCGACCGCGCCGTGTCGCGCGGGCCGGTCGCGGTCGTCTGCGGCAAGGGCAACAACGGCGGCGACGGCTTCGTCGCGGGGCGGCTCCTGCGCGAGCTGGGCCGCGGCGTGCGCGTGCTGCTGCTCGCCGCGCCCGAGGAGTACAAGGGCGACGCCGCGGTCAACCTGCAGCGCCTGGCTGGCGCCCACGAGCCCTTTGACCCGTCGGCGCTCGACGATGCCGCCGTCGTCGTCGACGCGATCTTCGGGACGGGGTTCGACGGCGAGCCGCGCGCCGTCGCCAAGGATGCGATCGAGACGATCGCCGTGCTCGACGTGCCGGTCGTCGCGGCCGATATCGCCAGCGGCGTCGACGCATCGACCGGCGCGGCGGCGCGCGTGTCGATTGTCGCGGGCACGACGGTGACCTTCGCCGCGGCGAAGCCGGGGCACTGGATCGCGCCGGGCAAGCAGCAGACCGGCGAGCTGCACGTCGTCGACATCGGGATCCCGGCGGGCGCCCCCGTGAGGGCGGACGTCGGCCTCATGACCGCGCGCGTCCACGCGCTCGTGCCCACCCGCGAGAGCGGGGCGACGAAGTTCAGCTCCGGGCACGTCGTCGTCGCGGGCGGCTCGCGCGGGCTGACCGGGGCGCCCTGCCTGGCGGCCGAGGCGGCGATGCGCGCGGGCGCCGGCTACGTCACCGCGCTCGTCCCGGCGTCGCTGGAGCTCGTCTTCGAGACGCGGCTGCTGGAGGTCATGACGCGCGCGCTGCCCGACGACGACGGCGCGCACGCGCCGGGCGGGGTCGATGCCGCCCTGGCGGCGATCGAGCGTGCCGGCGCGCTCGTGCTCGGCCCCGGCGCAGGGCGCAGCGCGGGCGCCGTCGACTTCGTGCGCGCGCTGGCGGCGCGGGTCGACGTCCCGCTCCTGCTCGACGCCGACGGGCTCAATGCCCACGCCGGCGTGCTCGAGTCGCTCGCCGAGCGCGCCGCCCCCACGATCCTCACGCCGCACGCCGGCGAGCTCGCACGCCTGCTCGACACGTCGAGCGACGCCGTCGGCCGCGCGCGGCTGCGCAGCGCGCGCGAGGCCGCGCGGCGCGCGAACGCCGTCGTCGTGCTGAAGGGCGACGACACGATCGTCGCGCTGCCCGACGGCCGCGCCGCCGTCAACGGCCTGTCCGCCCCCGCACTCGCGACGGCGGGCACCGGCGACGTGCTGAGCGGCATCATCGGCGCGTTCCTGGCGAAGCGGATGGACCCGTTCGCCGCCGCCTGCGCGGGCGTGCGCCGCCACGCGGCGGCGGGTCGCGTCGCCGCCGCCGAGCCCGGTCCCGACGGCGTCATCGCCAGCGACGTGATCGCCGCGCTGCCACGGGCGCTGCGCGGGGAGCCCGGCGAGTCCGCCGAGTAGCCTGCGCGCGATGGCGGTTCAGCAGGACGTGGCGGTTCGCGCGATCGCCCGTGTCAACCTCGCGGCGATCGAGCGCAACGTCGCGCGCATGCGGCGCGAGCTGCGGGCCGACGGCGCCGACGCTACGCGCGTCGCTTTCCGCGCAGTCGATTCCTACGGTGCGCCTCGGCCTTACGTGACCGGTGATGTGACGATCCGCGTCATCGGTCCTGCCATGCTGGTGGGTG
>Ga0136613_10002058_pt1 | contig 10688 bp, 11 predicted proteins | sample AntDrymUQ2722106_2_FD_106649 | JGI IMG/M metagenome (GOLD analysis project Ga0136613, IMG submission 106649) | Polar desert sand microbial communities from Dry Valleys, Antarctica - metaG UQ272 (21.06) | ecosystem: Environmental > Terrestrial > Soil > Desert | place: Antarctica: Dry Valley... | reverse complement strand
TCGGGCCTGCCCAAGACGGTCGTGCTCACGAGCGAGGAGATCCGCCAGGCGCTCGAGGAGCCGCTGTCGCAGATCATCGACGCGGTCAAGGAGACGCTCGACCGCACGCCGCCGGAGCTGTCCTCGGACATCATGGACCGCGGGATCATGCTCGCCGGCGGCGGCTCGCTGCTGCAGGGGCTCGACGAGCGCCTGCGCGAGGAGACGCAGATGCCGTGCCACCTGGCGGAGTCGCCGCTGACGTGCGTGGCCGTCGGCTCGGGCCGGTCGCTCGAGGAGTTCGAGGTCATCCACCGCACGAACCGCAACTCGTCGAAGCACCGCCGCAAGCGGTACTAAACCCCCTTGGAGTCAACGCCAGCGTGTATGACAAAACGGTCCGCCGTCGCCGGGCAGTCCTCGGGCTGCTCGTCGCCTGCTCCCTGATCCTGCTCACCGCCTACTTCGGTGAAACCGGCAGCGGCGCCCTGCACGGCGTGCAGCGCGGCACGAGCGAGATCCTGAACCCGATCCAGGAGGGGGGCAGCCGGGCGCTGAAGCCGATCCGCGACCTGTTCGGCTGGTTCGGCGACACGGTCGCCGCCAAGGGCCAAGTCGAGGAGCTGCGCCGCGAGCGCGACCGCCTGCGCAGCGAGGTGATGGCCAACGAGGTCCGCAAGGCCGACTACACCCGGCTCGCCGCGATGGTCGAGCTCGACGGCGCGCTCGGCCTCGAGGACAAGGGCCTGAAGACGGGCCGCGTGATCTTCCAGTCTCCGACCGTCTGGTACGCGACCGTGCGCGTCGACAAGGGCTCCGACGACGGCGTCCGCATCGGGCAGCCGGTGATCAACGAGGAGTCGCTGATCGGCCGCGTGACCGAGGTCTTCGGCGGCGCGGCGCAGGTGACGCTGATCACCGACACGACGATGCGGGTGCCCGCGCGCGCCGGCCGGCGCGGCGAGTTCGGGATCGTCGAGCCGTCCAGCGCCGGCAACCCCAACGACCTCGTGATGAAGTTCACCAAGCCCGACGCGCGCATCCGCACCGGCGACCGCGTCGTCACGCGCGGCACGGAGCCCGACGACCGCCTGCAGTCGCTGTACCCCGTCGGCCTGCCGATCGGCCGCGTCTGGCGGATCGAGAACGAGGGCACCGACACGCAGGAGATCCACCTGCGCCCGTTCGCCGACATGCGCAGCCTCGACGTCGTCCAGATCCTCACCAACCCGCGGGGCGGGGAGTAGGGGTCCAGTGGTCACGCCGCAGCTGATCGCGCGCCTCGCCGCCCTCGGCGTGCTCGGCGTCGTCGTGCAGACCGCGGCCGTCTCGCAGCTGCCGGTCGCGGGCGGCAACGCCGACCTGTCGCCGCTGCTCGTCATGGCGGTCGGCCTGCTCTGCGGGTCGCTGGCGGGCGGCAGCTTCGGCTTCGGCGTCGGCCTGTTCGCCGACGTCGTCTCGCTGCAGACGCTCGGCGTGTCCTCGCTCGTGCTGCTGGGCGTCGGCTACGGCGCCGGGCGCCTGCGCGAGGCGCGCGACCCCGAGGGGACGATCGTGCCGATCGCCGTCGGCGCCGCCGCGACGCTGGCGTTCGGCATCGGCTTTGCGCTGCTGCAGTTCCTGCTCGGCGTGGACGCTCCCGTCAGCTGGGCGCTGCTGCGCCAGCTGCTGGCGACGCTCGTCATCAACGCGCTGCTCGCGCTGCCGGTGTACGCGGTCGTGCGGCGCTGCCTGCACGGCGCGCTGCCCGAGGATCCGCGCCGCCGCCGCCGGCGCGCCTACACGACCGGCGGCCTGAGCCCGCTCTCGCGCGGAGTGGAGATCCGGCGATGATGGAGCCCGCCGGCGACCGCCGGACGCCGATCACCCCGCAGCTCGCGCTGCGCGTCGCGATCTTCGGCGGCATCGCGCTCGCGCTGTTTGCGATCGTCTTCTTTCGCCTGTGGTACCTGCAGGTGCTGTCGGGCGACCGGTACCTGGCCGAGGCCGCCGTCAACCGCGTGCGCGAGCTGCGCATCCAGGCGCCGCGCGGCAAGATCGTCGACCGCAACGGCACGGTCATCGTGCGCAACCGCCAGGCCGTCGTGGTCGAGCTCGATCCGGCCAAGCTGCCCGACGCCGAGCGCACGGCGGCCGCCGAGTGGGGCAGGAAGGCCGGCCTGCGGGCCGCCCGGCCGAAGGGTCAGCGCGGCGAGCCGATCGCCTACCCGCCGATTGCGACCGAGGAGCTCGAGACGCGCTACCGCCGGCTCGGTGCCGTCGTCGGGAAGTCCGCGCGGCGCATCCACCGCGAGGTCGTGCGGTCGCTCGTGCTCGTCCCGTACTCCGCGATCCGGATCAAGACCGACGTCGACGAGTCCGTGCTCGCCTACATCTCCGAGCGGCCCGAGCGGTTCCCCGGCGTCAAGGTCGAGAAGACCTACCTGCGCTACTACCCGCAGGACTCGCTGGCGGCGCAGATCCTCGGCACCGTCGGCGAGATCAACCCCAAGGAGCTCAAGAGCCCGCGCTTCCGCGGCGTCAAGCAGGGCACCGTGATCGGCACCGGTGGCCTGGAGCGCACCTACGACCGCTACCTGCGCGGCGTCCCGGGCGTGCAGCGCGTGCAGGTCGACGCCTTCGGCCGGCCGGTCCCCAACGGCGCGCTCAGGCGCGAGGAGCCGATCGCCGGCCAGCGCCTGCGCCTGTCGCTGGACCTCGGGCTGCAGCGCGTTGGCCAGCGCATGCTCGGCGACATCGGCGGCGGCAAGCCCGGCGCGTTCGTCGCGCTCGATCCGCGCGACGGCCAGGTCCTCGGGATGGGCTCCTACCCGAGCTTTGACCCCGCGGTGCTGACCAAGCCGCTCTCGCAGGAGCGCTACGAGGAGCTGCTCGGCGAGGGTGGCGCCGGACCCCTGTTCAACCGCGCGATCTCGGGCCGCTACCCGACGGGCTCGACGTTCAAGGCGATCACGGCGCTGGCCGGCCTGGAGAACGGGCTCATCTCGCCGGGCGCGACGATCAACGACACGGGCTGCATCCAGGTCGGCGAGGCCGAGCGCTGCAACGCCAAGGAGGCGGTGTACGGCAGCGTCGACCTCTCCCGCGCGCTGCAGGTCTCCTCGGACATCTACTTCTACAAGCTCGGCATCAACGCGTTCTACAACGATGGCAAGCCCGGCGACGTCGTCATCCAGCGCTACGCGCGCAAGCTGGGCTTCGGCAGGCCGACGGGCATCGATCTGCCGGGCGAGGACAGCGGCGTGGTGCCCGACCGCACATGGCGCGAGGAGCGCAACGACGCCGAGGTCGAGTGCCGCAAGAAGAAGCACATCTCCCAGACCGTCAACGTCTTCGCGGCCGGGGCCGCCGGCTGCGGGATCGCCGACGGGCGCCCGTACAACCTCGGCGACACCGTCAACCTCTCCGTCGGCCAGGGCGACCTGCAGGCGACGCCGCTGCAGCTCGCGGTCTCCTACGCGGCGATCGCCAACAAGGGCAGGGTCGTCGTGCCGCACCTCGGGCTGGAGATCGAGCGTGCCAACGGGGAGCTCGTGCAGCGCATCGAGCGCGATCCCGCGCGCCGGATCAAGATGGACGAGGAGGACCGTCAGGCCGTCGCCAGCGGCCTGCACCGCGCGGCGAGCGAGGCGGGGGGCACCTCGGCCGACGTCTTCGCCGGCTGGCGCCACGACCTGTTCCCCGTCTTCGGCAAGACCGGTACCGCCGAACGCCAGCCCAAGCAGGACCAGTCGTGGTACGTCGCCTACGTGCCCGACCCCAAGCGCCCGATCGTCGTCGCGGTGACGGTCGAGGAGGGCGGCTTCGGCGCCGCGACGGCGGCCCCGATCGCCTGCCGGATGCTCGCCAAGTTCTACGACCAGCGCGTCGCCTGCGCGCGCGGCGAGTCCACGACGCAGTGAACGAGCCGGTCGCCACGCGGTTGCCGGCCGGGCTGCGCCTGCCCTTCGATCCGCTGCTCGCGCTGGCCGCGATCGGGCTCATGGCCGCGTCGCTCGTTACCCTGAACGCATCGACAAGCACAGACGTCCCTGGCGATCCGCACTACTACGTCACGCGGCAATGCGTGTTCTTCGTCGTCGGCACGCTGTTCGCGATCGTCCTGAGCCGGATCGACTATTCGCGCCTGCGCGAGCTGAAGTACGGGATCTACGGGCTGATGATCGGCGTCCTGCTGCTCGTCGCCGTCTTCGGTGGCGTCACGCGCGGCTCGCGCCGGGCGATCCAGCTGCCGTTCTTCGAGGTGCAGGCCTCCGAGCTTGGCAAGGTGCTGCTCGTCGCGGCGCTGGCCGGGTTCGTCGTCGATCGCTCGCGCCGCCTCGGCGAGCGCGATACGACGGCACGGCTCGTGCTCGTGGCGATGATCCCCGCGATCTTCGTGATGAGCTCCGACCTCGGCTCGGGGCTCGTCTACATCGCGATCCTCTTCGCCGTGCTGTTCATCGCGGGCGTCAGCTGGCGGCACTTCGCCGGGCTGCTGACGCTCGGCGCGCTCTCGGTGACGCTCGTGCTGATCGCGGCGCCGGCGCTCGGCGTGACCGTGCTCAAGGCCGAGCAGACCGAGCGCCTGACGTCCTTTCTGTACCCGTCGGACAACGCCGGCGACGCCGGCTATCAGCAGAACCAGTCGCGTATCGCGATCGGCTCGGGCCAGAAGACCGGCCGCGGCAATCTCGCGACGCAGTCCAAGCTGGACTTCCTGCCCGAGGAACGCACGGACTTCGCCTTCGCCGCCGCCGCCGAGCGCTGGGGCTTCGCGGGCGCCGGTCTGATTCTCTCGCTGTACGCGCTGCTGGTCTGGCGCGGCCTCCGGATCCTCACCGTGGCCAAGAACCTCTACGGCGCGCTGATCGCCGGAGGCATCGTGGCCATGCTGCTGTTCCAGGTCTTCGTCAACGTCGGCATGAACGTCGGGATCATGCCCATCACCGGCATCCCACTGCCGCTCTTCTCTTACGGCGGCAGCTCGGTGCTTTCCACGCTCCTGGCCATCGGCCTGTTGCAGTCGATCTATGCGCAAGGGCGCTTTGCGGCTGCGACCAAGCGCCGGAGCCTCCCATTCTGATCAAAGGATCTCTTCCCAATGAAGAAGCAAGTGCTCGTAAGCGTCGACCGTGGAGAAACACGTGTCGCGCTGCTGGAAGCGACCGGTAAGCCGGGCGCAGCAAAGAAGCCGACGCGGTCCAAGAAGGTCGACCCGGCCGATGGCTACCGCGTCGCGGAGCTGTACTTCGAGCGGCGCGGTGCGCGCTCGATCGTCGGCAACATCTACAAGGGCAAGATCGACAACGTCCTCGCCGGCCTGGAGGCCGCGTTCGTCGACATCGGCTTGGAGAAGAACGGCTTCCTGCACGTCGACGAGATCGTCGTCCCCGGCGTCGACGTCGGCCGCCGCGGCCGCGGCAAGGAGGGCGGCTCGAAGATCACCGAGCTGATCAAGCCCGGCCAGGAGATCGTCGTGCAGGTCGTCAAGGACCCGCTGAAGAGCAAGGGTGCGCGGCTGTCGATGGAGCTCACCGTCGCCGGGCGCTACATGGTCTACGCCCCGATGGGCGAGGGCATCGGCGTGTCACGCCGCCTGGAGGACCGCGAGCGTGAGCGCCTGCGCCGCGAGACGAAGGGCCTCGATCTGCGCGGCGGCGGCGCGATCATCCGCACCGCCGCCAGCGGCGCCGAGCGCGAGGACTTCGAGCGCGAGCTGCAGTACCTCTTCAAGCTCCACGACGTGTTGCTCAAGCGCGTCGAGGAGACGCCCGCGCCCGGGCTCGTCTTCCAGGAGGCCGACCTCTCCGTGCGCGTCGTGCGCGACATCTTCTCCGAGCACTTCGAGCGCGCGATCGTCGACGACCCCAAGCAGCACCAGCGGCTCGTGTCGTTCTTCACGCGCACGGCGCCCGAGCTCGTCGACCGCGTCGAGCTCTACGAGGAGAAGCAGCCGCTGTTCGAGGCCTTCGGCGTCGAGAAGGTCATCGACGGCCTGATGACGCGCCGCGTCGACCTGCCCAGCGGCGGCTACCTCATCATCGACTACGCCGAGGCGCTGACGGTCATCGACGTCAACTCGGGCTCGTTCATCGGCCGCGGCAAGGGCGCGCGGCTGGAGGACACGATCACTACGACGAACCTCGAGGCCGCCGAGGAGGTCGTCAACCAGCTGCGCCTGCGCGACATCGGCGGGATCATCGTCATCGACTTCATCGACATGGCGCGCGCCCGCAACCGCGACGCCGTACTCAAGACCTTACGCCAGACGCTCGACGAGGACCGCACCAAGACGTTCACCGCCGAGATCTCCAAGCTCGGCCTCGTCGAGATGACGCGCCAGAACGTCACCGAGGGCGTGCGCGAGATCATCTCGCGGCCCTGCCCGATGTGCGACGGCGACGGCGTGATCAAGTCCGAGGAGACGATCGCGATCGAGTTCGAGCGGCGCCTGCGGGTGCTCGCCAAGAAGGCGCCCAAGAAGCACGAGGCGTTCCTCGTGCAGATGAACCCGCGCGTCAGCCAGGTCTTCACCGGCAACGGCAAGCGCGTGCTGCACGCGCTCGAGGAGGAGACCGGGCGCCGCTTTCACTTCACCGGCTCCGAGGGCCTGCCGGTCGATCACTTCGACGTGGTCATGGAGGGCTCGCGCGACGAGGTCATGGAGCGCGCGGTGCCCTTTCGCGAGGGCGACGAGGTGCTCGTGCACATCGTCGAGCCGCACATGTACGACGTCGACGACGCGGTCGCCAAGATCGACGGCTACATCATCTCCGTCGCCGGCGGCGGTCGCTTCGTCGGGGCCAAGCGGCTCGTGCGCATCGACCACGCCGGACGCACCTCGGCGACGGCGACGCTGCTCGACGTGCCCGCGGAGCCCGACGCGCCCGACGAGCCCACGCCGGACGCCGAGAACGACGACGGTGACGATGGCGTAGAATCGACGGCTCGGCGCCGCGGCCGCAGAGGCGGACGGCGCCGTTCGCGCGCCGCGGCCGAGCCCAGCGCGACCCCTGCTCCGGAAAGCTGAACCACCCCTCACCATGCCCTACGCAATCGTCAAGACCGGCGGCAAGCAGTACCGCGTCGAGGAGGGCCAGACCCTGCTCGTCGAGCGGCTCGCCGACGAGGAGGGCGCGACCGTCGCGCTCCAGCCGCTGCTGTATGCCGCCGACGACGCGATCTTCGACGCCGACGGCCTGAAGAAGGTCTCCGTCAAGGCGCGCATCGTCGGTCACGAGCGCGGCGAGAAGCTGCGCGTGTTCAAGTTCAAGCCCAAGCGCGGCTACAAGCGGACGACGGGACACCGTCAGGAGCTCACGCGTCTGGAAATTACGGAGGTGAAGGGCTAGTGGCACATAAGAAGGGCCTCGGCTCCTCGCGCAACGGGCGCGACTCCAACGCACAGCGCCTCGGCGTCAAGACTTTCGCCGGCCAGACCGTCACCGGCGGCGAGATCATCGTGCGCCAGCGCGGCACGCGCTTTCGCCCCGGCGAGGGCGTCGGCATCGGCAAGGACGACACGCTCTACGCCCGCGCCGCGGGCACGGTGGTGTTCGGCCAGCAGCGCGGCAAGCGCGTCGTCTCGATCGCTCCGCCCGACGCCGGGTAGGGCAATGCGGGCACGCCGTCGCTCGCTGGCGCCCTAGGCCGGGTTCTGCTCGAGCCACGCGCGCGCCGCGGCGCTGGCCTGCTGGGCGATCGCCGCCACGCTGGCGTCCCGCGCGGGAGGGGCCATCACGCCGAGCCCGACGAGCGTGCGGACGATCGACTCGCGCGGGTCGCGCGCGCTCGACCACGGCTCCGGGAACGGGTCGCCAACCTTGGCGTGCGCGACCCACTCGACGAGCAGCCGCTCGCTGAGCCGCACGCGCGGCGGCCCGTCCAGCGGCCGGACGGTCTCGGGCTGCGGGCGCCGCTCATCCACGCTGCGAGGATCGCACAGTCGCCGGTGCGGCTCAGGTCGGCTGGCCGACCGGTCGGATCAGGATCTCGTTGACGTCGACGTGCGGCGGCTGCGAGACGACGAACATGACCGCGCGGGCGATGTCGTCGGCCGCGAGCGCGTCGGACACCGGGTTGTCGAAGAACGGCGTGTCGACCATGCCCGGCTCGATCGACGTGACGCGCACGCCCGTGTCGTTGAGCTCCTGGCGCACGGACTCCGCCATCGCCGTGACAGCGTGCTTCGTCGCGCTGTAGAGCGAGCCCTGCAGCGCGCGCCGCCCCGCCACCGAGCTCGTCAGCAGCAGGTGGCCGCGCGTCTGCTTCAGCGCGGGGATCGTCGCGCGGATCGTGAACGCGCAGCCGAGGACGTTCGTGAGCACCATGTCGCGCCAGTGCTCGGGGGTCTCCTCGAGAAATCCGCGGGCGGCGCCAAAGCCGGCGTTGGCGAACGCCACGTCGACCCGGCCGAAGGCGTCCAGCGCGGCCTGCACCATCGCCTCCTGCTGATCGTAGTCCGTGACGTCGCAGGTCACGGCGATCGCGCGCTCGGCCCCGCCGAGCTCCTCGGCGAGCTCCGACAGCTTGTCGCTCGAGCGGGCCGCGAGCACGAGCCGGTAGCCGCCGTCCGCCGCATGGCGCGCCGTGGCGGCGCCGATGCCGCTCGAGGCGCCGGTGATCAGGAAGACGGGGTCGTCGGCCATGGATGCTCCTTCTCAGGTCAAGGGCGGGGGGACTGCTACCGCCCCCAGCTCCTACTCCGAGACGCGCCGCGTGGGGTCGGATCCGGTTTGGGCGCCTGGGCCGGGTGCTGTTGGAGCCAGAGCTTCGCCGCGGAGGTGGCCTCGCGCGCGATCGTGGCCACCGCTGTGTCCGGTGCCGGCGGCCGCAGCACGCCGAGCTGGACGAGGTGACTGACCATCGACTGCAGCGGCGAGTGCGCCTGCGACCACGGCTCGGGAAACGGATCGCCGGGCGAGGCGCGCGCGACCCACTCGACGAGCAGCCGGTCGCTCAGGCGGAGGCCATCCGGCGCGCTGGCGAACTGCGGCGTCATGCACCGCTCGATCCGCCGCTGACGAACAGGATGGGGTCGGCCATCGGGCCTAGATCATGCCAGCCGATCGCCCGACACCCGCTGGTGACCTACCGTCCATACGCAACATGCTCTACGACAAGGCGCGCATCTGGGTGCAGGCAGGTGGTGGCGGCGACGGCTGCCTGAGCTTCCGCCGCGAGGCGCACGTCCCGCACGGCGGGCCCGACGGCGGCGACGGCGGGCACGGCGGCGAGGCCGTGGTCATCTGCGACGACTCGCTGCGCGACCTGCAGTCCTTCAAGCGCCGCGCGCACTACAAGGCCAAGCGCGCGGCGCACGGCGAGGGCGCGCTGCGCCACGGCGCCGACGGTGCGCCGCTCGAGATCCGCGTGCCGCCCGGCACACAGGTCACGTCGTGGGACGGCAGCACGCACGACCTCGTCGTCCCCGGCCAGCGCGTCGTCGTCGCCCGCGGCGGCGCGGGCGGGCGCGGCAACAAGCGCTTTGCCACCTCGACGCGCCAGGCGCCGCGGCTCGCCGAGAAGGGCCTGCCCGGCGAGGAGGGCTGGATCGACCTGCGCCTGAAGCTGCTGGCGGACGTCGGCCTCGTCGGCCTGCCCAACGCGGGCAAGTCGTCGCTGCTGGCGCGCATGACGCGCGCCGCGCCGAAGGTCGCCGCCTACCCGTTCACGACCCTCGAGCCGGTGCTCGGGACGCTCGAGGGTGCCGAGCGCCAGCTCGTGATCGCCGACATCCCGGGGCTGATCGAGGGCGCCAGCAAGGGCGCCGGCCTCGGCCATGACTTCCTCGCCCACGTCGAGCGCACGCGGCTGCTCGTGCACGTCCTCGACCTCGCGCCTGTCGACGGCTCCGACCCGCTGGACAACCACGCGACGATCGAGGCCGAGCTGCGCGCGCACGATCCCCGACTGGCCGCGCTGCCGCGCCTGCTCGCCCTGTCGAAGGCCGACCTCGTGCGCGCCGAGGAGGCCGAGCGCACGGCGGACGAGTGGCGCGAGCGGCTCGGCGACGAGGTCGATGTCTTCGTCACGTCGTCGGCCACGGGGCAGGGCCTTGACGAGCTGGCGGTCGAGCTCACGCGCCGCGTGCCGCTGCTGCCCGGTACGGCGGATGCGATCGCCTTCGACGACGTCCCCGCGGTCGATCACCGCGTGTTCCGCCCTGCCGCGGGACGCAACTTCAGCGTCGAGCGCGCCGAGGACGGCGTCTTCCGCGTCGCCGGTGACGGCGTCGAGCGGCTGCTGCTGCGCCATGATCTGGACAACGACGAGGCGCTGGCCCACGTCGAGAACCGCCTGCGCCGGATGGGCGTCATCAGCGCGCTGGAGGCGCAGGGCTTCGAGCCCGGCGACGACGTCGAGATCGCCGGCGTGCTGTTCGAGCTGCACCCCAACTAGAAACCAGCGCGCGGGCGCAACCTTTGCGGCCCTGGCCGTGTTGTCGCGAGGGCGCGGTCAACGACCAGGGGAGGATCTGTGCGGCAAATGCGGGGAGCATCACGATGTGCCGGCGACGCGCGGGGCGGGCCGACCCATTACCGTTGCGCGCCGATGAGGCTCCGAACGACCGCGATCGCCGCGCTCATGCTCCTGACGCTGTCCGTGCCGGCGGCGCAGGCATCACCCGATCAGGTCTCGGTGATGATGGACGACGACCAGCTGCTGTACCGCACCGATGCGCTGCGCGGGCGCGCGCTCGTGCAGATGCGCTCCCTCGGGGTCGA
>Ga0136613_10002056_pt1 | contig 10689 bp, 8 predicted proteins | sample AntDrymUQ2722106_2_FD_106649 | JGI IMG/M metagenome (GOLD analysis project Ga0136613, IMG submission 106649) | Polar desert sand microbial communities from Dry Valleys, Antarctica - metaG UQ272 (21.06) | ecosystem: Environmental > Terrestrial > Soil > Desert | place: Antarctica: Dry Valley... | reverse complement strand
GCACAATTTGGATGGCAGGAATAGCCGCCGAAAACCTAGTTTATAACAATGCCCAAGGGGGTGCGGACGATATTAATAAATTGCGAAAGGTACTTGCACCAATTGGCTTTTCTATCGCTGCTCAAAATCAAAAACAGCGCTCTAGTGCGTTGCAGGCAAAAACTATCATCGCCGAACACTGGACAGCCTACGAAGCTTTGGTTAAGGCAATGCAGCAGCGTGTTTCTGTAGATGATTGCCGCATGATAATTGTCAGAAATTCTCAACCGTCTAGTTAGCTTCAGGTTCTGGGGCTGGTTTTGGTGGATTTAAAAACCTTTCCCAAGTAGCAATTTGATCTTGAGCGCCGGGGTAAGCTTCGGTTCCTAACGGTACAAGTTTAGCAACTTCAATCGCCCCAGGAATATCGGATTGTCCGCGCTCTTGAGCAATACTTAGTATCCGATTGCTCCACTCGGCGATCGTCAAGTTTGCATCGTAGCGTAAGGGGCTGCTATTAGGAATTCGATTAGCAACTCGAATTGCTCTTACTAGCGATTCTGGGGTTCCTTGTACGGCTATTTGCCGCGCTTGTTGCCAATTTACCCGCGCGTTAATTTGTCCTTCCCAGTCATTGATTGCCGATCGCGCTTCACCAGATAGACTGCGCCCAGTTTTAATTTGTCCGGCGGTTTCAATTGCCAAAGGTAAATTACCTCTACTAGCGAGGCTACGGGCTTCCTCTAATAAGGGGCGATCTTCTACCTGTTCAATAAGTTGTCGCCAAGCGCGAATTTTGCGCCGTGCTTCAGAATATAAAGATCGTCCTTTGCTAATTTGACTTGCTTCATTAATTGCCGCTTGCAAAGAACCCACATCTTCTCCTAATGCCAATTCTTCCGCCCGGTTTAAGTAAGGACGATCTTCAATAGTTTCTACTTTTGTGCGCCAGCGATTTACTTCACCTTTAGCTTCAATGGCGCGGGGATTATTTTCAGGTACAACCTCAGCTTGGGCAATGGCGGCGGTCAAATCCCCCACTGTGCCGCCTTTTGCGAGTTCTCTCGCTCTTTGTAGGTGAGCAACATCTTCAATTTCTAACTGCCAACGAGCAATCAATTCTTGGGCTTTATTGTATAAAGGGCGATCTTGACTTACTTTTTGAGCGATCGCAATTGCGCCTTCAAGTCCCGGCACATTATCTAACCACGCACTGCGCCAAGCTTCGGCAATTGTAATAAAATCTTTTGCTTCTAATTGTAAATTCGTAATTGGGGGAATTTGATTCGCAATCGAGATTGCTTCTTCCGCATCTTTTCTGTCTAAGGCATTTTGAGCAAGATCGAGCATTTCTTTTCCTAGCTGAGGAATTAATGCTTGAGCGTCTTTGTAACTGTAACTACTTGTACCGATTTCTTGAGCTAGTTTAATTGCTTTAAGGAAGTTACTAATTCCACCCCTTGCGCCTAAATCTTTAGCTTTATCAAAACTATTCGCGTCTTCTCTTGCTGTCTCAATCAGCCGATTTAATTGTTCGTACTTAACAGTTTCCCAATAATCGTTGCCTACATTCAGTAGACCCACCGCCGCCATAAACGCGTCATGCCAATTTCTTTTTGGTAACTGCGCCTCAGCTTTGCTGTAAGTATCCTCAGCTTTTTTCCAGAGAGCTTCCCAACTAACTATACGTTGCTCTACAACTTGGTAAGCTGGGACATTTTGGGGGATTTTTTTGGCAATGGCGATCGCACTCGGTAATTTACCTGCTTGAAAAGCGCGATCACCTAAGTCTAAAATATCTATTGTCCATTGCTGAATAGATTTATTTATTTCTGCCCTTAGTGGGTGATTTTTGGGCAACGCTTCAACTAGAGCGATCGCTTCTAATAAGTCTTTCACCGTCTGCTTATTTGCCGCTACTTCCGCGCAGTGCATTCTCACTGTTGCCGTAGCCAGGGGCCAAAAAATTGCTGGACAGTTAGGAGCGGCGGGTAATTTTAATAGCATGGCAATTCCTACTACCCCTACGCTACTGGTAATTAAACCTGCAACACCCCACCACATAGCCCAATTAGTCAGCCACTTTGGTGGCTTTTTTGGGGCAGTATTGGGTGGTAAAGGTGGGCGCTTATCAAGGCGACGATTGGGCGTGAGCGACTGTAGTTTCAACGCGGGTTGTGCGGACACTTCGCCCGATTCTGCACTGCTATTATTTGGCAATTGAGAGCCAGCCGGAGAATTTGCAGCATTGGGTAATCCTGAACGATCGCCCCGTGCAAATTTTCCTATAGACCAATTTTTAGGAATTCCTGGCTCTCTCATTGTTTGTCCCCAAATTGTCTTACAGGTCTAGCCGCTTTGCGATTTAACAACAGCTAGAATCTGATATTTTCATTATCAATGCTCGTTGTCATCGTACCCTTCTAGTTGCCAAAAAGCTATATTTTGTACCAAAATCTCTGAAGAAATCGCCTTTATCCTGAAGATTCAGCTTGCAAATCTAAAATTAACTGCGCTAGTTCGTCGCTGCTGGCTTGATACACTTGGGAACAAAAGTGACAAGTTGCTTCTGCGCCACGATCTTTTTCAATCATATCTTGGAGTTCCTCTGCTCCCAACATTTTCAATGCCCCCAAAACGCGATCGCCTGAGCAACCGCAGTTAAAGCGCACTAATTGAGTTTCGGGTAATATTTCTAATTCCATATCCCCTAGCAATTGCTCAAATATTTCCGTTAGATTCAAGCCTGCTTGCAATAGTGGCGTAAATCCAGAGAGCGAAGCTACACGCGATTCTAAAACTTCAACTAAAGCCTCATCTCTAGCTGCTTTGGGCAATACTTGAATCAATATCCCCCCCGAAGCTGTAACGCCATTTGCGCCCACAAATACCCCCACAACTAAAGCGGAAGGAGTTTGTTCGGAGGTAACAAGGTAATGAGCGACATCTTCGCCAATTTCCCCAGAAACTAATTCAACGGTACTAGCGTAAGGGTAGCCGTAGCCTACATCTCGCACTACATACAAATACCCTTCTTTGCCTACTGCGCCACCAACATCTAGTTTGCCCTTACTACTAGGTGGTAATTCCACTTCTGGATTATCTACATAGCCGCGTACTGTTCCATCTAACCCAGCGTCTACTAAAATTCCGCCTAGTAATCCATTACCTTTGACCCGAATATTTATCCGCGAACCCGAGCGTTTCATATTCGATGCCAGCAATAGTCCGGCGGACATGGTACGACCCAACGCTGCGGTTGCTACATACGAGAGATTATGCCGTCCTCTAACTTCTTCAGTGAGGCGAGTTGTAATTACACCTACGGCTCGAATGCCACCACTAGCGGCAATAGCACGAATTAATTGATCTGCCATAACAACCCTTACATTTCTTTATATATCTATTCTAGGATGGAGATTAAAGCGGGTGCGGGGACAAGAAAATTTAGTTCTGCCATACTGAAAAATAAATCAACTAATCACAATCTAAAGCCATGCTGGGTACTTTTCAACAAAGCCAACTGCGAATAGAAGTTACAGCTTCCTTTAATACCATTAAAGAGAGCCTGCTTTATCCCAAGCAATTGCAAAAATGGTTGTGGTTTGAACGCTTTAATCCAGGAATGCCAGAACAATTACACCCAGGGCTTAGTTTTACTAATTGGACTGGGTTTGTACCTATTCATCATCAAGTAGAAGTAGTTACGCCGGAGTGTTTGCGCCTCGTCCTCAGTCAAGGAATTGACGGTTTCCACGAATGGTACTGGGGAGAAGGTTGGGTACAATCTCGAATTGAAGGGGTTTCTTTACTGCCGTTAAATATTGGGCAGACTTTAAGTTTATTTAATTTACGTCAGTTTTTAACTCAAAAGGCTGGTAATGGGTAATGGGTAATGGGTAATTAAAACCTGACTCCTACTTGCCCGTTAATACCGCGAATTGTATTGTAGCCAACTCCTACAAATATATTATCTGTTGCCCCGACTTGAACGCCCCCAGAAAAAGCTACACCTTTATCGGCGGAGTACAAACCTAACCCCACGTAGGGCGAAACTACGGGAACGCGAATAAATTTCAGCACATCTACCCCTGTAGCTCCATCTTCAGCCTTGCCTAGCTCAACGCCCCAATTGATTGCTCTTGCTCCTACAGCAAAGGTAGCCTCGCTATCATTGACTCCTACGGATACCCAAGGTTGGGGGATAAGTTGGCTATTAACCCTACTTGGCGCAAGCAATGCTACTAAACTTACAGCGACAACTAAGATTTTTTGCACGATAGTTTCTCCAAAAATATAGCGGTTATTAATAATGGCGTGTTATCCAATTGGCTTGACTACTAGCACCGAACAAGAAGCATTTTCTACAACTTGACTACTCACAGAACCTTGTAAAATCCTTTTTACACCTGTCAAGCCGCGAGTACCGATCGCAATCAAATCGGCATGATAAATATTTGCTAGGCGGATAATTTCTTCGGCGGGATCTCCGGTGACAATTTCTAATTCGCTCTGGAAGGGCAACCTAGCTTGATAAGCCTGCAATTGCTTTTCAATGTGGCGATAGGGAGTAGCTTCTGCTTCACTTTGGGGACGGTCGGCGGCTATTTCTAAGTCAGAGTCTGAGGTAGAAATTACATGAGCAAGAATAATTTTTACCCCAGGGGACAATTGCAGTTGCTGCACTGTTTCAATGACGCGATCGCCCAGATCCGAGCTTTCTAAAGCTACTACAATTGTGTTTAACACGCGCGATCGCCTCCCTTAAGAGTTATTCTTGTTTCCAGCCTGTCTCCTCATTATCCTCTATTCGGAGCTTTACCGATTGAGCGTGAGAGGGCAATCCTTCCGCCTTTGCTAGTACGTCAATGGCTCCGGCTACTTGCTGTAAAGCTTCTGGGGAATATTGAATAATACTAGAGTGTTTGAGGAAAGTTTCTACTCCCAAAGCTGAGGCATAACGAGCAGCACCGGAAGTGGGCAAGGTATGGTTAGGCCCTGCTAAGTAATCTCCTACGGCTTCAGGCGTTGAGTAACCAAGAAATATTGCCCCAGCGTGACGAATATTTGGCAATAATTCCCAAGGCTCGGCAACTTCAAGCTCTAAGTGTTCGGGGGCAAATTCGTTAGATAGTTGTACCGCTACGTCTATGGAATCAACGATCGCAATTAAGCCATAATGGGCGATCGCTTTTTCTGTTAGTGTCCGGCGCGGGTGATCCTCTAACTGTCTCAAGGCGGCTGCTTGCACCTTTAAAGCTATCCGACTATCGGTTGTAAGTAAGATCGCCGCCGCCATCGGATCGTGTTCTGCTTGAGCTAATAAGTCGGCGGCGACGTGTTCGGGATTTGCTCCACTATCGGCAATAACTAACACCTCCGACGGTCCAGCCAAAGAGTCAATACCTACGGTTCCATAAACTAATTTTTTAGCCAAAGTAACGTAGATGTTGCCTGGCCCTGTAATCACGTTTACTTTGGGAATTGTCTCAGTTCCGTAAGCTAAGGCTGCGATCGCTTGCGCTCCACCCACGCGATAAATTTCTTGTACTCCCGCCTCTTGCGCCGCTACTAACACTGCGGCGTTGATTGTTTTCCCTATTCCTGGCGGCGTAACAATTACTCGCCTAGGAACCCCGGCTACCTTCGCTGGAATCGCATTCATTAATACCGTACTAGGATAAGCTGCTCTACCCCCAGGCACGTACAAACCTGCTCGATCTACGGGGGTATAACGTTTACCCAATACCACGCCCTGCTGCCCAAATTCTACCCACGACTTAGGGACGCGCTGACGATGGAATGCTTCGATATTTTGACAAGCTAGGCGAATCGCCCCTAGCAACTCCTTTGATACTTGCTGATAAGCCGCATCTAATTCCGAGCCACTGACACGCAAATCTTCTACCAAAAGTTCTTGGCTGTCAAACTCTGCTGTATAGTGCAGTACAGCTTTATCCCCCTGGCGTTTTACTGCCTGGAGAACTTCTCTTACTGTCGCTTCTTTATGTTGCACCTGGTCGTCTTGGGTGCGATCGCAGATCCTTTGAAGTTCTGCTTGTACCTCGCCTTGCTGAGTAATAATTCGCAGCATGAAGTTCGCAATACAATCAATTTTGGATTTAGTGCTAATAGTCGCAAGTTTCGCGCTGTTGTTCGTCATTTACTGACGCTTCAAGTTTGCCAATTCTTGCTACCTATACATAGCTTAACGCGGATTTTTCTTTTGTATCTCTACCAATTGTGGCAATATTGATGCTATATTAGTACATCTAGTATTTTGTCTATATAACCGTAGTTTTTCCTTAATTAATTGTGGCAAATATCAAGTCTGCTATCAAGCGCATCCAAGTCGCGGAAAGAAATCGCTTGCGTAATAAAGCTTATAAGTCAGCCGTCAAAACACTGATGAAGAAGTACCTCACCGCCGTAGACAGCTACGCGGCGAATCCTACTCCTGAGGCCAAGCAAGAAGTAGACAAGCATCTGTCGGTAGCGGTAAGTAAAATTGACAAAGCCGTGAAATGCAAAGTCCTACATCGCAACAATGGCGCGAGGAAAAAATCCCTCCTAGCCAACAGTTTGAAAAGAAAAGAAGCCAGCCTCATCAACGCTAAATAAACGCATCTTTAGCGTTAGAATGCTCCAGCAATAAGGACTAACAGCTAAAAAACATGAAGCTGATTGACTCTCACGTTCATCTAAATTTTGATGTGTTTGAGCAAGATTTAGAAATAGTGCGATCGCGTTGGCAAGAAAACGGTGTAGTCAAGCTTGTACACTCTTGCGTACAGCCCAAGGAATTTACCCGGATTCAACAGTTAGCTAACACCTATCCTGAAATTAATTTTGCCGTGGGTTTACATCCCTTAGATGCAGACAAATGGACAGAAGCAATGGCTGAGGAAATTACGGCGTTAGCTAAGTCTGATGCCAAAGTAGTAGCGATCGGCGAAACCGGGTTAGATTTTTACAAAGCAGATAATGAAGCCCAGCAGCGCCTAGTGTTTGAATCTCAACTAGAAATTGCTTATTCATTAAATCTTCCCGTAATTATCCACTGTCGGGATGCGGCGGCGCAGTTAAAACAAATTTTGGACTCCTTTAGTTCCAACCACTCCCATCAAATCCGGGGTGTAATGCACTGCTGGGGAGGATCAAAGGAGGAAACCCAGTGGTTTTTAGATTTGGGCTTTTATATTAGTTTTAGCGGTACAGTGACTTTTAAAAATGCTCAACAGATTCATCAAAGCGCTCAAATTGTCAGCAAAGACCGTTTATTAATTGAAACCGATTGCCCTTTTTTGGCTCCCGTACCTAAAAGAGGGACTAAACGCAACGAGCCAGCTTTTGTACTGCACGTAGCCGAAGCTATTGCTCAATTGCGCGGTGAAACGGTGGAAGAAATCGCTCAAATAACGACAGCTAATGCTTGTAAACTATTCAATCTCTCAGTTTAAGTCTAAAGCAACGCCTAAAGGGGAAAAAAGTCATAATAGTTAAAAGTCAGGCAATAGAATCAAATTTTGCTAAGAAAATATTAAAACGTACCAACTCAAACCCTTAAAGCTTTACAACCAAGGGATGCAACAAAGCAATGGCGATAAGTTGCCACTTTAATAAAATGTTGCAGGGCAAAAATCAAGGGTGCGATCGCCACACCGCCGATAGCAGCAAAAACCACCGTTGCAAAAATTACACCCTAAAATGACAATACTATGAATCATTGCCTAAGTATAGAGCGTCAGAATTTACCGATTCCCAACTCAAAGGAACTAAAAACGTTTCTTGTTAGCAATTACTGCGTAACTGTTAGACAAAGCGCAATTAAGTAAGAGATTTCCGCCCGTTGAGTAAATACCAGCAGCAATAAGTATAAAAACGCATGACCACCGATCAATACATTGAACCTGCCTTTTTGTTACCTGACCTAATCGACATTCAGCGTTCTAGCTTCCGTTGGTTTTTAGAAGAAGGATTAATAGAAGAACTTAATAGCTTCTCGCCAATTACTGACTACACAGGTAAATTAGAACTACATTTTTTAGGTAATAACTACAAACTTAAGCAACCGAAGTACGACGTAGACGAAGCAAAACGGCGCGATAGCAGCTACGCTGTGCAAATGTACGTCCCCACCCGGTTAATTAATAAAGAAACTGGGGAAATCAAAGAGCAAGAAGTATTTATTGGCGACTTGCCACTAATGACCGATCGCGGCACATTTATTATTAACGGTGCAGAACGGGTAATAGTCAACCAAATCGTGCGGAGTCCTGGAGTTTACTACAAATCCGAAGTAGATAAAAACGGTCGCCGTACTTACTCAGCTAGTTTAATTCCTAACCGGGGAGCGTGGTTAAAATTTGAAACCGATCGCAATGGCTTAGTTTGGGTCAGAATCGATAAAACCCGCAAACTGTCAGCGCAAGTGCTATTAAAAGCTTTGGGATTATCAGACAACGAGATTTTTGAATCTTTGCGCCATCCAGAGTATTTCCAAAAAACGATTGAAAAAGAAGGGCAATTTAGCGAAGACGATGCCCTAATGGAGTTGTACCGCAAATTGCGACCAGGCGAACCTCCCACAGTCTCCGGCGGAAATCAACTACTAGAGTCGCGCTTTTTTGACCCCAAACGGTACGATTTAGGACGGGTAGGACGCTACAAAATTAATAAAAAGCTGCGGCTTTCGATTCCCGATACAACAAGGGTACTTACACCTATTGACATTTTGGCAGCCGTTGACTACCTAATCAACCTAGAGTTTGACATGGGTAGCATCGACGATATCGACCATTTGGGCAATAGACGGGTAAGAAGTGTTGGAGAATTGCTGCAAAACCAAGTCAGAGTAGGTTTAAATCGTTTAGAGCGGATCATCCGCGAACGCATGACCGTATCTGACCCCGATACCTTAACACCAGCGTCTTTAGTCAACCCCAAACCCCTAGTAGCGGCAATTAAAGAATTTTTTGGTTCTAGCCAATTAAGCCAGTTTATGGATCAAACCAATCCTTTAGCTGAACTTACGCACAAACGCCGCTTGTCAGCCCTGGGCCCTGGAGGCTTGACCCGCGAACGTGCAGGCTTTGCGGTTCGAGACATTCACCCCTCACACTACGGGCGGATTTGTCCAGTAGAAACCCCTGAAGGTCCAAATGCAGGGTTAATTGGTTCCTTGGCAACTCATGCGAAAGTCAATCAATACGGCTTTTTAGAGACACCCTTTAGACCCGTAGAAAAAGGCATCGTCCAATTCGACAAAACCCCTGTATACATGACGGCGGACGAAGAGGACGACTTGCGCGTAGCCCCTGGCGATCTTCCTATCGATGAAAATGGGCAAATTTTAGGCAAAAAAGTTACTGTCCGCTACCGTCAAGAATTTGCTAGCACTACTCCCGATCAAGTGGATTATGTGGCGGTATCTCCGGTACAAATTGTCTCGGTAGCAACAAGCTTAATTCCCTTTTTAGAGCATGACGATGCTAACCGGGCGCTGATGGGATCGAATATGCAACGGCAAGCTGTACCGCTACTTAAACCAGAGCGTCCTTTGGTAGGAACGGGATTAGAGGCACAAGCTGCAAGAGATTCGGGCATGGTTGTAGTTAGCCGGACTGATGGCGAAGTAGTCTATGTAGATGCGACAAAGATCCGGATCAGGGTAAAAAGCAAAGAGATTACAGGAGAATCCCAAACCACTGCTACACCTCAAGAAATTGAGTATCCGATCTCCAAGTATCAGCGTTCAAACCAAGATACTTGTTTAAATCAACGACCTTTAGTTAGATTTGGCGATCGCGTAGTTGCTGGACAAGTCCTTGCTGATGGTTCCTCCACTGAAGGCGGAGAACTAGCACTAGGGCAAAATATCACCGTAGCTTATATGCCTTGGGAAGGTTACAACTACGAAGATGCGATCTTAATTTGCGAAAAACTCGTCCAAGATGATGTCTACACCTCAATTCACGTTGAAAAATACGAAATAGAAGCAAGACAAACTAAGTTAGGGCCAGAGGAAATTACTAGAGAAATTCCCAACGTTGGCGAAGACGCTTTACGCCAACTCGACGAACAAGGAATTATCGGTAAAGGTGCTTGGGTAGATTCGGGCGATATATTAGTCGGTAAAGTTACCCCTAAAGGCGAATCGGATCAACCTCCCGAAGAAAAACTGTTACGGGCAATCTTTGGTGAAAAAGCGCGAGATGTCCGCGATAACTCCTTGCGCGTACCTAACGGCGAAAAAGGCAGAGTTGTAGACGTGCGCGTCTTTACCCGCGAACAAGGAGACGAATTGCCACCGGGGGCTAACATGGTAGTCCGGGTGTATGTAGCCCAAAAGCGTAAAATCCAAGTCGGCGACAAAATGGCAGGACGACACGGCAATAAAGGGATTATTTCGCGGATTTTGCCTGTAGAAGATATGCCTTACTTGCCCGATGGATCGCCTGTAGACATTGTTCTCAACCCTTTAGGCGTACCTTCGCGGATGAACGTTGGACAGGTATTTGAATGCTTGTTAGGTTGGGCTGGCGCAAACTTAGGGTTGCGGTTTAAGATTACTCCCTTTGATGAAATGTACGGGGAAGAATCATCACGAACAATCGTGCATGGAAAGTTAGCCGAAGCGCGAGAAGAAACCGGAAAAGATTGGCTATTTGACCCCGAACAACCAGGAAAAATTCAGTTGTACGACGGTCG
>Ga0136613_10002055_pt1 | contig 10690 bp, 8 predicted proteins | sample AntDrymUQ2722106_2_FD_106649 | JGI IMG/M metagenome (GOLD analysis project Ga0136613, IMG submission 106649) | Polar desert sand microbial communities from Dry Valleys, Antarctica - metaG UQ272 (21.06) | ecosystem: Environmental > Terrestrial > Soil > Desert | place: Antarctica: Dry Valley... | reverse complement strand
TGGCCAACGTCGTCCAGCGGTAGCGCGTAGATCCAGAACTGCACGCCGAGGTGTTGGAAGTCGTGCGGCTTAGTGTCGGGCTCGGTCGTTGGGTCGGCGCACGATGACGGGCACGGTGAGGCCGACTCCGGGGAGTCCTGTCCAGGGGTCGGTGGGTCGGCGAGCGGTTTGGTTCGGCGCACGCGCGGCGCTCAGCCAGGCCGAGACGTCGACTACCGCATGGTGGATGCCGGCCCAGCACGATCCGACGTCTCCCCAGCCGCGGGCCGGTGTGCTGTCCGGGTGGGCGGCGCCGCAGCCTGCTGTGTGCCAGCCGTCCTCGCGTCGCTCGGAGCGCAGGAACCACGGGTGGCTTCCTGCCATCGCGACGGCATGGACGGTGGTGTCCGGTTCGGGTTCGTCGGTCGGCCACCAGTGCTGCTCCTGCGGGGGATCCAGCGGCAGGTGGCAGCGGCAGAATCGCTCAGCCACGTCGCGACCGCCGCTCCGCCGACCACGGCTCCCGCACCCGGTAGCGCCGCGGTCGGCGTCGTGGCCCCGCAGCATGCCGTCCCCGAGTGCCTGCCTGCCGTCCGGAAAACGGTGACCAGCGACTCGGCTGCGCCAGTTCGGGTGCGGCTGATCGGCGGGGCCGAGAGCCGATGCGGTGATCCTGGAGGGACCGGGCTGGTTGCTGTGCAGTCATGGGGCAACCTTCCGTCGTACGTAGCCCGTTAACCACCCAGCACCGCTACGATCTGTGCTCGCATGATGTCCCAGTACAACGGGGATAACCTCGGGAGTCGCGATGCCCGCATCGACGCGCAGCCTGCGCCAGGAGCAACGCGAGCTGACAGCTGAGCTACGTAGTCGGCATCAGAGCTGGGCGGAGGTTGCCAGCGCCTTCCGGCGGCGCTACGGCGTCAATGCCCGGGTCGCTCCCCGGTTGGCCCACGGGTGGAGCCAGCGGGAAGCTGCGGATCGTTGGAATCAGCGCTGGCCGGCGGACCCCAAGACGTTCAAGAACCTGTCCTATTGGGAGAACTGGCCGAGCAAGACGGGCTACGCGCCGTCCCTGGATGTCCTCGCCCGGCTCGCCGAGCTGTACGAGTGCCATGTCGCCGATCTCTTGGCGGACTGCGCCGACTTCCGACACCGGGACACGGCTCACGACTTGCGGCAGCAGTTGACCGAGATGCAGAGGCTCACCGACTTCGATCCCAGCCTTGAGGCACCGGTGTCGGCCGATTTGACCGCGCTGACGGACCGCCTTCAGGACATGGACGTCCATGAGGTAGCCCAGCTGGGAGCGGCGTGGGCCCAGCAGCTCGACGGTCACATCGACCGCCGCGCGTTGCTTCTGAAGCTGAGCGCCGGCCTCACCCTCGCAGCCGCCACGCCGAGGCTGACCAGCGAGGAGCCGCCTTCACTGCGCGAGGAAGCTGAGCGGTCCGACTCGCTCGCCGGAATCTGGTGGAGCCGGTACGTCTACTACAGCTCGGGCCGCAAGGCGAAGTTCGAGGGCGAGCATTACCTCGTAATGCGTCACCAAGCCGGCCGGCTGGTCGGTCAAAGTCTGCCGCACTCACTCGACTCTCGACTACGGCTTGAGCTGTCCGTCACTCGCTCCATTGCGACTGGCACTTGGTCGGAACGGACATCGCCCACGGGCTACTACGCCGGGGTCATCTACCACGGGACGCTGCAGCTTCTGGTCGATCCGATGAGCCGATCGATGACCGGCAAGTGGCTCGGATTTGGTAACGACTTCAAGGTCAACACCGGCGAATGGGACATGACTTGGGTCGACGGATCCACATCCAAACGCGCCATGCGCTCCTACCACCTGAAGGCGTGAGCGTTAGTCGTCGGCTGGCCCAGTCACCACCGCTACGACGACGGATCCAGTAGGGAGCTTCGCGCTGTCCGCAGCGAGGTCGAAGATGCCCGACATCATCTTGGCGACGTACACCCGATCCAGTCGCAACTTGTGGCGGTCCTCGAAGTCGTCGATGAAGCTGCGCAGCTCGGCAGTCGACTTCGCAAACCCACCAAAGTGATAGTCGTACTCGATCGACCAAGCCTCGCTTACCGCACCGGACGCTTCTTGCTGCAGGCGAGCAACCTCCCGGGTGAGGAACTGGCCGCCCCTGAGAACCGAGAAGCCCAATGCCCGTCGGCCCACGGCCAGGCCGACCGCGATTCCGGCTAGGGTGCCGCCGCTACCGACGGGACAACAGATCACGTCAAAGTCAAGATCGAGCTCTGCCGGCAGCTCCGCGCAACCCCGGACCCCGAGCGGGTTGCTGCCGCCTTCGGGCAGGACGTAGCACTCGCCATACCGGCGCCGAAGGGCCTCGATGACGTCCTCGTCGTTCTTGCGGCGGTATGTCGTGCGATCCAGATAGGTCAGCCGCATGCCCCGGCTTGTGGCCTGCTCCAGCGAGGGATTGAGCGGTAGATGCTCCTCACCGCGGACCACGCCGATCGTCGAGAAGCCGAACAGCTCGCCCGCGGCAGCCGTGGCTCGCAGGTGATTCGAGTACGGCCCACCGAAGGTCAACAACGTGGAGAGTCCCAGTTCCTTCGCGGCGAGCAAGTTGTACTTGAGCTTGCGCCACTTGTTGCCAGGTATCTCCGGATGAATGAGGTCGTCCCGCTTCAGGAAGAGCCGGATGCCGCGCTCAGCTATGCGCTCGTCGCGGAGCTCCTCGACCGGCGAGGGCAGGCGAGGAACTGGTGGGCTTGCGCCAAACGACACCCAGCCACCTTAGGATCGATGCCCGGTCCTCGCGGTGTACGACGAGCAGGCACGAGCATTGCTTGGCCGGATCGCAGGGGAGTACCGGGCAATCGGTCGTTGACTTAGTCGGTACCCAAGCTGAGCGCGTAGATCCAGAACTGCACGCCGAGGTGCTGGAAGTCGTGCTGCTGGGTGAACCCGAGCGACTCGTACAGCCGCCGTGCCGGGTGGAACATCGCGGCGGTGTGCAGCCCGACGGTGGGGGCATCGTCCGCCCGCGCCATCTCGAGGCAGCGCTCGCTGAGCCGGCGCGCGACGCCGCGCCCACGCCACGCCGGGTCCACGCCGACACCGCGGATCACGGCCCACTCCTGCGGCACCCGGTTGTATGCGCGCGGACCCGGCGGGAGGTACGTCGCCGTGCCGACGACTGTGCCCTCCAGCTCGGCGGCCAGCAGCCGTCCCGGGGCGTCGGGCGCGACGATGCCCGCCAGGTTCTTGGACATCGTCGACCACTCCTCCGGCTCGAGGTGCGGCTCGAACTCGGCGTACGCGGCCTCGACGACCCGGAGCACGTCGTCGCGCTCGTCCGGCCGGACCTCGCGGACCAGCGGTTCACCGCTCACGTCAGACCTCTCCGCTCGGGTGCCAAACGCGCCGCGCCCAGGTACCGACCGGACTCTCCCGGCGGCGCCTGGGCGCGGCGTTGTACGTGCGGCTGGCTCAGCTGATGCCGAGCTTCTCTGCAGCGTCTCGAGTGCCCTCGATGCGGTTCTTGATCTTGTCGAACGCAACGTCGCGGGCGTAGTCGGGCGAACCGTGGTTCGGCTTCTCGTCAATGCTGAATGGCGAGAACCCGCAGTCATCCGTCGAACCGAGGCGGTTCTTCGGAATAAAGTTGGCTGCCCGAACCAGCTGATCGCTGATTTCCTTGGCGCTTTCGGCGCGCGGGCTCTGCGTAACGGTCACGCCGACGTAGCACATCTGCGGAACGCCGTTGGCGTCGTCGCGGCTGTGCTCGCCGATCGACTGGTACACCGAGTCCTTGTCCCGCTCACTCGCCAGCTGAATAAGGAAATAGCCGGCATTGATCTGGAACATGCTCGGAAGCAGGTCGTTGTAAGGAACGTCCGCGCTGTGCACCGAGTCACGGTCCCCGCCGGGACAGGTGTGAACACCGATGTTGGCGCGCTCCTCGGCCGAGAAGCGCTCCATTACGCGGTTGTTCAGGTCGATGAAGTGCGGCAGCATTCCGGCGCCGGTCCACGGGTTGCGTGGGTCCGCCCTGGTCGCCAGCCGGCCTTCGGTGAAGTCCACCGACACCCGTTCGGCACCGGCGGCGAAGGCGCCACGGATGTCCTTCTCGCACTCGCCGATGAGATCGGCTTCGAACTCGTCACGCGAGTATCCGGGCACCTCTTCGCTCAGCGGGTAGAGCAGCGCGAGCATCGACGGTGCGATGACGGCCTGCTTCATCGGCTTGTTTGCGTAGCCGATGGACTTCTTCAGGGTGTCCCCGGCGAAGGTCTTGTAGCGGAACGGCCCGCCGGTCAGGCGCGGCAGCTGGCGGTGGTGACCGTCAGCGAAGATCGCGAAGTACTGGCCACCGCCACCGAGGTTGTCGGCGAGGCCGGTCCCGGCAAGCGTGTCGGTGATGGGGTAGGTGGCGAAGCTCGACCACCGCTGCTCACCATCGGAGACGATCGGAGACCCAGTGGCCTCCATGCGCTCAATTGAGTCTTTCGCGGCCGCATCCTGCTCGGTCTCCAGTGCGGATTTTTCGATCTTCCCGGCGTCATAGTCAGCATATGCCTGCTGAAGCTTCTGTGGCCGAGGGAGAGAACCGACAGGTTCGGTGGGAATTCCCGTATCCGTCCGCGGGTCATAACTCACAGCATCAACCTCCTTGTTGATTCGAATGCCTGAGCGCTTCCAGGTATTCATGCATGCGTATACCAAAATAGCACATTTCGGCAAGAAAAGTCAAGAGTCAATATCTTCGACGCCAGAGGTATTCTGAAATCAATTCCGAAAAGCCGCGGAGCTGGAATGCAGAATTGTCGACAATTGCACGCGGCGCGTCCCTATCAGCGCGATCAAGGCCAGGCGAGCGTGGGGCGTGGTTGACACCCCACGGGGTAGCTAAATACTGGATGGAGACGTGGCGCCCGGACGGTGGTCACGCGTGCGGAGGCGGCGTAGGTGAGCATCGGAGCAGGTGGCGGGGCGCGCTCGTTGGGCGGGCTCCTCGCCGAGGGCGTGGTCGTGTGCGACGGCGCGATGGGCACCATGCTGCATGCCGCCGGCGTGCCGCTCGGCCGCGCTCTGGCCGAGCTGAACCTGTCCAGGCCCGAGCTCGTCGGCGACCTGCACCGGGCCTACGTCCAGGCCGGTGCTCGCATCCTGCAGACCAACACCTACGGCGCGAACGGCCTGCGGCTTGCCGGGTTCGGACTGGACGGCAGCGTCTCCGAGATCAACATCGCGGGCGCTCGGCTGGCCCGCGAGGCAGCTCAACACGCCGAGCAGCCGGTCCTGGTGGCCGGCTCGATCGGACCCGCGACGGGCTTCACCTCCTCGACCGCGCGGACGCCGTCGCGGGCCAGGGCGGGCGCGTTGCGGGAGCAGATCTCGGTGCTCACCGACTGGGTCGACCTGCTGATGCTGGAGACCTTCGGCGACCTCGAGTCGCTGATCGAGGCGGTCGAGGTGGCCGCGCAGGAGAGCGACCTGCCGGTGGTGGCCCAGCTGACCTTCGGCGACGACGGCCGCACGCTGCGCGGCGAGCACCCCGCCGAGCTGGGCGCGGTGCTCGGCGGGCTCGACCTCGCCGCGGTCGGCGCGAACTGCACGGTCGGGCCGGCGGCGCTGCAGGGCGTCATCGCCGACCTCGCGCGCTCGTGCCCGCTGCCACTGATCGTGCAGCCCAACGCCGGCCTGCCGCAGCGGCTCGGCGCCCAGCTGCGCTACGCCCGCAACGCCGAGTACTTCGGACGCGCCGCCGCCGAGTTCGTCGAGCGCGGGGCGTCGATCATCGGCGGGTGCTGCGGGACGTCCCCGGCGCACGTCAGGGCGATCGCCGCCGCGGTGGCGCAGCTGCGGCCGCCCCGGCCGAGCTCCGCCATGAGCGTGACGACCGACGCCGCATGGGAAAGCGCGCCGGCGCGGCTGGTGGCGGTGCCGCCGAGCACGGCCGACCGGCCCGCGCGGTGGCCGCCGGAGGACGGTTTCGTCGTGGTGGCCGGGCTACAGGTGCCGCGCGGACACGACGTCACCGGGTTCGTCGAGCAGGCGGCCCGGCTGTGCGCCGCCGGGGCGGACCTGCTGGCGATCATCGACCCTGCGCCGCCCTCGGCACGGGTGAACCCGGTCGGTGCCGGAGTCGTGCTGCACGAGCGGGTCGGCGTCGACGTGATGCTGCCCATGGAGACCGCCGACCGCAACCTGCCCACGCTGCAGGCCGACCTCCTCGGGGCGCACGCCCTCGGGCTGCGCACCGTGGTCTGCCGCACCGGCAACCCGCGGGTGGCCGGGGACTACCCCCAGCCGATCGCGCCGTGGGAGGTCGACTCGGTCGGGCTGATCGCCGCGCTGAGCGGCCTCAACCACGGGGTCGACTGGCGCGGCGTGCCGACGACCGACCCGACCAGCTTCTCCATCGGCGGCTCGATCAGCCCGTCGGTCTCCGACGCCGAACGCGAGCTGGACCGCGCCCAGGACAAGGTGCGGGCCGGGGCGCACTTCCTGGTCACCGACGTGATCTACGACGTGGAGGGCGCCGTCGCCACGCTCGCCGGGTTGCGTGCTCGCGGCGAGCAGATCACGGTGATCGCCTCGGTGGCGCCCTTCGTGGACGTCCGGACCGTCGAGTGGCTGCTGCACGAGGTGCCCGGGTTCTCGATCCCGCCCGCGGCGCTCGCGGCCGCACGGATCGCGCGGGACACGCCGGAGCGGGCCGTGGACGCCGCGGTGTCGGCCGTGGAGAAGCTGCGGGAGTTCGTCGCCGGTGTGCTGGTGTACCTGCCTGCCGAGCCGGCCGTGCCCACCTCGCCGGTGCCCACCGCGCCGGTGCCAGCGGTCGAGCTGATCACGGCACTGGCCCGACTGCGGAGCCCGCGGTGACCGAGGTCCACCCACCGTCCGCCCGACCGCCGGTGCGGGGAGCGGTGCCGGAGCCGCCGGCAGGGTTGTCACGGCAGTACTCGATCTACCGCCAGGCGATGGCGGTGTGCGACGAGCTGGCCGCCACCGCGGTGCAGGGTGCGGGACCCGGCGAGCTCACCGAGGTCTTCGCGCGGCTGATCGGACGGCGGGTGCTGCTGCTGGACGCAGACTTCGGGCTGCGCGCGGAAGCCGGCGGTGACTCCGGTGCGAACGGCCCGGCCGAGGCCGTGCGATGGAGCCGCTCGGACCCGAACGTCGAGCGTCTGCTGGGTGCGGTCCGGGTGGCGCGCCGCCCGCTGCGGATCCCCGCGGTGCCGGGTTGGCTGCTGGACGAGGCGTGCCTCGTCGCGCCGGTGGCGGTCCGCGAGGACACCCTGGGCTACCTGGTCGTGCTGGACGGCCCCGGTTCGGTGGAGCCGGACGACGCCGAGTTCCTCAGCGTCACCTACGCCGCCACGCTCTTCTCGCTCACGATGGCCAACGAGCGCACCAGCGCCGAGCTGGACCTGCGGCACCAGCGCGCCGTCGTCGAGGCCCTCGTGCACGGCCACGTACTCGACGTGTCGGACGCACGTCGCAAGGCCGAGTCGCTCGGTCTGGCCGAGGGTCAGCCGTTCCGGGTGGCGATCATCCGGCTGCCGTCGTCCGCGCCGGCGTCGGAATCCGATACCGGCGCGGCGGAGCGCCTGGCCAGTGCCGTGCGGACGGTGGCGGCGGGCGTCGCGGTGACGGTCCGGGAGTCCACCGTGGTGGCGATCGTCCCCGTACCCGACGCTGACACGACGGCCGACACGACGACTGACACCGCGGCCGATCCGGCCGCCTGGGCGACGGCGCTCGGCGGTGGCACCGGGGCGACCGCGGGGCTGAGCGAGCTTGTCGAGCAGCCCGAGGCCGCGCCGCGCGGCTACCGGCAGGCCGAGCTCGCGATCGACCTGGGCATCCGGCTAGGGCGGGCCGGCCAGACCGTGCGCTACGACGACCTGGGCATCTACCGGCTGCTGTTCGACATCGGCGACATGCGCCAGCTACTGCGGTTCGCGCACGAGGTGATCGGCCCGCTGCTCACCCACGACCGCCGGCACACGGTGGATCTCGTGCGGACGCTGTCGGTGTACCTCGCCCAGCACGGCAGCCTCAAGCAGACCGCGCGGATCCTCGGCCTGCACGCCAACACCGTCGCCTACCGGGCCCAGCGGATCCAGTCGCTGACCGGGCTGGACCTCACCGACGCCGACGACCGGTTGCTGGCCCACGTCGCGGTCAAGATCGTCGAGGCGCAGCTGACACCGCACGAGCAGCGGACGGTGGAGTCGCCGGTGCTGCGCGCGTGGCCGGGAGGCGGGTCGGCCGCCGTCGCCGGGCGGTGAAGCCGGAGGAGATCCTCGCGGCGGACCGGGCACACGTCTGGCATCCCTACGCCGCGATGCCCCCGGCCCTGCCGCCGCTGGTCGTCGAGTCCGCCTGCGGGGTGCGGCTGCTGCTGGCCGACGGGCGCGAGCTGGTGGACGGCATGTCGTCGTGGTGGGCCGCGATCCACGGCTATCGCCACCCGGCCCTGGACGCCGCCGTCGCCGACCAGCTCGGTCGGATGAGCCATGTCATGTTCGGCGGCTTGACCCACGAGTCCGGCGTGTTGCTCGCGCGGCGGCTGGTGGAGATCACCCCGGAACCGCTGCAACACGTGTTCCTGACCGACTCCGGCTCGGTGTCGGTGGAGGTCGCAATCAAGATGTGCCTGCAGTACTGGCGCTCGCTCGGCCACCCCGCGAAGCACCGGCTGCTCACCTGGCGCGGCGGCTACCACGGCGACACGTTCGGCGCGATGAGCGTGTGCGACCCCGACGGCGGGATGCACTCGCTCTGGCGTGACGTGCTGCCGCAGCAGGTGTTCGCGGACCCGCCGCCTGCCGCGTTCGACGCCGGGTACGCCGAGTCGCTGGCCGAGCTGGTGCAGTGGCACGCCGGCGAGCTGGCCGCGGTGATCGTCGAGCCGGTGGTGCAGGGCGCCGGTGGGATGCGGTTCCACGACCCCGGCTACCTGCAGGTGCTGAGGGATGTCACGGCCGCGCACGACGTGCTGCTGGTGTTCGACGAGATTGCTACCGGCTTCGGCCGGACCGGGGAGCTGTTCGCCGCCGACCACGCCGGTGTGAGCCCCGACGTTATGTGCGTCGGCAAGGCGTTGACCGGCGGCTATGTGTCGATGGCCGCGGCGCTGTGCACGCCTGAGCTCGCCCGCGGGATCAGCGAAGGGGAGCCTGGCGCGCTGATGCATGGGCCGACGTTCATGGCCAACCCGCTGGCCGCCGCGGTGTCGCTGGCGTCCATCGACGAGCTGCTCCGCCGGGACTGGCGCGGCGAGGTCGCCGCCATCGAGGCTGGGCTGACGGCCGGGCTCGCACCGGCGCGGCAGCTGCCGGGCGTGGCCGACGTGCGGGTGCTGGGCGGGATCGGCGTCGTGCAGCTCGACCACCTCGTCGACGTGGCAGCGGCGACCGCGGCGGCGGTGGCGCACGGGGTGTGGCTGCGGCCGTTCCGCGACCTCGTCTACACGATGCCGCCGTACGTCATCGACCACGCGGACCTGGCTGCGGTGACGCGGGCGGTGGTGGCCGCGGCGCAGGCCGGGTGAACGGCTAACGTCCGGCGGCGTGGGGAGCCCCGATCCGCTGGCCTGGCTCGACGAGCATGCCGGGCGCCGCCGCGACGCAGGCCTGCGCCGCACGCTGCGGCCCCGGACTGCGCAGGACGAGCTCATCGACCTGGCGTCCAACGACTACCTCGGGCTGTCCCGCGACCCCCGCGTCGTCGAGGCCGGCATCGAGGCGTTGCGCACCTGGGGCGCGGGTTCCACCGGGTCCCGGCTGGTCACCGGGTCGACGACGCTGCACGCCGAGCTGGAGACGGAGCTGGCCGCATTCACCGGCACGCAGGCCGCGCTGGTGTTCTCCTCCGGCTACGCGGCGAACCTCGGCGCAGTCGTCGCACTGTCCGGGCCCGGCAGCCTCGTCGTCTCCGACGCCGCCAACCACGCCTCGCTGGTGGACGCCTGCCGGCTGTCCCGTGCCCGGGTCGTGGTGACGCCGCACGCGGACCCGATGGCCGTCGACGCGACGCTGGCCGGCCGGGACGAGGAGCGGGCGCTGTTCGTCACCGACTCCGTCGGCAGCGTTGACGGCGACCTCGCGCCGCTCACCGAGCTGCACGCCGTGTGCCGGGCGCACGGCGCGGTGCTGGTGGTGGACGAGGCGCACGGCATCGGTGTGCGCGGCGAGCGCGGCCAGGGGCTGGTGGCCGAGGCCGGCCTCGCCGGCGAACCGGACCTGGTCTGCACGGCGACGCTGTCCAAGTCGCTGGGTAGCCAGGGTGGGGCCGTGCTCGGGCCGCGGCGGGTGATCGAGCACCTGGTGGACACCGCGCGCACCTTCATCTTCGACACCGGGTTGGCGCCGGCCAACGCCGCCGCTGCGCTCGCGGCGTTGCGGGTACTCGCCACCGAGCCGTCACGGCCGGCCGCCGTGCTGGCGGCGGCGGCACGTGTCGCCGCAGCCGCGGCTGTCCCCGCGCCGCCGTCGGCGATCGTCTCCGTGCTGCTCGGCGAGCCCGACCGCGCGGTGGCCGCCGCCGCCCGGTGCCATGAGCTGGGCGTGCGGGTCGGGTGCTTCCGGCCGCCTTCGGTGCCCGTCGGCACCAGCCGGCTGCGGCTCACCGCGCGCGCCACGCTCACCGACGAGGAGCTGGACAAGGTCGACGGCGTGCTCGCCGAGGTGCTCGCACAGGTTCGCGGGACGCCGTCGTGAC
>Ga0136613_10002054_pt1 | contig 10700 bp, 9 predicted proteins | sample AntDrymUQ2722106_2_FD_106649 | JGI IMG/M metagenome (GOLD analysis project Ga0136613, IMG submission 106649) | Polar desert sand microbial communities from Dry Valleys, Antarctica - metaG UQ272 (21.06) | ecosystem: Environmental > Terrestrial > Soil > Desert | place: Antarctica: Dry Valley... | reverse complement strand
CTCGAAACCGCGAGACATTTCGTTCCAGGCACCGCGCAGATCCCGGTCTATCGTGAGGTCCAGGAAGCGGGAGAGGAGGGAGACCATCGGCCCATCCTCGTTGAAGAACTCACGGTAGTCCAGGATCAGGACGTTGAGGTTCCTGGCGTCTTCGATGAAATCGCGCGTGGACCGCATCGCGGCGTTCCAGTAGTTCACACCCTCCTCGAAGCCACCGAGCAGCCAGGGGTCTCTGGTGTCTCTGAAGCGGGCCTCGAAGGACTCGGCGACCTCCTCCAACGGACGGTACGTGAGGATGAAGCTGGCTCCGGGGTTGTTATCCGAGAGCTTGTTGAGCTTCTGGACGTAGTTCGGGTTCTTGTCCCCGATCCAACGCAGCCTGGCCGGTTCTTTGCCCGCGAGAAGTTTCTCGTGATACTCGCGCGGCGTGTTCGTCTCCTCCCGGTCTCCCTGAGGGCTCGTCCTGTAGTCCAGTATCCGCTCGAAGGTGAAGAGTTCCGGTCTGATATCGTGCGGCGACACCCACTTGTAGCGCTCCATGCAAAGCAGCACCTCTGGATGCTGGTTCAGATAGTCAACGACGGCGGAGGTTCCGCTCCGCTGCGGCCCGCCGACGAACAACATCCCCGGCTCTCTGGCCCTGCTCAAGGCGCCCCCTTCCTCCCCGATACCCGTACTTTGATGCGATGCAGCGCTTCCATCAGCTTCCATGCCCGAGAATTCCGGACGTCCGCGAGTTGTAGCTCCAGCGCGCCGATCCGTTGCGTCAGATTGAGCAGCCACTCTTCGGTCATCGTGCCGCTCTTTTGGAAGGGCTGCCGCTTATCCAGCCAGGAGCAATCGTCTCTTCCCGCGCCCACTCCACCTGGGCCTCTATCCCTCTCTTCAACCCAACCTGCGGGCGGTAGCCGAGATCCCGCTCCACCAACTCCAGGCCTGCCCATGTGGAGTACACATCCCCCTCGGCGCACGGCCCGTGAGCGATCTCGATCCGGACGTCCAGGGCGCGCCGGACGTGATCCACGAGCTCATCAACCGTGGCGCGGTCCCCGCCGCCCACGTTGTAGACGCCACCGGGCGGAGCTTGCAGTGCGGCCACCGTGGCGTCCACCACGTCCGAGACGTACGTCATCTCGCGCATCTGGCTCCCATCCCCGAAGACCCGCAAGGGCTCCCCTCGCAGCGCCGCCGAGATGAAACGCGAGAGCGCCATATCCGGCCTTTGACGGGGACCGTAGACGGTGAAGTAACGCAGGATCGTAGCGGGCACGCCTCGCTGCCGGGCGTAGAGTTTGACCAGCTCCTCGGCGGCCAGCTTGCTCAACCCATACGGCGAGGCGGGCCGCAGGCTCGCAGTTTCCTTCGCCGGGCCGTCCACCGATCCATACACCGATGAAGACGAAGCGAATACGAACCGCTCCACGCTCTGTCCCGAAAGCGCCTCCAGCAGCCGCTGGGTAGCCGCTACGTTCCGCTCCAGATACCGGGAAAAGTTGTCCCCCCAACTGGCCCGAACCCCGGACTCCGCAGCCAGGTGCGCGACGCCATCTACCCCTCGCAGAAGGTCATCGAGGTCCAGATCCAGGAGATCCCCCTCAACCAAATGAAAACCCTCCTCCCCGGCTATCCCAGCCAGGTTTCTCCGCTTGCGCTCCCGGGAATAGTGGCTGGTGAAGCCGTCCACCCCCACTACCTCGTGGCCCAGCTCCAGCAGCCTTTCCGCGAGGTGAGACCCTATGAACCCTGCTGCTCCTGTTACTAGTATCCGGCTCACAGAGCGTACCCCAAGCGTGAGGCCGTCAAGGCGAGTCCTTTCCCAAGCCGAACACCCTTGCTTTGACACGGTGCAGGATCTCCATCAGCCTCCAGGTCCGGGAACCCCGGATGGCCTCGAGTTGCCGCTCCAAACCATGGACCTTCTGCACGAGTCGTTGGTTCTCTTCAGGCTGACCGCCCTTCTCACGTAACCGCTGTTCGTTGTGCGACCAGCGTATGGTTTTTTCCCTCTTGCCGAGTTCGCTCCTCAGCTCGGCCATCTTCTGGACCTCCCGGATCTCCCTCTCCGCCTTCCCCGCGCGCGCCCGCAGGTTGCTCTGTATCTTCAACTCGTTCTCCAGTCGCATCTCCAGCCGCCGCTGTTCGTTGTGCGATCTTCTCAGCTCCGTCATCTTTACGTTGAGCGCGCCCCTCACTTCGGCCAGTTGCCGTTCGAGATCCCTGAGCCTCTTGCCGTCGGCCGCCACCTGCGACCGGGCGTTGAAGAATGCCTCGTACACCCTCTCCAGCCGGCTCTCCTCCGAGGATCGCCCGCTGTTTTGCTCCTCACCCTCGACGAACCTCATGTACTCTCTGGAGACAGGTAGGATCCGGCTTCCCACCAAGTCTTTGACGCTCTTCAGTTCCTTCGCGGTCTCGCCCATCAGGAGGGTGCCTTCCGATCCTTCCAGAACCTTCGCGTACCTCTCGTACTTGCCGTGCCGGCTGATGTAGCGGCGCTCCTCCAGCTCCCGGCGCACCAGCCCGTAGAGGCTCGCCGAGAGCTTGTAGTGGAGGAGCACCCCGGTGAAGTCCGCGATCCGGGCGCCTCCGGCCCAGTGGTCGGAGAGGTCCATCGGCCGGAGTTCATCGTCCAGGAAGAGCAGACAGTGCTTGGTCAGGAGCGGCGAGATGTGGAAGACCTTCCTCTGCACCCCGCCCTGCAACACCTCTATCTCCTCGTTGGAGATCACGTTGCCGATGTCCCCAACCTCCCGGTAGCCCTGCGTACGGACCTCCGAGATATCATAGAAACGGTACCGCTCCTTGAGGGGCTCATCCTCCTCGGCGGCGTCGTACCTGGAGAGCGGCTTCCCGGAGAACATGTCGAGCATGTAGCAGACCACGGCGGTGTAGCGGTTTTCGTTTAGGTAGCCGAGGAGTGATTTGAGGCTCACCACGTCCGAGTACGGGTAGTCGAACAACTCGTCCATGTCCAGGCTCAGTGTCCACCGCTCCCGCCCGAAACGCTCTATCAGGTAACGCTTCATCGCCACGTTGTAGGTCTTGTACGGGACGCCCGTTCGCAGCACGGTGACGTTGTCGTAGTTCTGCAGGACCTCGATGGTGCCGTCGGTCGAGCCGTTGTCCAGGAAGACAAGGTGCTTGACGCCCAGAGAGAAGTAGTGCTCGACGAAAGCCTTCACGTAGGATCGTCCGTTGCGCACGAGGACCAGGGCGACCAGCTCGTCTTTCGCGTAGTCAACCGTTTCCGGGCCGTGGAGACATTGGATGTTGTGGGATAGGATCCAACGCTGCGTCCGCTCCAGCATCGGGGTGTCGGGCACGTCGAGCCGCTGCCGGCCGCGAGAGAGCAAATCGCGCCGATTAGACCAGCTGCGCCCCTCCTTATGTCCCCTGACGTCTTCGGTCACTGCCCGACCTCCCTACGGAGAACTCCACCTACGGAGAACCCCACAATTGTTTCTTCGGACTGGGATCTTAACAAATAGGTCTCGCACCACCCAAGACGGGCTCGACCCAAACAAGCACAGTCGCCAAAGAAGGCAGGAAGGCAGATTACCAAGTGAGCTAACACAGGAAAGGCTCGCAGGCCACCAACGCCTCCAGAATCCAGGCGATTTTGAGGATAGCGGGAACCAGCGTACCGTGACGGCCAGGGGAAGGGTCCGCCGAATTGCTATAGTGCGGGCAATCGGAGCGAGGAGTATAACCATGCGAGACAATGAGATCCAACAGAAGATAGCCAGCTTCCCACAGTGGCACTACAGATTTGACCTTAAAGGCAACCTCACGCCTATCTTCGAGGAGGGGTTTGCCAACCGGCACGCGCAGAGGAAGAAGTACTTCTTCGATCCTCTCGTGAGATTATTCGGGGGTTCCTTGGCCGGGAAACGGGTCTTGGACCTCGGCTGCAACGCGGGTTTCTGGTCTTTGTGCGCAGCTCGCGCCGGGTGCGATTATGTCCTGGGTATTGACGGACGGCAGATGCACGTAGACCAGGCAAACTTTGTTTTTGAAGTCGAAGGAATCAATGATGAAAAGTACGATTTCATTAAGGGTGATCTCTTCAGATTAGACTTCCGCGATCTCGGCCGCTTCGACATCGTGCTGTGCCTAGATGTGTATTGCGAGGTTGCCATCAGGTAGAAAGGGGACCATCCGACTCCCCACCACAAGGAGCAACAGATGGCCCGGCCCCAGCATACCCCGCTGCTCGCCCCCCTGGAAGATGTGCTCACCGTCCTGTTCTGCCTCGTCGACGACGCTTACCCGATCCTCAACACGCGCAGGGGACGCTACGAGTCCATAAAGCGGCTCTTGGACTCCGAGAGCGTGACGCTCGCCCTGTTCCAGCAGAGCTTCGCGGCATCGAGTCCGAGCAGTCCTTCCTGCGCGACGCTGGGAGGCTCTTCGCGCGCCTGTTCCCGAGCGTGGCCGGCCTGTAGCCCTCTTCGTTCAACCGCAGGCTGCGCGGGCTGCGGCGCGCCATCCTCCCCGAGTTGGTCGGCGACCCTGAGACGCTGGTCGTGGACTCGACGCTGCTCGCGGTCCCGCACCCCAGCCAGGTCGGGCAATCGGCCGACGGGTTCGAGGGGGTGACGTGGGTGAGGTGGGGTACCTTCTCGGTCTACGGCGTCAAGCTGCACCTCTTGTGCGCCACCAACCGCGTGCCCCTCTCCTACGAGCTGACCGCCGCGAACGTCGCGGACGTGCGACTGGTCGGAGAACTGCTCGAAGAGGCGGACCTCCTCGGGGACGACGGCGTGGCGAGGAGGCTGCTCGGGGATCTCGCGTACCGCAGCGGGCAGTTGGAGGAGGCACTGGCCAGCGCTGGCGTGCTGCTCACGACCGAGAAGGCCGCGACCGGCGGCCCGCTCAAAGGCAGCAGGTGGAGGTGTGATTCGCGGCGCTCAAGCGGGTATTCGGGCTGGCCAAGACGCTGGCGGGGCTCGTCACCAGGATCGCGGCGAAGATCTGCGCTTACACCTACGCCTTCTTGGTCAACCGGCTGCTGGGCCGACCGCAGGGGCGCATCGAAGACCTGTAGGCCTAGAAACCACGCAACACTCATCTAGGGTCGTAAGCGTCCGTACCGTTGTCGGTGACTGGGATCCTACCTAACCTCCCCCGTCGGCGTTGATGGTGTAGATCTCAAAGTCTTGTCCGTCGTTGCCTTGATAGGCTATCTTCCTGCCATCGGGCGAGTAGGAAGGCTCCTCGTCTCTGCGCCCGTTGTGGGTAACGTTGACCACCCTACGTGCCGAGCCGAGGGTGATGGTGTAGATCTCCCTGTCTCGTTTAACGTAGCGCGAGTCTACATAGACTGTCTCTCTACTTGTATAGGCTATCTTCCTGCCGTCGGGCGAGTAGGAAAGCTCCGTGTCGTTCGTAGTGTTGTTGGTGATTTGGATCCTTTCTCCCCCGCCGACGTATTTGGTGTAGATCTCAAAGTCTTGTCCGTCGTGGCCCGCATAGGCTATCTTCTTGCCGCTGGGGGAGTAGGATGGATCGGTCTCGTTCGCATTGTTGTTGGTGATTTGGATCCTTTCTCCTCCGTCGGCGTTGATGGTGTAGATCTCAAAGTCTTGTCCGTCCCAGCCCTCATAGGCTATCTTCTCGCCGTCGGGCGAGTAGGAAAGCTCCAACTCGTTCGTAGTGTTGTTGGTGATTTGGATCCTTTCTCCCCCGTCGGCGTTGATGGTGTAGATCTCCCAGTCTTGTCCGTCGTAGCCCGCATAGGCTATCTTCTCGCCATCGGGCGAGTAGGACGGATCGCGCTCATTCTTAGTGTCGGCGGTGACGTTGAACCTGCCCGTTCCGTCAACGTTGATGGTGAAAATATCGTTGCTTAATCTTCCCGAGAGTGAGGAGACTCCTCTGTAGGCTATCTTCTCGCCGCTGGGCGAATAGGAAGGCGTGTGGTCGTGCGTAGTGTTGTTGGTGACTTTGTTCGGCTCAGGGGAAACAGCTCGGGCGGGGTTCACGGACGAAACCAGCATAAACAAACTGGCCACGAGCATGGTTGCCGCTACCGAAACCAACAAACCGACTGACTTACTCATCCTCGTATCACCCTTCTTTGGTGGGGCGGAGGAAAGAAGGGGGTCAGACCTCCGCCCTGCTTGCTATAGCACCCTAATATCGCCACGAGCCTGCGAATGGTTGGCGATGCTACGAGAGAGTCATTATTCATACAGGTCACTTCCTTTCCTCACACGATTATCAGCATTGCTTTCGTCCTCATGGAACCCAGGCCCCACGGGGAGCAACAAATCTCATGTGAGTGTAATGCTCGGTAGTGGGATATTGAAGGTCAAACGGAGCAGGGAATTGATTTAGTGTACTTTAACGAGCCTGTGGGATGCTCCAGTTGTTAAACCTAAAGTACTAGATGAGTGTTGCGGGGACGTCAGGCCCACAAATCCTTGATGCGCCCTTGCGGTCTGCCGAGGAGACCGTTGACGTACAGACCATAAGTGTAGGCGGTCACCTTCGCAGCGATCCTCGTCACCAGCCCCACCAGCGTGGTCGCCAGCGTCTCGCTCAGGCCGAAGGTGCGCTTGAGGCTCGCGAAGCACACCTCCACCTGCTGCCTGAGAGCAGGGCGCCGACTCGCTCCCTCGGTCGCCAAGAGGATGCCCTACTCGGCCAGTTCTTGTCTGAGCGCAGCACTTCGGTAGGCGAGGTCCCCGAAGAGCCTCCGGGCGACCTCGCTCTCCTCGATGTCCGCTCCATCAAGGAGTTCCCGAACGAGAAGCACATCCGCGACATTGGCGGCTGTAAGCTCATAGGTAAGCTCATAGGAGAGTGGCACGCGATTGGTCGAGCAGATGAGGTGCAGCTTCACGCCGTACACCGCGAAGGAACCCCACCTGGCCCATGCAGCACCCTCAAAGTCCATGGCCGACTGCTTGACCTGCCTGGGGTGCAAGACCGAAAGCAGCGTCGAGTCGGCGATCAGCGTTTCGGGGTCTCCCAACAACTCGGGAAGTATCGAACGCCGCAGCGGCTCCAAAAACCGCCTGAGCCTGCGAGTCCTCCTGTGGAAGGAGGATGGCGAGAGACCGATGACGCCGGGAAACAACTCAGAGAAGAACCGCTCGGCGTCGCGCAGGAAGGATCGCTCGCTCTCGATGCCTCGCAGTTGCTGGAAAAGCGCGAGCGTCAGCACTTCGGAGTCCGAGAGCCTCTTGAGGGTTTCGTAACGCTCGCCTTTGGGGTTGAGAATCCGGTAAGCGTCTTCCAGAAGGCAAAACAAGACTGTAAGCGCCTCTTCCAGGGGTGTCGGGGCCGGAGTATGCTGTGGTTGGGCCATCCGAGGTTCCTTTCGTCGAGGGTTCGGATGGCCCCCGTTTTACAAGCAAACCGCGCAACAGACATCTAGGGCTAATGTACCATATCAGCAAGCATGTGGAACTGATGGAGAAAATCTCCGAGGTCAGCGACGACGTGCTCTTGATCGACACCGCGCTTGCCAGACTCCCCGGCTCATGCTTCAAGGTTCGACACGAACGGCTGGACGAACCGAGGAGCGCGGTGGACCGCGAGCTGGTCATGACCCCGACCTGGGAGGCCACACGCGACCTTGCGGCACAGTTCGGCTACGAGGTGGCGGTTCTCAAGCCTAGCTTCGACGACTACCGGGGCGCGGATGACTATCGCAAGCATCGCCGGGCTTTTATGTGCGCCAAACGAATGGATGTGACCCGCGTATCCGCCGAGATCGAGACCGCTCCGCCAAAAGCACCGACGAAATCGGCGACCAACGGACAGGAGAAACTCGGACGACGAGCTTCAGACAGTCGCAAGGCCAGGGAAGGGGTGAGGGCGTCCAAGCTGGAGAGCTTGATGCGGGAGACAGATTCCACCCTCACAGAGCTCTTCGCTTCCAGGCGGTGGAGGCTGGCAAACGCTGTAGGCGACGTCGCCCGGCGGATCTTGCGTCGGAACCGCGGCCCTACGGCAGAGGATCGGCTGCTCGGGATGCGCGACGAGGTTCGAGCCTTGCTAGAGGAATCGAGACGTAACTCCGCAAAACGGGGCTCGAACAAGAGCGCGTGACCTGAAGACCCAAGATCCGCCGATCACTACCCTTCGGAGAGAGATTTTCTCTGACCGAAGGAGACGTCCATCGCGGAAGAGCAATCTCAATGACGAGGATCGGCAAGCTGCACGACAAGACGGCGGGTGGAGACGTCGAAGACCGGGGCAGAATTGGAGGTGGTGGGGTAGTGAGTGAGTCGGCGCAAAGTTGGCGCAGCGCTTTCCCTGTCCTGTATAATGTCCGCGTGAGTTTCGGTCGAATCATCGAAAATGTTCGACGTCGCTTTTCACCCAGGCAAAGTCCCACCGAAAGCGAGCGTAAGCGCTACGGTCTCGACCTGAACTCCGGCGACAGGCACTACCGGGCTTGGGTTGGTCCACCGGAGGAGTACGGCGAAATCGCCGCGTTGCAGGTGACGCTCCTGCTCGCAGCGGGCCTCCGGGAGACACACACGCTATGCGACGTTGGATGTGGATCGCTGCGCGCGGGCAGGATGTTGATACCGTATCTGCGACCGGGTAACTACCACGGCATAGAGCCGGAGCAGTGGCTCGTCGAGGAAGGAGTCGAAAACGAGCTGGGGCAAAGCATCCTAGAGGCGAAGCGAAACTCGGGCCGCTTCGCCTCAAACTTCCCGCTGGAGGACTTCGGAGTGCCCTTCGACTTCGTGGTAGCCCAGAGCGTATTCTCCCATACGCACCCCGACCTCCTCCAGCTTGGCCTCTCGAAGATCGCTGCGGCGCTTGCCGACAACGGCAAACTGCTGGCGACCTGGAACGAGGGATACTCAACGAAACAAGGTTCAGGCTGGATACACAAGGGGATAAAACCTTGCACCTGGGAGGAAATGCGAGATTACGCGGCGAAAAGCGGTTTGGCCGCGATGCGCCTCAAGTGGCCGCACCCGCGTCAGTCGTGGTTCGTCGCTGCCCGCTCGGAAGAGACGATAAACGGCCTCGCCACCAGTCTCCGCACCCCACGCCCCGGTTGGGGTAGAAAACGCCCGTGGAGGAAGAAGTGAGGGTGAAACTTTGCCTCGTCCTGGCGATCCTCGCGGCGTGCGCAACGCTCGCCAATTCGTCCGCACGTGCCCAAGAGACACCCTCGGAAACGGCCCCAGGCACCCGCCCGAACATCGTCTTTGTGCTGACTGATGACCAGGACGAAGTCTCGCTCCGGCACATGTCGAACCTCCAGAGTCTCCTTGTAGATGGCGGCAAGACCTTCGAGAACGCGATCAACGTCTACCCTTTGTGCTGTCCTTCGAGAGCCGCGATCCAGCGCGGCCAGTACGCTCACAACACCGGCGTCTTCGGGAACGGCCGGGAGAACGGCGGCGGCTGGTACACCTTCCACCGCAACGGCCTGCACCGCTCGACCATGGGGACATGGGCCGACGACGCCGGCTACGAGACGGGTTACTTCGGCAAGTTCATGAACGGCTACGATGGGTCAGGGTTGGAGGACAATTTGCTGCCCGGATACGATCGGCAGTTCGTGACGATCTTCGGTGCTGACAAGGCGCTCGATCAGGGCGAACTCGTGGACTTGCCCCAGAAAGATGAGGACCGGGTGGTCTCGGAGAAGGCCCTGGGTTACGTCCGGGAGAAGGTCCCGGAGGAGACGCCCTTCTTTCTGACGGCCAGCTTCTTCGCGCCACACTTGCCCGCGAGCCACGAGGACCGCTTCGCGGGCATGTTCAAGGACCAGCGGGTGCCCCGCGACCCCAATTACAACGTCAAGCCAGATCCCAACGATCCCAAGTGGGTCAAGCTGAGGCCGAAGCTCACCAGGGAGCAGAAGCGCGAGTACGATGAGATCCATAGGGACAGGCTGCGCTCGCTACAGACGGTGGACGAGTTCGTAGCCAAACTCTACGAGACGTTGGGAGAGGAAGCGGAGAACACCTACGTGGTGTACTACACTGACAACGGCTTCCACCTCGGGGACCACAGGCTGCCGGCCGGCAAGCTCTCCCCCTATCAGGAGGACACCAACTTCCCGCTCTTTGTGCGAGGGCCAGGCGTTCCCGAAGGCTCTACGGACTTCCGGCTGGTCGGCAACCACGACATCGCACCGACCATCGGGGACATCGCCGGGGCCGAGGTTCCGGGTTTCGTGGACGGACGGAGCATCATGCCGGTGGCGAAGGCGGATCCTCTCGAAGACGTACCCTGGCGTACAGCCATACTCTCCGAGCGGCGCATAGTCGGGAAACCGGGCGGGCTGGACGGCGCCCGGTACATCCCGGAATGGCAGATGGTGAGGCGCCAGTACAGTACCTACATCCGTACGAAGGACTATCCAGGTACGAAACGGTACGATCCGGACTTCGAGTATTACAACCTGCTCGAAGACCCATACCAACTACGCAACCGGGCCGGGACGCTGCGCCCGGGTACGTTCAGAAAACTGCAAGACAGGCTCGCCGCCCTTCGGAACTGCTCCGGCGAAGAGTGTAGAGTCGCCGAAAACGGCCCCTAGAAAGAGTAGCCGAAGATCTCGATGTCGTCCCGGAAACGCTCGTGGACCAGCCGCCTCAGCCGGTCGTCGTAGAAGTCCGCGTAGGCCCGCGGCTCCCTATTTGGTGAGCGCAAGCGATGGGGGAGTTCAAGGTGAGGAGCGCCAATCCTCTCCACGACAATGGCGAAGTCTT
>Ga0136613_10002053_pt1 | contig 10706 bp, 12 predicted proteins | sample AntDrymUQ2722106_2_FD_106649 | JGI IMG/M metagenome (GOLD analysis project Ga0136613, IMG submission 106649) | Polar desert sand microbial communities from Dry Valleys, Antarctica - metaG UQ272 (21.06) | ecosystem: Environmental > Terrestrial > Soil > Desert | place: Antarctica: Dry Valley... | reverse complement strand
GGCGAGGACTTCGGCGTGCATCCCGAGAGCCGGCGGGGCGCGATCGGGATGCTTGGCACGCAGTCTGAGATCTTCGTGCAGGAACAGGTGTGGGGCGTCGTGCCGGACCTCGAGCGGCGCTTTGGCTGTGAGATCTCCCACCTCAGCGGCGTGACGGCGCTGATCTACGGGCGCGGCGACCACTTCGCCGCGCATTCCGACGGGGGCCTCGAGGACGATGGTCCCTCGGAGGTTCGCCGGCGGCGCGTCTCGCTCGTGATCGCGCTCAACGACGGGGCCCGCGACTTCAGCGGCGGAGAGCTGCGCCTCTTCCCGCACGCGATCCCCAACAGCCTCGACGGCCGCGCCCGCGTGATCGCGATCCGCAGCGAGCCCGGCCTGCTGATCGCGTTCGCTTCACCGATGGTGCACCAGGTGATCCCGATCATCGACGGCTGCCGCTACTCGCTTGCCCTGTGGGCGCTGGCGCCCGAGGGTCCTGCCTGATGCCCCCCGCCAGGAATCGAACCTGGAACCTTCGGATTAAGAGATAGCTTCTACGCGGGAGCTGGGTCGCGGTGCCCTTGTACTGCGGTCGTCGTCGAGTTGGCTCAGTTCAGCTCTGCTGAGCCGGGGGACATATTTCGGGGCACGCGGGGCGGCGACGTGCGGTTCGCTGCGGTCGCCCGGATACTCGGCGCCGACCACTGTGCGATGCACGCCGCATCGTTGCGCGATGTGATCACGACCTGTATGGTGAATGTCGAGGCAATACTGCCCACCCTGTACCAAGCGCTTCGGCGCGTTGCGACCAGGAGGGAGGCTCCATAGCAGTCCCCGGCAACTGCCGGCATCCGTTGCACTTCGGGTCTCCGCCCGAACACCAAGGAGAAGATCAGCATGACTATCGCGAACGCGATCGACTATCAGTCCGTCCTGGACGACTATCACAACCAGGTCGAGTCCGGGATCAAGCAGGCCTACATCGCCGAGGGTTACATCGGCGATGACGGGAACGTCGACGAGGACAAGCTCTTCGACGCGGCCTACGACGTGATCATCAGCAGGGAGGTCGTGAAGAAGGACGACAAGAACGACCCGACCAAGAGCATCACCCGCGGCGAGCTGTTCGCGGAGTTGTTCCCCAACGCGCCGGGAGCGGACGGGACAGACCCCGACGACCTCGACGCGGTGCAGTCGGCCGTGTACAAGAAGCTCAGCCGCGACTGCTGGAGCCTTACGCAGGACGCGCCCACCGGCAAGATCCAGCGCAGGCTGGACGATGAGGGCTCGTCACTCGTCCTGTGCCGCAGCTCCATGATGCGCGGGGTCAACCGCCTGACTGGGGTGTTCGTTACCGACGTCGAGCAGTTCATCGTCGGTGACAACCTCAAGAAGGAGTTGGACGCTCTCCAGAAGAAGGCCGAGAACGTCCAGCGCCGCGTGGAGATGCTCACCGACCGCCACCCCGAGTTGGAGTCGACGATCCAGGGGCAGCTCAGCGCGACCATCGGTCGCGTGCAAGCCGCGCTGCCGTCGTCCACCGACTAGACATTCGGCGACCGTGCCTGCCCTTACGGGGGCGGGCACGGTCCTGTCGGACCCATCATGACCACAGACAACAAGACACTCATCCTCGATGCACTACGCAACGACGCGCTGACCGACTTCGACCTCGCGATGAGGCTCGGCCTCGAGCGCGGCACCGCCGGCAAAGCTCGACTACGACTCTGGGAGCGCGGCCTCGTCGAGCCTGACGATTGGGATCTGGCGCTCACTATGAAGAAGACGAGCACCATCCGCTGGTCGGCGGTTGACCCCGACCGACAGGAGGAAGTTGCCGCCCGCGCCGCTACGCGGTCCAAGCGTCGCCGGAAGTGGAGCGACCTGAAGCTTGAGGAGCAGGCGCAGTTCATCCTGCAGGGCCTTGCCGATCCCGCGGTCTACGGCGCGGTCATGGAGGCGCAGGCTTCGCAGCGAGTGAAGAGCCGGGCCACCGCGCGCAAGAATGAAAGCCTCGCCGCGAAGCGACAGCGCATCGCCCGTGAGCGCAAGCAGGCCGAGCGTGAGCGGTCCGCGGTCCTCGACTTCTTGAAGATTGCAGGACACCTGCACGAGCAAGTCATCGTTGCCAACGGGGTCAAGTCCTTCCTCATGGTCGACTTAGGCCGGTACTTGAACGGCGAGAACACCAAGATTCCCCCCGCCAAGTACGCCGACGTCGCGACCGACCTGCGCGAAGTGATGGCCGACGTGGGCCTCGCGTTGCAGGCAGTCGAGGCGGCCATCGGCATCCACGACGGTACCTGCCCAACGTGCGGTCAGAACGTCGTGCCCATCACCGAGGAGCGCCAGCTCCCCGAGCGCGTGGAGGACATGGAGGACGTGATCGAGGTCGACGCGATTGAGCTTACGTAGCTTCGGCGCTTGCGGGCGCTTGAGGACGACATCCGCACGGCTACTGGTGCACCAGCGCTCTCTGAGTCAGCTGTTTCCACCGACACCACGCGGGACCGCTGGCGGGCTCGCCCGCCAGCGGAGTTCGTCTTCCCGGGCCGGCTGTTCCGCCGGACGGCTAGTTATCGTCTCGGCGGGTGTACTCCGTGATCGACCTGTTCGCTGGCTGCGGCGGGATGACCCTCGGATTTCACGAGACCGGACGATTCGCATCCATTCAGGCCGTTGAGACCGACCCGGACGCTGCGGAAACCTACGAGCTGAACTTTGGACCCATCATCGTTCGTCACGACGATGACCTGCCGGCGCCCATCGAACACATCGAGGGGTTCCCCGCGGTCGACGTGGTGATCGGTGGCCCGCCGTGTCAGGGATTCTCCCGGCTCAACAGAGGCGTCGGCCTCGAGCGTCGAGGCTTGTGGCAGCAATACCGGCGGGCTCTCGAGCAGGCCGACCCAGCGGCGTTCGTCATGGAAAACGTGCCTGAGCTACTGAGGTCGGCCGAATACGCCGAGTTCAAGATCGAGGCCGCGAACGTGCTCGGCTTCACCGTCCAAGAACGCATCCTGAACGCCGCCGACTTCGGCGTGCCGCAGCGCCGGCGGCGGGCAATCGTGATCGGCACGCGGTTAGGTGAGGTTCCATGGCCCGAGCAGACCCACTATGCCTGTGAGAGCCTGCCGCAGGGTCGCTCGCCGTGGCAGACGTTCCGCGATGCGGTAGCTGGGCTGCCGTTGAAGCCTAGCGGCGAAGACTGGCACAACGCACGGAATCCCGATCCCATCAGCATCGAGCGCTACAAGACGATCCCTAACGAGGGAGAAGGTCGATTCCACTTGGCAGAGCGACGCCCGGACATTACGCCGCCATGCTGGTTGCGAGAAGCATCGGGGCGTACGGACGTGTTCGGCCGCCTCTGGTGGGACCGCCCGGCCGTGACGATCCGCACCGAGTTCTTCAAACCTGAGAAGGGGCGCTACCTGCACCCGACCGAGCACAGGGCGCTTACCGTTCGCGAGGCCGCGCGCTGCATGGGCTTTCCGGACCCGCCAGCCTTCCGCTTTTATCCGCTGGCCGCGCAATCGATGACAAGCGTTGCGAGACAGATTGGGAATGCCGTTCCGCCGCCCCTAGCACGCAAGATCGCAACTACGCTCGCTGCGCATCTGGACGACACCGGATGGGCGCGCAGCGGCACGACGGTCGCCCTCGCGGCCTGAGTCGGTACGGGGTTGCGAGACGGTCAGGAGGCGAGAGCCTTCTGGACCCGCTCGACGCAACCTGTCAGATCCTTCGCGACCTCGAAGTCCCATACGCGGACGACGATCCAGCCCGCTTCCTGAAGCTCACAGTTGACCTTCTCGTCACGAGCACGGTTTCGGGCGATTTTCTCGTCCCAGAACCTCCCAGACTGGCCCCAGTAGTGGTCCGGGTGTCCATGCCAAAAAGCGCCGTCAACGAACACCGCAACGCGACGACCTACCCATGCGAAATCAGGCCGGCCGGTGACCTTCGGATGGCATCGCCAACCCCGCAGACCCGAGGCGTGGAGCGCCCGCCTCAGGGCGAGTTCCGGCGCGGTGTCCCGCGTCCGCACGCGCGCCATGAGCGCGCCGCGATTCTCGGCAGAAAGAGGGTCGGTCACAGCGACAACAGCCTAGGCACCGGTCCGGCCCCAGCGATGCGCACGACCGGGCATCCCGATCCCGCACGCCCCGACAGCTACGTTGCCTGGGAACTCCGCATGTCGCATAGACGCCGCCCCGAACCCGCATCTCACGAGGATCGTTATCGCGGACCAGACGAGTGGTGTCGCCGCCCGGCGGGCAACGCGTCAACCGCGTTCACCCCGTCGGAGCCGCTCGCGACGTCTCGCGCGTCCGCGCTTTCTTTCGGCCGCGCCGCCCATCGCGAGCCCCGGCCATTACCGGGTCTTCTGATGCCCCCGCCAGGAATCGAACCTGGAACCTTCGGATTAAGAGTCCGCTGCTCTGCCAGTTGAGCTACAGGGGCGCGCTGGGATCGGCCATCCTAGCCGGGTCGCCCGCGAACGGGCGACCTATCTAGCTCCCGGGCTGCACCTGAGTCTGGCCCTGGCTCCCGCTTGCAGCCTCGGTCTTCAGCTGCTTGAGGGCCGCGCGTAGCTGCTTGCGCATGCCCGGCTCGGCGAGCTGGACCGCCTTGTCGGCGGCGAGGTCGCCGGTGCCCGTCTGGCGGGCGCGGTACGCGAGCACGGCGAGCTGCTGATAGAGGTTGGAGCTCGGCGGCTTGGTCTCCGCGGTGACGATCGTCATTGCGCGGACCGCCTTGGCCGGCTGGTTGAGCCCGTCCTGACCGTACGCCCGCGTCATCAGCAGCGCGAGGCCCTCGTCGAGCTTCTCCGGCTCGAGCTCCAGGTAGCGCTCCCAGGCCTGCGTCGCGAGCACGAGCTTCCTGCGCCCGGACTTGGACTGGGCGCCGTCGCCGATGCTGGCGCGCTGGAACTGCAGCCGCGAGAGCTTCGCCCACGCCGCTGCTTCGCGCGGGCGGGCCTGGGTGTCCTTGGTCGCGTCCTCGATCTGCTTGTCGAGCACCTTGTCGGGGCTCTCGCCCTCGCCGCCTTCGCCCTGGATCGCGTCGATGAGCCCGCCGCCGGACGTGTTGCTGCCGATCCCGAACAGCACGAGGCCCCCGCCGAGCAGCAGCGCGAGGCTCACGTAGATGACTTTGATTGTGCGGCGACGGCCGCGTCCGCGCAGGTCGAACAGCATTCGGCGATCAGTCCTTCACGTCTTCGTCGGAGTGCAGCGGCTCGGGCGGAGTGGCGTCGCGCTCCTCGTCATCGGCATCGTCATCGGCCTCGTCATCGGCCACGTCGGCCTCGTCGTCCACATCGGCCTCGTCGTCCACATCGGCCTCGCCGTCCACGTCGGGCGGCGGCTTGACGCGGTCGATCCACCTCGCGACCAGGATACTCAGCTCGAAGAGAACGATCAGTGGAACCATCGCGAACGACATCGTGATCGGGTCGGGAGTGGGGGTCGCGACCGCGGCCAGGACCGCGATCCCCAGGATGACGTAGCCGCGATTGGCGGCGAGCTGCTTGGGCGTGAGGATGCCCAGCCGCGTGATCGCCAGCACGCCGACCGGGATCTGGAACAGCAGCCCGATCCCGGCCAGGAACAGGATCGCGAACTTGAAGTAGTCGTTGGCCCGCAGCAGGATGTCGAACGAGTCGTCGTTGAAGTTCTGCAGGAAGTCGACGGCGCGGTCGAGCACGACGAAGTAGCCGAACGCGACGCCGGCGATGAACAGCACCGGCACCATCAACATCAGCGGCAGGGCGGTCTTTCGCTCGCGCGGACTGAAGGCCGGTAACACGAACGCGTAGATCTGAAAGAGGATCAACGGCAACGACAGCAGCAGCGCGGAGTAGAGCGCGACCGTGATGGTGGCCGTAAACGGCTCGGTCACGCCGAGCGTGACGAGGTTGCGCTCCGTGTTCTTCGGCAGCGCTGCCGCGGCTCGCTCGGCCTCACGCGAGGCCGAGGCCTGCGCGGCGGAGGCACGCGCCAGCTGCGCGCTCTGCGCGGGAGTCAGGTTGTCGGCTCGCGACAGCGACCGCAGCGTCGCGGCGTTCAGCTCGAGCGCTGGCGAGAGCTCGCGCAGGAACCGCTCCTGGGCCTTCTGAGAGAGCGCCGCCTGCTCGAGCGGATCGGCGCTCTTCTCCGACGGGTTGTCGAGGTTCTGCGTCGCGCGGACCGGCTCGGTGATGAAGTCCAGGATCGGGTCGCTCTGCCAGAAGCACACCACGAAGGCGGCGGCGAGCGTGACGATCGAGATGACGATCCGCTTGCGAAGCTCGGAGAGATGGTCGACGAGGCTGAGGCGGTCCTCGTGACCGATCGGCCGCAGCGCGGTGGGCATGTCAGGTAGGAAGGCCGGTCGCGCTGATCAGCCGCGCGCACGGCTCACTTCGCGTCCCGCGGCGCTGTGGCGGCGGGCTCGCCGGCGGGCTTGTCGGCGCTTGAGGCGGGCTTGTCGGCGGGCTTGTCGGCGGCCGCGGTGATCTCAGCCGCATCGTCATCGTCATCGTCGTGCTTCGAGCCGCCGCTGATCGAGTCCTTGAACTCTCGCATCCCGGAGCCCAGTGAGCGTCCGAGCTGGGGCAGCTTCTTCGGGCCCAGGATGATCAGGGCGATGACGAGGACGATGATGACTTCGGGGGTGCCGATGGGCATGGTGGACTCCTCGGAATGCTGGCGGACAGCGTACCGCGACGGCATGGGGTGGACGGGAAGCGGACGCCTCCAACGGACATTCAAGTTCCGTCCCGCGGTGCCGATGAGGGTGGCATGCAGGAGTTCGAGCACACCCCCCGACCGGATCACAAGCAGTACGTCCGCAGGGTGATCCTGCCGTCGGGCAAGACGATCGACGTCGTCTCCTTCGACGACCTCGCCCCTGCCGGCGAGGACCTGCACGTCTGCCCCAACTGCAGCTCGGAGCTGGTCTATCCGATCGCTTGGGAAGAGGCCGACCGCGCCTCGTGGGAAGTCACGCTTCGCTGCCCCAACTGCGAGTGGAGCGTCATCGGAATCTTCGAGGACGAAACGATCCAGCGCTTCGACGACACGCTCGATCGCGGCACCGAGGCCCTCGTCTCCGACCTTCGCCAGCTCGCGCGGGCCAACATGGAGGAAGCCGTCGAGCGCTTCTCGGCCGCCCTCTACGCCGGCCACGTTCTACCTGAAGACTTCTAAGGGTGACGTCGCCGGAAGGTCATCGCTTGCGATGACCGGAAGGCGAAACCGAAATCGAGCCGGAACCGGCGACCTCCCGGCGACGTGTCACGTCTGGCGGGCCACGACGGAGTCCGCCACGAGATCGAGCGCCGAGCGCTGGTCCTCGTCCAGCTCGAGCGCCGCAAGGCCCTCCTTCGCCTCGGCGACGATCGCCAGCGCCCGCGTGCGGGCGTCGTCCAGCGCGCCACTGGCCTCGATGCGATCGCACAGCTCGATGGCCGCAGCCGGGGTGCTCACCGAGCGCAGGTCGATCGCGGCGAGCTTCCGATCGCGCTCGCGCGCCAGGATCAGCGGCAGCGTGACGGTCCCGTCGAGCAGGTCGGTGCCGCGGTGCTTGCCGGTCGCCGAGGGTGGACCGGATACGTCGAGCACGTCATCCAGCAGCTGAAAGGCGATCCCGATCCGCCGGCCGAACGCGCCCAGCGCCGCCACGGCGTCGGCGTCGCGCGCGGCCGCCAGCGCGCCGAGCTCGCACGATGCCTCGAACAGCCGCGCGGTCTTCAGCTCACAGCGGTACAGGTAGCGCTCGATCGCAACAGCGCCGTTCCACGCGTCCTGGCGCTGGAGCAGCTCGCCCTCGGCAAGCGCCGAGCTAGCGCGAGAGAGCGAGCGAACGGCCGCCAGCGAGCCCGCGGCGGCCAGCTCTGCGAACGCGCGTGAGAAGAGCAGGTCGCCCGTGGCGATCGCCAGCTCGGGGCCGGCCTGCGACCAGACGGTCGGCAGCCCGCGGCGCAGCGGCGCGGCATCGAGCACGTCGTCATGGACGAGCGTCGCCGAGTGCACGAGCTCGACGGCACAGGCGCCGGCGACGAGCAGGCGCTCGTCGGCGCCTTCGGGAGGGCCGGCCGCCAGCAGCACCAGCAGCGGGCGCAGGCGCTTGCCGCCCGCGGCGATCGTCGCTCCCGCATGCTCGGCCAGCTCGGGGCCGTGCCCGCGCGCCAGCTCGGCGAGGCGTTCCTCCACGCGCGCGAGCAGGACGGGGATGTGGGACCCCGCGACCTCGACGATCGCGCCGACGTGCGCAGCCGGGCTCGTCACGCGTTCCCCGCGCGGCGGGTGCCGACGTGCAGCGCGATGATTCCTCCCGCCGTCAGGACGTAGTGCACGTCCAGCCCGCAGGCGTCCATGCAGGCGGCCAGCTCGCGCGGCGCGGGGAAGCGCTTGACCGAGTTGGGCAGGTAGCTGTAGGCGTCCGAGTCGCCGGCGAGACGACCGATCAGCGGCACCACGTGATCGAACCACAGGCGGTAGAAGGTCGACAGAGGCGGCTTGGTCGGGGTCGTGATCTCGAGCACCACGACGCGCCCGCCCGGGCGCACCACGCGCGCCATCTCGCGCAAGCCCTGGTCGAGGTCGGCGAAGTTGCGCGCGCCGAAGCCGACCGTCGCGGCGGCGAACTCGCCGTCGGCGTAGGGCAGCCCGAGCGCGTTGCCCCACTCGAACGTGATCGGCGCGGCCGCCGCGGGCGCCTTGGCACGCGCGCGGGTGAGCATCTCCTCGGCGAAGTCCGAGCCGATGACCTCGCCGCCGGGCGCGACGCGGCGCGAGAGCTCGAGCGCGAGATCGCCGGTGCCGGTGGCGACGTCGAGGACGCGGTCGCCGGGCCCGACCTGGGCGAGGTCGGCCGCGCGCCGGCGCCAGCTGTGGTGCAGGCCCGCGGTCATGACCGAGTTCATGACGTCGTAGAAGCCGGCGATGCGGTCGAACATCGCCCGCACCTGCGGCTCCTGCAGTGTCCCTGGTGTGACGTCGTCGGGAGGTCGTCGCTTGCGACGACCGGACGACGAAACCTCAATCATTGGCCCGCCACGCGCCCGCGCCAACCGTCACTTCAACTGCGCGAGGAACTCGACGGCGCTGTCGAACTTCTTCGTCGGCAGGTCCTTGAAGGATGGCATCGGCGCCGACGGCTCGATCAGCGTGCGCTGGATCGCCTGGCGCGACAGGCGCCCGCCGATCTCCGTCAGGTCCGGGCCCGGACCCGTGTTGCCGTTGTGCTCGATCTTGTGGCAGCCCAGGCAGCCGGTCTGCGCGACGACCATCTTGCCGGCCTCGTAGTTCTCCAGCATCTCGCCGCCCGCGACCTGGATCCGCGCGGGAGTCTCCAGTTCGATCAGGTTCGGCGAGCCGGCGATCGCGCCCTCGTAGGTCAGAAACGCCATCGCGGCGATCGTGAAGAACGCGGCGACCATGGCGACCGGACGACGCTCCGGCCGGCGCTCCGGGCTGCGGTCGTAGAACGGCAACAGGAAGAGCAGGATCATCGCGATCGTCGGCACGCCGATGGCAGCCAGCGGCACGAGCGACGGCGGCTTGATGACCCGCAGCACCTCGAACAGGAAGTAGAAGTACCACTCCGGCCGCGGCGTATAGGTCGTCGTCGTCGGGTCGACCTTCGGGCCCAGCTCGGCGCCGAGCACGACCGCCATGACGATGGTCGAGGCCATGACGACACACGCCATCAGCCCGTCCTTGGCGACCGAGTAGGGGAAGAAGGGCTTGCCCTGCGACTTGAGGATCGAGTACTCGCGGAGGTAGGCCTCTTTTTCGGCGTGGTTCACGTGCTGACCTCGCCCCTAGGCCTCGTCGCGGCGCAACTTGGGATCGTTGTCGGCCTTCATCCACGGCGGCGCCGTCGTTCCCTGCCGTGCGACGAGATACAGGTGCGCTCCGATCAGCGCCGCGATGATGCCGGGCAACAGCAGCATGTGGATCGCATAGAAGCGCGCCAGCGTCGTCGCACCGAACTCGGGCCCCGCGCGCATGAAGTCCGACAGGTAGGGGCCCACGAGCGGCCCGGTGCCGTTGATCGCCACGCCGACGATCGTCGCCCAGAAGGACCGCTGGTCGAACGGCAGCAGGTAGCCGGTGAAGGACATGAAGAGCGTCAGGATCAGCAGCGCGACGCCTATCACCCAGTTCATCTCGCGCGGATACTTGTAGGCGCCGAAGAAGAACGTGCGCCCCATGTGCAGGAAGATGAGGACGACCATCACGGTCGAGCCCCACTTGTGCATGCCGCGCGTGAGCTCGCCGAGGAAGACCTCGTTCGTGAGGTAGCGGATCGACTCGTACGCGCGTGTCGCATTGGGGTCGTAGTACATCGCCAGGAAGACGCCCGTGACCGTCTGCGACAAGAAGGCGAACAGCGTCGCCGAACCAAGCGTGTAGAACCAGTTCGTCCCGCGTGGGATCTTGCGGAACATCATCCAGCGAGCGCCGCCGGACAGCGCGGTGCGCTCGTCGATCCAGTCGACGGCCGAGACGCCGGCCTCCTTGAGCCTGCCGCGCTCCTCGCCGTGGCCGTTCTCGCTGGGCCGCTTCGGCGGCGGCTTCAGGCCCGGTGGAATCGGCAGCTTGAGCTTCGGCATCTGTTCAGGTTCCCGGCAGCTTGCGCACGGTCGGGCGGGCAGGGTAGATGTACTGGCCGATGCCGTCGATCGGCTGCCCCGGATCGCGCGGCGAGAAGCGCCGCATCTCGGAGTT
>Ga0136613_10002051_pt1 | contig 10709 bp, 11 predicted proteins | sample AntDrymUQ2722106_2_FD_106649 | JGI IMG/M metagenome (GOLD analysis project Ga0136613, IMG submission 106649) | Polar desert sand microbial communities from Dry Valleys, Antarctica - metaG UQ272 (21.06) | ecosystem: Environmental > Terrestrial > Soil > Desert | place: Antarctica: Dry Valley... | reverse complement strand
GCCGCGTCGTCACGGTGATGTCGTCCTGCTCGGGCAGGTCGCGGGTGATGGTCACGCCCAGACCAACCACTCGCCTGGGGTCGTTGGTCGCCTGGTTGTCCGTGTCGACGTAGCTGAACGCGGCGGTGTTCGTGGCGTCGCTGATCAGGGGGGCGTCGGCGACCGTTACCCAGGTGGCACTGGCGGTGTCGTAGCGCTGGCGCTGCTCGGACAACTGCTGCGTCGCGGTGTCCAGGGTGTAGCGGTAACGCCAGAGGGTGTCTTGACGCTCGCTGTCGACGGTCACCTGGGTCGGCGTGCTGGTGCGTACGGGACAGGCAGCACGCAGTTCACGGCCGATGCGCGCCACGCTTTTTTCCAGGTCGGTGAGCGCAGCGACGCGGTCCTGCGCCCGACGGGTGGACTGCATGCCCTGCACGACGGAGTTGGTCACGACACTGCCGATGACCCCGAGCAGGACCATCACGATCAACAGTTCGGGCAGCGAATACCCGCCTTCGGCGCGTACCCGTGCGGCCACCAGGCTCAGCATGAGACTCTGGAGACCGTGTGATCGCTACTGGCGGGCGTGGCGTTGGCCTGGTCGGAGCCGCGGGTTGCCGTGATCGTCAGTTGGCTGGTTCCGTTGTTCGCGGTCGTGAACTTGTGCGTATTACCGTTGCCGGGATAGACGATCTTGAACTGCGCGCCGTCGGGGGTAGGGGCCACCGGCGAAAGTGCCGCGGTTGCGGGTCCGCCGTTGTTCCACGTGGCCGACACGGAGTCGCTGGTGGCGACGCCGCGGACATCGACGGTGACGGCGAGATCGCCACACAGGCGGCTGTTGATGTTCTTGACGTTGATCGGGTTCTGGTTGACGCTGACCGAGAGGATCTGCACGGCGTGAACGAACAGCGCCCGCTTCTGTGCGGTCCGAACGACGCCGGTAGCGTTGGTGGCCCGGACAGTGAACGCCGTCTCACCGTTGGAAAATGTATCTCCTCCGGGCAGGATCGTGTGCGTCCAGATGCGCTGATCGGAGCTGACCATCGGCAGTTGGCGGGACGTCCCGTCGCGATTGACGTACTCCAGATACACCGTGGTCGCTTCCAGACTCGTCATCGCTTCGAAGGCGATCTGTTGGACGTTGGTGTCGTTCGCCGGATCCAGATCGACTTGGTCGGGTTCGAGCGTGGTGAATAGCACGGTGAACGCTCCCGCTGGCCGCTCTCGTGCGTTGGGAGCCCGTAGTGCCTCGAATCGCATTTGCCGCGACCCGCGGCGAGACTGCCAATCAAGCGTCGTCACGAAGCGCTTGTAGTCGCGGGTGTTGCTGTCCTGGTCGCTGCCACCCGTGCCGTCACTGGCGTCATCCACCCAGCTGATCTCGGTGCTGGCGTCGTAGGTCACGCCGTCACGCGTGACGGTGCAGGACGGCAGCGGTGGGACGATCTGCTCACAGGGCAGCGCGGAGGCAGCGCGGCCGCCCGACAGCAGCACGGTTCCCGCCGGCGGTGAGGCCGGGGCGAAGTCGGCGGCGTAGAAACCCGTCTCCTCCCACTCGCTTCCGTGCAGGTGCTCGGTCATCTCGTTGGCCAGCGCGGTGGCGCGCACGAGCTGTTCGTCACTGTTGATCGCCGTCAGCGAGGTGATGGTCGCACTGGCCATCGCGGCGAACGCCACGGCGATGATGAGCATCGCAATCATCATCTCGACCAGGGAGATGCCGTCCTCGCATGCCAGGCGTCGGCGGAGCCAGGTCAACGTGGGTGGGCGGGAACGCACGGCTGGCATCCCAGACAGGTATCGGCGCGTGCAAGCCTGCGGTTGAGGTGTGTTTGCCAGGGTCAGGCGGATACGCTCGACGGCGGCGGCCTCGGCCGGTCAGGCGCCCGCAGTCCGCCGCCACGGTGGTGTCGGACGTGAGCACACGAGTGAGATCTGAGACCTTGCGCTCGGTCGCCAACACGAGGGCGGGAGGCTATGCCCCTCATCCGTCTCTCGGCGGTCGAGCAAGCCTCGGTTGCGCTGCCCGTCGCGGGTCGTCGCACCAGCAGTCCCGGGAGCCTGGCCGGAGAAGCGTGGTCAATCCAGACCCAGTGATGCGAGCTCGCGCGCGACCTGGCCGCGGTCGACCTGTCCGACCTCGGCCGGAGCCGGCGATGGCTCCGTGGGTTCCACGTCCTCCGGGTCGTCCGGCTGCGCTGCGTCGAAAGGCTCCGTCGCTGCCGCGGCCGCGGGTGCAGCGACGGTGGACGGCTCGGGTGGCGTCACCGCCGCGATGATCACCGGTACCGCGAGGTCCACCTTGGCACCGGCGTCGATCTCTTCCAGTCTGCGCAGGGCCTCGCGGCTGGCCAGGAGCAGGGCGAGCCGAGTCGACGTGCCCTCGTCGGCCGCTTCGACCAGCCCGTCGTCGACCAACTCGGCGAGCACCCGGCAGGTTGCCCATTCCCCGTTGCCGGTCAGCTCGACCACGTCGCGTACGCTGCGCCGGCCATCGATCAGGGCCAGCAGTTGCCACTGCTCGCGGCCGAGGCTGACCCGGTCGGCATCGCCGGCAGGGCACGGGACCATGGCAAGCACAGCCTCCGTGGAGGGCAGGCGCCGTTTGATGGAGTCCCACTCGGCCAGCCTCCCGCTGCTCTCGTCGACCACCTGCTCGGTGCTCATCGTCAGTGTGGCCGTGGCCCCGCCCTGGCCGCTGTCGAAAGCGAAGGTTCCCTCCTCGAGCCGCAGCAGCTCGAACACCGCGTCAACGATCTGCTCGCGCACGAACTTGCTTAGCATCACCTCGTCGGCGACACCGGCCTCGAGCAGCCCGGAGCCCAGATCCTGCACACCGGCGCCGCTGCCCGCCGCCCGCAGCTGCTCTTCGGTGACCAGGCCCGCACCGACCAGTCTCGCGCCGAGCGGTAGCCGCCGAGCATCCGACACAGCGAACGAGACCTCGCCGCCGGTGAACTCCACGCGCCCCTCAACACCGCCCGAGGCCACTTTCAGCATGCCCGACTTCTTGGTCAGGGCGAGGAGTCCGAAGACGTCCGGCAGGCTGAACTCGCCGAGTGTTCCCTGCAGCATCTGTTCCCCTGGATGTGGCTGTCGGCCGGAGCCGATGTGGCAGATCAGCCCCCGTTGGGGCCGACGACGAAACGAGGCTCCTGGCCGTTGACCAGCTGCTCGAGCAGTGCGCTGGTCTGCTCGTCGGTGTCAGTGCCGGCGTCGCGGCCGGCGGCGAACTCGAGGTCGGCGACGTCAGCAGGCGGCGCTGCGATGTCATATTCACGCGGCTCCGTCAGCGAGGTGCCGATCGCTTCGGCAGCACGGCACACCTCGAACAGCATGAAGCCGATCTTGGCGGCGCGGTTGGTGACGACGGCCAGGACCGCCTGGTCCTGGGCCGACATCAGAAACACGAAGCCGTCCTCCCCCTCGACGAACAGCTGGCTCACAGCGCCCCGCCCGAGTCCGCCGGCCGTCTTTTCACCGAGCGACAGCAGCGCGGTGGACATCGCACCGAGGCGGTCCTCGTCCATATCGGGCGGTAGCACGGAGGCCATCACGAGGCCGTCGAGGCTGACGACAGCAGCCGCCTCGACGTCAGGCGAGGAGCGGATGAAGTCGCTGAGCAGCCCAGTAAGACGCTCGGACTTGGTTTCCGTCATGGTGCTGGCTCCCGTTCGCAGCGCGCGCACGCGTCAGAGCTGTCGTCGGCACAAGCGGCGCGGAACTTGACGGGCGGAGCGACGACGCATCACACCCCAATGGAGAGGACGGTCAGCGCTACAGCGCCGCGGCGGCTGCGGCGGTCATCACGGCGCGGGGGGGCATCCGCCCGGTCCAACGCTGGAAGGACCGGGCAGCCTGCGCCACCAGCATCCCCCGGCCGTCCAGCGCCTGCGCCCCGGCGGCGCGGGCAGCGGCGACGAACGGGGTTGCGGTGGCGCCGTACACCAAGTCCAAGGCCACTTGGCCCGCGGCCAAGTCCATGAACCGCTGCGGCAGCGGCTCACCGTGCAGGCCCAGCGGTGTGGCGTTGATGACCAAGCGCGGGCGGCCGGCGGTGGTTGGCGTAGCGCCTGCGGCCGTTGCCAGCGCCGCGACCTCGGCGGCTGCTAGCTGCCGGCGGGCGACGACCTCCAAGTTGGCCTGGCGCCGCCCGAGTGCCACCGCCGCCGCCCTGGCCGCGCCGCCGGCGCCGAAGAGCACCACCGGATCGCCGGCTTCGATGCCAACGTCGTCGAGCACGTCACCGAGTCCAGAGGCGTCGGTGTTGTCGCCTACCAGCCGCCCGTCACGGAACCACAGGGTGTTGGCGGCACCGACCGCCCGCGCCTCGTCGGTGAGCTCATCGACCAGATCGAGGACCGCCCGCTTGTGGGGGACGGTGATGTTGGCGCCCAATGCACCCAGCCCTCGCAGGCCCGCCACCGCCGCTGCCAGCTGCGATTCCGCGACGTCGCAGGCCAAATAGGCGGCGTCGATGCCGGCGGCGGCGAACGCCGCATTGTGGATCTGCGGCGACACGCTGTGCCCCACCGGGTGGCCTAGCAGGCAGACCAGCCGCGTGGCGGCAGTCAGCGATGTCACCTGGATCAGCCGCCCTGCGCGCGGGCCTTGTCGTCCAGGAACTCCTGGTAGGACGCCGAGAAGGCGTGGCGACCGGTGTCGGGGTCCACCACCACGTAGTACAGAAAGTCGGTGCTGGCCGGCTGGGCAGCGGCCGTGATGGCGGCCTGCCCCGCCCCCGAGATCGGCGTGGGCGGCAAGCCCTGCTGCTGATAAGTGTTCCAGGGGCTGTCGACCTCGAGATCCTCGATGAGGACCCGGTCGCGGTGCTCACCGAGTGCGTACAGCACGGTCGCGTCGATCTGCAGCGGCATGTCCTGCTGCAACCGGTTGTAGATCACCGACGCGATCTTCGGCTGCTCACGCCGCAACCTCGCCTCGCGCTCGATCAACGAGCCCATGATCAACAGCTCGTAGTTGCTGACGCCCTCGGGGCTCTCGACACCCGAGAGGATGTCTTGCGTGCGGGCGATGAGCTCGGCAATGACCTCTCGCGCGCGGGCTCTGCGCCGAACTTCGTAGGTGTCGGGGAACAGCAGTCCCTCGAAGACCTCGGCACCTTCGGGAAGGTTGCCGGGGACCCACTCCGGGGTGGCGACACCGTTCAGGGCTCGGCGCAGCTGGCGCACCGTGAAGGGACTGCGTTTCGCTTGGGCGATTCGCTTCAAGGTCTGGTCGACGGTGAGACCTTCGGGGATCGTGACGGTGAAGGTCGGTGCCTCCTCGGGCACCGTCGTCAGGACGGTCAGGATCTCGTCGTAGGACATGCCGGGGTTGAGCCGGTAGGTCCCAGCCCGTATCTGTGACGACCGGTCGTCGAACCGTGCTCGCAGGTTGAACATGAATGTGCCATCGATGATGCCTTCGCGGTCGAGCAGGTCTGCCACGCCGCTCGCGCCGAGGCCCTTGGGGATCCTGATGTCGACGGCTTGCTGTGCCGGCCCCTCGGGTGGCTCACCCAACAGGGCGTTGACCGCCGCTAGGCTGCCGACGAGTAACAGCGCGAGCACGATCAGCACCGTGAGGAACCGCCGCGTCGCTTTGCCCTTGGTCACGCTGCGCCGTCCTCGTTCGCGGTGGGTGTTGCGTCCAGCCAGCCCTGCAGGATGATCGCGGCGGCGATGGGGTCGCGCTCGGTCCGCCGCTGAGCACGGCGCCGGCCGGCCAGCAACAGCACCCGCTCGGCCTGCGCCGAGCTGAGCCGCTCGTCCCACAGGTGCACGTCGAGCCCCTGCTGCGCCACGGCCGCGGCCAGGTCTCGGGCCATGGCCGTGGAAGCCGTGTCCCGCCCCGACAATGCCTTGGGCAAGCCGACCACCACCGTGGGACAATCGTGCTCGCGAGCGACCTCAACCAGCCGGCCGGCAAGGTCGGGGCCCGCCGCAAGACTGGTCAACGGGGTGGCGACGAGACGTGCGGGATCGCTGAGCGCCACGCCCACTCGCACCGTGCCCACGTCCACCCCCAGCGCTCGCACGGCGTCGCTCAACCCCTCGCGACTGGGTGCGGTTGCGGACACCCACGTCCGCTCGCGCACCCGGTCACCCCGCGGCGAGATACTGGGTGCGATTCCGGACACCCACGTCCGCTCATGCACCCAGTCATGACGCGAGACGCTGGCGGGCGGCGCGGCGCACCGCCTCCAGCGCATCGGCGATGCGGCTGCCGTCCTTGCCGCCGGCCTGGGCGATGTCACCCTTGCCGCCCGCCCCCCCACCGACGACGGCGGCACCCGGTTGCAGCAGGTCGCGGGCGGTCAGCCCGCGCCCGACGAGGTCGGCGGTGAGCGCGGCCACCAGCTGCGCCTTGCCATCGGCCGAGGCCGCGCCCAGCACCACGGCGCCGCTGTCGAGCCGGTTGCGCAGTTCCAGCGCGAGTGTGCGCAGTCCGTCGCGATCGGCGCCCGCGACCTGCTGGGCGATGATCCGGGTGCCGCCCACATGCTCAGCGCCGTTCAACAACTCGCCGGCAGACCCGAGTAGCGCGTCCTGTCGCGCCCTCGCCAGCTCCTTTTCCAGAGCCCGCAGGCGTTGCACCAGCGCGCCCACCCGATCGACGACCTCGTCGGTGCCGACCTTGAGCAGGCGGGCGACGGCGTCGGCGATCAACCGCTCTTTGGACAGGAACTCGAAGGCATCCGGCCCCGTCACGGCCTCGATGCGCCGCACGTTGGCCGCGATCGACCCCTCGGACAGGATCGTGAACAAGCCGACCTCGCTGGTGTGACCGACGTGCGTGCCGCCACACAACTCGGCGGAGAAGTCCCCGATGCGCACGACCCGCACACGCTCGCCGTACTTCTCGCCGAACAGCGCGGTGGCGCCCATCTCGCGCGCGTCGGACTGCGAGGTCTCCAGCGTGTCGACGCGGGGGTCAGCGGCGACTCGCTGGTTGACGGCGGTCTCGACCTGCGCGAGCTGCTCGGCCGACACCGCCTCGAAATGCGGGAAGTCGAAGCGGAAGCGCCCCGCGTCGATGGCCGAGCCCGCCTGAGCCGCGTGCTCGCCGAGCACCTCCTTGACGGTGGCGTGCAACAGGTGGGTCGCGGTGTGCCCGCGGGTGATGGATGCGCGGCGGGCAAGATCGATGGCCGCGTGCGCGTCCTGGCCAGGGTGCACCTCCCCGGCCTCGACCACTGCCCGGTGCACGGTCAACCCCTGCAACGGTGCGGTGGTGTCGACCACGCGCAGCCGCCCGCTATCGGTGGCGATCTCGCCGTGATCGCCCAGCTGCCCCCCGCCCTCGGCGTAAAACGGCGTGCGTGGCAGGACGACGTGGACCTCGTCGCCCTCCTCGGCGGAGCCGGCAAGCGCCTCAACGGTCAGAATGGCGCCGAGGCGGGTCTCGGCGACCTGGTCGGTGTAGCCCGTGAACTCAGTGGCGCCGACGTGGTCGACCGCCTCACGCAGCGCCTCGGGCGCGGGCCCACCACCCGCCCGGCCGCGCCTGGCCGCCCCCCGCGCGCGCGAGCGCTGCGCCTCCATGTGGGCCGCGAAGGCGTCGCGGTCCAGCTCGAGGCCCTCTTCCTGCGCGATCTCCAGGGTGAGGTCGACGGGGAATCCGTAGGTGTCGTGCAACGCGAAGGCGGTCTGCGCCGAGATGGACCTCTCACCAAGATCCTTGGCCCCCGCGATCGCCTCCGACAACATCGCCATCCCGTTGCGCAGGGTCTTGCCGAAGTGCTCCTCCTCGGCGGTGGTGACGCGCGCGATCAGTTCCCGCTGCTGCTGCAACTCGGGCCACGCGTCGGCGAGCGTGTCCAGCACCACGTCGGCCATGCCGGCCATGATCGGCCGCTCGCACCCCAGCAGCCGTGCGTGGCGGACCATGCGCCGTAGTAGCCGGCGCAGCACGTAGCCGCGCCGCTCGTTGGACGGCAGCACGCCGTCGGCGATGAGCATGGACGTGCTGCGGGCGTGGTCGGCCACGACCCGCAGGCTGACGTCGTTGGCCGAGTCGGCGCCGTAGGCGACTCCGGTCAGTTCGCTGGCGCGGTCCAGCATCGGGCGCACGACGTCGGTCTCGTAGATGTTGGGCACGCCCTGCAGGAGCACGGCCATGCGCTCCATGCCCATGCCGGTGTCGACGTTGCGCTGCGGTAGCTCGCGCAGGACGTTGCCGTCGTCGTCCTGCTCGTACTGCATGAAGACCAGGTTCCAGAACTCCATGTAGCGCGACTCGTCTACCGCCGGACCGCCCTCAACGCCGTAGTCGGGGCCGCGGTCGTAGAACAACTCGCTGGAGGGCCCGCACGGCCCCGCGGTCCCCGTTGACCAGAAGTTGTCGGCCTTGCCGCGACGTACGATCCGAGCCGCCGGCAAGTCGGTCTCGGACAGCCACAGCTGCTCGGCCTCGTCGTCGTCGTCATAGATCGTGGCCCACACCCGTTCGGGGTCGAAGCCGTAGCCCTGGGTGGACAGCTCCCAGGACCAGCGGATCGCCTCAGGCTTGAAGTAGTCGCCGAAACTGAAGTTGCCCAGCATCTCCAGGAAGGTGAGGTGGCGGGTCGTCTTGCCGATGTTCTCGATGTCGTCCTGCTTGCCGCTGATGCGCACGCACTTCTGGACGCTGGCGGCGCGCGGGTGCTGTGGCGTCGCGTCGCCGCGGAAGAACGGTACGAACTGCACCATCCCGGCGACGGTCAGCAGCAGGCTCGGGTCGTTGGGGATCAGCGACGAGGAGGGCCACACACGGTGCTCGCGCTGCCGGAAGAAGTCGGTGAACGTCCGGCGGATCTCCGCCGACGGCAGCCCGCCCATCAGCCGGCGTCCGGCGGTGGATGCACGCGGAAGACGGCCCGCAGCTCGGCCTCCTTGGCGGCGGCGGCGGCTCGGCCTTGGTCGATCGCCAGGCTGAGCCGACTGCGAGTGCTGCCGGCCCGCACGGCTGCCGCGTTGGCGAGCGCCTCTGGCCGGAGTCTGCGCTGCGCGGCCTCGACCTTGCGAACGGCGTAGACGCCGAGTGCCACGCCGGCGCCCAACCCGACAGTCGCGAAGAAAAGTCTCTTGAACATCAGATCAGTCCGTGACCTTGCGGGCCGCCTTGAGCGCCACCCCGGTGCCGGTGGTGAAGGCGATCGCCTTGATCAGCGGGTTGGCGACGGCGCTGTGCACCACGTCGGCGATGTTCTCGGCGGTGCCCGAGATGCGCTGCACGCTGGCCACGACGGTGTCGAGGCGGGCCAGCTCGGTGTTGACGCCGGCCACCGTCTCGTTGACACCGCCCAGCAGCGGGACGGTCTGGTCGGTGATCCGCTCCACCGTGTCGGTCAGCTCGCGTACGGTGCCGATCAGCGTCAGCAGCAGCGCCATCAGGCCAAGGGCGGCGGCACCGACGGCCACCGCCACGATGATGGCGGCCACTCCGAGCAGGCTCGCGTCGAACAGCAAGCCCGCGGCCACGAAGGCGGCAGCCACCACGAGCACGATGACGACGGCGACAAGCACCCCACGAGACCTCATGCATTTCCCCTCACGCATCGCCGGCTGGTCGCCCCGAGCGGCACCGGATGGCGTCAGCCTAGCCCAGGTTGCGCCACCGGCAGGCGGTCGTTGGGGTCAGGCTCGCAACGCCGCCGGCGGGCGCAGGCCACAAGCGACGTAGACGGGCATGGCCACCTGCGGGTGGCCTGCCACGGTGAGCTCGTCGTCGAGGCCCAGCGCCACCGCGGGACGGCCGGGACGCAGCAGAGAGGCGCCGCAGGGATGCAGAGTCCAGACGGTCCCGACGCCGCGTCGCAGCCACCAAGCGGCAGCCTCCTCGTCGTCGAAGGTCGCCACCAACACCGGAGGCGCATGCACCACACCGCCGGCCGGGACCGGTCCGACAACCACGCAGACGTCAGGGCGCCTCGCCGAGTCCGGGTCGGCGGCCACCCGCACCACCAACTCGGTGGAGGTCCAGCCACCGATCGCGGCCGCCGCTGGCCCCAGCGCGCGCGCCAGGCGAGACGCGCGGATCGGCAGCTGTGTGCGCGGCTCGTGGCTGCGCCGCAGTTCGCCACGGTCGAGCGCCCAGGTCCCCTGTAGGGACAGGCGGGCGACATCGGCGGCGGTCATCGGCATGGCGGGCTCCGTGGCAGCGGGCGGAGCGCCGACCCTACGGGCGCCGCCACGCCTCGGCACCGGTTCGCCCCTCACGCCTGTGGACAATCGCTGAGCTACACGCGGCGGGCCAACACCACCCACAGCGTGCGGCACAGAATCTGCAGGTCCTGGACCGGTGACCAGTTCACCAGGTACTGCAAGTCGTGGCCGAGCTTGTACTCGGGATCGGTGTGGTAGCGGCCGTGGATCTGCGCCAGGCCGGTGATGCCGGGAGGGATCTCGTGGCGCCGCGAGTAGCCGGGGATCAGCGCCTCGAACTGGGCGGTCAGCTCGGGTCGCTCCGGGCGCGGCCCGACCACCGACATCTGGCCGCGCAGCACGTTCCACAGCTGCGGCAGCTCGTCCAGGCGGGTCGACCGCAGCCACTGGCAGCCTGGCACGACGCGGGGATCCCCCCGCTTGGCCAGCACGGCGCCGAGTCCCTCCTCGGCGTCGGGCAGCATCGTACGGAACTTCAGCATGCGAAACGGCTTGCCCTCCTGGCCGACGCGCTCCTGCCAGAACAGCACGGGACCACCGGCAACGACCCGCACGTACAGCGCGGTGAACGCCATC
>Ga0136613_10002047_pt1 | contig 10713 bp, 13 predicted proteins | sample AntDrymUQ2722106_2_FD_106649 | JGI IMG/M metagenome (GOLD analysis project Ga0136613, IMG submission 106649) | Polar desert sand microbial communities from Dry Valleys, Antarctica - metaG UQ272 (21.06) | ecosystem: Environmental > Terrestrial > Soil > Desert | place: Antarctica: Dry Valley... | reverse complement strand
GCCGGCAGGACAGCACGCAGAAGCGCGGTCAAGCGCGGCTGGGCCTCGGCGCCAACGGCGAGCACTTCCTCGTGTCCGAGCTTTCCCTCCACAACCCCAGCCGCCATGTTCGTTACGACGGAGATGCCGAGGCAACGGATTCCCAGGTGGCGGGCGGCGATCACCTCCGGCACGGTCGACATGCCGGCGAGGTCGCCGCCGATTGCTCGTCCGAAGCGGATCTCGGCGGGTGTCTCGAACTGAGGACCGACCCAGGCCGTGTAGACGCCCTCCCCCACCTCGAGACCCAGCCGGTCAGCGGCCTCGCGAGCAATCCGCCGAAGCTCGGGGTCGTAGGCATCGCTCATGTCCGGGAAGCGCGGGCCGAGCGCGTCGTCGTTCGGCCCGACGAGCGGCGACGTTCCCATCAGGTTGATGTGGTCGGTGATGAGCACGAGCATCCCCGGGCGGTAGGACTCGTCGATCGCGCCGGCGGCGTTGGTCACGACGAGCGTCCTGACGCCGAGCCGCGCCATCACCCGTACCCCGAAGACCAGCGGTTCGGCCCCGATGCCTTCGTAGAGGTGCGCGCGTCCCCTCATCGCCGCAAGCGGTACTCCGTCGATCGTGCCGAGCACGAGCACCCCGGAATGCCCCACCGCCGTCGAGACCGGCCAGCCGGGAATCTGGTCGTAGGGGATCTCTATCCGATCCTGCACCTCGTCCGCGAGCCCACCGAGGCCGCTGCCGAGGACGACGCCTACCATCGGCTCGAGATCAGTCTCCTCCTTGATCCTGCGGACCGCGGCGCCGAGCATCAGGCGGACCCCTCAGCGAGGCGAAGCTCGTACCGCGAGACGACGAGCTCGACGATCTCGGCGGGGTCCTCGGTGAGAAAGAGCAGCTCGACGTCCTCGGGCGAGATGAGCTTGTCGTCGAGCATCTCCTTGCGCACCCAGTCGAGCAACTCCCCCCAGAAGTCGGAGTCGAAGAGCACGACCGGGAAGTTGCCGATCTTCCCCGTCTGGATCAGCGTCAGCGCCTCCCAGAGCTCGTCCTGCGTGCCAAAGCCGCCCGGGAAGATGACGAACCCCTCCGCGGCTTTCACGAACATCACCTTCCGCGAGTAGAAGTGGCGGAACGTCAGTCCGATGTCGCACCAGGCGTTCAGCCCTTGCTCGTGCGGCAGCTCGATGTTGAAGCCGACCGAGAGGCCACCCGACTCCTGGCAGCCGCGGTTGGCCGCCTCCATCACACCCGGGCCTCCACCCGTGACGACGGCGAAGCCGGCCTCCGCGAATGCGCGCCCGGTGGTCCGCGCGCTCTCGTAGATCGCCGTGCCCTCGAGGACGCGCGCCGACCCGAAGATCGAGACCGCCGGGCGGTCGATCTGCTGAATCGCCTGGAACCCTGCGAGGAACTCGGACGCGATCAGCGAGATGTCGCCGGCAAGCGTCTCCTGGCTCGCCCGCAGAACGCGGCGATCGAGCTCCGGGCCTTTCGCCATCCTTGGCGCTCCCCCGTCGGGACGCACTAGAAGTCCCGCTCGACGTACGTCGCCGACATGGCGAGACCGAGGATGGCGGCAAGACCGAGATAGACGACCGCCACGGTCACCTTCTGCCACATGGGAAGCCGGTAGTACTCGGCGGCTTGCCCACGCTCCTTCCAGCGTCGCCAAAGGTCGAGGCCGCCGATCACGACGATGAGGAGCAGCAGCGGGTTGAAGCTGACGACGACGAGCCCGACCATCATCAGGAGACCGACGAACCAGATGGCCGGATGCAGCGCCGCAACTGCGCGACCGCCATCGAGCGGCACGATCGGGATCAGATTGAAGAGATTCAGGAAGAACCCGACGAACGCCAGGGCGACCAGGAGCTCTGAGCCCGACGCCTCGCCTGCGATCCAGAGGGCCGCCGCTCCCACGGAGCCGAGAATCGGACCCGCAAGCGCGACGCGCGCCTCCTTCCAGGCGTCGTCCGGCAGCTCCTTCATCCCGATGACCGCGCCGAGGAAGGGGATGAAGAGCGGGGCGCTCGCCGGCACGCCCTGGCGACGCAGCTCGATCACGTGACCGATCTCGTGGATGAAGATCAAAGCGACGAAGCCGATCGCGAAGGGCAGTCCCCAGATCCAGGTGTAGGCGGCGATCGAGACGAGCATCGAAGCACCTGTCGTCACCACCTTGAACTTGAGGAGGAACCCGCCGAACTTCACGACGAGGAACACCAGTGCGACGATCGGGGCCGCGAGCTTTCGCAGGAGGCTCACGAAACCGCCGCTCGGGTGCACCGGATCGTATCCCCGAGCTCCGTGCTCGGAATGCTCCTGGTTCGGCAGCGTCGGCGGCTCCGGAGCCTCCACCGGCTCGTACCGGCGATTCGGGTCGACGCTCACGAGCGCAACCTCACGATCCCCGGCCGATCCACTCTTCACCGCCGTCGTAGAGCTCCTTCTTCCAGAGCGGAACCGAGACCTTCAGCTCGTCGATCGCCTCGTGGCACGCGATGAGCGCCGCGGCCCGGTGCGGTGCCGAGACGGCGATGACGACGCTCGTCTCGCCGATGTCCACGCGCCCGATGCGATGGTGGATCGCGACCTCACAGAGATCGTGGCGTCCCTTCAACGACTCGGCCAGCCCGGCCATGACCTGCTCGGCCATGCCCTCGTAGGCCTCGTACTCGAGGTGGAGGACCTCGCGCCCTCGCGAGCGAGCCCGGGTGGTGCCGACAAAGGTCGCAATCGCGCCGGCCCCGTCGCTCCGCACCTCCGCCACCGCGTCCTCGATCGAGAGTGGGGTCTCCGAAAGCCGGAAGTCGCCGCCGGAGACGGGCGGAATGACTGCCACCTCGTCACCGGGCGAGAGCTTCGTGCTCTTCTCCGTGTAGTCGCGGTTGACGGCATACAGGAGACCCTCCGGCTCGTCACCGAACGCGAGCTCGCCCCAGACGTCGCCCACGACGGCGCCGTCGGGCAGCTCGAGCTCGACGCTTCGAGATCCCGCGCGCTCACGAAGCGCTGCGAACAACCGCACTCGAACCTTCACGGAAAGAGGGTATCGGCGGCGCACCCTCCTTCCGCGCTCGGGCGCTAAGCAGGCACCGGCTCCTCGAGCGGGGACGCGATCTCGATCGGGGCGCCGATCACGAACACCTGCGGGCCCCCGGGCGCAACCGGCTCGTCGAACGTCGCAACGAGCGTGGGTGCCGAGAAGAAACCGAGTACCCGGAGCGTCCCCACGCCGACGTTGCGGATGTCATGCGGTTCCATCGCGGGAACCGTCAGGATCGCCCCCTCCTGCGCGATCGCCGTCTCTTCCCCGACGGTTGCCTCGCCTTCTCCCTCCAGGATCAGCAGGAGCTCCTCGGAGCTGTCGCGGTGCAGCCCGACGTGCATTCCAGGGTCGAGCTCGAAGTACACCGTCGCCGTGCTCGCGTTACCGACCTGGCTGTGGTGAGGAAAGCCGACCCGGACGCGCCGACTCGGGTCGAGCGCCGACTCGACGTCCATGAGGGAAAACGAGTTGAGATCAACCTGTTGCATCGCTCTTCTCCTTTTGTTGCACAATACTGTGCATCGATTATGCTCAGAGGACTCGTCCCTTGTCAAGTTTCGAGGTACACTTCTGTGCAATGACCCGCAAATACGAATTGAACCGGCGCGCCGAAAGGCAGGCAGAGACGCGTAACCGGATCGTGCAGGCCACGGTCGGCCTGCACACGAGCGTCGGCCCTGCGCAGACGACCATCTCCGCCATCGCGGAGCGAGCGAACGTGCAGCGCCACACGGTCTACGCGCACTTTCGCGACGAGCGCACGCTCTTCGATGCATGTTCGGCGCACTGGGCCGCGCTCCATCCCTTCCCAGATGCGTCTCTGTGGACCGACACCGACGATCCGCAGAGCCGCCTGCGGGCGGCTTTGGACGCGGTCTACGAATGGTACGAACGCGTCGGATACGACCTCGAGATCTTCAAGCGCGACTCCGGAGTCCATGCGACGACCGCCGCGCTCGTCGCTCGCCGAGAGGAAGGTCTGCTGTCGCTCAGAGACGGGCTCGCAGCGGGCTGGTCGCGGCGTAAGGCGGTGCGGGCGGCCATCGGGCACGCCCTCGAGCTCGAGACCTGGCACTCGCTCGTCCGACGCCACGGCCTGACGCGGACGCAGGCCGTCGACGCGATGCTGCGGTTCGTCGCCAGCGTGTAGATGCATCTAGCCTTCGGGCGATGGCGAGGGCCGAAGATCGCCGGCTGACCGACTCCGGCATCGAGGTGAAGCCCGTCTACACGGCGGACGACGTCCCGCCCGGTCCGCTCGAGCTTCCGGGCGAGGATCCGTTCACGCGTGGCCCTACCGCGACCATGTATCGCGGCCGCCCCTGGACGATCCGTCAGTACGCGGGCTTTGGCTCCGCCGAGGAGACGAATGCACGCTTCCGTTACCTGCTCGAACGCGGGCAGACCGGGCTCTCGGTCGCGTTCGACCTGCCGACCCAGCTCGGCTACGACTCGGACGATCCTCTGGCAGAGGGCGAGGTCGGACGCACCGGCGTTGCGATCGACTCGATCGCCGACATGGAGGTCCTGCTCGAGGGGATACCTCTGGCCGAAGTGTCCACGTCGATGACGATCAACGCCCCTGCCGCACTGCTCCTTCTTCTCTACGAGCTCGTGGCGGAAAAGCATGGCGTCAGCAGGGACAAGCTACGGGGCACGGTGCAGAACGACGTCCTCAAGGAATACGTCGCCCGTGGGAACTACATCTTCCCGCCGCGTCCCTCGATGCGGTTGACGACGGATCTCTTCGCCTACTGCGGGGAGAGGCTCCCCAACTGGAACACGATCTCCATTTCCGGGTACCACATCCGCGAGGCCGGCGCGAGCGCGGCGCAAGAGCTCGCGTTCACGCTCGCGAACGGCATCGCGTACTGCGAAGCGGCGATCGCCGCGGGGCTCTCCCCCGATAGCTTCGGGGAGCGGCTCTCGTTCTTCTTCAACGCGCACAACCACTTCTTCCAGGAGGTGGCGAAGTTCCGGTCGGCGCGGCGGCTGTGGGCGGAGATCATGAGCGAGCGCTTCGGGGCGACGAACCCGCGGGCGACCGCGCTTCGCTTCCACGCGCAGACCGGCGGGTCGACCCTCACCGCCCAGCAGCCGGAGAACAACATCGTGCGCGTCGCGATCCAGGCGCTCTCGGCCGTCTGCGGCGGTGCACAGTCGATCCACACGAACTCGTTCGACGAGGCGCTCGCGCTGCCGAGCGAGCGAGCTGCGCGGATCGCGCTCAGGACGCAGCAGATCCTCGCCGAGGAGGCCGGAGGCACGGACACGGCCGACCCGCTGGGCGGCGCGTACTTCATCGAAGCCCTCACGAACGAGCTCGAGGAAAAGGCTCGCGAGCTGATCCAGCGGGTCGACGACCTCGGTGGCGCGGTCGTCGCGATCGAGCAGGGATTCGTTCAGGCAGAGATCGAGGCCTCGGCCTTCCGTCATCAAGCCGAGGTCGAGTCAGGCGAACGCGTTGTCGTCGGCGTCAACCGCTTCACCGAGGAGGGAGAGGAGCGGGTCGAGCTCCTGCAGGTCGATCCCGAAGGCGAGCGCCGCCAGAGAGAGCGGACGACCCGGGTCCGGGCGGAGCGGGACGCCCAGGGCGCGGCGAGCGCGCTGGCCGAGGTCCGAAGCACTGCCGAGACCGACGCGAACCTCCTCCCGCCGATGCGCGAGGCGCTACGCGCACGCTGCACGATCGGCGAGATCTGCGGCGTTCTCCGCGAGCTTTGGGGTACATATGACGATCGGCATGCGTAGAGGAACGCAGATGGCGGGCGCGACGGCCGTCGTCCTGGCGCTCGGAATCCCGCTCGCGGCGCTCGCCGGGTCACGCGGCGGTGAGTCGAGCGCGGCGCCTGCAGCCACCCCGAGCTTCACACGCGATGTCGCTCCGGTCATCCAGCAGAAGTGCGCAGGCTGCCATCAGCTGGGCAGGATCGCGCCCGTCCCGTTCGAGACTGCGAAGCAGATCTCCTCGCGCTCGGCCCTGATCGCCGCGACCGTGCAGGGCGGGCTCATGCCGCCCTGGCCTCCGGGCGAGAAGTCCCCCAGCTACGTCGGCGAGCAGGAGCGCCGGTTGACCGCGGCCGAACGCGCGACGATCGTGGCCTGGGCCCGCGCAGGAGGCAAGATCGACGGTCCGGCTCGTAAACCACTCCCGAACAAGCCCGCTCAGGCTGCACCGGGAGAGTCCGTCCTCGCGCTTCGCATGCCGTCCGCGTACCAGCCGCGCGCTGCGAAGGGAGTGACGGACGACTACCGCTGCTTCCTCCTCGACCCGAGGCGGTCCGGCGACTCCTTCGTCACCTCGGCGCGCATCGAGCCCGGCGCGGCGAAGATCGTCCATCACGTCATCCTGTTCCGCGTTGCGCGAGGTCAGGTCGCCGACGCCAAGCGCCTCGACTCTGGTGCGGCCGGCCTCGGGTGGAACTGCTTTGGGGGCACGGGGCTCCCCTCGGGCGACGGGTCGGGCTCCATCCAGGATTCGCTGAACGACGCGAACTGGGTGGCCGCGTGGGCGCCGGGATGGGGCGGGAATCGCCTTCCGCAGGGGACAGGAGTGCCCCTCCCCGCGGGAAGCCAGATCGTGATGCAGGTGCACTACAACCTCCTGAACGGCAGGACCCCCGATCGCTCGCGCGCGGTGCTCACCGTTGCTCCCGCCGCCGCGAAGCTCACCCCGCTGCAGACGATGCTCCTTCCCGCGCCGGTCGAGATTCCTTGCGCCCAGGGGGAGAAGGGACGCCTCTGCAGCCGAAACGAGGCGCTCTTCGGCCTGACGGGGAAGTACGGATCCCAGGCCGCATTCGTGCCGGCCGGGCTCCTGATCCTGTGCCGCGGCAGCGCTGCGAACCCGCGCGCGGGGGCGGTCTCCACCTGCGACCGGCGGCTGACACAGCCGACGACGATTCACGTGGCAGCCGGCCACATGCACCTGCTCGGCGCCTCGATCCGGGTCGAGCTCAACCCGGGTACACCGCGGGCGCAGATGCTGCTCGACATCCCGCGCTGGGACTTCCACTGGCAGAACGCCTACACCCTCGCGCGCGAGGTGAAAGCCGCCCCCGGCGACGTCGTTCGCGTCACTTGTCGGCACGACGCGCACAAGCGGATGCACGGCAACGGCCACGGCATCCCCAAGACGCCCCGCTACATCCTCTGGGGTGAGGGCACGACGGACGAGATGTGCCTCGGCATCCTCCAGGTGACGCGCGGGTAAGCCCGCTGCGGATCCTCCTCGTCTCGCAGATGTACCCGGGGCCTGACGACCCCGATCTCGGCGTGTTCGTGGCCAACCTCGAGCGCGAGCTCGCCGCGCGCGGTCACACCCTCGAGCGGGCCGTCGTCGACCGTCGAGCCGGTGGGAGAGGCCGCCACCTCGGGCTCGCTGTCGACGCGCTGCGCGCTGCCCGGCAGTTGCGGCCGGACGTCATCTACGCGCACTTCCTCGTCCCGGCGGGGTTTCTCGGCGCGCTCGCGTCACGCGCGCCGCTCGTAGTCACCGCGCACGGACAGGACGTCGACAATGCTCGCAGGAACCCTGTCATCAAGGTGGCCACACGCCACGTCGTCCGCCGAGCATCTGCGGTCGTCGCGGTCTCGAAGTGGCTGCGCGACCGGCTGGTGGAAGCAGTACCGGAAGCGTGTGAAAAGACCGAGATCGTCGACTGTGGCGTCGACCTCGAGCGCTTCTCACCGCGTGACTCCGACGAGGCCGCGGAAGTCGTGGGCTGGGCGGGCGACGGAGCCAGGTTCCTCTGTCTCGGCGGACTCTCGGAGCGGAAAAACGTCCTCAGGCTGGCACGTGCCTTCGAAGCGCGAGACGAAGGGACGCTGACGTTCGTGGGCGACGGGCCACTGCGCGCAGCTCTCGCCGGCCGACCCGGGATCGAGCTCGCGGGACGTGTCGCCCACGAGGAGGTTCCCGCGTGGATCGCGGCCTCGGACGTCGTCTGTCAGCCGAGCCTCGTCGAGCCCTTCGGGCTCGCGACCCTGGAGGCGATGGCCTCCGCGCGGTCGGTCGTTGCGACGCGAGTGGGCGGGCCACCGGAGTTCGTGACGCCGGAGTCGGGAGTCCTCGTCGATCCGGAGGACGAGCGAGCGCTGACTTCCGCACTCTCTCAGGCAGCAGCGCTTCCGCGGCCGAATCTCGCAGCCCGCGACGCCGCGGGCGACCATGACGTCAAGCTGCAGGCGGCGCGGGTGGAGGCGATTCTCGAGCGAGCCGCTCGAGGTCCGCGAGCCTGACTTCCACCAGGGGACGAATCGCATCTTCGAGACCACCCTCCCTGGCGACCGCGAGCGCCTCCTCGTACGTCTCGCGCACCTTCTCGATCGCAACCCCCTGCTTCAGCCGGTTGTCGCCGGTGACGAGAAGCTTCTGGATCCGCTCGCGCGCATCATCCGTCATGAGTTGACGATATCTCCGCTGCTACCCTGGCCGCGCGATGCCGTGGCTTCAGATCTCCGCCGTCATCCAGGTGCTCCTGAGCGCCTTCATGGTCACGCTGATCCTTATGCACTCCGGACGCGAAGCGGGCATGGGCGGGCTCGGCTTCACGCCGCATTCGCAGGGCGGAACGCACATCGTGGAGCGGAACCTCACACGCCTGACGGTGGCCGTCGCCGGCGTGTACACGCTCAACACGCTCATTCTGTACCACCTTCTCGCGTAGAATCATCCTCGGCTCGCGCTGGTGGCGGAATTGGTAGACGCGCTAGGTTGAGGGCCTAGTGGCCGCATAGGCCGTGGAGGTTCAAGTCCTCTCCAGCGCATGTGAAGGGCGGCCCCCGAGGGCCGCCCTTCGGATTGAATGGAGGCATGCGGCTGTACTCCGAGCTTGCACCGTGGTTCCATCTGCTCACCCATCCGTCGGATTACGAGGACGAGGCGGATCACATCGTCAGGGTGGTCGACGCGACGATCGAGGGGAAGGCGAGGACGCTCCTGGAGCTCGGCTCGGGAGGCGGCAACAACGCTTCCCATCTCAAAGCGCGCTTCGCGTGCACCCTGACCGACGTCTCTCCAGAGATGCTCGAGCTCTCGCGGACGCTCAATCCCGAGTGCGAGCACATTCAAGGCGACATGCGGACGCTTCGCCTCGGCTCGACCTTCGACGTGGTGCTGGTGCACGACGCGGTGGCGTACATGACGACGGAGGACGATCTTCGGGCCGTCCTCGAGACCGTCTCCGCGCACCTGCGCCCGGGAGGCGTCGGGATCCTCGTGCCAGACACGACGCGGGAGCTCTTCGCTGCCCAGACCCGGCACGGCGGTCACGACGGGGACGACGGTCGCCGTCTTCGCTACCTCGAGTGGGATCACGACCCGGATCCCGGTGACACGAGCTATGACGTCGAGTTCGTCGTCGTGCTGATAGAGGACGGGAAGGAGGTGCGCGTCGAGTACGACCACCAGACATGCGGCGTCTTTTCGGAAGCGGCGTGGCGCCAACTCATCACTCAGGCAGGTCTTGCGGTCGTGGATGTCGAGACCATTGCCGACCCGCACGCCGCAGAGCATGCGGTCTTCGTGGCGCGCAAGCCGGCTTGACGTCGTCCGAGCAGGAGTCTACTCTCTTCTGACGAACATACGTTCGTTCCCCGAAACAGGAGAGATCCCTGATGCTCGAAACCCCGATGCTCACGACGCGTCAGCAGGAGATCTGGCAGTTCCTCGCCGAATACGTCGACGGCCACGGATACCCGCCCACGGTGCGTGAGATAGGCGATGCGGTCGGGCTCGCGTCGCCCTCCACCGTCCACGCGCACCTCGCCAACCTCGAACGCGCAGGGCTGTTACGCCGCGATCCGACCAAGCCGCGAGCAATCGAGCTCGTCGGCAGGCATCGCACCGACGACGCCAAGTCACGCTCGAACCCGAACCTGCTCCCACTCGTGGGACGCATCGCCGCGGGTGGGCCACTGCTCGCGGAGGAAGACATCGAGGACCGGATCGCCGTCCCCGAGCCACTCGGCCGAAACGCCGACTTCCTGCTCCGCGTCAAGGGCGAGTCCATGATCGAGGCCGGAATCCTCGACGGCGACATCGTCGTCGTCCATCGGCAGGACGACGCGCACCAGGGCGACATCGTCGTCGCTCTCGTCGGCGAGGACGAGGCCGCCGACGAAGCGACCGTCAAGACGTTCCACCGGGAGCAGGACGGACGCGTTCGCCTGCAACCCGAGAACAACGCGCTCGAGCCTCTCTATCCCGGGCATGTTCGGATCCTCGGGAAGGTGACCGGGGTCTTCAGGAGCATCGGGTGAGGGACACAGCATGACCGTGGCGCCCCTGAATCGAACGCTCGACCAGGAGCTCGCGTCGCTCGCGCGCGGTGTCAGCCTCGAGTGTCTCGTGTGCGGGGAGTTCCTACTCCGGGCTCAGAGCACACTCGCGTGCCCGGAGTGCCGCTCCATCCTCGCGGAGGGTCGAGAAATCCCGAGCTACGAGCTACCATCGGTCGTGCAGGCCGGGTGACCGCGGGCCGCTCTTCGTCGTTTCGGCGAGATGGCTCGAGGAAAGTCCGGACACCGCAGGGCAGGACGCTGGAAAGCCTCTCGGGGCAATCCAGGCGGCGAAAGCCGACGGAAAGTGGAACAGAAAGGAGACCGCCGGCCGATTTGTGCACGATTAGGCCGGTAAGGGTGAAACGGTGGGGTAAGAGCCCACCAGCGGCCGT
>Ga0136613_10002046_pt1 | contig 10715 bp, 10 predicted proteins | sample AntDrymUQ2722106_2_FD_106649 | JGI IMG/M metagenome (GOLD analysis project Ga0136613, IMG submission 106649) | Polar desert sand microbial communities from Dry Valleys, Antarctica - metaG UQ272 (21.06) | ecosystem: Environmental > Terrestrial > Soil > Desert | place: Antarctica: Dry Valley... | reverse complement strand
CGGTGCAGCCAGCCCTCGGCGTCGATCCGGGCTGTGAACGTCTGTGGGGCCTTGTGCCGGGCCAGGTCGGGGCCGGTGTAGGACGCCTGGAAGCGGCCGGACGGGAGCTTGCGGATCGCTCCGAACGAGCGCCTCGATCGACCACTACGGGCCATGACTGGACCTTCCCTAGTCGCGGGGTGTGCGCCATACGTGCAATAGCAGTGTCACACAGAGGCGTCCGTGTCCACTTGTGTCACACGCCGGGAGGGTCTATCGTCGCAGGTCAGAGAGCATTTCAGCAGGTCACACCACACGTGCGGAAAGTGCTGCCGGTCTGGTTGACATCCAGTCGTAAGTCGAGGGTCCAGTGGGAGTGCGAGGGGCTCCGCAAACCCTTCCCCCCTGCGGGTCGCTTCCCTACGGTCGACTCAGAGGAACAGAAGGGAACCCCGATGACCACCACACCCCACACCACCGAGGCACTCGTCGAGCGGCTGTTCGGGTCCATCCTCGCGACGTTGGACGTACAGGCCGCGTACCTGGGCGACCGCCTCGGCTACTACCGTGCACTGGCCGGTACCGGTGGCCTCACCTCCAGCGAGCTGGCTGCGCGTACGGATACCGCCGAGCGCTACGCCCGCGAATGGCTCGAGCAACAGGCCGTCACCGGCATCCTGACGGTGAGCCGAGAGACCGACGTCACGATGCGCCGGTTCACGATGCCCGACGGACACGTCGAGCCGCTGACCGACGTGCTCAGCCCGAACCATGTCCTGCCGCTGGCGCGGCTGCTGGTCGGTGTGGGCAAGCAGGTGGACGCCCTCGTCGAGGCCTACCGCAGCGGAGGCGGTGTCACCTGGGCCCAGCACGGTGCCGACGTCCGGGAGGCGCAGGCCGCGGCGAACCGACCACTGTTTCTCGGCGCGCTGGGCGAGGACTACCTGCCGTCCGTGCCCGAGATCGACGCAGCGCTGCGCGGCGGCGGACGGGTGGCCGACATCGGCTGCGGGCTGGGCTGGTCGTCCATCGGGATCGCGCTCGCCTACCCCGACGCCACTGTCGACGGCTTCGACGTCGATGTCCCCTCGATCGAGGCGGCCCGGCGCAACGCCGCCGAGACGGGTGTCGGAGACCGGGTGCGGTTCCATGCGGCCGACGCCGCGACCGTCGTAACCGCGGCTGCCGAGCACGACGGCTACGCGCTGGTCGCCGCCTTTGAATGCATTCACGACCTGTCCGATCCGGTGAGCGTGCTGGCCACGATGCGGGCGCTCACCGGGCAGAACGGCACCGTCCTCGTCATGGACGAGCGGGTAGCTGAGACCTTCACCGCTCCGGGCGACGACGTCGAGCGACTGATGTACGGCTACAGCCTGGTGTGCTGCCTGGCCGACGCGATGGCGCACCAGCCGTCCGCCGGGACCGGAACGGTGATGCGACCTGAGACGCTGCGCCGCTATGCCGTTGCGGCCGGTTTCGTCGGCATCGAGGTGCTCGGGATCGAGGACGACTTCTTCCGCTTCTACCGGCTCGTGTAGGCGCGAGCCATATGACGGAGACCGATCCGGAAAGGGTAGGTCGAGCATCGAGTGGGAGTGTGAGGGGGTCCGCAAGCCCTGGACGTGGCGTCAGGATGCTGGCGCGTAGCGCAGGTGCAGCACACCGGTGTCGAGGGTCGAGCTGGAGAGCAGCTCGAGCGGGTACGTCGCCGCGTCCTCGAACAGCCGCTGGCCCGACCCGACCGCGATCGGATGCACCAGCAGGCACAGCTCGTCGAGCAGGCTGTTGGCGAGCAGCCAGCGGGCCGTGACGGCGCTGCCGGACATCGCGACGTCGCCATCAGTACTGTCCTTCAGCGCCCGCACCCTGGCGACCACGTCGTCGGAGCAGACCGTGGTGTTCTGCCACGTCGGGTCGCTGAGCGTGGTCGACAGGACGTACTTCGGGATGGTGTTGATGAACTCCGAGAACGGCACGTCCGGACCCTGCTCGGGCCAGTACGAAGACCACTCGTGGTAGAGCTTGCGCCCCATCAGGAACGCGGTGCTGGTCTCCATCCCTTCGCTGATGATCGAGCCCATCGCGTCGTCGAAGTACGGAAAGTGCCACTTGTCGGGCGACTCCACGACGCCATCGAGGGAGATGAAAAAGTTCGAGACGATCTTGCCCATGGCGCTGCTCCTCAGGATGTGGTGAACGAGTCAGTAACTAGACCGTGCGAGTTATCGAAAGTCATCGCTGCTCAGCTCCTTGGCGAACATCGCCGCTACCTTGCCGTTGCCCTGCGCGAGCCGGCCGACCTCGACGTAGCCTCGTGCCGCGTGGAAGGCCAGCGACCCCACGTTGGGCGGCTCGGCGTACACCTCCAGCGTCACTCGGCCGCGCCGCCGGGCCTGTTCCTCCACGGCGTCGTAGATCAGCGAGCCGATGCCGCGCCGCTGGTGCGCCTCGGAGACCACGACCCGGTCCAGGTAGGCGAAGTCGGCGTAGGCGGCCTCGAACCAGCGGTAGTTCGGGCTGTCGTACGCGGTGCCCGGTGCGACCGTGACGACGAAGCCGGCCACCTCACCTCCGGCATCGGCCACCAGGCAGGTGTCGGCCAGCGACATCAACCACGCTTGCCGGACAGCGTCCAGAGGTCCGACCGCATCCAGGTGGTCCTTGTTGAGCGCGAGCACGGCGCCGGCGTCAGTGGCGACGTACGGGCGCAGGGTGAGCCGTGTCATGGCCCACTCGTCGGAGTCATGCGCGAGGTCAGCCACGCGTCGACGAACGGTCCGAGCTCCGTGCCGGTCCCCTCGCTCCAGAACTCGACGAAGTCGTCGCGATCGACGCTGGCGTTCACGTTCTGCTGCGGCCAGGCCCGTAGCGTCTCGAAGAACGCGTCGTCACCGACGACCTCACGGATGTGGTGCAGCATGACGGCGCCGGAGTGGTACACGTTGATCGATGCGAACTCGTCGGGCCGGAATCCGCCAGGCGGCCCGTACGCGACGCGGTCGGCCTGGTCGCGGGCGCTCCACTCGCCGATCGTCACGTCGAAGTCGCTCAGGCCGACGGAGTCCTCCCACATCAACTGCACGTACATCGTGAGCCCCTCGTTGAGCCACAGGTCGTGCCAGTTGTCCGGCGTGACCGTGTTGCCGAGCCACTGGTGCGCGTACTCGTGCAGCAGGACCCCCCGCACGCGCACGTCGTCGGCGAGGAACAGCGAATCCCCGATCGTGGTGGTCTCCTGCGTCTCCATCGCGGAGGCGGCTGGGACGACGACGAGGCCGGCGGTCTGGAACGGGTACGGGCCGAGCAAGTCCTCGAGGTAGACGAGCATGTCGGGCGCCTCCTCGAGGTACTTCAGCGGCGCTGCTGACTCGGGTTCCAGCCAGTACGTCATGGACAGTCCGTCCGGACCCTCGTCCGCGACCGCCTCGTAGTCGCCGATAGCGATCGTGACCAGGTACGAGGCGGCCGGCTCCTCGAGGTGCCAGCTGGTCGTGGTGGTGTCGCCGTCGGTCTCGGTCTCGACCACCGCACCGTTGAACACGTTGGTGAAGCCGCCGTTGCTGGTGATCGTCGCGTCGTAGTACGCCTTGTCACCGGGTTGGTCGTTGACCGGGTACCAGGTGAAGGCGCCGAACGGCTCCTGCATGGTCCAGACCGAGCCGTCGGCCATCGTGGTCCAGCCCAGCCCTGGGATGTCGGTACGGCTGCCCGGGAAGTCGGTCGGCTCGGGCACGCCTTCGTAGGACACCGCAAGGGAGTGCTCGGCGAGTGGGGACAGCTCCTGCCCGGTCGTCACCGTGAGCGTGTCGCCCGCCCGTCTGGTCTCGACCTCGGTCCCGTCCAGGACGGCAATCGTCACCTCGAGGGACTCATCGAGGTCGAACGTGATCCGCTCGCGCGTCTCGGTGACTCCGAAGGTGATGGTGGCCGTCCCGTTCAGCATTGTCGTCGTGACGTCCCAGTCGAGGTCGAGGTGGTAGTGCAGGGTGTCGAGGTAGGGCTCGCCGCGACCGGGATAGACCGGGTCGGCCACCGGCTGTGACCGAGCCGCGTCGAGGCTCTCGGGCGCCTGCAGCTCATCGGACTGCGTGGGCGACGCAGCCGGCGCCGGTTCGGGGCCGTCGCCCCCGGTCAGCCCGGAGGATTCGGTGCAAGCGGCCAGCGGTAAGCAGAGGAGCCCCGTCAGCAGGGCACAGACCGCGCGCCGACGGGGGACAGTCACCCCGTGGCCGTAGCCGGTGACCTCACTCAGGGACGTCACGGTCACCGGGCTGGGGCTCGACCGCCGAGCCACCGGCGAGCTCCTGGTGACGAAGGACGAGCGTGCGCGCCAGAGCCCGGGTTGCAGCAGCGGCGATCTCCTCCTCCGTCACCGGTGGGTCGGCCGCGGACTGCATCGTCGGCAGCAGGTCGTGCAGGTCGCCGACCACGTCGTACCGCCGTGTCTGCAGGTCCTGCACCGTCGTCCGTGACCGGTCCTCGCACCACGTCTGCAACCGCCGCGGGAGCTGGTTGGGCTGCCCGGCCTGGACGCCGAGGACATCGCGGGGCAGCAGCTCTCGAGGCACCCGGCCGTACCGCCCGCGGACGTGCGGCAGCTCATCGCCGATGGCCTCGTTGACTCGCCGTAGCACCTCCGCCTGGACCCGCCCGAGTGAGGGGTTGCTGGTGGCGGCGGAGGTGTCGATCGTCACGGGGTCGAGCCCCAGCACCGAGCACCAGCGGTCGAGGAGCAGGCCGGGCGGTGACCCCGGCGGTGGCACCGTCACGATGTGGACCTGACCGGGCGGCAGCGCTCTGCCCCAACGGTCGGCGATGTCGAGCAGGTCATGGTAGGCCCAGAACGCTCGACCGATGCCCTCAGTCGCGACCACGGCGTCGACGTATGCCTCAAAGCGAATGGTCTCCCGCGCCTTCACCCGTTGCTGCCAACCGGACGGGACCTGACGGGCGAGGTCGCGCGCGGTGATGACCAGGTGGACCTCGAGGTCGTCGAGCAACCCCAGCAGTCGCAGTGCCTGGTCGCGGGTGGCAGCAGCGAGCGACTCGTGGGAGAGCAGGATCCGCTCGGCGTCGCTGCGGGTCACGAACCTCTCGAGGCGGTCGAGGGCCGTGAACGCCTCAGGCGGGTCGGCACCGGCGACGCCCTGGTCGGTCACGTCAAGCATGACGTGGAAGTGGTCTAACCGCCGACGCATCGCCAGGGCGAGTCCCTGCTGGCGCAGCACCGGACGGGACCGCCACATGGCGGACTGCAGGTACGACGTGCCGGTCTTGGGTGGTCCGACATGCAGGTAGAACCGTTGCACTCAGCGACCGTCGTCGATGTGGCGCTCCTCCACCCGGGTCTGGTGGGAGGTGTTGGCACGCTGGTGGTTGACTGCGAAGGCAAGCGCGATCGCGATGATGCCGACCACGATGAGGATGAAGCCGAGCGCGTCGTCGCTGACGTAGGGGACGTCGACATCGACGGCGAAGGCGAGGATGGCTCCGACAAGTACGAGGACGATTCCGAGGCCGATACCCATGGTGTCTCCTAGTGGTGAGGCCGGGTCGTTCCGCAGGACGTAACCCTTCGACGGTAGCAGCGCCGGGCTGTCCCGGCTCAGAGGCACGCCTCGTCGAGGTCCATCACGTCGAGGTCGGTGGCCTCGGCGATCACTCGCTCGGAGGCCAGCTTGGGCAGCACCTGACGGGCGAACCACTGGGCGCCGGTGACCTTGCCCTCGTAGAACGCACGGTCCTTGGCGCTGACCCCCTCGCCCAAGCGGGTCAGGGCGACCTCGGCCTGGCGCAGCAGCAGCCAGGAGCAGACCACGTCACCCAGAGCCGTGAGCAGTCGGGTGGTGTTGAGGCCGACCTTGTAGATGTTGCGCGGGTCGCCGTTCTCGCTGGTCGGGTCAGCCGACATCAGCTGGCCCACCATGGCGCCGACGATCGCCTGTGCGTCGTCGAGACCGGCCTGGAGGAGCTCACGTTCCAGCTTCAGCCGGCCGTTGCCGGACTCGGCGTCGACGAACGCCTGGATCTCCCCGGCGAGATGGCTCAGCGCCTGGCCCCGGTCCTTGACGATCTTGCGGAAGAACAGGTCCTGCCCCTGGATCGCGGTGGTGCCCTCGTACAGGGTGTCGATCTTGGCGTCGCGGACGTACTGCTCGATCGGGTAGTCCTGCAGGAACCCCGAACCGCCGAACGTCTGCAGCGACTCGGTGCCCAGCAGCACCCACGACCGCTCCGAGCCGTAACCCTTGACGATCGGCAGCAGCAAGTCGTTGACCCGCTCGGCGGTCTCGTCGCGTGCACCGCGTGCCTGCGCCACCCGCACACGGTCCTGGAACGTCGCGGTGTAGATCACCAGCGCCCGCAGCGCTTCGGAGAACGTCTTCTGCGTCAGCAGTGACCGGCGCACGTCGGGGTGGTGCGTGATCGTGACGCGCGGCGCAGACTTGTCCGCGGCCATGGTGAGGTCCGCCCCCTGAACCCGCTGCTTGGCGTACTCCAGCGCATTGAGGTAGCCCGTCGACAAGGTCGCGATGGCCTTCGTCCCGACCATCATCCGGGCGTTCTCGATGACCTGGAACATCTGGGCGATGCCGTCGTGCACCTCGCCGAGCAGCCAGCCAACGGCCGGTTCTCCCCCACCAACGGAAGAGTCACCGAAGGTCATTTCGCAGGTGGTGGACACCTTGAGACCCATCTTCTTCTCGACATGGGTCACATGGACGCCGTTGCGTCGACCGGTGAGCTCGCCGCTCAGCACATCGAAGTGGTGCTGGGGCAGGAGGAACATGCTGAGCCCCTTGGTGCCGGGCCCGCCATGACCCTCGACGCCGACCGGACGCGCCAGGACGAGGTGCATGATGTTCTCGCTCAGGTCGTGCCCGCCGGAGGTGATGAACCGCTTGACGCCCTCGATCCGCCAGGTGCCGTCGTCGTTCGGGTACGCCTTGGCCCGACCGGCACCCACGTCGGAGCCGGCGTCGGGCTCGGTGAGCACCATGGTGGCGCCCCAGTGCCGCTTGACCATGTGGCTGGCGATCCTCTGGTCCCGTTCAGTGCCGTTCTGCCAGACGATCCTGGCGAAGCTCGGCCCGCAGGCGTACATCCAGATGGCCGGGTTGGCGCCGAGGACCAGCTCCGCGGTCGACCAGACGAGGGCCGCGGGTGCGGGCTGTCCGCCGAGACCCTCCGGCAGCTGCAGTCGGAACCACTCCGAGTTCATCCACGCCTGATAGGAGCGGGCAAACGACTCCGGGACGGTCACCGCACCGGTCGCCGGGTCGAACACGGGCGGGTTGCGGTCGGCGTCCTCGAACGAGGCGGCGAGATCCTCACGGGCCAGCCGGTCGACCTCGTGCAGGATCGACCGCGCCGTGTCGGCGTCCATCTCCTCGTACGGAGCACTGCCCATCACTGCGGCCAGATCGAAGACCTCGAACAGGTTGAACTCGAGGTCACGCAGGTTGCTCCGGTAGTGGCTCATGCGACCCGACCTCCCGGCTTCGGAGTGCCACACTCGACTGCGTACTCATCAGTAACTTGAGTATGCTACTCGTCAGTAGCCCTTTGCAAGTGATTGGTCGGATCGACCTCGCGAGCGCGCTGTCTGACAGATCTGTGGGCATCGCCGCCCGGTGAGTTGTCAGCGGGACCTGACCACGCGCCGCCGCAACGCACGCCCGACGTTGCGCGGCGACCAGCGGTCCTGACGCCGCTGGAGGTCGCCGGCGGTCCGACGTAGCTCGGCGACCTCCAGCAAGAGTTCGGCGGTGGCCGCGGCGGCGGTCTCGATGAGCTGGGCGTCGGTCCAGTCGTCGGGTCCGGGACCGTCTGCGTGCCGTGGGCGCAAGTCGTCCAGATCACCCACCACGTCGTACCCAGCGGCGTTGATGTCCTCGATCCACCGATCGGCGAGTCGGTCGGCGCGGAAGCGGTGGGTCTCGGGCAGCACGGGCGGAGGAGTGGACGACACGCGGGGCAGGATCGACTGGGCGTACAGCTCCTTGGTGACCGCACCGAACTCCTGGCTGATGATCCGACGGTCCAGCGCCTGGCTCACCCGCCGCAGCAGCTCCACGTCGGCGACACCGAGGCGTTCGTTGCGGCGCACACCGGTGCCGGGTCGGAACCGGTCGGGCTCCTCGATGCCCAGCACCGAGGCGAAGCGCCTCCACAGCTCGCCGGGATCACCCCCGCTCGGGGGGACTGTCACCACGTGCACGCGCTCCGGCGGGAGCCCTGTGCCCCAGACGCGCAGGACCTTGGCGAGTCGTTGCGCCTCGAACACGGTCGAGTTCTTGGCCACTTTCGACGTATGTGACGTCGTGATCCCGGCCCGTCGCAGGTAGGTCTCGAAGCTCTGCTGGCGCCCGTGCTTCACCGACTCCGCCCAGTCCGCCACGATCTGGCGGGCCGGGTCGCGGGCGGTCACCACGACGTGCACCTCGTGCGGCCGCAGGGACTCCAGGGCGGCTGCCGCGTGCTCGGCGTCGGCGGTGGCGAAGATCTCGTGGGAGAGGATCACCCGGCCGGCCACCTCGGTGGCCGCGGCCACGAGCCGGCCCCAGGCTCCCGCGGCCCCGGGCCGCTCGCCTCCGCCGAAGCTGTGGTTCCCACGGGCATCCAGGGCCGCGTGGAAGTGCGCGTGCCCGTGCCCGAGCGGGTAGTGCAAGCCCTCGGCGGCGAGGGTTGGGGCGTGCTCCAGCAGCAGGCCCTGCAAGAAGGTCGTACCGGTCTTCGGGAGGCCCACGTGCAGGAAGATGGTGGAGCGGTCGCTGGGCACCGGGGCATCCTATCGGCGCGACGGTCGCAGTTGCGGACGGCTGTTGACCCGTAGTCGAGGGCTATGCTCCGGACCGGAGGTGGCCGTGGCCGCGAAGCCCGTGTACGTGCACCTGGGACTGCCCAAGACCGGCACGACGTACATCCAGTCGGCACTGTGGGGCAGCCGGGAGAAACTGGCGTCAACTGGGTGCCTGGTCCCCGGCGAGAGGAGTGCGGCCAGCTGGCTCGCCGCCTCGGACCTGCTCGGTCGTCGACCGCAGGGAACCGACGTACCGGCCGTGGTGGGTCGTTGGAGCGACTTCGTCGAGGCCATCCGCGGGTGGGACGGTGACCGGGTGATCCTGTCCCAGGAGCTGCTCGGCAGCGCCACGAAGCGGCAGGCCCAGCGCATGGTCAAGTCGCTGAGCCCGTGCGACGTGCATGTCGTCGTGACGGTCAGAGACCTCGCGAGGACGCTGCCGTCGGTGTGGCAGCAGGAGATCCGCAAGGGTCGGACCTGGACGTGGGGGGAGTTCGTCTCAGCCGTGCAGGACCCCGACCGCGGCCCGGCAACCGCCGGAGTGGCGTTCTGGCTGCGCTTCGACGTCCAGCGGCTCCTGAAGCTGTGGGATGGCGTCGTGCAGGCGGCCAACATCCACGTGGTCATCGTGCCACCAGGTGGGGCGCCGGCCGATGCCCTGCTCGCGCGGTTCGCCGAGGCAACTGGAGTGGATCGCGCTGTTCTGACGGGTACGCAGCCAGTTGCCAACACCGCGGTGGGAATGGCCGAGGCAGAGGTGCTGAGACGGCTCAATGTCGGTCTCGCGGGTGGGCTCAACGAGCGCCAGTACGCCCGTGCGGTGGTGCAGGCAGTGGTTCCCGCGCTCCAGGAGCGGACCTCGTCGACCCGCGGTCAGCTGCCGGTCGGCCATCGCAGCTGGGTCGCAGACAGGTCCGAGGATCTGGTGGCCTTCCTGGACCGACACCCGTACCACGTCGTCGGGGACCTGACGGACCTCACACCCCCGGTCGGCGCGTCGGCGCCGGACCCGGACGCACTCGGCGAGGCCGAGCTGGTGCAACCGTTGACCGACGCGCTGGTTGCGGTGTGCACGACGTACGGAAAGTACTGGTCGCAGGCGCGCCGGCGCGAGGAAGCCGGCACCACTGGCGTGCGGACCCGATTCGCCAGCCAGGCACGGGCCGTGGCTTATCGTTCCAGGAGAACTGTCCTGGAGCGAGCGGACGACAACCGGGTGTTCGGCCGGATGGCCCGCGCCTACCTCAGGCGGTCGGCGTCCGGCGCGTCTGCAGGCTTCCGCAACGAGGGGACGAACGCAGCTGCCTCCGGCAGGACGAGCCGAGAAGATTGACCTTCGGGACCGATGAGTTCCCCCGAGCGCGGCGGTCCAAGCCGACACGATCCCAAGTCAGCAAGGAGCTTGACCATGAGTACCCATCTCAACCCCTACCTCGGCTTCCGCGACTGCGCCGAGGAGGCGATGGACTTCTACCAGTCGGTTTTCGGAGGCGAGGTGACGCGCAGCACGTTCGCCGACCTCCACGGCAGTGCGGACCCGGCCGAGCAGGACAAGGTCATGCACTCGATGCTGACCACCGCCACCGGCTTGGTGCTGATGGCCGCCGACACCCCCAACAGCATGGAGCTTGCGCCGGACAGCAACCACTCGGTCTCGCTGAGTGGCGAAGACGACACCGAGCTGCGCGGCTACTGGGAGAAAGTTGTCCGAAGGCGGCACCGTCACCGCGCCGCTCGAGAGGGCGCCATGGGGGGACAGCTTCGGCATGTGTGTCGACAAGTTCGGCGTCAGATGGATGGTGAATATCGCCGGCGCCGAGTCCGCCGGATCCAGTTGAGCGGCCGATTTGGGTATCGACGCGCGCAGCCGCCCGCCGTAACGTCGACACGGGCACGGGTGGAGTAAGCCGACGAGGAGGTTCATGATGTT
>Ga0136613_10002045_pt1 | contig 10715 bp, 15 predicted proteins | sample AntDrymUQ2722106_2_FD_106649 | JGI IMG/M metagenome (GOLD analysis project Ga0136613, IMG submission 106649) | Polar desert sand microbial communities from Dry Valleys, Antarctica - metaG UQ272 (21.06) | ecosystem: Environmental > Terrestrial > Soil > Desert | place: Antarctica: Dry Valley... | reverse complement strand
TCAAGATTGGTGTTTTCAATTAAAAACTAAGCTCCGTAAAATCAATAATGTTGCCGCTTTCGTCATAGTCAATCTCTAGGTTTTGGGCATTTTTATTAGCCCAGGAAATTGCTTCGCCCCTCAAAACTGAGTCATCACCACTAACCCAAAGACGCATCTGTTCAATCGTTGATGAGTAAGGATTTATTTCGTTGAATTTTGCTTTGGGTTTGCTTATCCCAAACGATTTGGCAAGTTCGCTAAAATTCGCTCGAAAATCGGCTACGTCTTCCTCTTTGAGCGGTGCTGGGGCAACGAACTCCTTGTATGCCGAAGCATTGGTAGTTGATGGCGGTGCTGGCAAGGGCTTTACTTCACAGTTCGCTTCTGGGGCTGCTTGCAAAAGTAAACTGGGAGCTTTTACCTCTATTCCTGAGTAAGGAGCGATCGCTTTGACTTCCTCTACTTCTTCCGGCGCGATCGGTATCCCGGCTGCAACTCTGGTGTTGTGAATTTGTACCCTGTTCTTGATTTCAGTACAAAATTCTTGCCACAGAACACGAGCGCGAACATGGTTGTTACAAATTTCGGAATGAGCATTAGGTATGCTTGGAGTAAAGTTGCGATAACCATCCTTGAGATTTTTTTGATCATTTTTTTGTTTATTAAAGAGCCATTGCACAAGTTCAGGAATAGGATTGTCGCCATCACGCATCCAGGGATCGTGACTTCGGCTTTTATAGGTTCCTTTTAACGGCATTCGTGTTCTACCGAAATTGAGTGCTTCTTCTTCCTTGGTTGGAAGATATTTTGTTGTTGGGCTTATTGGCACGGCGGCGGAACTTTGGTCTACAAGAACAATTTGCGATTCCCCACTTTTCGTCTCCTCGATGCTTGAAGGAGCAATCAGGATGTCCGTACTACCTCCTGATATTCCAAATCCAAAATTTCTTTCACCCACGCCTCTTGTGTGTGTAATTTCTGGAGTAGTTTCTGTATATAAGTATGTTTGTTGTGGCGCAACGTCCTTGTCTGTTGTGGGACAACACGCTAGTTCGTTGTGGGACAACACGCTAGTCTGTTGTGGGACAACAAACTGATCACAGCAAGGGTTTGGGAGCTTATCAGCCTTAATGAGGTTGCAATTGGCATGAGCAGGCTTAAGATTAGAAGCTGTATGACTGCCTCCCTTGCTTAGTGGTATTACATGGTCAAAACACATTGATCCACCTGATTGTCCTACGCCTTGCGTTATGGGTTTATTGCAGATGTGGCAACTATTCCCAACTGTTTTAAGAACAGTGCCATAATCAACGTACTCATGCTCAATCCCTAGTTTTTTCGCTCTTGCCACTCCCAATTGAGACAATTGACTTAGGACTGACTTGTGATTATTTAATATTTCCTCAAGAGACAACTGTTTAAACTCCCCACCCAAAGCTTGCATCAATGCCTCTTTGTTAATCCTGAAAAATAACTTGCATGGTAAGCCCTCTTTTTTCTCCTCTATTAACCCTCTAGATTTAAGATCGCGTCTAATCTTCTCTTGTTCGTAGCGAGTAAGTGCTGTCTCTTCCTCCCATTCAACCTGCGACTTATAGAACCATCCATCAGGGTCTTTTGTCCTTGGTGTCCAATAAAAAGCTTGGCTAAGGAATATGCCAGCGCAAGCACCGCCGCCAATGGTTGCAAAAATGCGGTGGAATGCTATTGGACGAGTTAACAAATTAGTCAGTTCAAACCAATTCATGCTACGCCCCCCATCTCTGCAAGAGGACGCATGAAAAAGTTAGAGCTTGGCGATCGCCCCTTTGGTCTGGTATATTGGTCATAGGTCTTTTTCTTTAGCCGCCCGTCCTTTCGGGTCTGTTGGTAAAGCACTTGTTTCAGCAGGTGCTTTATTGTTTGTGTTATGTTGGTAATTAAGCCTATACTACTACATTTATTGGCAAATAAACCAATGGACAGAAATGATTTTATAACTATGCCGTATGCTAAATTAGCAGCTAAGACAAAAATAGATGGTAAAAACTGGTGGAGTTGGGTGCATGGCAATTCATCCCCTAGCTTAAGTAGCTTAGAAAAAGCAGCGATCGCATTAGATATTCCAGTAGTTGAACTGTTTGAAGCATTTTTAGAAAGGCGATCGCGCACCATGCAATCGAAGCAATTAGTAAAATCTGCCTGAAGTCCAGTGACATTGCGGAAGCTTTTGAGTAGAGTGTCAGTCATAATGTTTGTAGCGCTCAATATTAGAACTCGTTATTTGAACTTTGGGTGTCCTGATTTGTCCTCATAATCCCTGGCTTTGCCTCTGGGGATTTTTTAATGACGGCTAATGAGGGCTAGTGCTAGTGTCACGTGAATAAAATATAGAGGGGGAAGGGAGGAGGTCAAGCTTCCGTCCTAGCCCTAGCCCTTCAACAGGTGTAGCCGTCTCGCGCTCTTTCGATTGGGGTAGCGTGGTTGCTGTAAAATTCCTCTATCCTTTCCTCTTTTTCCTGGCAGAGTAATTCGTTTGTGCGATGAGCTTCTTTCAGGCGACGGTTGTAGCTTCTTGAAAAGTTTAATGGACGGAGAATCCGCCCCATTAACTTTTCGCAATGGCGATTAATTCTTGCCTTGATGTCAAAAAATGGAATCACTCGTTTTCTTCCTCCTCGTCGCATTTAGATAAATAGATAGTGTTGCATTACTCCTGTAACGGGGCGACTTGGAAACCACTGCTCGGCGGCAACTTCAGTGCCTAACTTAGTGTAAAAATTTGGCATACTATTTTCTGACCCCCGGCTGCATAAATAATTTGTTTCTCAGCACTCGGTTCTCGGTGATTTCGCACAAGCAAGTCTGTGTGTTTTCCCATCCCTAGAATGCGCTCCTTACCCCTTTTTCAGTGTCCATAGCCTTTCCCCGCGACGATATCAATCAACCAGTTCATGTTCGGTCGCGTGGAATCTAGCAGACCAGGATAAGCAAGAAAAAAGCGCTTCAAGTTCACGCGCTTGATTATGTACGGCGCTTGGCACTCTCCATTTGGCACGGCTTTAAGGACTTTGTTTAGTTCCTTATCTTTAATCCATTGGTGGATTAGGCTAGGGCGGCAACGCAAGGCATCGGCGATCACTGTCACTGTAAACCAGTCGCCATCAAGGGGGTCAGTCGTCACTTGCTGCCCTAAGTAATGGATTTGTCCATCGATCGAGTTGCGGCTGCGCGGTGGTAGATTGTGCTTCGTCCACAATGCTCCTAGTTCCTGCATCAACACTTTTAATGGCACAACTCCCGCTCTTTCTTTCACAAGTTCTAATTCCTCTTTTTCCCAAGCCCTGCGAGTTTTCGTCCCTTTCCTTTGTGCTATGCCCAGGCGATAAGCTTGTTTACGCAGGGATGAGTGGCTACGCCCTAAACGCCGACTTAGCTTGTAAAATTCTGCCTTGCTATCGTCGCTTCCCATTAGTGGGTATAAATCGACAAGTATTTGTTTTTCTTCCTCTGTCCAAGTTTTTGCTCTCATTTTTAATACCTTTTTACCCCGGCGATTTTAACTACTGCGGAATGCCCAATTAGGTAACGTAGGTAAGGCTTATAGTGCTGGGAAAGCCCGTAAACATTATTAACAATCGTCTCCACATCTTCTTTTTCTTTGGCTGTAAGTTTGGGTGAACTGAAGTCAAGCGTTATCCACCTCAATCCGCTATTATCTTTGAGGCAGAGAGGCGTGCAATTTGGGCCACCGGGTAGAAAGTCCACCGTCACCTCGTTACCGCTCCATCTAACCCCGATTTCGTCTTGTTTCCTGGCGTGAGTAATCCCGAATTGGATAATTAGCCAATTACTCGGAGTATCGAGCCGCACCGAGACTAGGCGGATTTCGGTATCGTGAGCCGTGGCGTAAATCGATTTAATCGAGGTGCAAAACTCTGTCAGAAAGGGTAATTCGATGTCCACTTAAATCTCCTGTAAGTATGCTCTGTAGTAAGGTTTCCAACGGACAGTAATAAAGCCGCCTTTTGTTAGCTCGTAGCTCAAATAATTCCTCCTTGATTTTCGCCACTTGCCGTTTACCTCCTCCCACCCAGATTCGAAGGAATGGGGTTCGGCGATGCCGTTATTCCAAAAAAGGCGACACAACGGGCCAGAGCTAACGCGCACTAAAAAGCTAAACCCAGGGGTGTAAATCCACTCGCCTAGATTCTTTGCTCCTAAAAGTAAATAATCTTCAGGTTTGAATAACCCAACTGGCGCGTAGAACTCGGTAGGGATGGGTTCATGGATTTTCGACACTGCTAGACTCCTCTTTCGGATTCAAGAAATGAGACAGCTCTTGTACTTGTCTTCTCAACTCCCCGATTTCCGCATCCTTAAACGCTGCCCTGCCCCTCCACACAATTGTATTTTTATGAGCTTCTGCAATCTTTTCTTGTGCCTCTTGCCAGCAATTATGAAGTGTTTCAACCTGCTGTAAAAGTTTTAGTCTTTCAGCGCGCCAGCTTTTGTTCTCGGCGACTAATGCTTCGTCTCTACCCTGAGGGATACAGGTGGTTTCTACTTCTGTAGCTATCGCTGCATCTCTAAATACTGAGTTTTCCGAAAAATGCTGTATCATATATTGAAGTGTTTGATTTAGTTTTAGTTACTTACGGAGAAAAAGCCGTAATTAAGGGATTGGATTAAAAACTTTAGTCTTAGGCAGTATGCCTTTAAGGGTCACTAGCTACTGCTCCGGTCAAGAATAGGTAGCTAGTGAAGATTCTAATTATTATGTATAAATCTTTACCGTAACTTTACATTGGGCGCTCGTCTATTGGGTGTACAATTGAGCTGACAGATGTTCACATCAATAGCATCAGCGATCGCCTTGAGGATGCGATCGCTTGTATCAACCCAACGATTGCTCGAACCATTCAATACTTTGCAGACGTAACTTTGATGGACTCCTACAACATCTGCAATTTGTCCATATTTTAAATTGCGGATTTTCAGCATCTCTTTAATTTCTTCGGCATCCAGACTTTTTAGGTGCATAAAAAAGTGGTGAGTGGGGAGTGACTGAAGTGGATAGCGGTAGGAGGCACATGTGCCTTAGAGGAATAAGGGATTGATATTTTATTTCTTGAACTACCCACTACCCACTTCTTATGAATCCTTTTCAAATATGCGAGTATATTAGTAACTTTAGGGCTACTTGTCTAGTCGCCGTAACGTTAAAAGCAAACATTCTTAACAAATCTTGGAAGATTGGAAAACATCGCGATTTACATTGGGGCGAGAATTACTCGGAGTCGGAAGCGATCGCGGCTTACACAGGGAGAGTTAGCGCATATACTGGGCGTTCACAGGTCTACAGTATTGTCTATGGAGAAGGGAGAATCTGAACCAAGTCCGAGCATGATTTGTGCGATCGCGTCCGCCACAAACGTAGATGAAGCTTGGTTGCTCACGGGGAAAAATTACCCAACTGACGAGTTGTTGCTAAATCAGTGGGGTGATTTTTTGCCATTTATTGATAAATTGGATGCGGCGGATCGTCAACTGTTGTTGCGGTGGCTGCTTGATTCGCTGCTACCGCCGCCTCCAATGCTTTAACTTCCAATAGGATTAGTTCAAAAGCCGTGGCGTATTTGCGCTGTTCGCAACCGCAGCTAGTTTTATTTTGGTCGCAACTGAAAATTACACTATGCTTGGCAATGGTGCAAATATCGATAATATTATGTAATTTAATTAAAATGCTTTCGTTCTTGTTTTCGTCAAAGGAAGTAGCGTCATTGTCTCTTTCTGGGAGCATACGGGCGCGGATTAATAAAATTCGATTAAAGCAACAATACTACGTAGACATATAGCTGTAACATCGGTGCTTATACTGAAGTATTGGATTTTATTGGCACTTCAACGATAGGTGACAGCAAATGGGCAACAAATTCGAGCCAGTAAATAAACTACTCCGACCCGCTACGCTGAGGTCGGAGTTTTCAGTAGCCCTAGAACATGACGCTCCAATGAGCAAGCAAGTCCTGAGCCTCCCGGCGAGTTTACAGTCGCCGCAACAGCAGAAATATTTTTTGCACCATTCAGATCCGCGTCCCCACTCCACAAACAATGACCACACTTAAAAGACTTGCCACTTCTATAAGACTTATCTCGCACCGGATGGATGTGCAGGCAGTTGTGGCACGTCTTGGATGTGTACCTGGGGTCTACGAATACCAGTTTCACAGCAAACTTAATGCACTTATAAATCAAAAAAGAGCGCAATTGGTGGAAGCTCCAACTGTTACTTCTACGCCGCTCGGTTTTGGTTCTGGGCAATTGGTTAGTTCGTTCCCTGATCCCTGTCAAGTCTTCAAGTGCAATTACTTGGTTGTTAGCTTTGGCTTTTTTAACCAACTGGTAGCTGATTGTGTGGTTTTGGTGGGACTGAAAACGTTTCTCTTTGCCAGACAATCGTTGCAAAAGTTCTCGACATCTGCGCCTAGAACTTCTTGTACCTCTACTGGCTTTTTGTTGGAGTTTTGCTCTCAATCTGCTGTAATGGTCGCGTATTTTAGTTGTTTGTTCTCCGCTATAAGAATCATTTTCGCTAGTTACACAAATGTCCGTTCTACCCAAATCACAGCCCAAAATCTTGTTCGTTTCTTGGGGCAAGTCAGGACTAGATTCAAGCTGGATATTAATGTAGTAAGTGCCATCGTTTCTCTTTGCCAAGGTTGCTGTTTTAGGCTTTTGTCCCTTCAGCAAACCAAGCTGGTAGTTACCGATGCGGAGGCTAAATCGCTCTCGCCCACCCATCAAAGTCAAGCTAACAGTCCAGTCTTTCTCTCGAAAACTGAACGTTCTCACGTCATAGGTGGCGCTGGTTGGAGCAAATTTAGTAACTGGTTTGCCATCTTTTTTGGCAGTCTTTCGATTGCCACTAACACGCCTAATGGCATGAATAGCCAATTGCGCGGACAAGCCAAATCTAGCTCTAACGTCGTGATAACAAAGCGATTGCATAGCCACTTCGTTAGTCAGTTTTTCATCAATAGTCTTGTTCACGTACTCGCAAGCATCCGCAAACGCCAACAATGTCTCCTCAATTTTAGGGAGTTGTTGCGGCGTGACGTTCAACTTGCAAGATACAGTCAGGACTTGTTTCATCCCTCTATTATATCTCAATGCGTGAAATAAATGAATAAAATAATTGGTGATTTCTCATCCATCCCCTCTACCCGTAAAGCCTGCGGCTATACATCAACGGGGATAGAATCGGCATCACCTCGCTATCCCTCCCCATCCCGCTACGCTGAGGATGGGGACTCCCGCGATGACGTTGATCCTTTTCTGGGCAGTGGGATGTCCCTGTTAGCTGCACAAAAAATGGATGGCGATCGCACTGTCTACGGATGCGAACTCAGCCCCGATTACTGCGAAGTAATCCTAAAAAGATTTACTGCTTTTAGTGGAATAGAACCAATCTTAATCGATTCGCTGTGACAGAATTAATTAATACCCCCAGTTCCTAACAGTTTAAAAACTTGGCAGCCCGTAACCGCACCAAAGCACAAGCAGAACGCGATCGCATTGAAGTTGTGCATCATTATCTTGAGGGGAAGTGGCAGTATGAAATTGCCGCAATAGTAGGAATCTCTCAAGAGATGGTTTCTTATGACTTGAAAGCAGTTCAAAAGCAATGGCGCGACATTCCCCAAGCTGAACTCACCGAGCTTAAGGCAAAAGAATTAGCCAAAATAGACCATCTTGAAATGACCTATTGGCAAGCTTGGCACGATTCCAAAAAGCCTACTGAATCAACCAAGCAATCAAAACAAGTAGGCTCGGACTCAGGCACGGTTGAGAAGCGAAGTCAGACCAAGAATGGCAATCCAGCATACTTACAAGGGGTTGAGCGGTGTATAAGTGCTAGAGTTCGGATACTCGGGCTAGATGCGCCAGTACGGAGCGAGATAGCGGGTGCCGATGGGTCGCCGATACAAGCAGGGTTAAGCCAAGTAACTATTGATGCAATTAAGTCACAAATCCTCGGCATTCCAATTTCAACCGCAAGCAGTTCTCTTGCCTTATCAACAGAGGTGGATGGCTGACGACTCTAAAATTAAAGTATGGTCAAAAGCCCGAAGAATTGGCGCATCGTGGATTGAAGCTTGCTGCTCAGTATTAGCCGCGGCTAGTGCAGCAAAGGGGCGTTCGACGATATATCTTGGTTACAATCGTGAAATGACGCGAGGGTTCATTAAAGATTGTGAATTTTGGGTTCGTAGCTTCAATATTCTCTCTAGTGATATTCACGAACAAATTGTAGAAAACGAAGACAAAGACATATTAAGCTATGAAATTAGATTCCCTAATGGTGAAACAATCAAAGCATTGTCAGGAAAGCCAAACAATATTAGAAGTCGTCAAGCGCGGGTAATTATTGACGAAGCTGCTTTTTGTGAAAATCTATCAGAGTTACTAAAAGCTGCGATCGCACTGCTTATGTGGGGTGGTTCTGTAGCGATCATCAGCACCCACAATGGTATAGACAACCCCTTTAATCAACTAATAGAAAAGATAAAAAAAGGCGAACTTGATTACTCCCTTCACATTACTACCCTTGATGATGCTCTATCTGATGGACTTTATCAGCGTATTTGTTTAGTCCAAGGTAAACAATGGACAACAAGCATTCAAGAGCAGTGGCGCGTTCAGCTTTATAAAGATTATGGGATATCTGCGGCAGAAGAACTTGATTGCAAGCCCTTTGACCCAATCGCAGGCAGAGTATTCAACCGTACTTGGTTTGAGGTCATCGATATTGCACCGAGTGGCGGTGTAACCGTCCGCTTCTTCGACCTTGCAGCCACAGCAGCCGACATGAAAAAAGACGCTTTTTACACGGCGGGGGTAAAGATGAAGAAAGTTGACAGTATTTATTATGTATTGGACATGGTAGCAGAGCAATTATCGCCAGCCCAAGCGGATAACCTAATCGTGGCGACGGCACAGCAGGATAGTAAAAATGTAAGAGTTCGTTGGGAACTTGAGGGCGGTTCCGCAGGGAAGAGGGATGAGCAACATCTTAAATTATTGCTTCCTGGTTTTGACAGCAGAGCCGTTCGTCCTCTAGGTGATAAATTAATGCGTTCGAAAGGATACGCAAATGAGGCATTGCGAGGGAATGTAAAATTAGTAAGAGGCGAGTGGAACGATCGCTACCTAAATTCTTTGCACGCTTTTGATGGCACCAGTAAGCCTCTAGTAAATGACATTACAGATGCTAGCACCGGAGCATTTGCAGAATTATGCCGTCCACCAGTTTTAAGTCCACCTCAAGCAAAGTCATATCGCACATGGTAAAACTAAACCCATCGCGCAAAACAAACCTTGTAGAAGAAAATCTAGGATATTATTCGGGAGAAAATAGTTTTTCGTCCTGGATTGGCCCGACGACGGATATTGCCGACCCCCACCGGGATGAATTGATGGCGGAGATCGCCAAAGTATTCCAATCCAGAAACATTATTGCTGAGTGCATTGACAGGAATCGTAACGCATTAATTGGCAGAAAACCTCATTGGTACTTATCAGACTACTTAGGCAATAGAGCGGAGGATGATACGGCATCAGTGGCAGAATTACTGCTAACTAGGTGGATAGATTCTCAATATAAAAGCGCTACAAAACTAGACTTTCAGTTAGGCAATGCGATCGCCGAATGTACAAAAAATATGTTGGTTACTGGGGCAGGATACTTACGCCTATGGTCTCCTTTACGCTTCCGCACGTCCCCTGACTTGATTAAACGAGTCGCGCTTCATTCTCCGCACCCAGATAGCGTAGTAGTAAAGCGCGATCGCGATGGCTTCACCGAATCATTTGAGTATCACTACCAAGTGGATAATATCAAACGGGTAGAATTTCAACGTATAGACGAGGCAACTAACTTCACTATATTCACTACCCTTGATGAGACGGGCAAGGAAATAGAGGAGGAAACCATCGCTCTTGACTTGGGTGGCAGGTATTCAATCTATGAAATGAGTGCGCCATCTCTAATCACTGACTCTGTTAAACGCGCTCAGAACGCCATCAACTTTGCCCTAACAATGATGCCAAGAAATACCGAAGTCGGCGGGTTTCGAGAACGATTAATCATGGGAGCGCAACCGCCTGGCAGATGGGAGGGCGAGACTTTTATTCCCGATCCAGATTTTAGAGTCGGGCCAGGACAAACAGCTTTTTTGCAAGGTGCGCCACTCCTAGATGAACTTGGGCAATTAAAAGGCTATACCAGCCCTTCTGTATTTAGCTCCGAACCCGTTGCCGTGCAAACCTTTATTGATACTGCCCTAGCCTTTACGAGTGTCATATATCATGCGCTATCCCAATCACATCTCTTAGGCTCCGACTTGCAACTAAGTGGAGTATCAAGAGAACAGGCACGGCAAGACTTTGAGACTAAACTAGGGGAACACAGTGACGTAGTAAGCGCGGCGATTAGTGGCGCTTATGGCAGCGCTCTAATGATGCTTACCCAAGATAGTATCGAGACTTACAGAGACTTAGATGTGGTGGTGCAGTTAAATCTAAATTCCACTACTCCGTTGCCTGCGGAACTCGACCAAATCCTTAAATTCCAACAGGCAGGATTAATGTCTAAAGCTACGGCGATGACTTTATCTGGTTTTGTGTCAGATACGGATGCTGAACTCTCACTTTTAGCAGATGAAGAACGCAACGCCAACGCAGTAGCAGAT
>Ga0136613_10002043_pt1 | contig 10716 bp, 9 predicted proteins | sample AntDrymUQ2722106_2_FD_106649 | JGI IMG/M metagenome (GOLD analysis project Ga0136613, IMG submission 106649) | Polar desert sand microbial communities from Dry Valleys, Antarctica - metaG UQ272 (21.06) | ecosystem: Environmental > Terrestrial > Soil > Desert | place: Antarctica: Dry Valley... | reverse complement strand
GGGTGCGCCCGGCGACCTTCGGCACAGAGCCGATGATGCCGCCATCGACGAACCGCGCGCCGGCCGCCTCCACGATCGCGGCGGCATGGCGGGCAGTCGCGGGGGCGATGGCGTTGGCGTCGACGTACAGGCCGTCGTAGCCGGAACCGGCGACGGTGGTCGCCACGTCCACCGCGGCGTCGGGCGGGCAGACCGACAGCACGATCTCGGCGTTGCGACACATCGCGGCCAGGTCGCCCACATCGTGCAGGCCGGCGGCCTCGGCCCGGCGCCGCGTGGCGGCGCTGCGCCCCTGCGACGCCCACAGCACCCGGTCGGCGGCGGGCGACGCGCAGGCGGCGACCGCCGCGCCCATGGCGCCGGGGTGCACCACGCCGATCACGGGCCGGTCGGGCGTCTTCACGCCGACAACCGTTCGGCGAGGTAGCGCACCGCCAGGGGGTAGCGGTACTCGATGGCGCCGTGGGTGGCATCGAACAGCTCGAACGCGACGTCGGTCACCCCCACGTCGGCCAGGGCGCGGCAAAATGCCTGGGCGCCGAGATCGAGGAAGTACTCGTCGCGGGTGCCGGCATCGATCCAGACCGCCTTGAGGCCGCGCAGGGCGTCGGCGTGCCCGGGCACCATCCGCACCGGATCCCAGGCCAGCCAGCGCTGCCACACGTCGCTGACCAGCTGACCGGTGGCCGGGTCGAACGGCAGGCGAACGGTGCCGTCACCGTCGGTCGAGTAGCAGGCCGCCATCGCCCACTCGTTGATCAGCGCCCCGTCATGGTTCTTGCTCATGGCGGGCCGGCTGCGGAAGTCGTCCCAGAAGCGGTCGTAGGAGCCGTCGTAGTGGTCGCGCAGCGCGCGAGCGCACTCGGCGAACTCTGGTTGGTAGCAGACCTCGAACAAGGCATCGCCGGCATGCGTAGCCAGCCCGCCGAACAGGTCAGGGCGCAGCATGGGCGTGACCATCGCGCCGTAGCCGCCGCTGGACTTGCCGGCGATCCCCCGATGCTCAGGGGCGATCAGGGTCGCGTAGTTCGCGTCGACGTGCGACACCACCTCCTCGCACAGGTAGCTGTGATAGCGGCCGGTGCCCGGCGAGTCGAGGAACTGGCTACCGCCGTGGGACGTCCAGCAGTCGACGAACACCACCACGCACGGTGGCGCGCCGGCCTCGGCGAAGGCGGCGTCGATCAACTCCACCACGTTGGGACGGAACGCCGAGCGGTTGCGCCACATGTCGATCTGCCCGGTCATGCCCTGGATCAGGTAGACGCTGGGATACCGCCGCTGGCTGTCGTCGTAGCCAGGTGGCGTGTAGACCCACAGCGGCCGGCGGGCCGGGTCGCCGAGCGGGTTGTCGGCCAGCAGCGCCGAATCGATCTCGACCTCGTCGAGCCGCCCGCGCAGCGGTCTGGACCAGGGTTGCATTACGGTCTCCTTCCGGGTTGGCACCGCAGCCTCGCAGGTCGACCGGTGCCCTAGGTCCCTAGCGGGGCTCCTCCAGCATCGGCAGTCGCACGCCACGCTGGGACGCGACCTGCACGGCGCGGTCGTAGCCGGCTTCGGCGTGGCGCATTACCCCGGTTCCGGGATCGTTGGTCAGCACGCGGTCGAGGCGCTCGGCGGCATCGGCGCTGCCGTCGGCGACGACCTGCGCGCCGGCGTGGATCGACTTGCCCATCCCGACGCCGCCGCCGTGGTGCACGGCGACCCAGGCAGCGCCTGAGGCGACGTTGAGCAGGGCGTTGAGGATCGGCCAGTCGGCGATGGCGTCGCTACCGTCGGCCATCGACTCGGTCTCGCGGTAGGGCGACGCGACGGACCCGGAGTCCAGGTGGTCGCGCCCGATGACGATCGGTGCGCTGACCTTGCCCGTGGCCACCAGGTCGTTGAACAGCGCGCCCGCCTTGGCGCGCTCGCCGTAGCCCAGCCAGCAGATGCGCGCGGGCAGGCCCTGAAAGGCCACTCGCTCCTGCGCCATCGGCAGCCAGCGCTGCAGGGTCTCGTCGTCGGCGAAGGCTTCCAGCAGCGCCGCGTCGGTGGCCGCGATGTCGGCGGGATCGCCGGACAGCGCCACCCAGCGGAACGGACCCTTGCCTTCGCAGAACAGCGGACGGATGTACGCGGGGACGAATCCCGGGTATGAGAACGCCTCTGTGAACCCGCCGAGCCGCGCCTCGCCGCGCAGGTTGTTGCCGTAGTCGAAGACCTCGGCGCCGGCCCGGGCGAAGCCGACCATGGCCTCGCAGTGGCGGGCCATCGACGCCCGCGCGCGTTCCACGTACTCGCTGGGCTTGTCCCGCCGCAGCCGTGCGGCCTCGTCGAGGCTCAGACCAGCGGGCAGATAGCCGTTGAGGGGGTCGTGCGCCGAGGTCTGGTCGGTGACCACGTCGATCGCCGCTCCCTGCGCCAGAAGCTGCGGGAAGGCGTCGGCGGCGTTGGCGACGACGGCGATCGAGCGCGCCTGCCCCGCGTCGGCGGCGCGGCGAGCGCGCAGCAACCCGTCATCGACAGAGTCGGCGATCTCGTCGAGGTAGCGGGTCTCCACCCGCCGCTGGGCCCGGGCGGGGTCGACCTCGACGCACAGCGCCACCCCGCCGTTCATGGTGACCGCCAGCGGCTGCGCGCCACCCATCCCGCCCAACCCGGCGGTCAGCACCACCTTGCCGCGCAGGTCACCGCCGTAGCGCTGCTCGGCCAAGGCTGAGAACGTCTGGAAGGTGCCCTGCAGGATCCCCTGGGTGCCGATGTAGATCCACGACCCGGCCGTCATCTGCCCGTACATCGTCAGGCCCGCCGCTTCCAGCGCCCAGAAGTCCTCCCACGTGGCCCAGTCGGGCACCAGCAGGCTGTTGGCGATCAGCACGCGGGGCGCGTGCGGGAACGTGCGGAAGCGCCCGACCGGCCTGCCGGACTGCACCAGCAAGGTCTCGTCGCCGCCGAGGTCGCGCAGCGTCGCCTCGATCACCGCCAGACTGCGCTGGTCGCGTGCGGCCTTGCCGCTGCCGCCGTAGACGACGAGGTCGTCGGGGCGCTCGGCGACGTCGGGGTGCAAGTTGTTGCGCAGGCACCGCAGCGCCGCCTCCTGCAGCCAGCCGCGACACTCCAGCGGGTCGCTCATGCCTCAAGCCTCCCCTTTGCTGGGTCGTCGGTCTGCGGACGCTCACCGGACCCAGCGTCCGGTGGGCGCCCACGCGACCCGGCGCCCCCTTGACCCGGAGCTGCGTCGTCCAGCCCGGCGGCGTCCAGTAACGTCCCGGCGGCGATCACACTGCGGACGGTGGCGATGTCGGCGGCCAGGAAGCGGTCGACCGGCATGGCCGGCACGCGCCCGCGCAGGGCGGCGATGACGGCACCAGTGCGGGCCGCCGGGGCGTCGGGGGCGCGATGCTCGACGGCGGCGGCGGCCACCAGCGCCTCGATGGCCAGGATCGCCGTGAGGTTGTCGATCACCTTGCGCAGCTTGAGCCCCGCCGACCAGCCGAGCGACACGTGGTCCTCCTGCATCCCCGAGGTCGGCACGGAGTCGGCGCTGGCCGGCACCGCCAACCGCCGGTTCTCGGCGACCAGCGACGCGGCGGTGTACTGGGCCAGCATGAACCCCGAGTGCAGGCCGGCCTGTGCGGCGAGGAAGGGCGGCAGCCCGTGCGAGCGGGCGGGGTCCAGCATCCGGTCGGTCCGCCGCTCGCTGATAGCGCCCAGCTCGGCCGCCGCCACCGCCAGAAAGTCCATCGCGAAGGCCAGCGGCTCACCGTGGAAGTTGCCACAGGATTCGACCGAGCCGTCCTCGAGCACCACCGGGTTGTCGACCGCCGCGGCCAGCTCACGGTCGCGCACCGTCTCGGCGAAGGCCAGTGTGTCTCGCGCCGCTCCGTGGACCTGCGGCGCACAGCGCAGGCTGTAGGCGTCCTGAACGGCGTGACGGCTGTGGCGGTGGCCGGCCAGGATCGCGCTGCCTGCCAGCAGCTCGCTGAGCACGGCCGCCGAGGCCGCCTGGCCGGGGTGCGGGCGCAGCGCCTGCAGGCGGGCGTCGAACGGCCGGTCGGTGCCGAGCAATCCCTCGACGCTCAACGCGCAGGTGACGTCGGCGGTCAACGCCAGGCGCCGCAGGTCCCGGCAGGCCAGCACCAGCATGCCGAGCATGCCCTCGGTGGCGTTGAGCAGGGCCAGACCTTCCTTGACCACGAACGCCAGCGGTTGCAGGCCGGCGGCTCGCAGGGTCTCGGCCGCCGGTTGGGGCTCCCCGTCGGGGCCGCGCACCCACCCCTCCCCGATCAGCGCCATGGCGACGTGGGCCATCGGCGCCAGATCGCCGGACGCGCCCAGCGAGCCGTGCTCCGGAACGGCCACCTGCACACCACTGTTGAGCAAGGCCAGCAGTGCCGAGGCCACCTCGGGCCGGGCGCCGGTGTGGCCGGTGGCTAGGGTTCGAGCGCGCAGCACCGTCATCGCGCGGACCACCTCGTCGTCAACCAGCGGCCCGACCCCGGCCGCGTGGCTGCGCACCAGCGAGTGCTGGAGCGCGGCGGCCTGCTCGGGAAGGATGACCGTGTTGGCCAGCGCACCGAAGCCGGTGGTCACCCCGTAGACCACGCGTCCCGAGGCCAACGCCGCGGCGACGACCTCCCGCCCTGGGGTCATCGTGGCCTCGACGCCGGCGTCCAGCTCCACCCGCTCGCCGTTGCGCGCGACGGCGACGACCTGTTCCGGCAGCAGCGGCGCGGCGGACAGCAGCATCGCCACGCACCATACGACCGCCGGCACCTCCCCGAGATCGCGTAGGTGGGTTGCCGGCACGGTAGGTAGGTTGCCGGCATGGTGGCCGGCGAGCGCGAGGCCCTGGTGATCGGGGGCGGAGTCAGCGGCCTGACCACGGCGGTGACGTTGGCTGAGGCCGGCTGGCGGGTGCGGGTGTGGACCGCCGTGCCACCCGAGCAGACCACCTCCGCGATCGCCGCCGCGATCTGGTATCCGTACCGGGCCTTTCCCGCCGATCAGGTGCTGGCGTGGGGCTCACAGTCCATGGCCATCTTCGGCACGCTCGCCGGCGACCCGACGACGGGCGTGCGCATGGTCGAGGGCCTGGAGCTGTCCCGCGAGCCGCTGCCCGAACCGTGGTGGGCGTCCGCCGTCGGCTCGTTGCGCCGCGCCACCGGCGCCGAGTTGCCGCACGGCTACGGCGACGGTATCGCGTTCACCGTGCCAGTCATCGAGATGCCGGTGTACCTGGCGTACCTGGTCACGCGCCTGCATCGCGCGGGCGGGATCATCGAGCAGCGGCGGATCACCACGCTGGCTGAAGCCAGCGCCGTCTGCCCCGTGGTCGTGAACTGCGCGGGACTGGGAGCCGCGGAGCTCACCGGGGACGCCACCTTGTTCCCCATCCGCGGACAGTTGCTGCGCGTGGCCAACCCCGGACTGACTCGCTTCCTGCTCGACGACCATCATCCGCAGGGGGTGACCTACGTGGTACCCCGCCGCCGTGATGTGGTGCTGGGCGGCACGGCACAGCCCGCAGCGTCCGACCTGCGGCCGGACCCCGAGATCGCGGCCTCCATCCTGCGCCGGTGCATCGCCCTGGAGCCGGCGCTGCAGGGTGCGCAGGTCCTGGCTCACGCGGTCGGCCTGCGGCCTGGTCGCCCGGCGGTCCGCGTCGAGTCCGAGTCACTGCCAGACGGCGCGGTCTGCGTGCACAATTACGGCCACGGCGGCGCGGGAGTGACCCTGTCATGGGGTTGTGCGGCCGCCGCGTTGGAACTCGCCATGGCTGGGTAGGACGTTCGGGCCTTATCGACTTGAGGAGTCCTGCGTGAAACTCTGGCAGCTACCCATCCGCCTGGCCGCGGGGGCGTACGTCCTGAACTCGGGCTTGTCCAAGCGTGGGATACCCGACGAGGCGGCGGCCGGCATGCACGGCATGGCCAGCGGCGCCTTCCCGCAGTTCTCGTCGATGGAGCCCCAGGAGTTCGTCAAGCAGCTGTCCACGGGCGAGATCGCCCTCGGCACGGCGCTGCTGCTGCCCTTCCTGCCGGCCGGCTTGGTCGGGGCCGCGCTGAGCGCCTTCGGCGCGGGACTGGTCCGCCTCTACCTGAAGACGCCGGGCATGACCGACGAGAGCGGTATCCGCCCCACGCCGGACGGCATCGGCTTGGCGAAGGACGTGTGGCTGTTCGCCATCGGGCTCGCGCTGCTGATCGACGCGTTGAGCGACCAGCCGCGGGACTAGCCAGCCACCAGGCGCACGACCATCGTCGTCTGCCGGTCCCGCTTCGTCAGCCGCCTTCGCCAGTTCGGAGGTAGAACATGCGGACGCGACTGACGAGGAGCAGACAGTGAAGATCGTCGTGGGCTACATCACGACCGCTGAGGGCAGAGCAGCTCTTGACGCCGCCATCGCCGAGGCGCGACTCCGCGACGGCTCTCTCCTGGTGGTGCATTCGGCCAAGGGAGGCACCCGTGACGAAGCGGCGCAGATGACCGCGTACCGCGACGACCTCGAGGCCGTTCGAGTCCGCTTGGAGAACGAGGGTGTTGCCGCGGAGATCCATGAGCTCGTCCGAGGCAACACACCGGCCGACGACTTGATCGCCGTCGCGGAGTCGACGGGAGCCCAGCTGATTGTCATCGGCCTCCGCCGGCGCTCCCCCGTAGGCAAGGTCGTGCTGGGCAGCAACGCCCAGGATCTGCTGCTGCGGGCCAGCTGTCCCGTTCTGGCCGTCAAGGCGTCATGATCGCGTCACCCTCAACCTTCATCCATACTTACGCTGGAGTGTTTTGGCTGCTCACCGCAGTGCGGTGGCAAGACGTTAGCACGAAAACTAACCGTCAATCTGAACTTGATACTCATGATCAACCCTTCGGATCTGGTTGGCTGACCCCTTCGGCGGCGGCAGGCGACGACCTGGGGCGTCGCGGCAGGTCAGCGCGATGAGCGGGGCCAGCAATCCCATCCTCTGGGAGCCACCGCAGGCGCGCGCCCAAGCCAGTCACCTCCAGCGCTTCATGGACGCGGCACCAGTCGGCGACCACAGCTATGACGCGCTGTGGCGCTGGTCGGTGGATGATCTACCGGGGTTCTGGGCGCAGGTGTGGCGCGACGCCGGCGTCGTCGCTTCCCGGCAGTACGACCAGGTGCTCGGCCAGTCGGGCATGCCCGGAGCCGAGTGGTTCCCAGGGGCCCGCCTGAACTACGCGCAGAATCTGCTGCGCCATCGAGGCAGTGGCGTCGCGCTGATCGGCAGTGGTGAGGGAATGATCGATCGCCGTGTCACCTGGGACCAGTTGCACTGCATGGTGGCCGGGGCGCAGGCGGGTTTGGTCGAGCTCGGCGTAGGTCGCGGTGACCGGGTCGCCGCCTTCCTGCCCAACTGCGTCGAGGCCGTGGTCGCCATGCTGGCCACGACCGCCCTTGGAGCAGTGTGGTCGTCGTGCTCCCCCGACTTCGGCCCGATGGGCGTGGTGGACCGCTTCGGCCAGATCCGTCCCAAGGTCCTGCTCGCCGCCGACGGCTACCGCTACAACGGCCGCAGCCACAGCCTGCGTGAGAAGGTCCGGGCTGTCTGCGAGGCGCTGCCGGAGCTGGACCATCTCGTTGTGGTGGATTTCGCCGGCGACCCGTGGACGCTGCCCGATCGCCCGGTGGTGCCCTGGTCGCGGCTGCTCGAGGTCGCGGCCGACGAGGTGCGCTTCGAGCAGGTCCCTGCCGACCACCCACTGTTCGTCCTCTATTCGTCCGGGACCACCGGCGTGCCAAAGAGCATCGTGCACGGCCATGGCGGGACGTTGCTGCAGCACCGCAAGGAACACCACCTGCACACCGACCTGCACGCCGGCCAGCACACCATCCTGTGGTTCACGACGTGCGGCTGGATGATGTGGAACTGGCTGGTCAGCGCCCTGGCCAGCGGCGTGACGGTGGTGCTGTACGACGGTAGCCCGACGTATCCCGGTCCCCAGGCCCTGTGGGAGCTGGCGGAGCGCACCAAGATCAGCCACTTCGGGACCAGCCCCAAGTTCCTCGCCGCCTGCGCCAAAGCCGGCCTGCGGCCCGCCGATGTCGCCGATCTCAGGAACGTCCAGACCGTCCTGTCCACCGGGGCTCCCCTGCATGCCGAGCAGTTCGACTGGGTGTATCAGCACGTCGGTTACGACCTGCAGCTGGCGTCGGTCAGCGGCGGCACCGATCTGATCGGCTGCTTCGCCGCCGGGGCGCCGACCTTGCCGGTGCGGCGCGGCGAACTGCAGTGCCGCTGCCTGGGCATGGCGGTCGAGGCCTGGGACCTGTCCGGCAACCCCGTGGTGGGCAAGCCCGGCGAACTGGTCTGCACGCGCCCATTTCCGTCCATGCCGACGGGTTTCTGGGGTGACGAGGACGGCTCGCGCTACCGCGCCGCCTACTTCGATGCCAACCCCGGCGTGTGGACCCACGGTGATCTCGTGGAGATCACGCCCGAGGGTGGCATGGTCATCCACGGCCGCAGCGACACCACGCTCAACCCGAGCGGCGTGCGGATCGGTACCGCCGAGATCTACCGGGCGATCGAGCCGCTGGCCGAGGTCGCCGACGCCATCGTCGTCGGCCGGCCCGTTGAGGGTGACACCGAGATCGTGCTCTGCGTCCGCCTGGCGCAGGGGGTCGACCTCGACGCGGCGCTGACGGCCCACATCCGCGACACGATCCGCTCCGCGACCACACCACGCCACGTGCCGGCCCATGTGTTCGCCGTCGCCGACATCCCGTACACCATCAGCGGGAAGAAGGTCGAGCGTGCCGTCGCTGACACCATCAGCGGCGCCGCGGTCCACAACCGGGACGCCTTGGCCAATCCCGCTGCCCTCGATGAATACTCGAGGCTTGACTTCGGGGACGGGGACTTGGCGTAATGGCGCGCACACGCTGGGGTGGACTTGTGACTAGTCCTGCTCTAGGCTCCCCCGATGCGCATGCTCAAGGGCTTGACTGCGGCCTTGTCGATTGCGGTGCTGCTGGCGGCCATGGCCGTTCCGGCGCAGGCGGTTCCCGGGTACCGCCGGTCGATCGACATCACCTTCCCGACGCGCTCGGGCGCGTCCTATGTCGACAGCTACTTCGCCGGCCGTAGCGGCGGCCGCGTTCACCGCGCCACCGACCTGATGGGAGCCCACGGGTGGCCCATCTATGCCGCCAAGGCGGGACGCGTGGTCTGGGCGCCCACCGCCGCGCACCCGACCGCGGGCTGGGCAATGCAGGTCCGCGGCCGCGACGGGCGCGTGTACGCCTACTACCACCTCGGTAGGTCCCGCGGCGCGCGCTCCGGCGCGATCGCTTCGGGTGTCGGCACCGGCTCGTGGGTGCGGCGCCGGCAGGTCATCGGCTACCTCGGCGACTCCGGGAACGCGTCGGGCGGCTCGCCTCACCTGCACTTCGAGATCGAAGACCCCCGCGTCCGTGACCCGTTCGGCGGCCAACGGATGAACCCCTACGCGTCCTTGCGCACCGCTCAACGGGAAGGCGACTACGCCAACGGCCGCAGCCGCCGCTCTTCTCGCGGCGGCTCGCGGACGCCGGGGCGACAGTCGCTGCGCCAGGGTGACGACGGGCCGGCGGTCGCCGTCTGGCAGCGCAAGCTGAACAAGATCCGTCGCCGCAACATCGCCGTCGACGGCGACTTCGGACCCACCACCCACGCCGCCACCGTCGCCTTCCAACGCCACCGCGGCATCGGCCCCGCCGGCCTCGGCACCGTCGGCCCACTCACCCGCGCCGCCATGCAACGGGCGCTGCGCTGACGTCTACAGAAACGACAGCCGAACCGTCCGAACGGCGTTGTCGGTGTTCGGATCGACCAGGACCACCGACTGCCACGTGCCGAGAGCCAGCCTCCCCGCGATCACCGGGAGGGTGATCGCGGGGGCAACCAGCAGCGGCAGCACATGGTCGGCGCCGTGCCCCGGACTGCCGTGACGATGCGCCCAACGGTCATCGCGCGGCAACAGCCGACCCACGGTCTCCTCGACGTCAGACTCTGAACCGGCGCCGAGCTCGAAGAGGGCCACCCCGGCGGTGGCGTGGGGGACGAAGACGTTGCACAGGCCGTCGCCTCGCCCAGACACCCATTCGTCGATCTGCGCAGTGAGGTCGGCGCAGGCGAAGTTGCTGCCCGTGCGGACCTGCAGCGTGGTGGTGTCCACCGGCTACACAGGCTCGGCGAGGCTGCTGCCGGCCACCAGCTCACCGCGCAGCCAGACGTGCGACAGGTTGGCCGGGTCGGCAAAGACCTCGAGGTCAGCCAGCGGGTCGGCGAGCAGACTGATGCAGTCGGCTTCCTTGCCGGGTTCAAGGGTGCCGAGGTGCTCACTGACGCCGAGACACTCGGCGGCGACCCGGGTGGACGCCTCGATGACCGCCATCGGGGCCATCCCCACCGCCCCCATCTGCACCAGCTCGGTGGTGTTGCGCCCGTGCGGGATGACCCCGGAGTCGGTGCCCATGGCGACGCGCACGCCGGCCTCGGCGGCCCGCCGGATGGAGTCGCGGTGGATGTCGACCACGTCGCGCGCCTTTCGCAGGCTCGACGGGGAAACACCTTCTGGCGCGTCGAGCACACCCATCGGCGCCACCAGGGTCGGCACCAGGAACGTGCCGCGCTCCAGCATCATCTCGATGACCTCGTCGTCGAGGTAGATGCCGTGCTCGATCGAACGGACCCCGGCGCGCACGGCGTTGGCGATGCCATGGGTGCC
>Ga0136613_10002041_pt1 | contig 10717 bp, 11 predicted proteins | sample AntDrymUQ2722106_2_FD_106649 | JGI IMG/M metagenome (GOLD analysis project Ga0136613, IMG submission 106649) | Polar desert sand microbial communities from Dry Valleys, Antarctica - metaG UQ272 (21.06) | ecosystem: Environmental > Terrestrial > Soil > Desert | place: Antarctica: Dry Valley... | reverse complement strand
GGTCCCAAGGGTTGGGCTGTTCGCCCATTAAAGCGGTACGCGAGCTGGGTTCAGAACGTCGTGAGACAGTTCGGTCCCTATCTGCCGTGGGCGTTGGAGAGTTGAGAGGATTTGCCCCTAGTACGAGAGGACCGGGGTGAACGGACCTCTGGTGTATCTGTTGTCCTGCCAAGGGCATTGCAGGTTAGCTACGTCCGGACTGGATAACCGCTGAAGGCATCTAAGCGGGAAGCCGGCCTCGAGATGAGCTCTCCCATCCCCTTGAGGGAGTAAGACCCCTGGAAGACCACCAGGTTGATAGGCCGGATCTGGAAGTGCGGCGACGCGCGAAGGAGACCGGTACTAATGGGTCGAGGGCTTGACGGATTTTTTGATGCCCTGCGATGTGGCGCTGTGCGGTTCTGAGGGGCCGCCGGAGGTTCTCTCACCGGCCTCCGGTGGCCATAGCGAGAGGGAAACACCTCTTCCCATTCCGAACAGAGCAGTTAAGCCTCTCAGCGCCGATGGTACTTGGCCCGCAAGGGCCTGGGAGAGTAGGACGCCGCCGGTTCTTGCTCGCGAGCCGCCCCACCGGGCGGCTCGCAGTCGTTGCGGGGCAGGGCGTGTCGCGAAAGGGCCCGTCGGTCGACGGGTCCTCGAGGAGGGCGAAGGCCTTGATGGTGGCGGCGGTGCGCTTGAAGAACATGTGTTCGCACGCTACGGACGCCGGTGGACGACGTGCAAGCCGCGTTGCATCCTCTAGGTTGCCGGCGTGATCCACCTGCGCATCGTGGCCCCTGCTGACCTGGCTGCTCAGGCTCTGGAGGTACTTGGGAGCAACGACGCCGTGATCAACGTCATCTGGCTTCGCGGCGTGGCGCTGAATCCCCGGGGGGACGTCATCCTCTGCGATGTCGCCCACGAGGACGCGAGCGTCGTCCTCGCCGACCTGCGCGAGTTGGACATACCGCCTCCGGGGCTCCATCGCCGTCGAGGAGATCGATACGGCCATCTCGGCCGCTGCGACGCGCGCCGTTCGCCTGGCCGAGGGGCAGCCCGGGGACGCCGTGGTGCGGGAGGAGGTCGAGGCGCGCACGTGCGACACCGCGTCGCTGTCGGCCACGTTCCTCACCTTCGCCGTGGTGGCCGCCCTGATCACCAGCGTGGCCATCGCCCTGGACTCCGAGGTCCTCCTCATCGGGGGGATGGTCGTCGGGCCCGAGTTCGGACCCATCGCCGGCCTCTGCGTGGCGGCGGTACAGCGCCGCAGCGGGCTGACCAAGCAGTCAGCGGTCGCCCTCACCGCCGGCCTGCTGGCCGCCGGCGCCGCCTCGGCGCCGGCCGGGCTGGCGCTGCGCGCCACGGACACGATCGAGAGCGTGTCAGGCGAGGGTGACCTGGCCACGCTGATCGCCAATCCGGACGTGCTGTCGGTGGCCGTGGCGCTGGCGGCGGGCGTGGCGGCGATGCTCTCGCTCTCGACATGGGGCTGGCGACCCTGGGGCTCCAGCGCCTGCTCTACGAGCGCCGCCGGGCGCGTCACCTGCGCGAGCGCTGACCGCGCGGTGGGCGTTCGGCCCGCCCGGCGGACGAGCGCCAGGTCCGCGGACGCTGGCGTCCTAGCCTGACAGTAGCCTCTGCGCAGCATGGTCGAGCACTGCAACTGGTGCGGCGTCGACGTGGAGGAGGGCTCCGGCTTCCGTGTCGCGGAGCCAGCGGGGGAGCGTCGCGCGGTCTTCTGCCGCCTCGAGCACATCGTACCGTGGGTCATCCAGGGCGCGCACTGGGAGCCCGGCACCATCGGCGACCCCGACGGCAACGGTCTGGGTCGCTGCGCGTACTGCGCCCAGCCGGTGGGCGAGACGGTGGTCCTCGTCGTGCGCCACCGCGGAGAGCACCGTATCGGCGACGCCTTCTGCGGCCCCGAGCACCTGCTCGACTGGGCCAAGGCGGGCGGACGGTGGAGGGCGTCGTGAGACGATCGGCGTCATCTCGGCGTGAGGGTGCGCCGGCGCGCGAGGGTGACGAGCGCCCCCAGCGCCGCGCAGGCGCAGGCGACCCCGAGCGCGGCGCGCCAGCCCGCCTGCTCCACCAGCACGCCGGCCAGCGCGTTGCCCGCCCCCACGCCGCCGACCAGGGCGGTCAGCATCCAGGCGTAGGCCTCGGTCACCGTGCCCGGCGGCGCGACCATGCCCGCCAGTTCGTTCTCGGCCGCGGTGAGGGGCGCGATGGTCAGGCCGGCCAGTGGGGCGAGGACGAGCAGGACGAGCACCGAGTCGGCCAGCAGGAGAGGCGCCACCGCGAGCGGGAGGACCGCGATGAGGACGAGGTAGAGCGGGCGAACGTCCGCGGCCCCGCCCGCCCATGTGCCGCCGGCTCGGGCGCCGTAGGTCAACCCGCCCACAGCGCTGCCCGCCGCGATGGCGGCCAGGGCGACGCCCGCGATGCCCGGCTGGCCCCGCTCCGCGCCGAAGGCGGGCAGGGCCACCTCGAGCGTGCCGAACACGATGCCCAGGCCGAACGCCCCGATCAGCAGGGTGCGGATCCCGGCGGACACCAGCGGGCTCGGTCCGCGGCCACGCCGCCCGGTGCCCCGCCAGTGGCGCGAGGGCGGCTGGATCGCGAACAGCAGCGTCCCGGCCAGTGCGAGGGCCGCCGCGGCGAGAAGTCCGGCGGATGGTGAGGCGATCACCACGATGACGGCCACTGTGAGCGGTCCGCCGATGAACACCGCCTCGATGACGAGGGCGTCGAGGGCCAGCGCGGTACGCACGGCGCCCCGGTCGCCCAGCAGCAACGGCCACAGCGTGCGCATGCACGGCGACAGCGGCGGCGTCGCGGCGCCAGTCACGGCGGCGAGCACCGCGAGTGCGACGACCGGGGCATCCGCGCGTCCGATCGCCACGATGGCGACCAGCCCCGCGGTATGGACCGTCACGGCGGCCAGGAGGACGGTCGTCTGGCCCCGGCGGTCGATGACGCGCCCCAGCAGTGGGGCGCCCAGGGCGGTGGACAGGGCCCCGGCCGCGGCGACCGCGCCGGCCGCAACGAACGATCCCGTCTGCGCCACGAGGAAGAGCACGAGGCACAGCGAGGTCATTCCGTAGGGCAGGCGCCCGAGCAGCGAGCCGACCACCAGCGCCGGAGCGTGGGGCACCGCCAGGATGCGCCGGTAGGGGTCCAGCAGACCCAGGGGCGAGCGCGCGGTCAGGAGGGGGGCTCGCGCCCGGCGGCCGCCGGGGGACCGCACGCGCCGCCGGCCTCGCCCGCGTGGGCGGCTGCGCTGTCACCGTTGGCGGCACCCCCGTCGAGGCCCAGCTCGGCGGCCTGCTCCTCGAGCGCCGCGACGACAAACCGCACGTGCTCGTCGAACTCCACTCCCAGCTCCTCGGCGCCGCCGCGCACCTCGTCGCGGTTGACCGCCGCAGCGAAGCTGGGCTGCTTGAGCTTCTTCTTGACCGACTTGGGCGTCAGCCCACGGATGCCCTCGGGGCGCACATAGGCGCAGGCCAGAAGGAACCCACTGAGCTCATCGACGGCGAACAGCGTCTTCTCCAGCGGGCTGTCGCGGGAGATGTCCAGGTAGGTGGCGTGGGAGCCGATCGCGCGCACCATCTCCTCGGGCGCCCCGAGCGAGCGCAGCTCCTCCATGATCAGCCGCGGGTGGCCGGTGTCCATGTCGGGGAAGCGCTCCCAGTCGGCGTCGTGCAGCAAACCGGTGACGCCCCACAGCTCCTCGTCGTGACCGTAGCGGCGCGCGTGGGCGCGCATCGCGGCCTCTACGGCGAGGCAGTGGCGGCGCAGCCCGGGCGACTGCACCCACGCGGCGAGCAGGGACCAGGCCTCCTCGCGCGAAATCTCCCGCGGCATGCTTGATACCCTAGCCCAGCCTCCGGCCACCGCCGCTAGCGCTACCCCTGCACCCACTGTGGAGAAGTTTCTCATCGACGGCGGCGCCCCGTTGTCGGGGGTCGTCACGCCCGCCGGCAACAAGAACGGCGCGCTTCCCATCCTCGCAGCCACGCTGCTCACCGAGGATGAAGTCGTCCTGCGCAACGTGCCGCGCATCAAGGATGTCGAGGCCATGATCGCCATCCTCGAGGCCCTGGGCGTCCGCGTCGCGTGGCTGGGGGAGAACGACCTCACCCTGTGCGCCGCCGACCTGACCGCCGACAGCGTCGAGGTCCCGCGCGACCTCGCCGAGCGCATCCGCGCCTCGTTCCTCCTCGCCGGTCCGCTGCTGGCCCGCTTCGGCCGCGCGGTCATGCCTCCGCCGGGCGGTGACGTGATCGGCCGCCGCAGGCTCGATCCCCACCTCGACGCCTTCCGCGCCCTTGGGGCCAATTTTTCCCACTCGCGCGACATCGAGCTCCTCGCGCCGGGCGGCCTGCGCGCCGGCGACGTCTTCATGGACGAGCCGTCGGTCATGGCCACCGAGAACGCGCTGCTGGCCGCTGCTCGTACCCCCGGACAGACGGTGATCGGCAACGCCGCCTGCGAGCCCCACGTTCAGGATCTCGCGCGCATGCTGGTCACCATGGGGGCCGACATCCAGGGCATCGGCTCCAACGTGCTCACCGTCTCGGGCAGCGCCGAGCTGCAAGGCTGTGACCACACCATCGGGCCCGACCACATCGAGATCGGGTCCTTCATGGCCCTGGCCGGCGTGACCGGTGGGGAGATGCGCATCAAGGACACCTTCCCAAGCGACCTGCGCATGATCCGCCTGGTCTTCGATCGCCTCGGGCTGCGCTCGGAGCTGGAGGGCGACGACGTCCTGGTGCCCGGCGGCCAGCAGCTCGTGGTGGCGCGCGACGTGGGCGAGCACAAGATCACCGTCCAGGACGGGCCATGGCCCGCGTTCCCGGCCGACCTGACCTCGATCGTCGTCGCGCTGGCCACCCAATCGGCGGGCAGCGTGCTCATCCACGAGTGGATGTTCGAGAACCGCCTGGTCTTCACCGACAAGCTGGTGGCCATGGGCGCCGACATCACGCTGTGCGACCCCCACCGGGTGATCGTCACGGGCCCGTCGCGGCTGCGCGGCCTGCGGGTCGAGTCGCCGGACATCCGCGCAGGCATGGCCATGCTCATCGCCGCGCTGGGGGCCATCGGCCCCTCGGAGATCGGCAACATCCGCCAGATCGACCGGGGCTACGAACGCATCGACGAGCGCCTGCGCGAGCTGGGCGCGCGGATCGAGCGCGTGGCCGTCGAGCCCGTGGCCATCTAGCCGCGCGCCGCCGCGCGGAGTGGTCGCCCCTGCGGCTCTCGCCGCCGTCCGTGGACACTTGTGCTCGACTATCGGGCGCAAGTGTCCAAGCTTCGTCGCCGCGACTCGGTTCCGGCGACCGAAGGCGAAATACTCTTTTCCCCATGGCCACGATCCACCCCCTGCCCTCCGGGACGCGCGACGTCCTGCCCGACGAGATGCGCGAATTGCGCGCGATCACCGCCGCGCTGCTGGACGTGTTCACTCGCGAGGGCTACGGGGAGGTCTCCACGCCCGCGCTGGAGCACCAGGAGGTTCTGCAAAGGGGCGGCGGTGCACAGCCGGCCTACCGGGTGATGGACGACCACGGGCAGGTGCTTGCGCTGCGCCCGGACATGACCGTGCCCATCGCGCGCCTGGCCGCGACCCGCTACGCGGGCGAGGAGCCCCCGCTGCGCTTCTGCTACCTGGCCGACGTGTACCGGGGGGTGCGCCCGCACCGCGGTCAGATGCGCGAGTTCCTCCAGGCCGGCGTGGAGCTGGTCGGCGCGCCGTCGCCCGAGGGCACCGCGGAGGTGCTGCGCGTGCTGTGCGCCGCCCTCGACGCCTCCGGCCTGGCCGGCTATCGCCTGGGGATCGGCGACGCCGCGCTCTACCCGACACTGCTCGAGACCTTCGCGGTGCCCCCGCAGGCCCGCGAGACGCTGCTGCGCGACCTGGTCGATCGCGACTTCGTGGGGCTGGAACGCGAGCTGGGGCTTCTGGACCTGCCGGGCGACGCACGCGAGACCCTGGCCACCGTGCCCTCCCTTCGCGGGGGCGTCGAGGTGCTCGACGGCCGTCCGGCCACCGAGAGCCTGCGCCGCGTACATGACCTGCTCGAGCCCGCGGTGGCTCGTCGCGTGCTCTTCGACCTGGGGCTCACGCGCGATCTGGGCTGCGACCCGGGGTACTACACGGGCGCGGTGTTCGAGGTCTACGACCCCGCGCTGGGCGAGCCGCTGGGGGGCGGTGGTCGCTACGACGAGCTGCTCGGGCGTTTCGGCCGCCCGCTGCCGGCGGTGGGCTTCGCTCTGGGCGTGGACAAGCTGCACATCGCGCTCGCGGGCGAGGAACGCGCGCGGTGACGTCCACGCGACCCCTCACCGTCGCCGTGCCGCGCGGCGCCCTGCTCGCAGAGACGCTGGACCTCCTGGACCGCCTGGGCGTCAACACCGCCGAGGTGCGCTCCAACGACCGCCGGCTGCTCTTCGCCGAGGTGGGGATCGTGACCATGCGCCCCTCCGACGTACCCACGTATGTGGAGGCCGGGGCGGCCGACCTGGGCATCACCGGGAAGGACGTCCTGACCGAGCAGGCCGAACGCGACTTCTACGAGCTGCTGGATCTCGGCTACGGCGGCTGCTCGATGGTGCTGGCCACCACGCAGGGCCCCGACCCCTCCGCCGAGGCGCTGCGGCGCCTGGGCGTCATGCGGGTGGCCACGAAGTACCCCAAGACTGCGGCGGGGCACTTCGAGCGCACGGGACGCCAGGCCGAGATCGTGGAGGTCAAGGGCTCGGTCGAGCTGGCTCCCCTGACGGGGCTGGTCGAGGCCATCGTCGACCTCACCGCGACGGGCACCACGCTGCGCGAGAACAACCTCGTGGTCCGTGAGGAGCTCTTCTACTCCACTGCTCGTCTGATCGCCAACCCGGTGGCCCACAAGCTGCGCGCGGCCGAGGTCGACGACGTCGTGGCGGCGCTGCGGTGAGGGTCGAGCGCCTGACCATCGCCGGCGACCCGGCCGGCGCGGCGCGGCGCACTCGTGCCCTCCAGCCGCCGGCGGCCTCGGTCGAGCAGGTGGTGCGCGACATCATCGCCGCGGTGCGCGACGGCGGGGACGCGGCGGTGCGCGAGCTGACGGCGCGCTTGGACACCGGTGGCGCCGAGCCGCCGCCGCTGCGCGTGACCGAGGAGGAGCTGGCCGGCGCTCTGGCGGCGCTGGACCCCGCGGTGCGCGCCGGGCTGGACACGGCGGTGACCAACGTCGCTCTGGTGGCCGATGCGGGCAGCGTCGAGGATCGCCAGGTGCTTCTGCCCCAGGGCCACACGGTCACCCTGCGCGAGATTCCGGTGCGCCGGGCCGCCCTCTACGTCCCCGGCGGGCGCTCGCCCCTCCCCTCCACGGTGGTCATGGGCGTGGTCACCGCCAGGGCGGCCGGGGTGGAGGAGGTCGCCGTCTGCTCCCCGCCAGGGCACCGCGGCGACGCCCACCCGGTCATCCTCGCAGCCTGCGCGCTGGTCGGGGCGACCGAGATCTACCGCATGGGCGGCGCCCAGGCCGTGGCGGCGCTCGCCCTGGGCACCGAGACCGTCCCGCGCGTGGACGTCATGGCGGGTCCGGGCACGCTCTACGTCCAGGAGGCCAAGCGCCAGCTCGGGGGCGAGGTGGGCATCGACCTGTTCGCCGGGCCCAGCGACCTGCTCATCGTGTGCGACGACGACGCCGACCCCTACCTGCTGGCCCTGGACCTCCTGGCGCAGGCCGAGCACGGCGAGGGCTCGCTCGTGGCCGCGGCCTGCGACGACGACGCGCTGCTGGACCTGCTCGAGGCCGAACTGGCCGCGGGAGCCGCGCGCCACCCCGACGCCGTGCTCGCGCCGTGCGTGCTGGCCGAGGCGGGGTCCCTGCTCGAGGCCCTGGCCTTCGCCGAGCAGGTCGGCCCCGAGCACCTCCAGCTCGCCGGCGCGGGTGCCGAGGCACTGGCCGGGCGGGTGCGCGCGGCGGGCTGCGTCCTGGTCGGTCAGGCCAGCGGGACGGCCTTCAGCGACTACCTGGCCGGTTCCAACGCCATCCTGCCCACCGCGGGCGCGGCGCGCTTCGCCTCGGGCCTGGGGCCGCGCGCGTTCCGCCGCCGGGTGAGCGAGGTGCGCATCGGCGACGCAGCCGGCGCGCTGGCCCCGGCCGGCGCCGCGGTCGCCCGCGCTGAGGGCCTCGAGCTGCACGCGGAGTCGATGGAGGCGCGGATCGGGGAGGATGGCGCCCGCCCATGAGCCGCAGCGCGCAGATACCAGGGTCACCCGCTTCGCCGCGACTGGCACAGGTCGACCGCAGGACCGCCGAGACCGACATCCGCCTCAGTCTGTCGCTGGACGGCACGGGCGCCGGCACGCGTGCGACCGGCGTGGGGTTCCTGGACCACATGCTCGACCTGCTGGCCCGTCACGGCCGGGTGGACCTCGACGTGACGATCACCGGGGATCTGCAGACCGGCGCCCACCACACGGCCGAGGACTGCGGGCTGGTCCTCGGCCAGGCGCTGGACCGTGCGCTGGGCGACCGCGCCGGGATCGTGCGCTACGGCCACGCCGTGGTGCCCATGGACGAGGCGCGCGCAGCGTGCACGCTGGACGTCTCGGGCCGGCCCTTCCTGGCCTTCGCCGCCGCGCTGCCGCCCGGGGAGACCGGTGGCTTCGACCACGAGCTGACCGAGGAGTTCTTGCGCGCGGTGGCGAGCACGGCGCGCTTGACGGTGCACCTCGAGGTGCAGGCGGGAACCAACGCCCACCACATGATCGAGGCGGCCTTCAAGGCCTTCGCCCGGGCGCTGCGCGCCGCTGTGGCCCTCGACCCCACCGAGACCGGCGTCCCGTCGACCAAGGGCACGCTCACGTGAGGGCCGAAGGCCCGGTCACCGGCGATCGGATGTCGCCGGCCGCCGTCAAGAGCGCCGGCCGGAGGCCGGCAAGGGGTATCTGTGTGGTCGACTACGGGATGGGTAACCGCCGTTCGGTGGTGAAGGCCCTGGAGCGCGTCGGCGGCGAGCCGCGGCTGACCGCCGACCACGACGAGCTGCGCTCCGCGCGGGGCCTGGTGGTGCCGGGGGTGGGGGCGTTCCCCGAGGCCATGCGCCGCCTGCGCGCAGCGGGGCTGGACACGCTGGTCCGCGAGCGGGCCCGTGCCGGCGTCCCGGTCATCGGCCTGTGCCTGGGCATGCAGCTCCTCTTCGAGCACTCCAGCGAGCACGAGGGCGCCCAGGGGCTGGGGCTGCTGCCCGGCGCGGTCGTGCGCCTGTGCGCCGACGGGCTGAAGCTGCCCCACATCGGGTGGAACGAGGTGGCCTTCGTCCGGCGCTCGCGCTTGACCGAGGGGCTGGGCGACAGCGCGGCCTTCTACCACGTGCACTCCTACGTGCCCGCCGACGAGGGAGCGGCGCTGGGCTACGGGACCTACGGCATGCGCTTCGTCTCGCTGGTGGAGCGCGACAACGTATTCGGCGCGCAGTGCCACCCGGAGAAGTCCTCCCACGAGGGGCTGACCCTGCTTGGGAACTTCGTCTCCCTGGCCGCCGCGTGATCCTCTATCCGGCGATCGACATCGCCGACGGCAAGGCGGTGCGCCTCGTGCAGGGCGACTTCGCCGCCCAGACCGTCTACGAGGACGACCCGCTGGCCGCGGCGCGCTCATGGGTCCAGTCCGGCGCACGGTTCCTGCACGTCATCGACCTCGACGGCGCGCGCACCGGCACCCCGCAGAACCTCCACCATGTCGAGCGGATCACCGCCGAACTGGACGTGCCGGTGCAGGTCGGCGGCGGGCTGCGCTCGCTGCCCGCGGTGCGCGACGCGCTGCGCGCGGGCGCGCAGCGGATCGTGCTGGGCACCGCCGCCTACACCGACGTGGACTTCCTCGACGATGTGCTGGCCGGCTTCGCCGAGCGCACCGTCGTATCGGTGGACACCCGCGGCGGCCACGTCTCGACCTCGGGCTGGACGCAGACCACCCAGATGCTGGCGCCCGACGTCATCCGCCGGCTGCAGGACCGTGGCGTGCGGTCGTTCGTCTTCACCGACGTCGACCACGACGGGATGCTCGACGGCCCCGATCTCGACGCGGTGCGCCGGGTGGCTGCGGTCGTGCGTGGGCGGTTCATCTACTCGGGCGGCATCGGCAGCGTGGAGCACCTGCGCGCTCTGGTCGGGCTGCGCCAGGTCAATCTGGCCGGCGTGATCGTCGGCAAGGCGCTGTACGAGCAGCGTTTCACGGTGGCCGAGGGCCAGGCAGCCGTCGCGTAGCGCGTGGACCACTCGTGCATCTCAAGCGTTTAATCCCCTGCTTGGACGTCACCGGCGGGCGGGTCGTCAAGGGCACCAACTTCGTCGGTCTGCGCGACGCCGGGGATCCGGTCGAGCTGGCCGCGCGCTACGACGCCGAGGGCGCCGACGAGCTGGTCTTCCTGGACATCACGGCGACCTCGGACAAGCGCGACACGATGGTCGAGCTGGCCCGGCGCACCGCCGACGAGGTCTTCATCCCGTTCACCATCGGCGGGGGGATCCGCTCGGAGGCCGACGCCCAGGCGGTGCTCGACGCCGGCGCCGACAAGGTCTCGGTCAACAGCGCCGCCGTCGCCCGGCCCGAGCTGGTCAGCGAACTGGGCGACGTCTTCGGCGCGCAGTGCGTGGTGCTGGCCATCGACGCGAAGCGGTGTGACGTCGCCGGGAGGTCGACGCTTGCGGCGACCGGACGGGCGGGTGACGTCG
>Ga0136613_10002040_pt1 | contig 10717 bp, 11 predicted proteins | sample AntDrymUQ2722106_2_FD_106649 | JGI IMG/M metagenome (GOLD analysis project Ga0136613, IMG submission 106649) | Polar desert sand microbial communities from Dry Valleys, Antarctica - metaG UQ272 (21.06) | ecosystem: Environmental > Terrestrial > Soil > Desert | place: Antarctica: Dry Valley... | reverse complement strand
GAGGCGTCAGCCGTAGCGTGCTGACTAGCTGATAAGCTTACTTTATGGAGAGAGTCTCGCGGGACTTGCCTGAGAGTCCGGCCCGCAGGGTGGGCAGGATCGCCCGTGTCGGGGCGCGATACGGCTTCGGCTTCGTATTCAGGAGCCGCTTGCTGCCTGGTCGGCGCAGGGCAGAGCCCGGGCGGGTTGGCACGAGGCTGCGCTTCTCCCTCGAAGAGTTGGGCCCGACGTTCGCTGAGCTGGGACGCTTCCTCTCTATCCGCCGCGATCTGATCCCATCCGACGTGGCCGCCGAGTTGGGACGCACCAGGGTCGCGGCGAAGCCGGTCAGGTTCGCGGAAGTGCGTGCTTACGTAGAGAGGGAGCTTGGCAACACGTTGGAGCGACTGTTCGTCGAGTTCGATGAGGTCCCGGTCCGGGTTGGTCCGTTTACCCAGTCGCACAGGGCCGGGTTGCCAGGAGGGCGTCCTGCGCTCGTGGTCGTCGACCGCACGGGTGTACGCAGGGACCTCCTGGCGATGCGGCCGGTCGCCGACCTGACGCGACGGAGGCTCGGAGACCGGTTGCCCCTGGATCCCTCCTCGATGGTGGCCGAGTTCACCACGCACGTCACCCAACGCCGCGACATGTTCTATTCGGCCCAGATCTCCCGTCGCCTGAGAGAGCTGGAGGATTTCCGGCTCATCGTTCCTGACGTCTACAGGGACTACTCGACGGGCCGCTGCGTGACGTTGGAGGCGCCCGCGGACTCTGCGCTCCTGGAAGAAGAGCACTACCTGGAGGTCTCCGAAACACTAGTGCGGCTCGCGCTGACAGAAGGCGTGCTCCTCGCCGACCCGGCAAAGGCACGTTTCGTCCTCGACTCCCCCGCAGGAGGACTCTGGCTCGCCGACCCGACGGAGGCGTTCGGCCTCGATCCGGAGAGGCTGAGGGGGGTGGCCGAGATCCTGGCCGCGGTGCGACGCGGGGACGTGGACGGTGTGGTGCGCGCGCTGCCGCTGGCAGGGAGCTTCGTTCCTCACGACGACTCGGACCTCCGGCGTGAGTTGCGCGAGGTCCTTGGTGTGCTGGGTGGTCCTCTGTGGCGCGAACACTCCCTGGAGGAGGTCAGGGACAGGGGGCTCGAGGCCATCCGTAGTGGAGGAGCGCGGCTGCACGTCGAAGTCGCCCAGATGGCCGATTTCCTGGTCGAGGCAGAGAGGCTCGGGGGAGAAGGACAAACCCGTATAGTCACGGCGGCGGAGGCAGCTGAAGTCCTCATCTCCCGCTACAGGAACCCTGCCTACGTCGCGGCCCGTCTGGCGCGCAGGGTCGCCCAGCCCGACGCCCTCGCAGATTACCCGCGCCAGGTCCACGCGCTCCTTGATGAGCTCAAGGACGGCGAGGTCGAGGTTCGTTTCAGGCACGCAGGGCTGGACGAACTGATATCCAAGGTAGACATCCTCGCCAACCGCCTGGTCTTCGCCCTCCTCATAGCCGCCCTCATCATAGGTTCCTCGATGATGGCAATCTTCCTCAAGGGCGGAAGCAGGCTCCTTGGCGTGAGCGTGTTCGGCCTTCTCGGCTTCGTCTTCGCCGCGATCCTGGGGCTCCTGCTGCTCATCGGTATCATCAGATCCGGACGCCTGTAGAGTAGCATTTCAGCAAGTCAGCACGCATCGGCCTGCGGCCTCTGCTTGTCAGCGTTCAGCTTCCGTTCGAATGGCCTTGTCTACGCCCACACAGCAAAACACCACAGCAAGAGGTAATTCTTTCGGACGGGGCATGTTCTGCTGACCAGCTGAAATGCTGACTAGCTGACAAGCCGCCCGTAGGGCGGCGTGCTGACTTGCTGAATTACTGGTGGCAGAGGCCTTTGTGTTTTACCGGAAACTCTACCGGACACCTGCCATTCGCCATCACCGGGACTGGTCCGTTTGTGGGACCGCCTGAGGCGAACAGATTGCGGCTCTTTTGCGGTGGCTTTGGTTTGGGTGATGCGGATGCGTTACTGCTTGGTGACGCGCTGGCCGAAGACTTGCTCGGCGATGGGCTGCTGGGCGCAGGGGTGGTGGGCGATACACTGCTGGCCGCTACGCTGCCGCTCGTGCTGTATGCGTAGTCATCACAGGCTCGTCCATTGCCGTCAGAATCCAGGTTGCTAGGGTCGCTGGGATCGCGGTCGAGCTCGGCTTGCGCCGATTCTTGAGAACCGAAGCTGGCGCAGTCGTACAGGTCGGCTTGCGCCACGGCCGGTTTGCCCGGGTAGACTATCTGCTCGTACGTGACACGCAAGACGAAACCGGCCACGAGCACCAGCCCCATCATTACCAGCTTCGACGTTACATGTCCCATCCTGTAGCGCATTTTACCCTACCGCGCATGTGGCCGATACCCTCAAGTCAAGGCGCATGATGGTGTGCTCTCCGTGGCGTCATGCCCAGAAAAGAATCCACTATCGTCTCCAAAGCGATTGACAGAGGTATCGACCTACCGCGAAGCGCGCATCCGACTACGAGCGAAAACAAAAAGCTGGCCAGCTGAAGTGCTGAAGTGCTTAAATGTAGAATGCCATCTGACCGGGAGAAGGTCGGGGAGAACGAAGGTTTCTACAGAGAGGCAGGAGAGCATGGAAGAGCAGACGCGAAGTGAGATCCTCAAAACCATCCCCTACGGCTTCTACATCACCGGCGTCGTTGGCTCGGACGGCGAGGCCAACGGGTTCACCACCTGCTGGGTCTCGCAGGTCTCGTTCGAGCCGCAGCAGGTCGTCGTCGCCGTCCGCAAGGACCAGCATACGCACGACCTGATCGAACAGGGCGGCGTCTTCTCCCTGAACTTCCTCGACACCGATCAGGAAGACCTGGCCCGTAAGTTCACCCATCCTCTCCAACCCGAGGACGGCACCCTCGCCGGCTCGCCATACTCGACGGGAGAGACGGAAGCTCCCCTCTTCGACGAGGCGTTCGCCAACCTGGAGTGCCGGGTGGTCGGCAAGCTGGAGGCCGGGGACCATACGGTCTACCTCGGGGAGGTCGCCGCCGCGAATCTCGGGCGTCCCGCCGATATCCTCACCGACCTGGATACTCCCATGGAGTACGGAGGATAGTGGCGGCGCTCCGCACTTAGGTAACAGGTTTCAGGAATTCTAAAGGCGCGGTAGCCACGTCCTTGTTCGACAGGTGCCTCCGGGTTAGATCCACCACGGAGGAGACGAGGTTCTGATTCCAACGTGGTAACACCCGGCTCCTGGCGTCGACCGAGACGCTGGCTAAAGATCTCTGTTCGTATTGCCGAATAAGTAGGTAGAGCGGGCACGGGCCCCGTGGCGACAGAGGCGTGCAGAAAGAGCAGGAGAAAGGTGTCTTCCTGGTTCTCATGGCGGGTAGAGGTGTTTTGCAAGACAGATGAGGGAGGCTTCACGCTAATAGAGTTGATGGCAGTCGTCGTTATCATTGGGATACTCGCTGCCATCGCGATACCCAATTACATCGGCCAGCAGGACAAGGCGAAGGATGCTGCCGCCATGGCGCAACTGCGTACCGCGGCCACGTCGCAGCAACTCTATTACGTCGATCAGAACGCGTACGCCGGGACGGCGACAGAACTCGAAGCCTACGGTTTCAGGCAGGGAGAGCAAGAGGTTACGGTAGGGGCTGCTGACGCCAGCACCTACTGTATGGAGGCCCCTGGTGGCGGAGGCACGTTCAAGATCACCCAGGACACGGGCAGGCCCGAATCGGGCACGTGCTAGGAGCGCTACCAAGGTTGGCGCAACGCGCATCTTGCCGCACCAGGCGCGGTCCCGCCCACCGTCGCCTGACGGAACGTCAGTGGAGAGATGGCACTCGCTCGAGACTTTCGCTAACATACGAGGAGGGTCGACGGTGAACTTGGAGGGGGAGCCGTCGGCCCTCCGCTATGGGTACGCAGCTTGCCTGAAGTGGTTGCGGACTTAGGAGAAGAGATCGGAGAAGTGATCGGCGGGAGCCGCAGGTAGGAGCCCCATAACGGTGTTACGGATCAGACAGCCTGGCCTTGGCTCCCCAGCATCTCCCTTATGCGCCGGCCGTCGCGGTGGCCGCGGTAGTAGGAGAGCCTATCCGGGTACTCGGTCCACGCAGCGAGGCTGTTGTTGGTCACGAAGGTCCGCGTCTGCCCGAAGCGTCCCTCCTCCCAGCCACTCCTGTAGGCCGAATCCTTGCCTCGAACCCCCAACCCTACGGTGGCTCCTTCACGGATCATTCCACACCTCCCAGGCGAGTGGCTCCTACGAGCATCATGTAAACACAATGGATTCACAAATGTAAGGGCTGAACTTAATAAAAACAAACAAAAAGTTACAGAACTGCCATATGTGGTGTCTCTGGACCCTCTGAACAGAAAGGATTGTGCGTATTGGTGCTATTTCGCGGCGCGAAGAAGTGAGCGGCGTGCGAGGAGGTACGCGAGGAGTAGTGCTCCGAGCAGGGCTGGGGCGACCATACCGGAGAGGACGGCCACTCCCGTCCAGAAGGAGGTGGCGATGGTGGCGCTGTCCAGCAGGGCGGGCCCGGGCATTTCGGACCACTGACCGGCGGCGAGGAGCAGGGTTGTGGCGATGGCTCCGGAGAGCAGCCAGCCGGCGTAGTTACTGAGAGGTACGCCGTAATAGGCGCCGCCTTCGGGCCACACCCAGAAGCCCAGGGCGGCCGCACCAGGGTCGAGGACGGCATCCATCCAGACGAGGAACAGGGTGGCGTAGAGGACGTGGAAGATAGGTAGGCGGGTCCCCCCCCATGCGGCTGCCACGGCCCCGACGACGAGCGGCGCGTAGGAGAGGGGCAAGAGTAGAGGAACGATTCCGGCGAGCCTGGGCCCGAGGGCGTCGCCATAGTAGAAAGTACCGTAGGGAAAGCCGGTCGCGACGCCAAGGGTCTCTATAGCGTAGCCGAAGATGGAGAGGACGAGCAGCGAGAGCGTGGCCCTGCTCGGTCCGAGGTAGCGGAAGAGCGCGACGGCCGAAGGCAGGGCTATAAGGAGGGTCGAGACGTATGAGCCAACGCTCGCCCCTTTTATGTCCGGGTAGCGGACGGCGAAGTACGCGGCGACGAGGGAGAGGACGCAGGCGAGGATCAGGGGTCGCGGTGTAGTGCGGCGGAGCTGCGTGAGCACGCGTGTAATGTTATAGGGTCTGCGGGGATGACGCTGGTATATATTAGGGTCTGTGATCCTGCGTCTGCTTCACATCTCGCGGCCTGTGCTCTGGATCAACACTTTAGGGCCAGCCACGGTCGGGATGTGGCTCACAGGGGATCTCTTCGTTTGGGAAGCACTACCGGTTCTGTTGTGGCTCACACTACCGTTCAATCTTCTCATCTACGGCGTCAACGACGTATTCGACCAGGAGACCGACGCAAAAAACCCCCGCAAAGGCACCCTGGAAGGGGCCAGGATAGACCGCTCCGAGGTCCGCCCCGTCGTGCTCGGCGTCGTCTTTACCAATGCTCCGTTCCTGATCTACTCCCTCCTGTTCGTGCCTGCTTCCGCCGTAGCCTGGATGCTTCTCTACGCGCTTCTCTTCGTCGGCTACTCGGTCCCGCCCGCGCGCTTCAAGGCCCGTCCCTACTTCGACTCCCTGAGCAACGCGGCCTACGCCTTCCCGCTCGTCTTCGTGCCACTCGCCCTCGGCAGAGGGCCGGTCTGGTCTGCCGCGCTCGGGCTCATGGCGTGGAGCGCGGCCAAGCACACCTTCGACGCTGTGCAAGACGTGAACGAGGACCGCAGGGTTGGCATCATGACGACCGCGGTCCGGCTCGGTCCTGGCGGCGTCGTCCTCTGGAGCGGTGCTTTCTGGGCGCTCGCCACAGCGTGCTTCGCCCTCGTGAACGTACCCGTCGCGCTCCTGAACGCCGCGATAGCGGGTACGCTGTTGTATGCGCTGAGCCAGAGTCCAACGCCGGAGACGGGACACCGGCTCTACAAGTACTCCATCGCCTTCCCCTACGTAGCCGGTACGGTCGCCGGCGTGCAGCTCGTAGCGGCGCTGTCTCTGGGGGCTTACCCGTGAGCCGCATGGTCGTAGTCGGCGGCGGCATCGGGGGTCTGGCTGCGGCCGCCCTGCTCGGACGCGCCGGGCATGAGGTGACGCTGCTGGAAGCCAATCCCTGGCTCGGCGGGAAGAGCCGGCGCATCGAGCTCAACGGCCAGCGGATGGATACGGGGCCCTCGCTCCTCACTTTCCCGAGTGTGTGGGAGGAGCTTCTGCGGCGCTGGGACGCCGCTTGCCGGCAGCCCGGCGAGGCGGCTGAGGTCGCGGGGCTGAGACTGAAGCGGCTGCCCGAGGTAGGATGGTATTACTATCGCGGCGAGAGAACGTCGCTGCCTGTGGAGGAGGGCCATCCCTGGCGGGCGGCGTGGGAGCGATTCGCCGGTATACACGGCGGGCTCGGGGTCGAGGTCACGCGCCTGTTGACGGCTGACCCTGCAGACCCCAGGACCCTGCCCGCGCTGGGACGCCTTTTGAGGGTATACGGGGCGAAGCTGACGACCCGTTCCTATCTCGACGGCCTCTCGTGGCTGCCTGAGGGGCTGAGGGAGATCATCGCCGTCCACACGCTCAACGCCGGGGTGGCACCGACACGGACGCCTGCGCTCTTTGCGAGCATGCCTGCGATCATGGCCGCCGATGGCGTTTTCGTGCCCGAGGGCGGCGTCTACGAGGTCGTGCTCTCTCTGGAGAGGCTCGCTCGACGCGCAGGGGTCGAGATCAAGACGGGCGAGGCCGTGCTGGAGATCGGACGCGAAAGGGTCGTGACGGCTGAGGGAGAGTACCAGGCAGAGAGGGTGGTTAGCGATCTCGACGCCGGCAGGCTGGAGAGCCTGCTAGACCCTGGAAGGAAGCGCGCGAAGGAGAGGCTCTCATGTTCCGGGGTGGCCGTGTACGCGACGCTTCGGGAAGAGTTGCCGGCCGGGGTAGCGGTGCACAGCGTCGTGCTGCCTTCCGACCCCTGCGATCTCTACGAGAGCCTCGAGGCCGGTGAGGAGCCTCGGGAGACGATGGCGTTTCTCAATTACTATCGTGGGGGCAGGATCTACCCCAACGAAGGAGGGACGTTGGCCGTATTGCTAACGGCGCCGGCGAACGGTCGGGAGTATGATCTGGAAGACCCGTTCGTAGGGCGGGAGATCGAACGCGTCTCCGCCGCGGCCGGACTGCAAGAACCGGCGACCAGATACTTCGGGGAGTACGAGGTCCTCGACCCCGCGTACTTCGGCGCCTGGGGGGGCGCGGGTGGGGCGTTGTACGGGAACGTGCGTCCCTTCTGGAGGAGCGGGCCGTTGCAACGGCCACCGTACAGTGATCGTAGACGTCCCTGGCTGTGGCGGGTTGGGGCGTCGGTGCATCCTGGAGGCGGCATACCGGCCGTTCTCGGGGGCGCTATGATCTCGACGGGCAGGATGCTCCGATCTCTGGTTTAGTAGGGTAAGACCGAGGACGGGAGGATGTTCGGGATGAATCTGGGAAGCCAGCGTGACCTGTTCGAGATTCCTGAGGACATCGTCTATCTGAACTGCGCGTACATGTCGCCGCAGCTACGCCCGGCGCGGGAGATCGGAGAGAGGGCGGTGTCGCGCAAGTCACGACCCTGGGAGATCACACCTGGCGACTTCTTCGAGGAGGCAGAAGAGGTCCGGGCACTATTCGCGAGGCTCGTCGGCGGGGATGCCGACGGCGTCGCGATCGTCCCCTCCGTCAGCTATGGGATCTCCGTCGCAGCGGCGAACGTGCCGGTGGGAGAAGGACAGAAGATGCTTATCCTCGACGACCAGTTCCCCTCCAACGTCTACGCTTGGCGCGGGCTGGCGGAGCGGAGCGGGGCCAGGCTCGTGACCGTACCCCGTCCGGAAGACTTCGACTGGACTCGTGCCCTGCTCGAGGAGATCAACGCCGACACTGCCGTCGTGGCCGTCCCGAACTGCCACTGGACCGATGGATCTCTCGTCGACCTCGCACGCGTCGGCGAGAGCGCCCGCGAAGCCGGGGCGGCGCTGGTCGTCGACGCGATACAGTCGCTTGGGGCGCACCCTTTCGACGTCTCGGAGGTCCGGCCTGACTTCCTGGTCGCCTCGTCGTACAAGTGGCTGCTCGGGCCTTACGGTGTCGGGTTCATGCACGTCGGGGAGAAGTACCGGGAGGGGGAGCCCATAGAGCACAACTGGATCAACCGCCGCGGAAGCCAGGACTTCTCGCGGCTGGTGGCTTACCAGGACGCCTTCCAGCCTGGCGCCAGACGCTACGACGTAGGAGAGCGGAGCAACTTCGCCCTGCTCCCCATGGCGGCCGAGGCGCTGCGCCAGCTCATCGATTGGGAAGTCGGAAACGTCTCGGAGACCATCGGTACGTTGACGGACCTCATAGAAGAGAAGGCCGAAGGGCTTGGTATCATGACGACCCCGAAAAAGAGGCGGGTGCGGCATATGATCGGGCTCATGCTCGGCCATGACGCCCCTGATGACCTCGCCAGACGGCTAACGACTCACAACGTCTTCGTCAGCGTACGCGGCGAGAGCGTGCGCGTCTCGCCCCACCTCTACAATACCGAAAGGGATGTAGATCTCCTCTTCGAGATCCTGGAGCGGGTGGCCGGTTAGAGCGGTTCGAGTGGGGGCGGTTCGCGAACCGCCCCCACAAGCAAACCACGGCATCGGGTTTCAGGAATTCTCGAACGCGCCTCAGAACACGGGCCAGAGATCGGAGGGACGCCTGGGGAACAGGGCTCCTAGCAGGACTCGCGCATCTCTCTCGCCCGGCGAACAGTCGGCGAAGGCGTGGTCGAGCTCTTCGAGGGATCGGTACCCGAAGAGGAGTTGCAGGAAGGTCAGGTCAGGAAAAGCCGCGTCGCCGCGTTCCTCGACTGTGGGGCTCCAACTCTCCACTCCGCTCAGCCGTCCGCGCTTCAGCTCGAGGCGGAGGCCATCACCGTAGAAGCTCACCTCGAGCTCACCGGTGTGTCCGGCGGCCACCGAAGCCGCGAGCCTTCGTTCGAGGACCGGCGCTACGTGGCGAAGGAACCCTGGGAGGTCGGGCACGCGCACGTAGAAGGAGTAATGGTCGTGGCGGTCGAGCCTGTACAACGGCGGCTCCGGGACGACCTCGTAGAGGGGATGATGCTCTCCGAGCTCGAACGTCAACGACGCGAGCTTTTCCTTGCTTGAGGCATGCTTGTGGCCGGTCTCCGCCAACTCTCTCAACACGAAGGGGGTGACCTCAAGCCAGGAGACCCCGTTCGCGAGCTCGTAGCCGTATACCTGCAAGGCACCATCCCTTAGGTCTCGCGAGTGGCAGACGTATCCAGTGGGGTTGCCCTTCGCATCCTCAACGATTCCCACCTCGAGTGACTCATCGCTCTCGGGGTCGCGCCCGGCCACTTCGTAGCGCCACAGCCCCTCATCACGCGACGAGGTTAGCAGGTAGCGTCCCCTTCCCCGGCCGTGCAGCTCCGAGAGGAACCGGGCGTCCGACGCAGCGGCGGGGCGCAGGGTGTAGGAGCGGGGAGAGCCGTCGCCCTCATCAGAGCTCGACGGCTTGCCTGGTACGTCCTGGACGTAGATACGACTTCCCTCGCCCATGTACACGGCCATCTCGTAGCCGAACCGGCGGTAGTAGTGGGGTATACCGCCTATCGCCTGCATCAGGTGGCCGCGCTCCTCGCTCCAGCGGTGTAGTACCTCGAACTGCTCCCTTACCAGGCCGCGACGGCGGTAGTCAGGGTGGGTGCCTACGAGCTCGGGCAGCCCTGCGTCGAACTCCAGTCCCTCGTAGGAGAACTTCTGCGGGATCAGGCACGTCGAGGAGACTATGGCGCCGGTCCTGGTTTCCTCGATCACGGTGAAGTCCGAAGCGTCGCAGGTCGGATGATCCCCCGACATAAGGTCGCGCGTGCCTGCGGCTATGCCCCGATGGAGTTCCCTTTGGTCGAAATCGCCCGAGGAGTGGTGGATCCTCGCGTTGAACACCGCCACAGCCTCGGCGTCCTCAACCCTAGCCTGGCGCAGGATCAACCCACCGCCAAGATCCCTGTGTATCCCGGAAAGGGCCTGATCACGTCGTTTGTCGGCCATCGCTTCTCCCTCGTTCTTACGAGCGCCAGATGACGGCTTTGTCCTCTCGATGCGTTTAGGTTCTACCCGGCGCTCACCCGTTCGATGCTCGACCAGGGGAGGAACTCGTAGCCGGTCGATTCCCCGCTCGGGTCCCTGGCGTCGAGGAGCAGGCCGCTCTCGTTCTGATCGCAGACGTAGCCAGCGACGTCGACTCCGGTCCTGGCCGAGACCGCAACCATGCTCCCACGGCCAAGGAAACCCTCGATTCGCGGCGCGTCTTCCCGCAGGTTCTCCTTGCTCTCAACACCCTCGCCTTCCACAGCGCCTCCTTCTTGTCCCACATCCGACACACGGAAGGGTACAGCACGCACCCTGTTGGGCGCTTGTCAGCATTTCAGCTCGTCAGCTTTCGTTCGTGGTTGGTCGATGCCGGGGCAGATCGCCTCTAAACGATGCCAGTCCTGTACTCTGTAGGGAGGAGGGCGGGGACTTTGCGCCAGTCTGAGAAGCCGTGTATGTCGTTTCTTCTGGCGACGAGGTCGCGGTTCCACGGCTGTATCCTGGCCGCAGCCCACAGGCCAGCGTCGGCGACCCGCCCTATGGTGTCAGGCCTGTCGTCTATGAGGCCGAAGGCACCCAGTTCCTCCAGAAT
>Ga0136613_10002039_pt1 | contig 10718 bp, 9 predicted proteins | sample AntDrymUQ2722106_2_FD_106649 | JGI IMG/M metagenome (GOLD analysis project Ga0136613, IMG submission 106649) | Polar desert sand microbial communities from Dry Valleys, Antarctica - metaG UQ272 (21.06) | ecosystem: Environmental > Terrestrial > Soil > Desert | place: Antarctica: Dry Valley... | reverse complement strand
GCGGCCCGTCGACCGCGGCGTACGCCGGTTGACTGTCCGCCGGGAGCCCGCGGTTGCGGGAATCTTCCGGGTCGGCGTCGTCTTCCGCCATGTGGTGCGAAACATCGCCGATTCGCGGAAGGGACGTACGCAGGTGAGGCTCGGGCGCGAGGGTTACGGTGGAGGCGTCCGGACCACCCGTGGAAGGTGACGCAGTGAAGAAGGCTCTGATCGTTGTCGATGTGCAGAACGACTTCTGTGAGGGGGGCAGCCTCGCTGTCACCGGAGGCGCAGGGGTCGCCTTCAGGATCGGCGAGATGCTGCACACGTGGCAGCGGGCCGACGAGGAGGACCGCGACTACGACCTGGTGGTCGCCACTCGTGACCACCACATCGACCCTGGCGACCACTTCTCCGACGATCCCGACTTCGCCGACTCCTGGCCGCCCCACTGCGTCGTCGGCACCGACGGGGCGGCATTCCACCCCAACCTCGACCCACAGCCGTTCGCGGCGATCTTCCTCAAGGGGGAGCACAAGGCGGCGTACTCAGGCTTCGAGGGAAAGACGACCGACGGGCTCGACCTCGCCGAGTGGCTGCGAGCTCGCCAGATCGACGACGTCGACGTGTGCGGCTTGGCGACGGACCACTGCGTGCGGGTGACCGCACTCGACGCTCGACGCGAAGGCTTCGCGACCCGGGTGCTCACGGACTACACGGCCGGGGTGGCACCGGAGACCACCGCGAGCGCGCTGGACGAGATGCGAGCCGCTGGCGTCATTGTGACGTGACACCCGCAACTGCGGGAATGTGCAGGCGACACGCCGGTGGAGCCATGCAGGCCGGCACATCGCGGGCGGGAGCAGGCAGGAGCGGCTCTCGCCACCTCAGCACATGACTTGTCGCGTGAGCAAGGATGTGGCCATGACCTTTCACGCCGACGAGTACACGGCTGCATCCGACCGCTACGACAGCACGCCCTATCGCCGCTGCGGTGCCAGCGGCCTCGACCTGCCGGCCATCTCGCTGGGGCTCTGGCACAACTTCGGTGACGACGCGCCCCTCGAGGGTCAGCAAGCGATCCTCCGCCGGGCATTCGACCTGGGAGTCACCCACTTCGACCTCGCGAACAACTACGGTCCGCCCTACGGCTCGGCCGAGCGCAACTTCGGCACCTTGCTCGCCCGCGACTTCAAGCCCTACCGCGACGAGCTCATCATCTCGAGCAAGGCCGGCTACGACATGTGGCCGGGCCCCTACGGGCAGGGTGGGGGGTCGCGCAAGTACCTCCTCTCCTCGCTCGACCAGTCGCTGACGCGGATGGGGCTGGACTACGTCGACATCTTCTACAGCCACCGTTTCGACGACTCGACACCGCTCGAGGAGACCATGGGCGCGCTCGACTCCGTCGTCCGACAAGGGAAAGCCCTCTACGTCGGCGTCTCGTCGTACTCCGGGCAGCGCACCCAGGAGGCCATCGACATCCTCCGTCGGATGGGCACTCCGCTGCTGATCCACCAGCCGTCGTACTCCATGCTCAACCGCTGGGTCGAGGAGGACCTGCTCGACACCCTCGGCGTCAACGGCGTCGGCTGCATCGCCTTCTCGCCACTCGCTCAGGGGATGCTCACCGACAAGTACCTCAAGGGCATCCCCGCGGACTCCCGTGCGGCACAGGGGACGTCGCTCGACCCGGAGCTGCTCAGCGAGACGGCGCTCAAACACGTGCGCGCGCTCAACCGGACGGCCAAGTCGCGCGGTCAGTCGCTCGCCCAGATGGCCCTCGCGTGGGCGCTGCGTGACCCGCGCGTCACGTCGGTGCTCGTCGGCGCCTCGAGCGTCACACAGCTCGAGGACAACCTCGCGGCGACGGAGAACCTCGACTTCAGCGCGGCCGAGCTGACCAGGATCGACAGGAACGCCGTGGACGCCGGCATCAACATCTGGAAGGGCTCCTCCGACGCGTGACTTTGAGTGGTACGTCGTGGCTCACGTACGAACCGTGACCGGGCGACAAAGCGCACGCCACTGGCCAGCGACGACGATGCCGAGTGACCCCGAGGACCTAGCCGGCTTCGCGAGCTGGCGCCCCTCCTCAACACCAGGCGGCTGCGAGCTTGGTCACGGTCTTCCAGTCGCGGGCGGTGCCGACGGTGCCGAGGAGATTCTCCATCGAGGTGTTCGTGAGCTTCGGCGTCGCCGAGCTGAGCCACAGGTGCACGTCTCGGCCGACAACCTGGGCGCGCTCACCCTCCTTGTCCCACTCCTCGAGCTCCTTGGCTGCAGCGACAGTCGGCTTGTCGCGCAGGAATGCGAGGTAGTGGCGCGGCTGCCCCGGAAGCGGGCACCTGAGCTTCTCCCCCGCCTCGAAGGCCTCCGTCAGCTGCTTCGGCGTCCGCGCCATCGTCGGTACGTCGAACCCAAGCCAATCCTCGAGCGCTGCCTCGAGCTGCTGCTCCACCTTCGTGAGGCTGCGCAGCGACGACGTGACCTTGACGTTCCCGCTCGCGATGAACGTCTCGACGTCACTGAACCCGTTCTCCGCGAGGTGGTCGCGCAACGCGGCCATCTTCACCTGCCGCTTGCCGACGTTGACCGCGCGCAGGAACGCCAGGTACACCGCCATCAGTTGCTCCCCTCTTCGCCGTGAGTTCTCGGCCTAGGTGGGCCTAGGTGGTGAATACCTTGCCGGGGTTCAAGATCCCCAGCGGGTCCAGCGACGCCTTGATGCGGCGGTGCACGTCGAGGGACAGCGACCCTATCTCTTGCTCCAGCAGCTCCATCTTCAAGACGCCGACCCCGTGCTCCCCGGTGATCGTGCCGCCGAGGTCGAGGCTGATCCGCATGATGTCGTCGAACGCCTTCTTGGCGCGCGCCACCTGGTCGGGATCTTGACCGTCGAACACCACGGTCGGGTGGAAGTTGCCGTCGCCGGCGTGACCCACGACCCCAATGGTGAGGCCACACTCCACCGACACCTGCTCGACCCGCTCGACGAGCTCGGCGAGCTTGGTGCGGGGGACGCAGACGTCGTCGATCATCGTCGTACCGAGCTTCTCCATCGCAGTCAGCACCTCGCGCCGCGCCGCCAGCAGCAGCTCTCCCTCGGCGGGGTCGTCGGCGACCGCGATCTCGATGGCCCCGGCCGACTCCAACACCTTCGCGATCGTGGCGATCTCCGCGGCCGACCTGTCGCCCCCGGCGTCTGACTGCGCCAGCACCAACGCACCGGCCTCCGGCGCGATACCCATGTTGAACGCCGCGTTGACGGCTTGCACGCTCACGCGGTCCATGAACTCGAGCAGCGACGGAGTGACACCGCAGCGCACGACCTGGGAGACTGCGTCGGCCGCGTCGCGGGCGGAGCTGTAGACGGCTGCGACGGTGAGCGGAAGCTCTGTCTCCTGTCGCAGCATCAACGTGATCTCGGTGATGACCCCGAGCGTGCCCTCACTACCGACGAAGAGTTTGACGAGGTCGTAACCCGCAACCCCCTTCACCGTGCGTCGGCCGGTGCGGAGCACCTGACCATCGGCGAGCACGATCTCGAAACCCAGCACATAGTCGGTCGTGACGCCGTACTTGACACAGCACAGCCCGCCGGAGTTCGTCGACACGTTGCCGCCGATGGAGCAGAACTCCCAGCTCGAAGGGTCGGGCGGATAGTAGAGACCCTCGCCCTGCACGGCCCGTGACAGCGTCGCGTTGAAGACGCCCGGCTGAGTGACGACGAGCCGGTTCGGCGCGTCGATCTCCAGCAGCTGGTCCATCTTCTCCAGGCTGAGCAGGATGCAGCCGTCGACGGCGTTCGCTGCGCCGGACAGACCGCTGCGGGCGCCTTGCGGGACGACGGGCACACGATGCTCGCTCGCCAACCGCATGACGTGCTGCACGTCGGCCGTCGAGCGGGCGTGTACGAGCGCCAGTGCCTCCCCCACCGGGCAGTACGTCGCGCGGTCCATGCTGTACGCCGCGATGATGTCGGCGTCGACCCTGACCGCACCGTCGGGCAGCCCGGACTCCAGCGCCTCCAGGACAGTCGCGGCTGTGCTCGTCTGCGTCATCCCTCCACCATAAGACCTTGGCGGGACCGAGACGAGCGTCCTACCAGCCCGACTGACCGTCCGAGCACGGTCGCCGGGGCTCCCTCAGTGGACGACCTCCGGCATGTCACGCAGCCGTGGGTCGTCCTGGTCTGCGAAGTACTCGGACGACTTGGTGACGTCCTCGCCGTCGGGCACCTTCATGGCCCGGAACACCAAGGTTGCGAGTGCGCAGACGACGAGGTTCACCAAGATGGCAAGGAACCCGGCGTAGATGGAGTAGGTCGTGTCGAAACCGAGCTCCGTCAACGGCAGCCCGGACCCACCGAAGTGCTCCTTGAGGATGATGACTTCGCCTTCGGGACTGTAAGCCACCTTGGGGATCTGGTATGTCGCCCAGAACCCGAAGGCCATGCCCGCGGCCCATCCGGCGATGAGACCCCACCGGTGGAACCATCGGGTGTAGAGCCCGATCGCGACCGCCGGCAGTGTCTGCAAGATGATGATGCCGCCGATGAGCTGCAGGTCGATGGAGAACTGCGGGTCGAGCGCGAGGATGGCAAGCAGGGCTCCGACCTTGACGACCAGCGAGGCGAGCTTGCTGCTCTTGGCCTCCTGCTTGGGTGTGGCGTCCTTGTTGATGTACTCCACGTAGATGTTGCGGGTCCACAGGTTGGCGGCCGCGATCGACATGATCGCCGCGGGCACCAGGGCACCGATGCCGATGGCAGCCATGGCGACGCCGGCGAACCAGCTCGGGAACATCTGGTCGAAGAGCACGGGGACGATGGTGTTGCTGTCGCCCGCCTCTCCGGTGGCTGCATCGAAGCCGATCGGCACAACCCCGGCCTTGATCGCCATGTAGCCCAGCAGCGCCAACAGACCGAGGATGAAGCTGTACGCCGGCAGCGCGGCCATGTTGCGCTTGATGACGTTGCGGTCGCGCGACGCGAGCACGCCGGTGATCGAGTGCGGATAGAGAAACAGCGCGAGCGCCGACCCGAAGGCGAGCGTCGCGTACTGGAGCTGGGCCGGCCCGGCCAGCACGACGCCGTCGCCGGGGTTGGGCGAGGCCTCGAACTTCGCCTCCGCGGCGCCGAAGATCGCGTCCCAGCCACCGAGCTTGTACGGGATCACGATGACGGCGACGATGATGACGACATAGATCAGCGCGTCCTTGACGAAGGCGATCAGGGCGGGCGCCCGGAGCCCTGAGTTGTAGGTGTAGGCCGCGAGGATCGCGAAGGCCACGATGATCGGCACGTGCCCGGTGACACCCATGGCCTTGAGGACGGCCTCGATGCCCACGAGCTGGAGGGCGATGTACGGCATCGTCGCCACGATGCCGGTGATCGCGACGAGCAGCGCGAGCGTCGAGGACCCGTGCCGGGCCCTGACGAAGTCCGCCGGAGTCACGAAGCCGTGCACGTGGCTGACCGACCACAGCCGGATCAGCACGAGGAACACGATCGGGTAGACCACGATCGTGTACGGGACGGCGAAGAACCCGATCGCACCAGCGCCGAAGACCATCGCGGGCACTGCCACGAACGTGTATGCCGTGTAGAGGTCGCCACCGATCAGGAACCAGGTGATCCACGACCCGAAATTCCGGCCGCCGAGGCCCCACTCGTCCAGGTGCTCCAGGTCGTCTGCGCGGCGCCAACGGGCAGCCACGAAGCCGAGGACGCTGACCGCGGCGAACAAGATGGTGAAGACGGTGAGCTGGACTACGTTGACATCTTCGAACATCGTCATCGCCTCGTCATCCGGTAGACGACGAGCGTGCTGGTGACACCGATCGCGATCGCCGCGAGCTGGTACCAGTAGAAGAAGGGGATGCCGAAGAGCTCGGGTGACGTCCTGTTGTACAGCATCGGAATCAAGGTGGCGAACAGGGGTAGCACCAACAGCCAGTTCCACTGACTGTGGTCCGAGCGCTCGGCTCGTCTCGTGCTCTCGGGTATGTCTTGGGACACGTGGACCTCCAGGAGTCGGCTCCCCCACTGACACCCTGTGGAGGGGTCAGGTGATTTGGAGCATGCTACTCACGACGGGCCGCCAGCGGGAGGTCTGCTTTGTCGGCGCGCCGTGTGCCCGACGACTCAGAGGCCGTTGGCCCGGGTGGGAGCGGGCTTGCTGCCGCTGAACAGCCACGCCTTGAACAGGCCGTCAAGCTGCTCGCCGCTGACCCGCTCGGCCAGCAGCTTGAGCTCTCGAGTGCTGCCGAGACCGTCCGCGTTCCCGCGCACCCACTGGCGTGAGACGCGGAAGAAGGCGCGGGTGCCGAGCCGGTTGCGCAGTGCTTGCAACGTCATCGCACCCCGGTCGTAGACCGCACTGTCGAAGAGGCGCTCCCGACCCGGGTCCCCGATCTCGAGCTTCCAGAACGGGTTGGACGCCTCGAGGTTGTCGTAGCGGACCCGCAGCTGCTGCTGGGGCGTCCTGCCGCCGTTGTGGCGTGACCACAACCACTCGCTGTAGGTCGCGTAACCCTCGTTCAGCCAGATGTGCCGCCAGCGGCGGACGGCGACACGATCGCCGAACCACTGGTGAGCCAGCTCGTGGACGACCAGGCTGCGGTAGGGCCCGTAGCGGAACATGTCTCGGCCGTAGACGGGTCGGGTCTGGTTCTCCAGGGCATAGCCGAGTCTCACGTTGGGCACCACTCCTCCGACGTTCTCGTACGGGTACCCTCCCCAGACCTGCTCGAGCCAGCGCAGGATCGACGGAGTCGAGCGCACAGAGCGACGGGCTGCGGCCGAGACGTCCCCCAGGCCGTGCTCGAAGGCGTACAGGTAGGGGATCCCACTCGCGGTCCTGCCTCGCTGGACGTCGTACTGACCGAATGCGGCGAAGGCAAGATACGTCGCCAGCTGGCTTCGCACGGACCAGGTCCAGACGGTGACGCCCTTCGTCGTACGACGGCCGGTCAGAGCGCCGTTGCTGATCGCCTCGTAGCCGCGCGGGACTGTCAGGGTGGTCGTGAACGTGGCCTTGTCACTCGGATGGTCGTTGCTCGGGAACCACCAGGCGGCGATCGGCGGCTCACCGACCGCGATCGCCCCCGTTGCGGTCTTCTCGAACGGCGTCTCTGCGCCGTACCCGATGCCGATGGGCTTTCCGCGGTAGGTCACGGCAACCCGCGCAACCTCTCCTGCACCGACCGGCTCGCTTGGTCGCACAGTGAGCTCGTGCCGCCCCTGGGAGAAGTCGGCCCGAGTTCCATTCACGGTGACACGCGACGCTCTCAGCAGCAGGTCGAGGTTGAAGCTGGGGAGGCGCGCGGCAGCCCGCAGAACCACGGTTGTCGTCCCCGCGAGCACACGCGTCGCCGGCGTGTAGCTCACGTCGATGTCGTAGTGCCGCACGCGGTACCCCGGATTGCCGGCCTGCGGGAAGTACGGGTCACCGATCCCCTCCTGAGCTGAGAGGGCCTCTCGAGGCAGCGATGTGCTCGGCGAGGCAGTGACCGACGAGCCCGCGAGGACAGCGGTGGTGCACGCGACCATGGCCCCGGCGGCGACCACACCCGCGACCCTGCGCATCGACCGGGTGGGTCGACCGACGGGGTCAGCGACGTGGGAGTCGAGAAACCGGCGCATGTCAGGAACTCCCGAGCTGGTGCGAAGGGGATTGCGCTTCCACTGTCTCAGGCTCAGGCCACAGAGTCGAGGAGAACTGTCAGACAACGCGACGGCGGGCCCCGGTCACCCGAGGCCCGCCGTATCTCGCTCCCTCGTCACTTATATAGACGCCGTGGACGCCGAGATGGTTGCCGCCTGCCGCCACGTTTCTCATCGGCATACAGGGCCGACCTGCGTTCGGGGCTCAGCCTGCTACAGGTTGCCGCGTGCGTCCTGCTCGCGCTCGATCGCCTCGAACAGCGCCTTGAAGTTGCCCTTGCCGAAGCCGAGCGACCCGTGCCGCTCGATGAACTCGTAGAACACCGTGGGGCGGTCGCCCATCGGTTTGGTGAAGATCTGCAGCAGGTAGCCGTCCTCGTCGCGGTCGACGAGGATGGCGCGCTGCTTCAGCTCATCGATGGGGACGCGCACATTCCCGATGCGCTCGCGCAGCTCGGGGTCGTCGTAGTACGAGTCGGGAGTGGCGAGGAACTCGACGCCGTTGGCACGCAGCTGGTCGACCGTGGCGAGGAGGTCGCCGGTGGCGAGCGCGATGTGCTGGCAGCCGGCGCCTCCGTAGAACTCGAGATACTCGTCGATCTGGCTCTTCCGCTTGGCGACGGCCGGCTCGTTGAGGGGGAACTTCACCCGATGGTTGCCGTTGGACACGACCTTCGACATCAGCGCGGAGTAGTCGGTGGCGATGTCGTCGCCGATGAACTCCGCCATGTTCACGAAGCCGAGGACCTTGTTGTAGAACGTGACCCAGTCGTCCATCCGGCCGAGCTCGACGTTCCCGACGCAGTGGTCCACCGCCTGGAAGAGGCGCTTGGGGTGGCCCTCCGGCCGGGTCACGGTTGTCTGCCTCGCGACGAAGCCGGGGAGGTAGGGACCGTCGTACCTGCTGCGGTCGATCAGGGTGTGTCGGGTCTCGCCGTACGTCGCGATGGCCGCCATCCGTACGGTGCCGTGGTCGTCGAAGACGTCGTGCGGCTCGTCGAGGATGGTGGCGCCCATCGTGCGGGCGTGCTCGATGCACTTGTCGACGTCAGGGACCTCGAGCGCGAGGTCGACGACGCCGTCGCCGTGGCGGTGGTGGTGGTCGAGGAGGTCGCTGTCCGGCGAGACGCCTCCTTTGACCACGAAGCGGGCGGAGCCTGACTCGAGCACGAAGGTCTTGTGGCCGCGCGCCCCTGTCTCCGGACCGGCATAGGCAACGAGCTCCATGCCGAGCGCCAGCTGGTAGAAGTGCGCGGTCTGGGTCGCGTTGCCGACCACGAAGACGACGGCGTCCAAGGCAGTGACGGGGAACGGGTCCTTCGACTCGTCGTGGGCGACAAACCCGACCAGCTGCTTGAGCTGATCGAGGGTGAGGTCGGCCCGGACTTCTTCTGGCGTCAGTGTCTGGCTCATGTTGGCATCTTGACCACATCGAGCAGGGTGCGCAACAGTGGGCCTGGCAGCTATGCAGCCTGTCCATCGTAAAGTGCCAGCCTCTGGTCTATACCCGCAGTCTGACCACACTCATCGTGCACACCCGCACGCGACGTCGTCCCTGCGACCTGGAAGGAGTGGGGATGACGATCGACCGCCTTGACGCCCAGATCGTGGTGTTGTTCGCCGACGAGCCCCGGATCGGGGTGCTCGAGGCGTCGCGGCGGCTCGCGGTCGCCCGCGGCACCGTGCAGGCCCGCCTCGACCGGCTCGAGCGCTCGGGCGTCGTACGCGGCTGGGGACCAGAGCTCGACGCCGAGGCGCTCGGCTACCCGGTGACTGCGTTCATCACGCTCGAGATCCGCCAGGGGGAGGGCCACGACCCCGTCGGCGAACACCTGGCGCTGATCCCCGAGGTCGTCGAGGCCCACACGGTCACCGGACCCGGTGACCTGTGGTGCCGTGTGGTGGCCCGGTCCAACACCGACCTGCAGCGCGTTCTCGACACCGTCGTGTCATACCCAGGCATCGAGCGTTCCGCGACGATGATCTCGCTGACCAGTCAGATCCAGCACCGGATGCTGCCGCTCGTCGCCGAAGCCGCCCACTTGTCAGGGCGTGGTGGACACCTCTAGGCGGCCGGCGTCCTGACAAGTCGGCTCAGGTGGGTCGGCGCACCCGTCGCGCCACGACGTTGGCCAGCACCATCACCAGCCCCGACAAGGCGAAGATGGCCAAGAAGAGCTGGGTGGGCGGCCAGGTGTCGCGCCAGGCGGCATACACGACTCCAGCCGCACCGATCACGAGCAGACCGCCCAGTGAGTCGCTCATCTGGATCGCCGCCGAGTTCGCTCCGCGATCCTCCGGCGGTGAGTAGTCGAACAACAAGACGGCGTTGCTCGCCATCGACAACCCCATGCCCACTCCCCCGAGAAGCAAGCCGAGCCCGGCTAGCCAGACCGGGAACACGACCGTGTCGGTGGCGATCGACGCGGAGCCGGTCACGAGGACACCGAGCGCCGTCACGGCCGCGCCCCGAGTGACCAGACCGCTTCGCGGGATGCGCAGCCGGGGCCGCCCCTGGAAGTACGCACCCGCCGACCACCCCAGCGCCGTGCCCGCCACAGAGAGCCCGGCGATCGTCGGACTGACGCCGCGGTGCTCGATGAGCATCAAGGAGACGTACGCCTGCGCGCCGAAAAACCCGCCAGCCATCACGCCGCGAAAGGCGATCACCGACGGCAACCCGCGACGCAGCCGCAGCGTGCCGGGCGGGAAGAGCCTGCGGGCTGACGTGAGCAGCAGCACCATGCCGCCGATCCCGACGGCCGCGGCCGACAGCCACCGCTTGTCCTCGCCCTGGATGCCGGCCCACTGCAATGCGGTCGCGCCGAGAGCCATGGAGGCGGCCAACCACACCCGGCCGGGACGACGGGTGCCGGTCGGCTTGCTCTTCCCAAGGCTCGGCAGCACGACGGCCAGCGTGATCGGCATCAGCGGCACGAGGGACAAGAACGCCCAGCGCCACGACACGAGCTCCGTGAGCCCGCCCGCGATGAACGGCCCGACCACCGACGGCACGACCCACGCCGTCGAGATCAACGACATGACGCGAGGGCGGGTGGTGTCGGGATAG
>Ga0136613_10002036_pt1 | contig 10723 bp, 8 predicted proteins | sample AntDrymUQ2722106_2_FD_106649 | JGI IMG/M metagenome (GOLD analysis project Ga0136613, IMG submission 106649) | Polar desert sand microbial communities from Dry Valleys, Antarctica - metaG UQ272 (21.06) | ecosystem: Environmental > Terrestrial > Soil > Desert | place: Antarctica: Dry Valley... | reverse complement strand
CGGCCACCCCCACGACCTTGCCGTCCTTCGAGATCGGCCAGCGAGTGCGCCACGCGCGCCGCGGGACCGGCCTGGTGGGCGGTCCTTCGACGGACAGTGTGCGCGTCAACTTCGACGATGGGGCCATCGGCGTCGTCTCCGTCCGCGACCTGCGCGCGGCGCTCGACTCGCCCGATGACGACGCACTCCTCGAGCGGCTCACCGCCTGGCGCCTCGAACGGTCACGCACCGATGGCGTTCCTGCTTACGTTGTGGCCGACAACAGGACCGCTCGCCGCCATCGCGGCGCATCGGCCTTCGGACCACGGTCAGCTTCTGGGCGTGCCGGGCATCGGCCCGCACAAGGTGGCGAAGTACGGCGAGGAGATGCTCCGAATCATCGGCAGCGGCGGAGACCCGTCGTAGATCCGCCTTCGCAGGCGCGCATCTTGACCCTTGGCACCGAGCGCCGGGCGGGCATACTCGGCGCGACTGGCCCCTCCCGCCACCGGCCACGGGCGCCGCCCCTGTGACCGCCCTGCAGGCGGCTGCCGCCCTCGTGAGCGGGGAGTTCACCGATGTTTCGTGCCCGAGCCTTCTTCCTTGCCATGCTCGCGGGTCTCGTGCTGATAAGAACGGTGATGTGGTGAGCGAGCTGAACAACTATGCCTTCCGAGGTCGTGTCTACAACGCATCGGGCTCGATCCGTGTCGTCGACGTTGGAGCGGACCGAATCGCCTACAACCCGGATGGCAGCATCTCGCAACGATCATCGGCAATGTCCGATCGATCCAGCTGCCGGGTCAGGGACGGGTCTACTCCGATGTGGGTCAGGGGGAGCTGCTTGTCGTCTTCCCAGATGATCCGATGGCAGAGCCGACCGTGGACGTGGTCAGCTCGGCCGGACAACACGACGACTTCCCGACAGCGATCATCTGCGAGGCGCTCGCGGCGTAGGACGTGCTGTGTCCGCGGTCAGGCCCGCCCAGGGCCGGCCGCGAGCGCAGTGTTGGCGGCCGTGGCCTGGACCTATTCGCAACCGAACCAAGTGCGAATCAGCTCAGGCCGGGCTGTGGATCGGTTCAGGGCGCACCGTCAGCGAAAGCGGGAATGTCCAGGCCCAGGTGGTGAGCCAGCCCAGCGCGAACGGCCCGCCGCACATCGTGGGCGGTCACGGTACCGATCGGTGCCGAGCGGACTCTGCTCAGCGAGATGGTCCGCACCTGGCTCGTGATGACCACGGCGTCGCGCGTCTGTCCGGCCTCGCCGTTGCGGATCGAAACGTCACCTGGATAGGGAGGCTCCAATCTGGCCGCCGTGATGGGGCACACGGTCGCAAGCCCGGACCTGTGGAATGGCTCGTACGACACGACCAGCGCTCGTCGTCGTCCAGCCTGCCCATGTCCCTCGACGGGATCGAGATCCACGATGACGATCGCCCAACGAAGCGGTGTCGTCAGGCCGGCCACGTCTCGCCATCGGCGGATCGATAGGCACCGTCAAGCTCCTCGGTCTCGGCGCGGAACGCTGGATCCATGGCGGCCGCCGCCCATCGCTCAGCCTCGTGCTGCTCGCGCAACCGCCGCTCGAGCTCATCGACGGCCAGCTCGACCACTGCGTCCTGCGACGCGGCGACGCCGTAACGCTCCGCCATCTCCCGGACCCGCTTCACGGTCGCTGGTGGCAGGTTGTACGTACGCTTCACGCGGTTCACCATGCGCCGATCCTCGCACGTCCGTTCTTGGGTGTCAATCAGGGTCCACGATGCCAATACGAACGGGCGGGTTCTACCGCAGGAGCAGCAGCCAGGTGGCGTCCGCGGCGGCCACCGCGGCCCAGAAGCCCATGATCAGCATCGGGCGGCGCAGGACGCACTGCGAGCGGGTGATGCCCATGGCCACGGCCCGCCCGTAGAGGTAGATCGCCACCAGCGCCACCCCCAGCACGAAGATCGGGGGCGTCAGCAGCCAGGCGATGAGTCCGACCGTGCCCATCTTGCAGAAGGTGAACGCCAGGCGGTCGTACTTCTGGGCCTGGGTGAGCGGTGGCCGCTGCGCCAGCCAGGCCCGGACGGGATCGGTCCCCACGGCCGGCGCGCTCACGGCCGAGCCCCCAGCCCGTCCAGCGAGACGAGCTCCCGTGCTCCCACCTGCCCCACGGAGGTCCGTCGCCGCAGCCCGCCGAAGAGCTGGCGCGCACAGAACGGGATGCGCACCGGATCGGATTCGCCGTCGATCGACCCGACGTGCACGCAGCATTGCTGGAGCCGCTCGATGTTCATCGTCCAGGCGTCCATGAACGACTTCACGCTCAGCCGCTTTGTTCGCAGGGCCACCAGCTCCGCGGCCCGCTCCCCCTTCAGCAGGTAGCGCCCGACGTCCTTGATGAACCCGCCGACCGAGAGATCGCACGCCTCGCAGATGTTGAGCAGGTAGTCGATAAGCTCTGGACGGGTGATCGTCGTCGTCTCGCTCATCATCCCGATGAGCGCGTCCCACAGCTCGTCATCGGCGGCGATCCGGTTGCCGACCACCGACAGGTTCGCCTTCAGGCGCTCCAGCCCCACCATCGAAGGAATGGACCGATACGCCCCACCATCATCCCGGACGAAATAGGTGATGGCGCAACAGTCGGGATGCGAGCACGGCAGCGCGATGAAGTCCTCCGCGGTCGCTCGCCCCGAGGTCTGCGGGCCCAGGCGCTTCAGCACCCCGGTCGTCGTCATCCGATGCATCGGGTCAATGGGATTCGCCCGCCCCGATCCAAAGACCGGTTGGTACGCCACCCCGGCGATGTAGTCGGTGCCGAACGCGAAGTCGGCCACCGCGCCGATCTCGTGATCGTTGACGCCCTCGGCCACGACCATGGTCAGCGTCGTGAAGATGCGCGCCTCGGTCAGGCGCCCGATCGCCCGCGCCTTCATCTCGCGCAGGTCCTCGCCGCGGTGGTAGAGGTGCGTCTCGAGGTCGAACCCGTCGAACTGGAGGTACACCTCGACCCGATCGCGGAGCTTGTGCAGCGCCTCCAGGAACCGATCGTCCTTCGAGACTCGGATGCCGTTCGTGTTCAGCAGGACGCGGGTGACATTCCGCTCCACTGCCGCCTGGATGATCTCGACGATCTCGGGATGGACGGTCGGCTCCCCTCCCGAAAGCATGAGGACGTCGACCTTGCCGCCCTCGCGTTCGATCGAGGCGTCGAGGGTGCGCAGGATGTGCGGCAGGCGTGCGTATCGGCCCACGGTGGTGCCGGAGGCCGCGAAGCAGGTTGGGCAGTTGAGGTTGCAGTGCTCGGTGACGTCGAGCAGGAGGATGCAGGAATGCTGCGTCTGCAGCCGCCCCAGGCCGTTGGCGTAGCCCATCGGGATCGGCATGACGTTGTCCGGCGTGTCGGGAATGATCTCCCGCGTCGGCACGCGCCATTGCTGGAGATACTCCCAGAGTCCGTGGTCCTCGTCATAGAGGCTGACGACCTCGCCGTGGCCGCGGCGGCAGTGCCGGCGCAGAAAGACGGATCCGTCCTGCATGACGAGGTTGCCTTGGAGGATGTCGGTGCCGTACTCGATCTCGCGGTCCGGATCCTCGCTGAAGCAGTGGCCGCAGACGGTGAGGACCATCCGCAGCGGCGTGTACGGGCGGAGGGGCAGTGCCGTGGTCATGGTGGGATTTCCCTTCGCTACTCGCAGGTCCAAGTGATGGTGCCCGACATCGCGTCTCCCTCCTGGCCGACGACGCCTGGCTCGGGGGGGTCCATCGGCACCGCCTCAAGGCCCGCGAAGGTGACCGTGCCCGACAGGCCACCCGGCGCAGCGTCGATCTCGATCCGGGATTCGGGCGTGGCCGACCATTGCTGCGGCGCCTCCTGCGACCGCGATACAAGCTGGACGTAGACCCCTGGCGCCTCCGCCGAACCCGGCCCCGGCGCCGGCGCCGGACCACCCTCCGGCATGGACTCGGTGGCATAGGAATCGACCGATGCAGTGACGACCTGGTCGCCGATCGAGCCAAGCTCCTGGGCGTAGACGCTGAACCCCGTCGAGGTGCCGTGTGGCTGGCAGAAGGCGCCGCCCGATCCTCGGAATTCGATCGGCGCGTCGATCGCGAGATCCATGACCCCCTCGATCGCCGGCGGCGCCGGTGAGCCGATGGCTCCCGTCATCGCGTAACAGCTGCCGCCGATGAGCAGGGCAAAGACGAGCGGGATCATCCCGCCGATCACGGTGGCCGTCGTCCGGCCCATCTGCGCCGGGCCGGTCGAGGCGACGATCCCCCAGGCGATCAGCGCCCCGATGGCGAGCGCGATGGCGAGGACGACGGCCAGGACGAACGTGCCCTGGGCGAACGAGGCGAGCATGCCGGTGAGGAGGATGACGAGGAGGAAGACTGCCACGTTGACGCCGACGAGATAGAGCCAGAACCTGCCCCAGAAGCCCTGACCGACCACCGCGTCCGGATCAGGGGCGTCGAGCGCCGCCCACGTGGCATCGATATCGGCGGGAGCGTGGCCCGCCTTGATGAGCTGCTCGCGGATCACGTCGCGTGTGTACTTCTTCCGATTGGCGCGAATGAAGTCGGCGATGCGCGGGTCCATCGGTCAGCCTCCGTGTGCGATTGCCGGTTCGGGCATGGGCAGCCGGTACGCGCCCGATCGCAGGCGCCGGACGAAATGCATGACGAGCAGGCCGACGAGCGGGATCAGCACGATCTGCGGTCCGCTGAGGCCCCACGCCTGCACCTCGTTACCGCGCACGAACTCGACGCCGAATCGGAACAGGCCGTAGGCCAGCAGGTACGCCTTGAGCGTGTCCCCGCGGATCGGCAGCAGCGGGCCGCGGGTGAAGATCAGGCCGAAGGCGGCGAGGTGAAAGCCGATCTCGTAGAGCATGCTCGGGTGCATCGGTCCGTCGCAGCCGGGACAGCGTGGAAAGCTCGTGGCGGCCTCCGCGCTCACGGTCATGGCCCAGGGCAGGTCGGTCGGCGTCCCGAGCGGCAGCTCGGCGAGGAAGCAGCCCACGCGGCCGATGGCGAGCGCCAGGGGGATCGCCGCGGCGTAGTAATCACCGGTGGACAGCGTGTAGCCCAGCGCCCGCTTGCTCAAGACGATGGCCAGGTAGCCACCGGCCAGCCCGCCGACGATGCTGCGCGGTCCGTGAGTGACCACGTACGTCAATGGCAGCTCGGCCGCGGTGACTTCGTCGATGATCTCCCAGCTCGTGATGAGCCGCGCGCCGATCGCACCGCCGGCGATCGCGGCAAGGCTGACGAGCACGATCCGCCCGTCCAGGACGCGGTCCCGCCGCAGCGCTCGGTAGTAGAGCGCCAGGCCGGCCAGAATGCCGAGGACGGTAAAGAAGTCGTGCGTATAGAGCGTGAATGGCCCGATCTGAAGGAGGACCGGCGCCATCGATTACACGCTCGGGACCGCGAGGGGCGACCGCCCTACCGGCATGGCCGAATCATGGCACGGGGTGACGGCTCCGCGGCGGCTACTTCGACCAGGCCGGATGCATCGCGACGGTCTCCCACAGCACGTCGCCACTGGCCGCGTCCAGCACCTGGATCAACGACTCCGGATAGGGCACCTCCACGGCGATCCGTGAGCCATCCGGTGACCAGGTGGGGGTCGTGCCCGAGACGCCGGACCAGATCTCGCTCCCTTCGAGGTCGACGACCGCCAGGATCGGTGTCCCGTCCTGGTCGTGGTCGTACGCGAACACCAACCGCGTGCCATCCGGTGACCAGACCGGCGCGAACCCGGTGGCGAGATCCCTCGGATTCGAGCCGTCGGCGGCGGCGAGCGTGATGGTGCCCTCGTGCACGAGCAGCACGGACGACCCATCGGGCGACCAGAACGCGTCCGTCTCGGGGGAGATCTCGACGGCCTCCCCGCCGTCGAGCGACATGGTGAAGAGCACGCTGGCGAAGGCTCCGCCGCTCTGCTCCATGACCCGGTTGAAGCTGAGCGCCTGGCCGTCGCCCAGCCACTGGGGGCTGAAGCCCTGGCCGATATCGGTCACCTCACCGCTGGCGACATCGACGATGAACATGGACGGCGGCTCGGACGTGACGTCGTCGACCTCTTCGACGAGGAGCCGTGTGCCATCGGGCGACCAGCGCGGATTGGTTCCCTCGGAGAGGTACCGCTCACCGGTGTCGTCGGCATTGACCACGCCGATCAACCCCTTGACCCCGGGAGAGCCGACCTTCGGGCCTTGGAAGGCGATCTGGCTGCGATCCGGCGACCAGACCGGCCAGGCCGCGCCCGGCAGCGTGCCGCTCATGCCGGTCACCTGGCGCAGGCTGCCGTCGGGCTCGACGACGAAGACCTGGCTGGCAGGATCGTCGTTGCCGCCGGGGAATTGCACCAGCGCAAGGCCGGTCGCCGGGTGCTCTCCCGACTCGGTCGTTGCCGATGCGGTCGGGCTCGGCTCCGCCGTGGCGCTCGGCTCAGTCGAGGGCTCGGCTGATGGCAGCGCCGGCACGGGCTGCGGGGAGCTGACCGATGAACGTGGCACGCCGGCACCGACGCACGCTGACAGCACGAGCACCAGCAGCGCCGCCGTGAAGATCCGAGCGATGAACATGGTCTCCCCTTTGGTTCAATGTGCGCGTCCGACGGCCGCGCGGAGGGACCGTAGGCTGATCCCCTCGCCGCACGCGACGGCGCATTGACGTATCGAAGGGTGGCTGACCGGCAGACATCAGACGGCGACCCGCACCGCGGGGCTCACGGCAAAGGAGCGGCACCTCGCTTGCGTTCCGCCCGTCCCACGGGTGAGGTGGCTCGGGAGGCCGGGCGATCGGGCGGCTCCTTGGTCGTAAGCCCCCGCGCCACGGGTCAGCGGCGCTCCACCGTCTCCACGTCCGCACCGGGCGCGAAGAAGCTCTCGACCATGTCCACCTCGGCAGCCCGCGAGGTCTCCGGCACGGCGTGATCGGCGTAGACGCTGCGGCCGGCCTCGCCGATGTCCTCGAGGATGCGCTCGCATCGGTAGTAGACGATCGCTTCGTGGTCCACCTCGACCTCGCCATAGCCTACGAAGAACCACGCCTCCTCGTGCGGCTCCACCCTGCGAGCGATGCGTGAGCCGATGACGAACAACAGGTCACGCTCGCGCGGCGCGAGCATCGGCCCATCCCAGTCCACCATCAGGATTCGCCCGTCGGCGGCGACGAGGACGTTGGCGGCATGGATGTCCGCATGGCAGAGGACGTGGTCGAACGTGCGGCGGCGCAGTTGAGCGCCGAGCTCCTCAGCGCGCTCGAGCATGGCGCCGATGCGTCCAGCATGGGCATCGAGGAACGCATGGAGACGGCTCGCCGCGGGCGAGAGCACGGCGGGCTGCTGGGTCAGGACGTCTCGCACAATGGCTGCGGATGGCAGGCTGAAGGTCTCTGCCGGCAGAGAATCGGCGAACCGCTGGTGGAGGCCGCTGTCGTGGACCGCTCGCATGGCGGTGCCGAAGGCGCGCCAGCCCGCCTCGGGCAGGCCGGCCACCATCGCATTGCGGCCAGCGACGAACGGATAGAGCACGAGGCTGCGACCGTCAGCCATCGGGTGCCAGAGCGACGAGGCCACTGTCGGGATCGGTGCCAGGACGTCCGTCACGCCGGCGTCGAGCAGGGCGCGGGGCACCTCGAGTGGCCCAAGCCGCGGTGGCTCGAGCCGAACCTTCAGGAAGTAGCGGCCGTCGCCGGCGGCAACGTCATACGAGGCGGCGCGCATGTCGTAGCCGGGCACGAAGACGAGGTCGGAAGCTTCGGCGCCCCAGCCGGCCCGCAGCTCGGCAGCCAGTTCGGCCTTGTCGAATCCCGGGTCCTCGAGCATCGCGGATACGGTACCGCCGCGAGGGCCTGCGGAGTGAACCGGCCGAGACGCGTTTCATCCACCGGGCGGGTGCATCGGACAGTCAATGGCCAATCAGCCATCCGGAGGGTGGGCCGGCCAGGCAGAGGGTCGCGAGCTTGGCCGCCGCAACCACCACCGGCATATTTGGCCACTCAATGGCCGATACACCCACGGGATGGGTACGCCACGGGATGTGTACGCCACCGCGTGGGCACGCTCAAGGAGTGGGCACGGCACGGCTCAGCCTGAGCTGTCGAGGGCGCCGGCGATCGTCCGCCGGGCCGCTTCCACCCGATCCAGGCCTGCGAAGCCGTCGCGGACGACCGCCTCGCGCACGGCCTCCTCGGTTCGAGCTCGGATCCGCCCCGCCACTCGCCGCCCGACGAACGCCGCGTGGAGGCCGAGCAGCCAGCCAAGCACCGCGCTCGCCAGCACCGAGCCGGCGAGGAGTGCGAGCGGCATGGGGATCGGGCCGAGCAGCGGCACCTCGAGGGCCGAGACCGGCACGCCGCCACCGGCGACGAAGAGGGTCACCAGCCAGGCAACGGCGAAGACGAGAATGGCGCCCAGGATCAGCTGCACGGCGCCGATCACCGGCCACAGCGGCGAGCGCGGGATCTCGAGCGAGCCGGCCGCCGTCGCGGTCACCCGGTCCAGCACCCGGGCCAGGTCATGCTCGGCCGAAGGCGCGCCAATCGACTCCAGCACGGGGCCGCGGCCCGACGGCGGCAGGGTTGCGGCGGCCTCGACCATCGCGGCACGGACCGGGTTGAGGACCCGGCCCAGCGCGCCGCGGTTGCGCCAATCGGCGAGGTAGGCGGCCGGATCCGCGCGCCGCCTCCGCTGCCCCGTCAGCGAGCCGACGAGCGCGACCACCCGTCCCAGGAACGACCCGCCGCCGGCCCGTGCCCTGTGCAGTACCGCGGATCGGACCTGTCGAGCCAGGCCCGGCGGGTCGATCAGGGTCAGCGCACCGTCGACGGCCTCAGCGACCAGCCGCTCGCGTCGCTCCGGCGACAGCATCGGCCTGAAGCCACCGCCAGGATCCAGCCCGGCAGCCCGTGCCAGGCGTTCGGCGGCCTGCGCGCGGTCCCCTTCCAGCTTGCCCGCGACGATCACCTTGGCGTGCGCTGCCTCGGCGATCTCCGAGCGGAGGCGATCGATTCCCTCGCCGCTCAGCGTCGACACGACGTTGAGCGCCGGGCGGGCGATGCCGTCGGTCACCAGGCGCCTGCGGAGGTCATCCGCGACCGTCCGTCGCGCGTCATCGGTCAGGCGGTCCGCCTTGTTGAGGACGAACCGGAGCCGATCCGCATGCGCAGTGAGGCTGCGCCAATAGGAATGGATCCGCTCGTCGTCGTACTTCTCCGGATCCACGACCCAGGTCACCGCGTCGATCCGCGGCAGCAGCAGATCCACCAGGGAGCGGTGCTCGCCGCGCACCGAGTCGACGTCCGGCAGATCGAGAATGGCGACATCGGCCAGCCTGCTGTCCTCGTGGCTGACCAAATTCTCGATCTCGAGCCACTCCAGCAGCGGAAGCAGCTCACCACTTCGCTCCCAGCCGACCCAGGCCACCGGACGGTCCGTCGTGGGCCGCACGGCGCGGGCCTCGCTGACCACCGTCCCGGCCAACGCGTTGAGGACCGATGACTTCCCCACCCCCGTGCCGCCGGCCAGCGCCATGACATACACGGAGCCACCGAAGCCCGCTCGCTGCGCGACGCGGCGCTCCACGTGCGCGGCCGCATCCGCCTCCTCCTCCAGGCCGATCGAGCGCGCCGCGTCGACCGCACTTCGAAGGCGTGCCAGCCGCTCGTCGAGTGGACCGCCCTCGATCACTCGGCCACCAGCTGCGCCACGCGTCGGGCGGCGTCGCGCAGCGCCATCGCGAGGTTCGGATCACCGGTGCTTCCGAGCGCGGCCGCATACCGATCCCGCTCGTCCCCGAAGGCGGCGTCGAGCAGAACGCCGAGCTCCTGGCGCGCGTTGCTGACGAAGGCGGCCACGTTGGCCTCGCCGAAGATCGCCTCGAGCAGCTTCTGGTTGACAACCGCCGTTGCCGCCGTGATGCCGACCTCCGCGCCCGTAAGTCCGCCGGTGTGGACGAAGACCGCCAGCACGGCGCTGGTGCCGACCGCGTTGACGCCGATGCTCGCCACCTGCGCCCAGCCCTTGCGCCGAGCCCCCATCTCGCGGATCCGCTCACCGATGGCCGCGGCCCAGTCCTCGAGGTCGCCGGTGAGCCGGGCGCCGAGCGCCGGCGAGGCTCGCCACAGGCCGTCGTCGGCGGCCAGCGCCAGCGCTCCGTATCGATCGGCCGACCATGCCGTCGCCGTTCGCTGCGCGGCGGAGTCGGCGTGCTGGACGCTGAGCGCCACGAGGTCGGCGAAGGCGGCGTCACGCACCTCGGTGGCGGGCGCCGGCGGACCGGGCTGCACGAGGCTGCGCAGCGTCGCCGTGATGCGGCCGATCCCCTGCGCCAGGAACCGGGCGACCTGGCCCGCGCCGATGAAGGCCTGCCACTGGCGCAGCACCTCGGCGCGCATGAAGGTGCCCTGGCTCAACTCGTCTCCGAGCGCCGTGCGGCTGGCGGCGTAGGCCCGGTCCGCAGCGGCCCGCAGCTCGGCGACCGCCTGCTGCTCCTCGTCGATCTGTGACGCGACCTCCTCGATCGACTCCGGCACGCCGCGCAGCGCGCCGGCCAGGCCGCGTCGCGCCAGCTCGCGCCGCTCCTCGCCCGACGCGACCAGCCGGTCGAGCGCCTCGCGCACGGGACGCACCGCGCCGCCGTCGAGGGCATCGCGCTCCGGGTCGAGCGCACCCTCGGGGACCGCCACCACCTCCAGCGAGCCGGATGCCGCCTGCTCGGTGACGCCACCGCGCTGCAGGAGCG
>Ga0136613_10002035_pt1 | contig 10723 bp, 10 predicted proteins | sample AntDrymUQ2722106_2_FD_106649 | JGI IMG/M metagenome (GOLD analysis project Ga0136613, IMG submission 106649) | Polar desert sand microbial communities from Dry Valleys, Antarctica - metaG UQ272 (21.06) | ecosystem: Environmental > Terrestrial > Soil > Desert | place: Antarctica: Dry Valley... | reverse complement strand
CTCGCCTTGGTCGCGGGCTGCGCCAGGCTGCGCGGGACGAGGTAGTTGCGCAGATAGCCGGGGGAGACGTCGATCACGTCGCCGCGCTCGCCGAGCGCCTCGACCGGCTTGAGGAGGATCGCCTGGGCCATGGCTACGAGCGGCTTGAACCCAGGAGTGGCTGACGGCGAGGCGAAAACGGAGCAGACCAAGGACGCTGGGTCGACGCCATATGTCGATATGGCGAGACCCAAGGACGCCGGTATGCGACGGTTTGCAGCCTCACCGCTCGCTTACGTAGGGCACGAGGCCGAGCTCGCGAGCACGCTTGATCGCCTGGGCGAGCTGGCGCTGGTGGCGCCGGCAGGCGCCCGTGATGCGCCCCGAGCGGATCTTTCCCTTCTCGCTCATCGCGCGACGTAGCGTGGGGAAGTCCTTGTAGTCGACGACGTCCACCTTGTCACGGCAGAACTGACACGACTTCCGCCGGCCGCCCGTCCCCGGGCCACGGCGGTCACGCCGCCGGGGCGGCTGTTGTCTTCCTCCACGCTGCTTCGCCACTGAGCTCCTAACTGCCTAGAAGGGAATGTCGTCGTCCCCGCCCTTCGAACCGGCGGGGGCCGACTCGAAATCGCTCGTGTCGGCCGGGACGTCGGTCTGCGGGGTGAACCCGCCGCCGTTCTCGCCACCCTCGCGCGAGCCGAGGAATTGAACGGTGTCGGCAATGATATCCACCGACTGACGCTTGTTGCCTTGCTGGTCCTGCCATTCTCGCCACTCGAGCCGACCGTCGATCGCCACCGGGCGGCCCTTCTGGAGGTACTGGGCGGCGTTCTCGCCCTGCCGTCCGAAGACCGTGACGTCGAAGTAGTTCGGCTTGTCCACCCACTCGCCGGACTCGTTCTTACGGCGCGTGTTGTTGGCGACTCGCAGCCCGCACACGGGCGTGCCGCTGTTGGTGCTCCGCAGCTCGGGGTCGCGGGTCAGGTTTCCAGTCAGGACTACACGGTTGATACTGGCCATGGTTTGCTCCCTTCTCGGAGGTGGGCTGTGCGACTGATCAGGTCACCGCTCTCGTAGCGCTGGGCGATGCGTTGACCGCTCGCTGCGCGCCTCGTGGGGAGTGCTCAAGGTGACGCTCATGACTCCAACGAGGATAAGGCGACCACCGGCTACTCTTCGCCCCCTACAACCGCGGGAAACTGGGAAACAAGCCGGACTCTGCGCGAACTAGCTGGGCGTCGTCCGACCCACCACGGCCGCGAGCGACAGAAGATGAAAGCTACTGCCGCTCGGCCGGCCGCCGGCCGCCGGTCGGAGCGTCGGCCGCGGCCCTCGAGGCGGCCACCGTAGGCTCGGCGCCGTCCTCGCGCCGCCGCGGGGCTTCGCGGTCGGGAGTCGGCGGCGGCGGCGACCCTGCCTTCAGCCGGATCGTGCGAAACCGCAGCACTCCGTCCATGATCTTGAGGCGCTGGTCGATCCGCTCGAGCAGCGGCCGTTCGCCCTCGAACTGGAACAGGTGATAGCCCGCCTCGCGTCGGTGGTCGATCTCGTAGGCGAGCCGGCGGGTTCCCCAGTCGTGCACCCCGATGAGGCTGCCGTCGGACTCGATCATCGAGCGGACGTCGCGGACGATCTCCTCGTGGCGCTCCTCAGGCGCCGTGGGATCGAGCATCAGCATCAGGTCGTACAGAGCAGCCACGGGCGCGGACCTTAGCAGCGGGTCCATGCTCGGCCCGAGCGTGCCAAGCGCCCGAAAGCCGCTGCGCGAAGCACTTCAAGGGAGGGGGCGAACCCAGGACACCGATGACTTAGGAGCGACATGGCACGGCGGCGAGCGGGCGGCCAGCCCGGTCTCATCGATCGGGTGCGATGGGGAAACGTCGGACGGTTGGCCGCCCTGCTCGTCGCCGGCCTTGCGATCGGACTCGGATCGCGCGGCGGCGACCCCTCCACGCCGCCGCGCTCCGAGTCGGCGCTCGTGCCCGCGGGCGCGGCCCTGAGCGTGCCCGACCACTCCGGCAAGCCGGCGGCGGCGGAGCGGCGCGCGCGAGAGCGAGCGGCTCGAGCGCGCGAGCGCGCGCGGGCCAGGAAGGTCCGGCGCGAGCGGGCGAGCGACCGCAGGCGCGAGGAGCGCCATCGCGGGGATGACGAGAGCGAGGCGGAGCCTGCCGTCGCCGCGCCCGTCCCCGTCACGCCCCCGCCGCCGGCGCCGGTCACTCCGGCGCCTCCTCCTCCGCCACCGCCGGCCCCCGCACCTCCGCCGGCACCCGCTCCACCGGCCCCTGCGCCGCCACCGAGCTCGGGCGGCGGCGGGGGCTCTGAGCCCTCAACGCCGGAGTTCCTCTAGCCTCACATCGTCCCCGGCGCTTGCCCCGCCCGCTTCGCCTCGATGTCGGCGAGCTGGCTCTCCACCCAGTCGCCCGGGTGGCGCGCGGTCACGATCTTGTTCAGGCCCTCGGCGCGCCAGGCGCGCTCGTCGGGCGCCATCGTCAGCGCGCGGTGGATCGCGTCGGCCTGCTCCTGGATGTCGAAGGGGTTCACCGACAGCGCGAACTCGCCGAGCTCCTCGTGCGCGCCGGTGTTCTCGGACAGGAGGCTCACGCCGTTGCGCTCGTTGACGAGCGGGCCCTCCTTGGCGACCAGGTTCATCCCATCGAACATCGCGTTCACGATCAGCAGGTCGTAGTGCTTGTAGCTGGCGATCGCCTCCTCGAGGTTCTCGCGCAGCTTCAACTCGATCGGCATCCAGTCGGTCGTCCCGTGGCGGTGGTTGACCACGGCGACGAGCGCCTCGATGCGCTCGAGGTACTCAACGTACTCCGGCACGTCCTGCCGCGAGGGCACGAGGTGGGCGGTGAAGGTCACGATCTCGCGGAACTCGGGGTGCTGCTCGAGGAAGAGGTCGAAGGCCGCGAAGCCGCGCAGCACGTTCTTCGACAGGTCGGCGCGGTCGACGCGCAGGATCAGGTGCTCGCGCCGGCGCCGCAGGATCTCGCGCTCGTACTCCTGGACGCTCGACCGCTGGGCCGTGCGCCTGAAGCTGTCGGCTGAGATCGGCAACGGGTAGGCCCGAACCCACACCTCCCGGTCGCGGAAGCGCACGACGCCGCGGTCCTCGTCCACGTCGAGGTCGAACAGGTCGCGGCAGCAGAGCAGGAAGTTGCGGCGGTATGAGCGGGTGTGGAAGGCGACGATGTCGTTCGAGAGCAGCCCCTCGTAGATGTCCTCGCGCATGTCACGGGGCAGCACGCGCCAGGCGTCCGGCTGCGTCCAGGGGATGTGGATGAAGTGATGCAGGAAAACGTCCGGCCGCGTCGCGCGGATCTCCCGGGGGGCCGTGTAGAGGTGGTAGTCGTGCAGCATCACGACCGCGTCTTCGCCCTCGATCTCCTCGAGCACCGCTCGGGCGAGGTCGCGGTTCACGGCGACGTAGCCCTCTTCGTAGGCCTCGACCTCGTTGCGGCGGATGTCGGGCGCGTTCGAGAGGTCCCAGAGGTAGTGCTGGATGAACCACAGCAGCGGGTTCGCCACCACGCTGTAGAAGCGCTCGTACGCGTCGGGGTCCGACTCGACGAGCCGGATGTCGTAGGTCGTGCCCTCGACCTCGACCTCGAAGCTGCGCCCGCCGCGGTCCCGGCTCGCCTCGGCGTCCTCGGGCGTCATCGCGGAGGCGACCCAGAGCGCGTCACGATGGTTGACCAGACCGCTGAGCGCGGTCACGAGGCCGCCGCCGCCGCGCTTGGCCACGAGCTCGCCCGACTCCTGGCGCTCGAACGTTGCGGGCCCGCGGTTGGAGACGAGCACGATCGGCGTGCCGTCGCCCGGGTGCGCCGGAGCAGCGCTCACCGCAGCCCTCGAAAGATCCGCAGCCAGTCGCGCAGCAGGCGCGGCATCAAGAAGTTCACGCGGACGTGCTCCTTGCCGGTGCGCCCGAGGCGCATGCCGAGCTCGGGCTCACGCAGGATCTCGAGCGATCGCTCGGCGCATTCCTCGGGGGATGCGACGAGGAACCCCGTCGAACCGTCGTGCACCTGGAGCGGTATCCCGCCCACGTCCCCGCCGACGAATGGCCGCGCCTTCCACAGCGCCTCGGACACCGTGAGGCCGAAGCCCTCCCTGGTGGACTTCTGGATCACGACGTCCGCCTGCGACTGGAACGCGTTCACCTCGATCGCCCCGACGTTGTTCAGGTTGTTGAGGATCATGATGTCGGGGTCGCCGGCGGCGTACTCGAGCGTGGAGTTGAAGTACGTCCAGCCCTCGGGGTCGTCGGTGGCCATCGAGCCGACCAGCGCGAGCTGGACGTCGGGCATCGCTTCGGTCACCCGGCGGTAGGCGTCGATGACTCCGATCGGGTCCTTCCACGGGTCGAAACGCGACACCTGGCACATCAGAGGCCGGTCGATGTCGAGGCCGAACTGGTCGCAGACGAACGCAGCGTCCTCGGGCGAGAGCCGCATGTTCTTAGGCGACAGGGGATCGATCGCCGGCGGGCAGATGTGGACGCTGCCGTTCGTGGCGGCGAGGCTCTCCGGCACGTACTGCTCGAGGTGGAAGACGGACGCGTCGTACTCCGAGATGATCGGCACCATGCGTGCGATCGTGGGCGGATGCGGCGTGGACAGGTCGATGTGGCAGCGCCAGACCCAATTGCTTGCCTTCTCGGGGACGTGGCGCCGGATAGCCGCCGGCTGGGGGTCGTGCACGATGATCACGTCCCAGCCGCCCTCGAGCTCGCGCGCGTTCATCTCGTTGTACTGCTCCCAGACGCCCCACTCCTCGGGGCTGAGGTCGAGCGGGTTGCCCTGGAGCGCGTTGTGGAGGACCTTCGTGGCGTTGAAGAACTCCTCGCGGCCGACGATCACCTGCCACTCGCTCTCGATGCCGACGTCCTTCATCAGCGGCACCAGCGCGTAGAGGATCTCCGAGACGCCGCCGCCGAACGCGGTCGCGGAGAGGTGGAGGACGCGCAGGCCCTCGAGGTCCGCGGCGAGGTCGCGGATCTCGTGGGTCAGCGGCCGGCCGACCAGATGCGTGTAGTCGGCGAGTGTCTTCGACCCGACCGGTACCGGTTGCAGCAAGGCTCCTCCTCGTGGGTGGTCAGGCCGGGCGCCCTGCGCGCGGACAGATGCCTGCCGCGGTTCGCAGGCGGGCGGGCGCGGAGCCTATCCGGCGGGAGCGGCGAGCCGCTTGACGAGCCGGATCTCGCCGGCCTCGAAGCGGAAGTCGTCCACGGTCGCCGCGATGATCGCATGGGAGAGGTCGCGCTCCTCCTCGGAGACTTCGCCCCCACCGTCGCATTGGATCGCGATTGCCAGGTCGCTTTCGCCCAGCTCGAACTCGAAGCGCAGGGTTCCATCGGTCGCGGGGTCGGCCACCGGCTCGAGCGGGCCGGCCGCAGGCGGCGCCGGCGCGAGCGAGTCAGCCCGTTCCCTCGCCCCGCCGACGAAGGCGCTCGCCGCCTCCGTCACCGCCAGCTTCAGGTCGGCCACGTCCTCCTCCCCGAGCGGCGTCAGCCGGCAAATTGCCGACAGGGCGAGCCGCGCGAGCACCACATACCCCGGACGCGCCGGCACCTCGAGCGAGACCACCTGGCCGTTCGGCCCCTGCGCGCTGTCGCGCACGCTTGTCATGCTCCTCCGACATTCCGCGTGGGCCGCGCTCCTAAACCCGGGGCGCGGACGCGTCGCGACGCTGGTGGTCGAGCCGGAGCCGCTCGATCCCGCCGTCGATCGAGTCGAGGATGCGCTCGTGGAGCGCCCGGTTCGACGACGCGACGACCGACATCTGGTGGGAGTGGTCCGACCCGAGCAGCGGCCGTGCAGCGAGCGAGTCGCCACTCGCGTCGGTAACAACGGCGCCGGCCTCCTCCAGGCACAGGAGGGCGGCGGCTAGGTCGTACGGCGCGTTGTTGAGGACCGCGCCGCCCCCCACGCGGCGGAACTCAGCGAGCATCCCCGGCACCTCCGCCGCGATGCGCGGGCCGGGCTCGACGTAGGCGTCGAGCTGTCCGGTCAGCACGCGCGTCATGTCGTAGGCGGCTGAGCCGAGCTCGAAAGTGGCGCCGCCCACCGACGAGGCATCGATCAGCTCGCTGAGGACCTCGCAGGTCGCGCGCGCAGGACGACCCCGCAAGCCGTACGCCCAGAACATCCGCTCCACCTCTTCGGTGCGCGATAGCCGGGGAGGCGGCCCCTCGAGCAGCCCGCGGCCGCGTTCGGCGCAGAAGACCGTCCCAGACGGGATCTCGACCACGCATGCCGCCGTCACCTCGCCCGCGGTGACCCCTTCGCGAAGCGGCGCGACGGCTACCGACACGCAGCACGACTCGAGTCCCGCGAGCGCCGGTCGCGTGCCGTCGATCGGATCCACGACGAGGACCTCGCGCGGCGAGGGGTCGCGAGCGCCGGCGGCCGGCACGACGAGCCCGCGGTCCTCCGAGTAGAGCGCGATGTCCGGCGCCTCACTCGCGAGGTACTCGCTGAGGAAGCGCTCCGCCTCGGCATCGATCGCGAACGTGACATCGCCGGGCTCGGTCGAGTCCGGCCCCTGCGCTCGGCCGGCATGCGCGCGCCCGTCGCGCCCTCCGAGCAGCGGGAGCAGGTGCCCGCGCAGCGCCACGGCCACGCGGCGCGCGAGGTCGGCGCCGGAGGGCACTAGCCGACTGATTCCACGACTCCCCGCGCGCACACGGCTGCGGAATCAGTCATCTAGCCGGTTCCCGAGCGGAGCTCGCGCGCGTCCAGCGTGACCTCCACGTCGCGGCGCTCGTCGCCGCGGATTACGGTGAGCTCGACCTCAGCGCCCGGCTTTCTGCCCTCGATCAGGTCGGCGAGCCCGGTGTCATCGTCGAGCTCCTCGCCGTCCACGGCCACGATCACGTCCCCGCCCTCGGGGATGTCGCGCTGGCCCTGAAACTCGGTCGTCTCGTCACCGACCTCGAGTCCGGCCTCCTCGGCCGGGCTCCCGTCGGCGACGCCCACCACGAGCGCACCCGCCTCCGCGTCCACGCCGATGTGGTCGGCGAGCTGCGGGTAGAGGTCCTGCGAGCTGACGCCGAGGAAGCCGTAGGAGACGGTCCCGTCGTCGCGAAGCTGCTCGAGCGAGCGCTGGATGGTGTCCACCGGGATCGCGAATCCCACGCCGACGCCTCCGCCGCTCGTGGACCGGATCTGCGCGTTGATCCCGAGGACGCGCCCCTGGGCGTCCAGGAGCGGTCCGCCCGAGTTCCCCTGGTTGATCGCGGCGTCGGTCTGGATCGCGTTCCCGATCTGAAAGCGGGTAAGCGACTGGATGTCGCGATCGATGGCCGATATCACGCCGACCGAGAGCGACTGGCGCTCGCCGAACGGACTCCCGATGGCGGCGACCGGCTGGCCGACGCTGAGCTGGTCGGAGGAGCCGAGCTCGAGCGGCGTCAGCGACAGCCCGGCCGGGTCGATCTCGAGCAGGGCGACGTCCGCGAACGGGTCGGTGCCCACGATCCGGGCGGCCACCCGGTTGCCGTCGGCGAACTCGACGTAGACCTCCTCGGCCCGCTCGAGGCCGCCGCCGAGCCCGGAGGACACCACGTGCGCGTTGGTCGCGACCCGTCCCTGCTCGTCGAGCACGAACCCCGAGCCGAGCCCAGACCCGCCGCCGCCGAGTGGCGCCTGCCCCCCGCCAAAGACGGAGATCACGGTCACGACGCCGGGGCTCAGGCCCTCGTAGAGCGCCGCCGCGTCCAGGCCGCCGTCGCCCTGCGACTCGACCACCTCGATCCGGTTGCGCTCAACAGTGGATGGCGCGCTCGCCTCCTCCACGGCGACGCTCGACCCGCTCTCGTCGGCGCCGCAGCCCGGTGCGAGCGCCAGGAGCGCGACGGCCAGCGCGAGCCCCGCGCGCCTCACCGACGCACCACCGGCGCATCCTCGGCGACCACGCCGGCTTCGAAACGCTCGTCCGCCTGCGGCTCGGAGCGCTCGCCGGTCGCGTCGCCGTCGCGGGACGGCTCCCGACCGGCCTGCAACGGCACGGCTAGCGTGAACGCGGTCTCGCCCGGCGACGTCTCGAGACGGATCGACCCACCCATCCGCTGCGCCAGCTCGCGCGCGATCGCCAGCCCGAGCCCTGAGCCACGCGCGGCGTCAGCGGTGTAGAAGCGCTCGAAGACGCGCTCGGCGTCGGCGCCGCCCAGTCCCTCGCCGGGGTCCGTGACCGTCAGCTCGGCGCAGCCGTCGCCGTGCCCGGCAGCGAGGGTCACCGGCGTGCCCTCAGGGTTGTGCCGCAAGGCGTTGTCAAGCAGGATGCGCACGATCTGAGCTACGCGGTCCGGGTCGCAGTAGGCCTCGAGCCCGGAGGGAGGAAGGTCGAGCCGGAGGTCCGTCCCTCGCTCGGACGTGACCGGCGCGAACTCGTTCGCCACCGCCTCGGCCACCTCGGCGACGTCCGCCTCGCGCGGGTGGATCTCGAGCGCCCCGGCGTCGAGCCGAGAGAGGTCGAGCAGGTCCGCCGCCAGCCGCTGCAAGCGGTCGATCTGCTCGCGCATCGACGCGAGGAAACGCTCGCGCGTCTCGGCGTCGAGGTCCTCGTCCTGGAGCAGCTCGGCGAAGCCGCCCAGCGAGAAGATCGGCGTGCGCAGCTCGTGCGAGGCGTTGGCGATGAAGTCGCGACGCGCGCGGTCGACGCGCGCCAGCTGCTCCTGCATCTCGTTGAAGGTGCGCGTCAGCTGGCCGAGCTCGTCCTCGGAGTCGATCGGCAGCGGCTCGACCGCCCTGCCCTCGGCGAACTCCTTGGCCGCCGACTCGAGCCGCCGTACGCGGCGCGCCACCGCGCGCGCCACGAGCCACCCGCCGGCAAGCGCCACCAGCACGGCAAGCAGCCCGGCCACGATCACCTGGCGCTCGATCACTCCGACGGCCTCGTCGACGTTCTCAGTCGGGCGCGAGTAGATCGCCACCCACTCCGGCGCCACGCTGCGGCTCTCGCGCAGCGGCGCCGCGGCCTGCGCGATCAGCTCGCCCCGCGTGCGCCCGAGCCCGGTGTCGATCGACTCGGAGTCCACGGCGCTGTCCGCCACCTCGATGCTCACGTCGGGCGGCGGCAGCGCGAGATCCTCTGGCGGCACGCCGCGCGTGCCGAGCGGCTCGGGGCGGACGACGCCGGGGCGGTCGATCGCGGAGTCGGCGATCTGGTAGAACGACCCGCTTCCGTCGTCGGAGCTCTGCACGCCGAGCAGGCTGATCCGCGCGGACGCCGCATCTGCGGCCCGGCGCACCGCGCGTTCGACCTCCAGGCCGATGTTGTCCGTGTTCATCACGGCCTGGATCGTCCCGGCCGACTCCGCCGCCTCGGCGGCCAGCTCCTCGAACAGCTGCTCCTCGAGGTTCGACCGCAGCTGCGGGACGATGTAGAAGTAGACCACGCCAAAAGCGAGCAGCACCACGCCCGCGAACAACAGGGCGACCTTGTTCGCGAGCGAGCGCAGGCCCGTTCGGCGCCGACCCCCGCGCCCGGCGCCACCCCCGGGCCTCGCCTCGAGTGAGCCGGAAGCGCTCCCGCGAGCGCCGCGCCGCGAGGCCCACGAAGGGAGGCGCGGGATCCTCATCGGTCGGTGAAGTGGTAGCCGAACCCGCGGTCGGTCAGCAGGTACTCGGGCTCACGCGGGTTGTGCTCGAGCTTCTCGCGAAGGTGTCGGATGTGGACGTCGATCGTTCTCGGGTCGCGGTAGGCGGCGTCGCCCCAGATCCGCTCGAGGAGCATCCTGCGGCTGAAGACGTGGCCCGGTTGGCGCGCTAGCACCGAAAGCACCTCGAACTCGACGTAGGTCAGCTTGACCGCTTCGTCGCGCACCTCGACGGCGCGCTTGGAGAAGTCGATCCGCAGGCCTTCCAGCTCGAGCAGGCGCTCGCCCGACTCGCCCGACCGCGCCGCGGCCAGCCGCTCGCTCCGGCGCAGCACGGCCTTGATGCGGCTGCGGAACTCCCGCATCGAGAAGGGTTTGGTGATGTAGTCGTCGGCGCCGAGCTCGAGACCGAGGACGGTGTCGAACTCCTCGTCCTTCGCGGTGAGCATGATGATCGGTACTGAGCTGCGCGCCCGCAGCTCGCGGCAGACTTCGAACCCGTCGAGCTTGGGGAGCATCACGTCGAGCACGACGAGGTCGAAGCTCTGCTCGCCGGCCCGCTCGAGCGCCTCCTCTCCGTCGTGCGCGGAGACGACGTCGAAGCCCTCCTGGCGAAGCGGGTAGGAGAGCAGCGTCTGGATCGACTGCTCGTCGTCGACCAGGAGGATTCGGGGATGATCAGCGGTCATCGGAGGGTGCCTCGCACCGCCTGCCACCGGCGCCGTCGCAAAGCGCGGCGTCGGCGAGATCCGAGCGCAGCAGCAGGAAGATTGTAGGTTGCGGAAGTGGTGATGTCCGCGCCGTGATCGAGCCCCGTGTCTACCGTGCGGCGTTCATGCCGGCCGTGCTCGCCGTCGTGCTGGCGATGTTCTCGCTGGAGGGCCAGCCGCCCGCCGTCCCGCTCGATCTCGCCGCCGACGTACTGTTCCAGGGCGACTCGGCCGGGGGCACGGCGGCGCAGATCGCTCGCCAGCAGCCGGACCGGCGCCCGGGCACGCCTGGCGACGCCGCAGCCGCCGATCTCGTGGCGGCGCGCTTTACGGAGCACGGCTTCGATGTCGAGGTGGACGAGTTCGAGGCCGGCGGCGAGGCGCTGGTGAACGTGGTCGGCACGCGGTCGGGTAGCGCCCGCGAGCG
>Ga0136613_10002034_pt1 | contig 10729 bp, 9 predicted proteins | sample AntDrymUQ2722106_2_FD_106649 | JGI IMG/M metagenome (GOLD analysis project Ga0136613, IMG submission 106649) | Polar desert sand microbial communities from Dry Valleys, Antarctica - metaG UQ272 (21.06) | ecosystem: Environmental > Terrestrial > Soil > Desert | place: Antarctica: Dry Valley... | reverse complement strand
CGACGGCAGCGACGCGATCGCGGATTGGGCATTGCTGAATGCGCTCGTGAATACCGCGGCGGGCGCGTCGTGGGTTTCGATCCACAACGGCGGCGGCGTCGGAATCGGCTACTCGCAGCATGCCGGCATGGTCGTCGTGGCCGATGGCAGTGAAGATGCCGCGCGGCGTCTTGAGCGTGTCTTGACCAGTGATCCCGGAATGGGAGTCCTGCGTCATGCGGACGCGGGATATTCGCGCGCGATCAAGTTTACCGCAGCGAATGACATTGGCATCCCGCTTAAGCCGCAGGCGCGGGACTGAGCCGATAGAGACCGAACAATGAAAAAAATAATTGAATGCGTCCCGAATTTCTCTGAAGGCCGCAACCTGGAGGTAATCCGACAGATCACCGCCGCCATCGAATCCGTTGACGGCGTTTCGCTGCTCAACGTCGACCCGGGCGCGAGCACCAACCGCACGGTTGTCACCTTTGCTGGCGCTCCCGACGCTGCGGTGGAAGCAGCTTTCCGCGGCATTCGAAAGGCGGCGGAGCTGATCGACATGCGGAAGCACTCTGGTGCACATCCGCGAATGGGTGCGACGGATGTTTGCCCATTCATTCCGGTCAGTAACGTGAGCTGGGAAGAGGCGATCGAATGCGCGCGGCAGCTAGGCCGGCGAGTCGGCGAAGAGTTGAAGATTCCCATTTATCTCTACGAGAAGGCAGCTCCTGACCCGGCACGTTCAAACCTCGCCGTGATCCGCGCCGGTGAATACGAAGGCTTCTTCGACAAGATCAAAGAACCCGCCTGGAAGCCTGATTTCGGACCGGCAGTTTACAGCGAGAAGTCGGGTGCGACGGCGATCGGCGCACGCGAGTTCCTGGTCGCCTACAATGCAAACCTGAACACCCGCTCCGTGCGCCGCGCGAACTCGGTCGCTTTCGATGTGCGGGAGAACGGTCGCGTGAAGACCGATGACGGCACACCTGCCGGAAAACCGGTGCTCGACGAAAACGGCGAACCGGTCCGCGTGCCGGGAAAACTGAAGCACGTAAAGGCGATCGGCTGGTATGTGGAGGAATACGGGATGGCGCAGGTTTCCATGAACCTGACGAACCTGGAGGAAACGCCGCTGCACGCTGCATTCGATGCATGCGAGGAATCTGCCAGCCAGCGTGGACTGCGCGTCACCGGCTCGGAAATCGTCGGGATGCTGCCAAAGAAGAGTCTCGTCGAGGCTGGGCAGCATTATCTCCGGAAACAGAGATGGTCCGAGGGAGCGTCAGAAGAAGAGCTGATCGACATCGCGATCCGGTCGATGGGATTAAGTGAGCTGAAGCCGTTCGACCCGAAAGAAAAGATCATCGAGCTGAAGATCGAGGAGGCTTTAGCGAAATCGCTCGTGCAGATGAACCTGCGGCAGTTCTGCAACGAAACGCTCAGCGATTCGCCGGCTCCTGGTGGCGGTTCAGTGGCGGCTCTGATGGGCGCCCTCGGAGTTTCGCTCGGCGGCATGGTGGCGAACCTTTCCGCTGGCAAACGCGGTTGGGACGAGCGTCTCGGCTATTTCAGCGGGTGGGCGGTGCAGGCGCAGCGCTTCAAGGACGAGCTGCTTTTCCTCGTCGATGAAGACACCGCCGCATTCAACAAAGTGATGGCAGCATTCTCGCTGCCGAAATCATCGGCGGAAGAGAAAGCAGCGCGCGCGGCGGCCATTCAGCAGGCGAACAAATACGCAGCGGAGATTCCGCTTCGGGTGATGGAAACCGCGGCGAAAGCTTACCCACTGCTCGCCGGCATGGCGGAAAACGGCAATCCCGCGTCGATCTCTGACGTGGGGGTGGGGCTGCTCGCGTTGCGTTCGGGACTTGAAGGAGCGGCGATGAACGTGCGGATCAACCTTGGCGGTTTGAAGGATGAGGATTTCAAAACCGCTCTCGGGGTGAAGCTCCGGAAGTTGCGTGCGGATTCGGACACGGAGTTTCAGAGGATCAGCGCGATCGTGGAGAGCAAACTCGCCTGACGAATTGCGAGCGCGGCACTGCTCCGCTGCGCGTCAATTTTCAAACTCATGAACACGCTCGCGGTTCTCCATGCGGCGCAGCTTGTCACGCTCGCCGGTCCAGGTCGTCCGCGAGTCGGCGCTGAGCTCAGTGACGTCGCGATTGTAAGTCATGGCGGAATGCTCGTGCGCGATGGCGTCATAGCCGCGCTCGGCCGATCGGATGAGATAGCACGGCAGATGCCTGCCGATGCGCAGGTCGTCGATGCCGGCGGACGCGTCGTGCTGCCCGGGTTTATCGACGCGCACGCACACCCGGTTTTCGGCGGAAATCGCGTCGATGAGTTCGAGCTGCGGGCTCGTGGCGCGAGCTACGAAGAGATCGCCGCCGCCGGCGGGGGCATCCGCTCGACGGTCGCGAAGACGCGCGCTGCGTCTGAAGAAGAATTGCGGCAGCAGGCGCTGAAGCACGCGCGCTGGTTCCTGCAATGCGGAACCACCACGGTGGAAGGCAAGTCAGGATATGGTCTCACGCTGGCGGACGAGCTGAAGATGCTGCGGGTCATGCGGGACCTCGACGCCGCGACGCCGCTGGAGTTCGTTCGGACTTTCCTGGGCGCCCACGCAATTCCGGAGGAGCTCCGCGACGAGCCCGAGCGCTATGTCGACTCTGTGATCAACGAAATGCTCCCGCAGGTGGCAGCCGAAGGGCTGGCCGAATACTGCGATATCTTTTGCGAGCGCGGCTATTTCGACATCGAAACGGCGCGACGGATCCTAACCGCTGCGAAGAGTCATCAGCTCCGTTTGCGCATGCATGTCGACCAATTGACGAACTCCGGCGGCGCAGCTCTCGCGGCCGAGCTTGGCGCCGCCACCGCAGATCATCTTGAGCAAACAGAAGAGGATGGGATCGAGGCATTGCTCCGCGCGAAGGTGCAGCCTGTCCTGCTGCCCGGCTCTGTCTATGCGCTCGGTAAGACCCGCTATCCGCGGGCAAGGGAGATGATCGACGCCGGCCTGGCGGTGGTGCTCGCAACCGACTTTAACCCCGGTTCATCGCAAACGCCGTCGATGCCGATGGTGCTCTCGTTAGCCGCCACGCAGATGAAGATGACCCCGGCTGAAGGTGTGACAGCCGCCACCATCAACGCTGCCTACAGTCTGCATCGGGGCGATCGCATCGGTTCGCTCGAGCCGGGCAAGCTCGCGAACTTTGCCATCTTCGATTGCACCGATTACCGCGAACTCGCCTACTATTTCGGAATTCCGCAGACCCATTCGGTCTACGTAAAAGGCGAGCGTGTCTTCGCTGCGACGAGCTGAGGCTCGGTTGCGATTCCGGCGGCGCGCCCTTACCGTCGCTCCGCTCATGAAAGTCGAAGTAGAAACGCAGCCGCACAGCGTCGCCACGCTCAAGATCGAGCTGCCTCCGGAAGAGGTGCGCAAAGAGTGGGATTCCATCGCCAACAACTACGCCCGCTATGCCCGGATTCCCGGATATCGCGCGGGCAAAGCGCCGAAGCCGGTGATAGAACGCAAGTTCCGGAAGGAGATCCAGGAGGAGCTGACGAAGAAGCTCGTCTCGAAGAGTTACCACGAGGCGATCGCTGAGAAGCAACTGCGCGTGGTTTCGCTCACGAACCTCGAGGACGTCGAGTTTGGCGATGATCGGTCGATGCGCTTTCGCGCGACGGTGGTGACGGCTCCGGAGTTCGAGCTCCCGGACTACAAGAACATTCCCGTAGAGCTGCCATCAACCGAAGTGACAGATGCGGAAGTGGACGCTGCCCTTGAGCGAATCCGCGATCAGTCGGCAGATTTTGCTGACGTGACCGACCGGCCGCTCGCCATGGAAGACTTTGCGGTCATTGATTTCGATGGTTCCGTCGATGGGGTGCCGATCAGCGAGATTGTACCGGAAGCGAGCAAGAACTTGCATGGCGGCAAGAAGTTCTGGCTGCACGTCGCGCCCGAGAATTTTCTGCCGCAGTTTCCGGAGCAAATTGTCGGGATGGCCGCTGGTGAAACGCGCAGCGTGCAGGTGGAATTTCCCGCGGATTTCCCGGTGCCGGAGCTTGCTGGGAAGCGCGCCGATTACGCGGTCACCTTGAACGAAATCAAACGCAAAGTGCTGCCGGAGCTGGACGATGCATTGGCGGAAAAGCTGCTCCCGGGCAAAACGCTGCACGACCTCCGCCACACGCTGGAGCACAACCTCGAGCACGAGAAGGAACACGAGATCGAGCGAGCGAAGGAATCGCAGATCGTGAAGTTCCTGCACGAGCACATCAGCTTCGATCTGCCGCCTGTGCTGCTGAAGAACGAGACGCGCCGGGCATTAAACGAACTTGTTCATCGAAATCGTGAACGCGGTGTGCCGGACGAGATGTTGAAAGGCAAGGAGAAGGAGTTGATCGAAGGCGCCGGCTCGCTCGCAGGACATCGATTGAAGACGAACTTCATCCTGCATCGAATTGCCGAACGCGAGGAGATCAAGATCACCCGCGAAGAGCTCGACGAACGCATCCGCGAACAGGCGGCGCAGTACAACATTCCTGTCGAAAAAATGCGCAAAGAACTCGAGGAACACGACCGGATGGACGCGGTGGCGGAGGAAGTTCTGCTGGGCAAGACTCTTGATTTCCTAAAGTCGAATGCTAGCCTCCCGCCGGCTTCCGGAAGCACTTCGCCTGAATGATCTCATGACTTTTTCCACAAATTCGTCGCAATCGGTGCTCATCCCCATGGTGGTGGAGCAGACCGGGCGAGGGGAGCGCAGCTACGACATTTACTCGCGGCTGCTGAAGGACCGGATCGTGTTCATCGGCACTCCGATCGACGATCACATCGCGAACCTCGTCATTGCGCAGCTGCTGTTCCTGCAGATGGAAGACGGCAAGAAGGACATCAATATCTACATCAATTCGCCCGGCGGTTCGGTCACAGCCGGGCTCGCGATTTATGATACGATGCAATTCCTGACCTGCGACGTGACGACCTATTGCCTGGGGATGGCGGCGAGCATGGGCGCCGTGTTGCTGGCGGCCGGAACGAAAGGCAAGCGATTCGCGCTGCCGAATTCGGACATCATGATTCATCAGGTTTCGGGAGGAGCGCAGGGGCAGGCGAGCGACGTCGAGCGCACGGTTGAATACATGTTCAAGCTTAAGAAGCGCCTGATTCGCATTTTGTCCCAGCACACGGGACAGCCCGAAGAGAAGGTGCACCACGATTCCGACCGCGATTACTACATGTCGGCGCCCGAGGCGAAAGATTACGGGCTCGTCGACGAAGTCATCAAGTCTCGCAAGGAAGCGAAGTTGCTCGACGGGGCAGTGCCGGAGCGATCCACTGCGATCGCGGAAGCGGCACTTCCGCATAAGGTCGAGGAATAGAAACTGCTATTTAAGCCGCCAAATACATGGCCCGCGCTTCCAACCTTACGATGTGTTCCTTCTGTGGCAAAAGCCACGCGGAGGTTCGTAAGCTCATCGCCGGACCCGGCGTCTACATCTGCGACAGCTGCATCAACGTCTGCAAGAGCATCCTCGACAAGGAGTTGAACGAGGATGCGCGGCGGCAGTCGTCTAATATTCGCGTCCCGAAACCGGCGGAGATTCGGCGCCAGCTCGATAGCTACGTCATCGGCCAGGAAGTCGCGAAGAAGACGCTTGCAGTTGCGGTTCATAACCATTTCAAACGCGTGCTGCAGAGTGCGCCGCCGGCTGATTCGTCGGCAGCGTTTCAGCCCGATCCATTCGCTGAAGTCGAGATCGAGAAGAGCAACATCCTGCTGATCGGACCCACGGGCTCGGGCAAGACTTTGCTCGCCAAGACGCTGGCGAAGGTCCTCGATGTGCCATTTTGCATCGCAGACGCGACGACGCTGACGGAGGCTGGCTATGTCGGCGAAGACGTCGAGAACATCATTCTGCGCCTGCTTCAGAACGCGGATTACGACGTCAAGCGCGCGGAGATCGGCATCGTCTACATCGACGAGATCGACAAGATCGGTCGCAAAACTGATAACGTGAGTATCACCCGCGACGTCTCCGGCGAGGGGGTGCAGCAGGCGCTCCTGAAGATTCTCGAAGGCAGCACCTGCAACGTTCCACCACAGGGTGGCCGCAAGCATCCGCACCAGGAATACATCCAGGTGAACACAGACAAAATTTTGTTTATCTGCGGCGGCGCATTCGTCGGCCTGGAGAAAATCGTGCAGAAGCGAATCGGCAACAAGATGATGGGCTTCGGGAGCCCGTCACTCGAGGCCGAGGAAGCGCTGGCGAAAGCTGCCGTGCGGCACGTCGAGCCAGAAGATCTGCTGGGCTTCGGGATGATCCCTGAGTTCATCGGGCGTCTGCCGGTTGTGACGGCGCTCGACGCCCTCACGGAGGACGAGATGGTCATGATCCTCACCGAGACGAAGAACGCGATGATCAAGCAGTACACGAAGCTCTTCGCCATGGAGGGGGTGCGCTTGAGTGTCACGAAAGACGCGTTGCGTGCTTTGGCCGCTCAGGCGGTGACGAAGGGGACAGGCGCACGCGCTTTGCGCTCCATGCTAGAGCGCATCATGCTCGACATCATGTATGACGTGCCGAGCCGGGAAGACATCGCGGAAGTGACGATCAACCGCGCTGTGGTTGAGGGCAAAAAGCTGCCGCTCATTCGCAAGAAGCAGGACAAAGACGCCGCCTAAGTGCGAAACCGCTTCGGGGCTCGCACCTCGAAATCAGCAGCTCGTCTCCTCGCCTGCGGCAACGCCGTTGCAATGGTGCGGGCGCATCAGAGTTGAACGTTGGACGTGCAGCGTTGGACCCGTTCGGCTTGCGCTCAGGGCAGGCCGTTGAACGTTCTGCCTTCCGCGCATGAATGCCATCGTCATCAATACCGGCACCGAGTTGCTGCTGGGGCACGTGCTGAACACGCACCTGCAGTTCATTGCACGTGAGATCTTCCCGCTCGGTTTCCGAGTGGCCCGTCACTTGACGGTTCCCGACGGCGTCGCCATCCAGGAGGCGTTGAGTGAAGCGTTCTGCTCAGCAGAGCTCGTGTTCGTGACAGGCGGTCTCGGCCCCACGAGTGACGACATCACTCGCGACGCAACGGCGGAGTTGCTCCGGCTGCCGCTACAGAGAGATGCGACCGTTATCTCAGCGATCACAGCCCGACTGACGGCACGAGGGTTCCCGATTACTGAGGCGGTCCTTCGTCAGGCGGAGGTGCCTGAAGGCGCTGTTGTGCTGCCGAACGCCAACGGAACGGCGCCCGGGCTTTACCTGCCTTCGGCAGAGAACCGGCCTCACGTTTTCCTTCTGCCCGGACCGCCGCGTGAGCTCCACCCGATGTTTCGTGAATCGGTGGCGCCCATTCTCCAGAGCATCAGGCCGGCGCAGCGACTTGAGGCGAGGACCTTCACGTTGGCGTGTGTGGGTGAGTCCGTCGTGGAAGCGGCAATCGGCGAGCAGATTCAATCCCTCGGCGAGGTGGAGCTCGGCTACTGCGCGCGCGCAGGCGAGGTCGACATCCGCGTCCTCGGCGGTCGTGCCGTGCTGGACCAGGCTGAAGCTCTGATCAAGCGCGCGTTCCCGGACGCGGTTTTCACCTCCTCGGGTGAGAGCCTGGAGGCGGCGGTCGTACGGTTGTTGACGGAGCGAGCGCAGACACTTGCGACGGCGGAATCGTGCACCGGCGGCTACCTGGCGCACCGCGTGACGAATGTGCCGCGCTCTTCCGCGGTTTTTCTGGCGGGTCACATCACGTATGCGAACGAAGCGAAACAGCGAGAGCTGAACGTCGCCAGCTCCCTGTTTGAACAACATGGCGCGGTGAGCGAACCGGTAGCCCGGGCGATGGCGGAAGGCGCGCGACGGAAGGCGCACGCGGATTACGCGCTCGCCACTACTGGCATTGCAGGTCCAGCTGGAGGTTCAGGCGAGAAGCCGGTGGGCACCGTCTTCATCGCGCTCGCCTGCCGGACGGGTGAGACGATCGTGGAGAAATCGCGCTTCCTGACGGACCGCGAAACATTCAAGCAGATGACGACCCAGGCGGCTCTTGAGATGCTGCGTCGTCGGATCATCGCGACGCTGTCGCCCCAGTAGCTCCGCCGCGCGGATCAACGCTCGACTTCGACCGGTGTGCCGTGCTTTACGCGGTTGAAGAACATCTCCGCGCTTTGCGGCGGCATGCGAATACATCCGTGCGACGCGGGGTAGCCGGGCAGAATACCGACGTGCATGCCGACGCCGTCGCCGGTCAGGCGCATAAACCACTTCATCGGTGCGCCGACGAAGTGCGTGCCGCTGGGCGCGGAATCAATGCGAACACTGACGCCTCCTCGCACCACCCGGCCGGAGCGATCAACGAAGTCACCGTAGATGTTTGAACGATGATCCTTGTCTTTCTGCGTGATGGTGAAGTTGCCAGCCGGTGTCATCCCCGCGCGCTTCCCGGACGAGATGGGGGTATCGATGGCGATCTGGTCGCCATCGAGCAGATAGGCGCGCTGCTTTGAGAGCGAAACCACGGCTCGCGAGCGGTCAGACGTGAGACCGTCGTAAACTCGTTGATTGATGCTGATCGGCGCCTGACGGCTGATCAGCTCCGTCGCTTTGCGCATCGGCTGATTGGCCGGCGTGACCTGTCCACGCGGCGCATTCAACGGCACGCCGGGGCGCGGCGCGGTTGCGGGCCCGCCCGGGCGGGGCGCGGTCGTGGGTGGTACCGGCCGTGTCGGCGGCGGCCGCTGCCCAGCAGGCGGTGCCGGTGTTTGCCGGGGCATCTGCCGAGGGAATTGCGCGACGGCAGAGCCGCAGATGAGCAGGAGCAGCGCGGCGGCCGCGGCAGGGCGTAGGAATTTGGTCGTCACGTCGTTCAGCTTTGAGAGTAGGTGTTAACGCGCTTCAGCCAGCCGGCAAGCCAGCGAGATTCCTGCCGCTCCGGTGGCGAGTTCTCGACCCGCTGTGTCAGCACCTTGCGCGCCGAAGCGGCGAACTCTTTGGCGGCCGCAGCACCGTTTCCAGTGCCGGACATGCCTTGCAGCACCTGCAAGAGCCCCCAACCCTGGCCGCGGTAGCGCTCGCTCTCGAGCACACCTTCACCTTTGAAATTTACGTAATCGACCAGCGCGTAGCAGCCCTGCGCTGTGCTCGCCACGCGGCCGAATTGTCGTTGCACGTTCTCGCGATCAGCGGCCGCCGCGCCCGACAGCATCTCCGGGAGGGCTTGTTGCAGGCGTTGCACGAGAAACTGTGCCTGCAGATCGACGGTATCGGCCAGGAACTGCCGTAACTCCTTCATCTCCGGCGACTCGCTGGCCGCGAGAAACTCGGCTCGCGTCTTCCACGGGCAGCCATCGGGATTAGCTCGGGCCACCTGCGGCAACTTTGCGCCACGAGCCGAGGCGAAACTCACGAGCTGCGGGAAGCTCTCTTTAAAAGGGCCACGGACGCCTTTCGGATACCAGATGAAATGACCGATCCCGAGGGAGGCGAAGTTCTCTCCGGTGTTCCACGAGGTCAGCCCTGCGATCGTGCCGGCGCACTCGTTTTGCCAGATTTTCTTGCCGATGCGTAACGCTTCCGCACGGGAGAGGTTTACCGTCTCTGCCATTGCCGACGTCGAGATGAAGAGGCCGCACAAGGCCGCCGCGGCCGCGCCACGCCATCGTCGCCACCACCTTGACGCGGCCGCGTTCCTACCTAGCGTGCACATCTCCGCGGCGGTGCTGTTCACCTCAGCCCTCGCGTTTGTCCCCGGTTTTATCATGAAACAATCTTACATCTTCCTCACGGCACTTCTCCTCGCAGTTCCTGCTTTCGCTCAAAATCAGGGCGATCTCAAAACGGAGAAAGACAAAGTCAGTTATAGCATCGGTCTGGATATTGGAACGACTTTCAAGAAGCAAGCGATGGATATCGATCCGGCGGCGCTGCTGCGCGGCCTGCAGGATGCGACCACCGGCGCCAAGCCTCTCTTGACCGACGATCAGGTCAAGGAAACGATGACGGCCTTTTCTAAGTCGATGATGGAAAAGCAAACTGTGGCCAGCAAGGAAGCCGCGGAAAAAAACGGGGCCGCCGGCGAGAAATTTCTCTCGGAGAACAAAGGCAAAGAGGGCGTGAAGACGACGGCGAGCGGCTTGCAATACAAAGTGCTGAAGGAAGGGAACGGACCAAGCCCGAAAGAGACCGACATTGTCGAGACTCACTACAAGGGAACGCTCCTGAACGGCACCGAATTTGACAGCTCCTACAAGCGGAATGAGCCCGCCTCTTTCCCGGTCAACCGCGTGATCAAAGGCTGGACCGAAGCGCTGCAGATGATGAAGGTCGGCTCGAAGTACGAGCTCTGGATTCCGCCGTCGATCGGCTACGGTGAACGAGGCGCGGGCCAGGACATTGGGCCGAACGAAACCCTGCACTTCGAGGTCGAGCTCCTCGGCATCAAGGCCGGCGATCCGGCTTCTGCTGAAGCAGCCAAGACCGACGCGAAATAAGGCGTCGCGACGACGGCGAAATCACTGCGGCGCGGCGGCAGTTTGCCACGCGAGCCGTGGGGCATCGCCCCAAAGATCTTCCAGGCTGTAGAACGCCCGCTTCTCGGCATGGAAGATGTGCACGATTACCTGCATGTAATCGATCACGATCCACTGGCTGGCAGGGAAACCGTCGACTGCCGCCGGGCGCACGCCGTGGTCTTGTTTCACCTGCCCCTCCACTTCGTTCGCGATTGCTT